>ENA-UPTA01003742-UPTA01003742.1-activated-sludge-metagenome-genome-assembly--contig:-NODE-3742-length-14765-cov-9.718967_pt1 | contig 14765 bp, 7 predicted proteins | sample MGYA00238184_ERZ773361 | MGnify/ENA primary metagenome ERZ773361 (study PRJEB29100, sample SAMN05720205) | activated sludge metagenome | isolation source: anaerobic digester from wastewater...
AGCGCCACGCCGGCGACCGTGAGGGCGGTCCGCCGGGGCTTTCGCAGGAGCGAGCGCAGGCTCAGCTGGAAGGCGTTCATCCGTCCCCGCGGCGCGTCATGGTAGCCGATCGAGCGGGCCGCATCCTCAATAGTCGTGGTAGTAGTGCGGGCTCGTGTAGTCGGCGATGACTCCGTGGATCTCGTTCACCACCTCGTCACCCTCGAAGACCCAGAAGGTGAACGCCGGCGTCGGCGTGGCGTCGCACGCCGACCAGAGCTGCGCCCAGAACTCGTAGGTCCCGTGCGGCGCCTGACCGACCGGCCAGAACACGTTCTCGGTGGGATTCGGGTCCGGCCCCGAGCAACCCGCGTTGGAGTCCACGTCAAGCTCGCCGCCGGTTGCCGACACGGTGTGTCCGAAGTAGATCACCTCCCCGCTCGGCTCCTTGACATAGATGTCGAGGTCCTGCGGGCCGTCCCAGCGCAGCCGGAACGACACGTCGCCGGTGGCGCCCGGCCCCTGGTAGTCGAAGGTGCCGTCGCAGTCAGGGTCGAAGGTGAAGGTGTGCGCGTCCTCGCCCATCTGGACCGACACGGTGCCGCCGATCGGGTAATAGAGACAGATCGCCGAGTCGATGTCGACGTCGCCCGTCACGCTGTTGGTGCCGGTCGTCTTCGGCGTGGTGCCGGTCCCCGAGAAAGTGCCGGTTCCGGCGACGTGTCCTTCGGCGTCGACTTGAAGATCGAGCCGGCCGTGCATCTCCGGCACCGGCGGCTCGGTGTGGTTGATCTGCAGGTTCTGCTGGGTGATCACCGCGCTCATGCCGACCTGTGACGGGGTGTTGGTGATGTCGCTGAACGTCACCCCGAAGCTCCCGGTCGCCAGCGTCCCGTCGCCGAACACGTAGCCGGAGCCGAAGTCGAGCTCGATCCCGTTCGGCGTCCTGGTCGAGATCTCCGGGTAGGCGGCGGCGATGTCGTCGAGGATCGGGCCCAGGCCCTCGTCCTGGAAGCGGGCGATCGCCTCCTCGAGATCCGGAAGGTTGCCGCCAGGCTCGGTCCCCAGCCACTCGAAGATGTCCTCGACCGTGCCGAGCGGCTCCATCGGCACGCCGGCCGGGATCGTCGGCGTCGGGGTCGGGGTCGGGGTCGGCGCACCGGCACCGACGACGGTGGCCGGGATGTAGACCGGGTCGCCGGTGGCGTTGTCGACCACCGACGCGTAGGTCATGAACCGCCCTCCCGCGGTCTCGCTGCGGACGATGATCACGCCGTCACCTACCGCGTCGGAGGTGACGTTCTGGAAGACCCGGTCGACCTGGTGGTGCATGTAGGCCTGCAGGGTGTAGGAGCGCGTGCCGAGCAGGGTGCCGTCCGACCGGTAGAAGTCGGCGCGCACGGTGATCGGGGATCCGACGCAGCTGACGAAGCCGAGGTTCGTCCGGAACCCGCTCGACTGGGACAGCTGGATGAGCAGCCCCTGCTGGCCGGCGCCGATCCCCTGCGACTCCGCCGCGCCGCCGATGAACTGGCCGTAGGTCCCCTGGTCGGTCAGGTTGTAAGTCCGGCTCGTCACCAGCACGCTGCCGGCGAGCGGCGTCACCCTGAGCGCAGCGCCGCCCTCGAAGCCGAACACGCCGTAGAGCACGTCGTTGAGCCGCAGGCAGCGGCCGGCCGGGATCGAGAAGGTCGCCGTCGCCGGGCTCGGGTTGCCCTGGCCGCGCAGCAGCAGCGCGACCTCGGCCTGCGCCTGCGAAGCCCCCGGGTTGTGGAGCTCGAGATCGGTCCGCCAGTTGGTCCCGGCGGCGCCGGCGACGTGGGCCGCCGCCGGAATGTAGATGGGCTCGGTCGACGCCATCGCCGCCTTCGCCGGCAGCCCATCCGGCCATCGCCGCTGCGCCGCCGCGCGCTTCTTCGCCGCGGCGTCCAGCCCAGCGTCCCGGCCCGCGTCGGCCGCGGGCCGGTGGATCCGGAGCGTGCTGGGCTTGCCGGCGTCGAGCGTCGGCGCCGTCGCGCCGCCGACCCCGCCCGATTTGAACCCGCTCCAGCTCCCCGTGAAGGTGTAGCTGTTGTCGCCCTCGTTGTACTCGGCGAAGTTGTCCAGCGGATCCACCACCATCGTGATCGTGTGCTGCCCCGCGGGAATGCCGGTGATCTGGACGTCCTCCCAGTAGACGTAGGTCGGGACTGGCGGCAAGGTGAACGAGCTCTGGTTGCGCAGGTAGCCGATCGAGGTGCCGTCGATCAGGATCTCGGCCAGGTTGCTGTTCGCGGGCACCAGCAGGTCGCCGGGCCCATCGTTGCCGATCGCGACGTCCATGTAGGTGGGGCTGCCGCCGACCAGCCCGCCCGAGACGTGGGTCCCGGTCTGGCCGGAGGCGACCAGCGGGCCGTCCCAGCCCGACGGCTGGTACGGGCGCAGGTTGATGCCGAGTCCGGGCTGGGTCGGCGTTAACGTCGGCGTCCGGGTGGGCGTGCGGGTCGGCGTGCTGGTCTGCGGCGAGGTGGCGGTGCGGGTCGGGGTGCCGGTCTGCGGCGAGGTGGTCCTGGTCGGCGTCCGGGTCGGTGTCGGCGTCGGCCCGGTGCCGCCGTCGATCGTGATCGCGGGGATGTAGATCGGGTCGCCGGTCCGGTTGTCCACCACCGAGGCGTACGCGAAGAACTTGCCGCCAGGGGTAAGCGTGCGCACGACGACGTAGCCGTCGGCGACGTCGTCCTGGGTCACCTGGGCGAAGATCCGGTCCCGCTGCGTGAACGCGTAGGCCTCGAGGGTGTAGGACCTGCTCCCGATCAGCGACCCGTCGGAGCGGTAGAGGTCGGCCTGGACGACGATCGACGACATGGTGCAGTTGAGGAAGCCGACGTTGGTGCGGTAGCCGGTGGCGTTCGAGCTGCTCTGGCTGAGCTGGATGATCCGCGCCTCGCGGCCGTGCTCGATGGCCCGTGAGCCGACGGCGCCGCCGATGTACTGGCCATAGGTCCCGCCGGAGGTCTGGTTGTAGGTGCGGCTCGACACCACCAGCTCGCCGGAGTCGGCGGTGATCATCAGCGCGGCCGCGCCGGTGAAGCCGAACAGTGACATCAGGGCGTCGTTGTAGCGCACCGACTGCCCGGAGTGGAGGTGGAAGTTGATCACTTGGGGGTTGGTGTTGGCCTGATCGCGCTCGAGCAGCGCGATGTCGTACCCGGCCATCACCGTGCCGATGTTGTACACCTCGAGATCGGTGCGCCAGTCGGTGTCGCCCGAGCCGCCGACATGAGCGGCCGCCGGCAGGAACAGCGCCTCGCCGTCCACGAGGACGGCACCATCCTCGGCAAACGGGAGTGCGGGCCCGCGAGACCGGCCGGCCCGCGAGTCGGGACCCGACGCCGTGACCAGCAGTGCGCCCGCGGCGATCGATGCCAGGAGAAAGAGCACGCCGAAACGACTCGACCGCACCGAGCCGGCGACCATGCGTGACATGTCCGACCTCCCCCCGGAGTGAGAGCGGGTGACCCTTTGCCCAACGGTAGGTCCGCCCGGTCACCCTGTCAACACGGGCGATTCCCGGCGCGTCGCGGTAGCTTCGCCCCGCATCGATAAAGTCGGGCACCGTACCGCCAACCAAGCCACGCCCGATCTCCAGGCCGGGCGCGGTCAAGCGGAGGCGGGCTCCGGGCTGGCCTATAATCCGGCCATGTCCACGGGCGTCGCGATTGCCGTCGAAAGGCTCAGAAAGACCTATGACGGTGGCCTGGTGACCGCACTGGACGGCGTCAGCTTCGAGGTCTCTCCCGGCGAGCGCGTCGCCCTGACCGGCCCCACGGGATGCGGCAAGACCACCCTGCTCGCGCTGGTCGCGCTGCTGATGGCGCCGGACTCGGGCACGATCTCGTTGGACGGCCAGCCGTCGGGTTCCATCCGGTCGCCGGAGCTGTGGCGGGCGCGCAACGTCGGCATCGTGTTCCAGCTCCACCACCTGCTTCCCCACCTCACGGTGCTGGAGAACACCCTGCTGTCGGTGGCGGCCCGCGGCGACGGCAACCAGGGCAGCCGCGACCGGGCGATCGAGCTGCTGGGCAGGCTCGGCCTCGAGCACCGCGCACACGCCAGGGCCAACAAGCTGTCCGGCGGCGAACGCCAGCTCGCGGCGCTCGCCCGGGCGCTGGTGAACCTCCCGCGGCTCATGATCGCCGACGAGCCGACCGGCAGCGTCGACTCGAGGACCGGGCAGCGCATCCTCGCCGAGCTGGCCCGGTGGAGCGACGACACCGGCGGCACTCTGATGCTGGCGACCCATGACGCCACGGTCGCCTCCTGGGCCTCGCGGGAGCTCGCGTTGCTCGATGGTCGCATCGGCCGTGTCGCCGCTTCCTGAGTCGACCGACCCGGGGCCGGCGCGGCAGGGCCGCGGCAGGTACCGAGCGGCGCTCCATGTCCACACCGACCGGTCCGGCCAGTGGAGCTACCCGCCGCTCGGGCGATTCATCATCCCGGACTGCTTTGTCCCGTTCCTCGACCGGGCGCGGCAGTGCGCAGCCGCCGGCATCGACCTGCTCGCCATCACCGACCATGACGTTCCCTTCGTCATGAGCGAGCTCGACCGGCGCGGCCTGGAGCGCCTGCTCTCCAATCGCCGCCGTCGGCTCGAGGTCGTGAGCGGGGAGGAGGTCACGGTGGGGGACGCGTCCCCCGCCGGTGGCCGGGCCACGGCCGGCGCCCACGTCCTCATCTTCTACCGGGACCTCAACCCTGGCCGCGACCGCGACCGCATCCTGCGCGCCCACCGGGAGCTCCACCGGCACACCCACGACGCCGTCGAGCTTTTCCGATTCCTCCGCACGCGCGACGACATCGTCGACATCCTGGCCCACCCGTTTGCGGGCCCGCGACGGCTGGGCGGCGAGACGCTCCACCGCCTGCTCTCCGAGGGGCTGATCCAGCGGGTCGAGGCCTTCAACGGCGGCGAGGTCACTCGCGGCCAGAACCGCTACGCCGCCGCGGTGGCCGAGGTCTACCGCCTGGGCGTCAGCTCGAGCGACGACCTGCACCGCCGCTGGGGGCGGCTTCGCAACCACACCTGGTCGGCCGCCGCCAGCCGGGAGGAGTTCTTGGACGACCTGGTCGCGGGCCGAACCGGCGGCACCACCGTGCACTCGCCGACCTACCTCTGCAAGTACCTCGAGCTGATGGAGGGCTTCTACCTCGGCTACCTGCCGTGGCTCGCGCGATCCGTCCCCGAGCTGGCCAGGCGCCGCGGGCCGCGCTCGTTGCTGTGGCAGCTCGCCTGGTCAGGCTTCGCAGCCGCGGTCTGGGCCCCGGCGAGCCTGGCCGGGATGGTGCGATACCTGAGCCGAGGCAGCCGCCGCAGCCGCGCCGACTTCGCCGACCTGGCGCGGCTCGAGCCGAGGCTGAGCCGGGCCCTCGCGAGGACCTCGCGGGCGGGGCTCCGACCCCGGGCGGCGGCTAGCTCCGGATCCCCGTGACCCTGCCGCGCCGGTCCACCCGATAGTGCACGCCGTGCCAGACGACGGTCCGCCGCAGAGCCGCGGCGATCGACAGCGCCGCCCACTGCGCCTCCCAGAACGGCGCAGCGAGGAGATGCCATCGCCACGGCAGCGGCAGGGCCGTGATCGGTTTCGCGGCCAGGTTGACGACGGCATCGGCGGCGAACAGGCCGAGGCTCACCATCCCGGCCGCGTGCCACTCGGTCCCGGGCGGCGCGAGCGCGAGCGCCGGTGGCCAGGCCAGGCCGAGCAGGGAGCCCAGGTTGCGCAGCAGCATCGGCAGCCGGTAGCGGGGCAGACAGCGGTGGACGTACTGCAGCTGCCTGACGCCCCACTCCAGGAAGCCACCCGTGCCCTCCATGGCGTACCCCGGCTCCGGGCGGGCATCGAGGGAGGCGAACATCGCCGGCCGGCCCTCCTCCGCGATCAGCCGCTGGAACAGGGTGGTGTCGTCCACGATCGTCGTCGACCAGAGCTCTTCCACGCCGAGGCGATCGAAGTCGGCCCTGCGAAGCGCCATCGACGCCCCCCACACGCCGCCCACGAAGCTCATCAGGGAAACGCTCTGCCAGCAGGCGACCTGCTGCTGCAGGACGTGGGGCAGGCTCCAGCCGCGATAGCGGCCGCCCGAGCAGAGGGCGCTCACCACCACTGGTGGCCGCTGCAGGGTGAACGGCTCGACCATCCGCGCCACCCAGTCGCGCCGTGGGCGGACCTTCGCATCGCAGAACAGGTAGACCTCGGCGTCCCGGTGGCGCCGAATCGCGGCCAGCAGGTTGTGGTTCTTCTGGCTGCAGCTCGTCGCAGGGCCGGCCACCACCCGCCGGAACACCCCCGGGTGGCGGGCACGCGCCTGCTCGATCGCCTCGGCCGCCGGGTCGTCGGCCGCCCCGGTGACGCAGACGACGTCAAACGGCTCGTACTCCTGCCCGGCGATGGCATCGAGGTTGCCGGCGAGCTCCTCGGTCATGCCGTGGCATGGCACGAAGATCCGCACCGGAGGGCGATCGAGGCGGTCCATCCGGCGGCGCAGACGCGGGTACCGGACGCGGCGGTACCAGGCCGCCTGGCCGCACGCGACCAGCTTCGGGACCAGGACCGCCGCGGCGACGACGACTGCAGCCCCGAGCAGCATGGCCGAGCTACATGCCCATCAGGCCGCAGCACCGGGTGCAGGCCGGGAACAGCCGCTCGCTGCGCAGCGCCGAGCGGAACGCCTCGAAGCGCTCGCCCCGAAACACCTCGTCCAGGCCCTGCTCCTTGATGTTGCCGCACACGAAGTCCGGGTGGTCGCGGCACGGCGCCACATCGCCGTTCGGCATCACCTCGGCGACCACCCATGGCGCCACGCAGCGGCCGTGGCCGAAGGTCTCGGCAGGCTGATCGTAGTAACTCGGCACCTCCTCGAGCCGGATGTCGGGAACGAGCACGAACGGGAACGACCAGCGCCGCCGTGCCGCCCGCCGCAGGCCCTCCTGGAGCCCCGCGACATCGACGCCGCCGGCCGCAGCCACGAACCCCCGCCACGCCGTCGGCGTGCATCCGAGCCGGCCCTCGAGCACCTCGGTGTGCCGGCGCCCCACCTCCTCGGTGGTGAACCACGACAGGTAGTGGACCGCGAGGTCGACGCCGCCGATCTCCTCGAGGGCCTCGAAGACGCGGTCGTACTGCGGCGAGTTGAGCTCGCACACCGTCGACAGCGTCATGACGAACGGGTACGGCGACCGCTGCCGTTCCCGCTCGGCGAGCACCGCCTCGTGTCCGGCGACCAGCTGGTCGAAGGTCCCGCGGCGGCCGCGGATCCGGTCATGCAGGTCGCGATCGCCGTCGATCGACAGCATCAGGATGTCCCACCGATCCTCGACGATGCGCGCCGCGTGCTCCGCGAGCCGGTGGCCGCTGGTGACCACCGCCAGCGCAGAGCCCCGCCGCTTGATGTGGGTGGCCACCTCCATCAGGCCGTGATAGAGGAAGGGCTCGCCGCCCCACACGTAGTACAGGGGCCTCACGGGCTCGACCCGGTCGATCAGCTGCCGGTACTGTTCCGGGCGCATTTCCCCAGCGGTCAGCACCGACCGGTCGACGCCGACGTTGTAGCCGGCGGTGCCCCACTGTGCGCACATCGGGCAGCGGAGGTGGCAGAGGTTGGTGATCTTGAGGCTGACCTGGCGCAGCGTCACTGGGGCCCGGGCACCGACCGCCGTCGCCGCGCGCGCCATGCCCTTGGCGGCCTTCAGCCTGAGAAGCTGGCCGGCCAGATGCCGCAGCTCGAGCAGCCGGCCGGCCGACCGGCGGCTGAGCCCGCCCCGCAAGCCCCGCATCCTCACCTCGCGCACCCCGCCGTCACCGCGCCTGGAGCGCGGCCACCGGCTCGACGCGAAGGACGCGGGCGAGCGCGGGAATACTGCCCAGGGCACCGGACAGCACGGTGAGCGCGACGCCCTTGCCGCAGGCGGCGAGCGGGATGACGTCCGAGACCAGGCCGAGGGCCTCCAGCATCGGCAGGGCGACGACGACCAGCTTGGCGAGCGGGATCCCGATGATGGCGCCCGCGAGCGCGAGCGCCGTCCCCTCGCCGAGCACGATCGCCGCCAGCCGCCACCGCCGCCAGCCGATGGCCCGGAGCACCCCGATCTCCTGGATCCGCTCCGTGACGTTGATGGTCAGGATGCTGCAGATGCCGAGGGCGGTGATCAGGAGGGCGACGACGCCGAGCCGCTCGACGAACTGGCCGATGACGTCCACCTGCCGGTAGTGCGAGGTCCAGCTGTCGGTGGGGCTCGCCTCGAGGTCCGGAAACCGCCTCGCGATCATCGCCTGCACGCGATCGCGGTGCTCGACGTCGTCGAGGGTGAGAAACACCATGTTGGCCCGGTCGCCCAGCCGGAACATCTCCTGGACCGTTCGGATCGGGAAGATCGCCCCCCGGTCGAGCAGGGCGCGGCCGGTGTCGTAGATCCCGACGACGAGGAGCTGGCGCCGCCGTAGCGTCACCACCTTGCCCACTGCGAGGCCCATGGTCTCGGCCGCCCGGAAGCCGAACATCACCTCGTTCGTGCCCGGCTCCAGGAGCCTCCCGCTCGGGACCTTCATCCCGGGGATGTCCGGCCGGCCCGGTCCGACGCCGAACACGAAGAAGTGCTTGGAGCCTGGAAGCCGGGTCACCGTGAGCGCGACACTGATCGAGCCGGTGACGTGGGGCAATGACTGCAGCGCGTGCATCTGCTCCCGCGTCACCCACGACATCTCCGGGAACCCGACGCCGGCCTGCTGCACGGTCAGCTCGCTGCCCAGGAGGTTGACGGTGCCCTGGATCTCGCGCACCAGCGACTGGCCGAGCGAGATCAGCAGGATGTACGTGGCGGTTGCCAGGCCGATGGCACCGACGGTCAGCGCGCTCCGGCGAGGGTTGCGCAGCAGATTGCGCAGGCTCAGGTGCAGCGTCGTCATCGTTCCCTGGACGGCCCATGGTAGCGAAACCGGTCTTCGACCACGGTGGCGGCCGCGATCCTGGGCCGGGTTGCGCCCCCCGGGAGACCCGCCCCGGTCAGGGTCCACCTCCAGGTCCGTCGGGCGGGCCTCCCCGCCGCAGCCCCTGACCGATGTACGCCTCCAGCACCCGGTTGAGATCGCCGGCGCCATCGTAGAACAGGCTCACCATCGGCACCCCGGTCCGGCTCTCGACCTCCTGCAGCAGGGCGGCGCTGGCCGAGCCGGCCATGCAACCGAAGGGCGCGCAGTTCACGACCAGGCTCGCGCCGTCGCGGGCGAAGCGCACCGCCCTGCCCACGGTCAGGATCGCCTCGCCCTCGAAGTTGAGCGGGAGGTACTGCAGCCCCGCATCGACGACCTCGGAGATGTCCGGCTCCTCGCGGTCACCGACCCATGCCCTGGCGGCGCGGTAGAGCTCGCGCTCGACGCCCTTGAAGAACAGGTTCCTGACCAGGCTGCGGCCGCGGAAGACCAGCCCCCTCAGGTCCTCGTCGGCCCGCCATCGCTGGAGGTAGGAGGTGTACAGGATCCACTCGGCGGTGGGCGTCAGCCAGGCCTCGCCGCCGGCCCGCTCGATCGCCGCGATCACGTTCTGGTTGGTGAACGCGTTGCAGCGCACGTAGATCTCGCCGACGATGCCGACCAGCGGACGCCGGGCCCCCGCGGTCGGCACCGCAGCCAGCGCCTCGAGCGCCTCGAGCCAGGCCCGCCGGTCGTCCCCGCCCGACGCCACCGCCTCCTCGATCCGCTCCAGCCGCCGGGAGAGCACGCGGTCGGCGTCGCCCTCGTTGCGCTCGTAGGGCGCCACCTTGCACCTGGCCTTGAGCAGGATGTCGCCGCCGACCATCATCCGCCACATCGTCCGCCGCAGGGCCTCGGGGATTCCCTGGTAGGTGTTCAACGACGATGGCGCCATGATGGCCGCCTCCGTCCAGCCGAGCGTGTCGAGCACCAGCCTGAAGCGATGGGCGAACTGGCCGAACCGGCACGGTCCGCTGGCGGTGGGCATGAACAGCGCGTGCCGCGCGGGGTCGCAGCCGTCCTCTCGCAGCGCGCTCACGAACGCGCCGAGGGTGGCCGCCGCGGGCAGGCACTCGCCGCCGGTCATCAGGCCGCGCCCGACGGCGTGGGACTCCGGGGTCTCGAGCGGCAGCGTCCGCGCATCGTAGCCGAAGCGCCGGAAGGCGGCCGCGAGCAGGCGCGCTCCCGGATAGTGCATCTGCGGGAACCACAGCGTCCGGCCGAGGAAGTCACAGGCGGGCTCGCTGCGCAGGCGGACCGCAGGCGCGCTCGTCCTCGCCTCCCCGCCGCCCTCGACCGAGTCGAGGAAGGCCTCGATGCGGGTCGCGTACCCGGCGTCCGCGTCGTGCTCGTCGAGCGAGAGCACCAGCATCGGACGGCCCTCGTTCACCGACTCCGCGTAGCTGACGACGAAGCTGTCCGGGCCGCAGTTGAAGCTCGTCAGGTAGATCGGGACGATCCCGCGCCGGCCGGCGAGCCGCTTCAGCGCGGCGATGATCCGCTGGGGGTAGTGCCAGAACAGGTTCCGGTACTCCTCGCCGAGCTCGGCCGGGTCGAAGGGCAGGCAGTCGGCCGGGATCACCGTCCGTCCCGACTCGGCGATCCTCGCGACCAGCCCGAGGCTCGCGCTCGGGTCGTAGATCGTGTAGGGCCGCCCAACCACCAGAGCAGCCGGCTCGCCCCCGCCGGCGACCTCGTCGAGGACGCGCGCGCCCGCCGCTGCGCAGGCGGCCTCGAACTCGCGCTGTGCGGCAAGGCCCTCGAGCCAGGCCCGCCGGATCTGCCGCGAGCTGCCCCCGAGCCCCGCCCCGACCGAGCGGCACAGCTGGCGCAGCTGGCGCTCACGGGGCCAGCGCAGGTCGACCACCGGGCTCAGCAGCCTTGCCCGGCCCCCGCCCCGCAAGCCAAGCGCCGACTTGACCAGCGACGGGAACGCCTGCACGAGCGGGCAGAAGTGGGCGTTGCTCGTGCACGGCGACGGCGCGGCGCTGATCATGTGCGGGATCAGGACCGGGCCGGTGCCGGCGCGCTCGGCGGCGGCCACGGCATGACCGAGCGCGAGCTTGACCGGAAAGCAGAACTCGGCGCCCGACACCTCGCAGCCGAGGTCACGGACCAGGTTGTCGGTCGGCGGCGTCAGCTCGAGGTCAAAGCCGAGCTCGCCCAGGAAGCGGCGCCACAGCGGGAGGTGGCTGTGGATCGTGAGCGCCCTCGGCACGGCCACCGTCGGCGCGCCGTCCCGGAGGTCGACCCGGCCGGTGCGCTCCAGCAGATCCGCGCGCTGCCGGACCAGCCGCAGCCCGCGCGACTCCCGGCGCGGCTGCCCGGCCTCCCGGCCGCACCGCGACCCCCATGCCGGCCGCGCGCGCTCGCCCTCGATGCGGGCGGAGGTGATCTCGCAGGCGTTGGCGCACTGGCCGCAGCGCTCGCTTGTCAGCGCAATCTGCCGGTCGGCGAGGTCGAGGCCACGGAAGCGCGTCGCCCCGCCGCTCTCGCCGACCGCCCGGCGGGCGCGCAGGGCGGCGCCCCAGGCGCCCATGACGTGCGCGTACGGCGTGACCACGATCTCGGTGCCGAGCAGGTCCTCGAACGCCGCCACCAGGCCGGCGTTGCGGGCCGTCGCGCCCTGGAAGAACACCCGCTGCGACGAGCGGGGCCGCCCGGCGACCACCTTGTTGAGGTAGTTCTGGGCGACCGAGTAGAGCACCGCCGCCATCGCCTGCTCCCTCGCGAAGCCCTCCCGCAGCAGCCGCTTGACGTCGTCCTCCATGAACACCGTGCAGCGCTCCGAGGTGTGGGGCGGGACCACGCCCATCACCCGCCTCCCGATCTCGTCGACCGCGAACCCGAGCTTGCGGGCCTGCTCCTCGATGAAGGCGCCGGTGCCGGCAGCGCAGACGTAGTTCATCGACGCGTCGACGATCCGCCCGCCGGCCACCTTCATGTACTTGGAGTCCTGGCCGCCGATCTCGAAGATCGTCTCGACGCGCGGATCGTGGTGCAGGGCCCCCGCGACGTGGCAGCTGATCTCGTTGACGATCGCGTCGGCGCCGACCACCAGCCCCACCATCCGCCGGCCCGAGCCGGTGGTGCCGCAGCCGCGAACGTCGAAGCGGATGCCGCGGGCCGCTGCGAGGTCGGCCAGGGCTGCGAGCAGGCGGCGGGTCGCCGCGATCGGATCGCCGCTGGTGCTGCGGTAGACGTCGCACAGCACCCGCCCGTCGACGCCGGCCACCACGGCCTTGCAGCTGGTGCTGCCGATGTCGATGCCGAGAAAGCAAGGCAGCTCGCAGCGGCGGGGCAGCGCCGTCACCCGCAGCTCGTTGCCGGCGTCATCCCGGCGCTCCTCCTCCAGCTCCACGTGCTGGAGGACCGATCGCTCGAGCCGCAGCGCGCGCCGGGTCCGGGACGGCCGGGCGGGCCGGGCGCGGGTCGCCGCCACCCTCGCCTTCAGCCGCTCGGGGTCGACCGTGGAGCGCGCGACGTGGGCCGCGCCCACCGCCGCCGCGAGGTGGCCGTCGGGGATCGTCCGCAGACCTTTGCCAAGGCGCGCCGAGAGGAAGCGGACGACGTGCGGGTTGAGCGCGACGCCCCCGATGAGCACGGTCGGCCCCGTGATCGGCCGCCCCTTCGACACGGCCGACAGCAGGGCCTGCACCGTGCCCTGGCAGAGGCCGCTCCAGCACTCGGCAGGGGACCGCCCCGCCTGCTGGTGGTGCACCAGGTCCGACCTCGCGAAGACGGCGCACCGCGAGGCGATCCGCGGCGGCTCCTCCACCACCGGGATGTCCTCGATCTCGTCGTAGCGCAGCCCGAGCCGGCTCAGCTGCTCATCGAGAAAGGAGCCGGTACCCGCAGCGCACAGCGGGTTGGTGCTCAGCCCCTCAAGGCGGCCCCCCTCGTCGAGCCGGATCAGGGTCGCCGTGGCGCCGCCGACGTCGATGATGTTGCGCGCCCCGCCCGCGGCGGCAAGCACTCCCGCGATGCGCGCCCGGACGTCGTCGACCCGCTCGACGCCCAGCGCCTCCTCGACCACCGGCGCCAGGGCGCCGGTGACGGCGGCGCGCAGCAGCCTTCCGTCGACCAGGGACGGCAGCGCCTCGCGCAGAGCCTGGAGGACGCCCCCGCGGTGCGGCAGCGCGGCGCTGCCAACCAGGCGGCCCGCACTGTCGATGGTGGCCAGCTTGAGGAACAGCGATCCGGCATCGATGCCGAGGGCTTCGGGCTCGCGCTCACCCACCGCGCGCCCCTCGACGGCCGCCGCCGCAGCGCCGGCCTGCCACCGGCGGAAGCCACGAGCTGCGTCGCCCCGTCGCCAACCAGCCTCCCCAGCCCCGCTCCCCGCTCACGGCCGCGGGGGCGCGGATCCGGCACCCGGCCTCATGGTAGCCGATCTCCGACGGGGCAACGGCAGGCGCGGCGGCCAGACGAGCGTCGAAGCCATTCTGGGTGCCGCAGTGGCCGTCTGACGACACTTCAGTCAACCATGCTCGCCGAAAAGGCCAATGCGGTACGAACTCCTAGCCGGGAACGAAGCGGCTGAACAGCGCGGGCAGATTGTGCAGCAGGACGAGTCCGATCCCCACCAGGACCAGTCGCTGAGCCATCCGGGAGCGGACGCGCACGCGGTCGAGGAAGCCGGCTGCCAGCATCGCCAGCAGAGGGAAGGCGTGGAGCACGTACGTCGCCTTGATCGTGTCGCCGGCGCCGGGGCTGGGGTGCATGATGAGGAACCAGAGATAGCCGGCGAGGAAGGCGCCGACCATCAGGACGAGCAGGGCGTGATGCCCGTCCTCCGGTGCCGGCACACGCCTGATGGTGAAACGCAGCAGGCTGATGCAGCCCATCGCCAGGCCTGCCAGCCCGAGGGCCGAGGGCAGCAGCGAGACCAGATTCACCCGCCCCAGGAAGGGGCCGATGGTGTCCCGGTTCGTCCTCAGCCACGCCGGCGCGGGGTGCCTCTCGAGCAGCCTGGCCACGCGCTTGCCGGTCAGCAGCCCGCCGTCGGCGCTGCGCCGCCCCCACCAGATGAAGTAGCCTCCGTAGTCGCCCCAGGTCTCCGAGTAGAGCTGAGGCACGAGCTGATTGGGGAAGGATGGGCGCAACGGGTCGCGGAAGAGCTTGCCGTTTCCCGTGCCGAGGTAGAAGGAAACCGGCTGGTTGCGCAGGGAGAACGAAGGCGCCCCCGGGCGGTTGAAGGCCATGATCGTGCCGTGGCGCGCGAGCAGGCTCAGGTAGAACCAGCCGCCCACCACTGCCGCGACCACGCAGGCGACCGCCAGAGCTGCGAGGTGCCGGCACCAGCGGCTGCGGTCCTTCGATGCGACGAGCGCCCCGTGGACCAGCAGCGCGGGGAAGAGCATGAAGGCCCACTGACGCGACAGCGCGGCGAGCCCCAGCACCACACCCAAGACGACCGCGTCGCGCTCCCATCGCCAGACCGAGGTCGTCAGGCGCAGCCAGAGCAGCGCAGCCAGCACCGCCATCAGCGCCACGTACGGCTCGCCGCGGACCATGGCGAAGCTCTTGTAGTAGACCGGGAGCATGCCCAGGAGCACAAGCGCGTAGAGCCGGGTGCGGCCCTCGCCCGGTCCCATCTCACGGCCCAGGGCCAACAGTGAGTAGGTCGTCAGCAGCGACACCAGCACCTGGAACAGCTGGGCAGCCTTGCCCGCCTCCGCCACGGAGGCGCCCCACCAAGCCGTGGCACAGGCCCCGATGACATAGGGGAGCGGCGGCGAGAAGAACTCGCCTGTCTGGTCCACGGTGGGCAGTGATCCGCCG
>ENA-UPTA01003748-UPTA01003748.1-activated-sludge-metagenome-genome-assembly--contig:-NODE-3748-length-14735-cov-88.606335_pt1 | contig 14735 bp, 10 predicted proteins | sample MGYA00238184_ERZ773361 | MGnify/ENA primary metagenome ERZ773361 (study PRJEB29100, sample SAMN05720205) | activated sludge metagenome | isolation source: anaerobic digester from wastewater...
TGTTTTTCCCTCGCTGTTACAAATGAATGGGATTCTGATGGCTTTCCCCTTTTGCTACATGCCTAATTGAAGACATGGCGGGGTGAGAGATGGCTGTGCGTAAAAACCCCATTTCAGGCTGTCGGAAAATGCCTGCCCTGTAGCAAGCGTATCGGGAGTTTATGCTGAAACCCGAAATTTTTTAGCAAAATCCTTGCATGTTTAAAAGCATAATTTTATCTTCTGCAACAAAATAAAAGTCCAGGTTTTCATGAACAGCCCTGTGAATTGCCATGCAATCACGAATACCTTAAAAATAAGGGTAATATGAGTAAACTTGACAGTTATTTTGTATTGGCTATTACACTTTTTCTATGAATCATCGAAAAATAATATACTATTTATTGTCCTTGGTAATTATTTTACTTTCCTTTTTTCTGTATTCTCAAAGGTTTTACCCGTTATTAAATTCAGATGATGCTTTAAACATTTTGATGGCATATTATTATAAACTGCCCAATGATTTTTATTGCTGGGGACAAGACAGGGGAGGAACCTTAATTCCTTTGATAAGTCAAATATTCATAAAGTTATTTAATTGTTCAGCATTGATTTCTGTTTCATTATCAAATTATCTCATCTTAATACTAGGTTATATTGGCTTATCAAGTCTTATAAAATCAAATTATTATAAAATTATCCTGGCTATAATATGGTTTTTACCCTTCCAAAGGTTTATTGATATTGTACATTTTCCTATTGGAGTGGAATATAGTTTAATCGGTTTATCAATATTCCTAATCAGCAAACTTGAGTATAATAATACTTTTAAATGGTATATAAAGCATATCATATTAATCTTAATTATTTTGGTATTTACAACATCTGTATGGGTCTCCGATTTAGCCGTTGTTTCAATTACTATACTATTATTTATACTTTTTCTGTTTTATTTCTTGAAAAATAAAAATTTTAAAATTGATAAAATTATTTTATCCTACATTTTCATTGGTGTAACTTTTTGTTACATTTTTATAAATTTTGCTAAGTCATTTGCTTTCACAAAAACAGAGAATTACATATCGATTAACGGTATAAATGAAGTAAAGAATGCGTTGCACATTTTGAAGGAATCATTATGGAAAATTTTAACTTTTAGCACAAATGAAACATTTGTAAGTATATACACTTACGTGGCAATTGTATTTATTTTCTCATTCGTGTTTTTTATTTTAAAGAAAAAATTGTTCATCCATTTAATATCAAATAAATGGATCGTCTTTTTCTTAACCGATACAGTTGCTATTTTTATAGTTTTGCTTTTATCTTCTTGGGTATTGGCAAATGGCATGGGCAGATGGTATTTTGTAGCAACTTATATTTCTTTATCCATGTCAATAATTTTAGCTTTAGATAATATAGAATTAAGTTATAAAACAAAATTGCTTCGATGGAGTATTTTATTATTAGCCCTGATTGGTGCAATAAGCCCTATTTATACTATGAAGTATGAAAAGCCGAAATCTTTAAAACCAATGGTAAACATTGTCGGAGAGTTTAAACAGCTCGGGGAAATTGGGGTAATTGCTGAATATTGGAATTCTTACATTACTTCCTGTCCTGCCCCTGAACTAATAAAAGCGACACCAAATGATCAAAGTGATGTAAGAAATCAAGAAATCGTTGATATGGTATTTGAAAGGGAAAATATTTATGTGATTAAAGATATGTGGATGAAAACATTCCCTGATACTTTAGAGCAATTTGGATATGTTTTATTGAAAGAGGGTAATCAATTCAGGCTTGGTGGCTGTGATGTCTGTAAATATGATAAAATTAAATTGCATAAGGTATTTCCTCTACAAAAACTTAAATACTCCGACTCACAGGTGGCATCAGATAGTATAGGTGGCAAAAAAACTTTATTTGTGTCTGCAGACTGTGATTCTTGTAAAGAAAGATTTATTATATACGGGCCTTATATTCCAATAGGGATTGGTGAATTTACTGTGAGTTTCTATATTAAAGCTAACAATTTTAAAAATAACAATCCTATAGCATTACTTAATGTTATGGCTGATTGGGGAAAAACAAAGTTAGCTGAAATAATAATTGACAAGAACGACTTTCCAATTAATGATTACTCTTATATTGACATAAATTTCAAAACATCAAAAAGATATAACAATATTGAATTTAGGATGTATTACTATGGTAATGCTAATTTGTATTTTGACCATATTATTTTAAAAGAAGAATGAGTAAAACTATAAAGTTCCACCGCGCTGCCGGTGTTTTTCCCTCGCTGTTAAAAATGAATGGGATCCTGATGGCTTTCCCCTTTTGCTACATGCCTAATTGAAGACATGGCGGGGTGAGAGATGAAGCTGGGCGTAAAAACCCATTTCAGGCTGCAGGGAAATGGTTTATGCTGAAACCCGATTTTTTTTTGGCACAATCCTTTCATGTTTAAAAGCATAATTTTATCTTCTGCAACAAAATAAAAGTCCGGGTTTTCATGAACAACCCTGTGAATTGCCATGCAATCAGGAAGAAATTAAAATTAAAGGTAATATGAGTAAACTTGGCAGCTAGTAAAGTTTTGACCTTAAAAAGTTGAACAATAGTGAAATTGACTGGCTGAAATCGCAAACCAATAAAATGGCATAGTTCGTAGTCCATTTTTATAGGTTCTCACTTTCAAATTGAAGCTTGCTACATTGCTTTATTAGCATTACGTTTGCAACCGGAAAAATATCCTGAAAAAACAGGTTTAAAATACTTTTTTATGATAACCAGAGAGCTGATTAACCCCCAGAGTATAGTTGTAGTGGGTGGTTCTGCCGACGTTCAGAAACCCGGTGGTAAGGTTTTGAAAAACCTTATTGACCATAATTTTAAGGGTAAGCTATACGTAGTAAACCCCAAGGCTGATGAGGTTCAGGGTGTCAGGGCATATCCTGACGCCGAAGATTTACCACCTGTTGAACTTGCCATTCTGGCCATCGCAGCAAAGTTCTGCCCACAGGCAGTAGAAACGCTGGCTGCAAAAAAGGGGACAAAAGCATTTATCATCCTATCAGCCGGGTTTCATGAGGAAAGCGAGGAGGGTGCCAGGCTGGAGCAGCAAATAGTTGAAACGATAAACAAAGCTGGTGGATGTTTGATTGGACCCAACTGCATTGGGGTAATGAATACCAACTATGCCGGTGTTTTTACTACTCCTATTCCACGCTTTAATACGCATGGCGCAGATTTCATTACCGGTTCGGGAGCAACGGCCGTATTTATCATGGAATCAGGAATTTCCAATGGACTTCAGTTCAACAGCGTTTACTCGGTTGGCAACAGCGCCCAGCTGGGAGTTGAGGACATTCTGGAGTACCTGGACCTAACCTTCGATCCAAACACCAGCTCCAGAGTAAAAATGCTTTACATTGAAAGCATAGGCCAACCCCAAAAACTTCTTAAACATGCCTCATCGCTTGTGAGAAAGGGTTGCCGGATTGCAGCTGTTAAGGCAGGAAGCTCATCAGCAGGAAGCCGGGCTGCTTCAAGCCACACCGGAGCACTCGCCAGCAGCGATGTGGCTGTTGATGCACTATTTAGAAAAGCGGGTATTGTTAGGTGCTACGGACGGGAAGAGCTCACAACCGTTGCCTCAATATTCATGCATCCAAGGTTAACCGGAAAGAATATTGCAGTAATAACCCATGCGGGTGGCCCGGCGGTAATGCTTACCGATGCCCTATCGAACAACGGGCTTGAGGTTCCCCCTATTAGCGGTTCAAAAGCTAACGAACTACTCTCCAAGCTTTTTCCCGGTTCATCGGTAGCCAACCCAATTGATTTCCTGGCAACCGGCACAGCCGAGCAGCTGGGATACATAATTGATGCATGTGAAAACGACTTTAGCCATATTGACGCAATGGCAGTAATCTTTGGTAGTCCCGGATTATTCCCTGTTTACGATGTTTACGACCTCCTGGATAGAAAAATGTCTGAATGCCACAAGCCCATTTTCCCCATCCTTACTTCGGTAATCAACGTCAGGGATGAGATTAACCAGTTCATAGCAAAGGGCAGAGTAAACTTCCCCGATGAAGTAGTGTTTGGAAATGCCCTTACAAAGGTTTACAACACACCGGATCCTGCTCCTGAAGACCCCAAGTTGCCGATAATAGACACCAGCAGGATTCGTAGGGTGATTGATGGCTGTTCCAATGGTTACCTACAACCCAACCAGGTTCAGGAGCTACTCGATGCTGCCGGGATTCCCCGAGCTGGCGAAGCCATTGTAAAAACAGCCACAGATGCAACTTCTGCAGCAATGAAAATGGGATTTCCTGTGGTAATGAAGGTTGTAGGACCTATTCATAAAACAGATGTGGGAGGAGTTGTGCTGGATGTTCGCGATGAGCAAATGGTTACCAGGGAGTTTAACAGGATGATGGGAATTAAGGATACCACTGCTGTGCTCATTCAACCCATGCTCAAGGGTTTAGAACTGTTTGTAGGAGCCAAGCGCGAGGGTTTGTTTGGCCACGTCGTTCTGTGCGGGCTTGGCGGTATTTTTATTGAAGTACTAAAGGACGTGAAGGCCGGCATTGCTCCAATTGAAGCCAACGAGGCTCATTCCATGATTAAACACCTGCAGGGCTATGGAATGATTAAAGGGGCTAGGGGCCAAGAGCCTGTAAACGAAAACTTGTTTGCCGACATCATCAGCCGGGTTTCGGTGTTGGTGGGTGTGGCGCCCGAAATATTTGAAATGGACATCAACCCCTTGCTCGGAACAAAGGACAAAGTGGTAGCTGTTGATGCGCGAATCAGAATAGAAAAGAAATAGCCTAGCTGGTAATGAGCATAAAGGGTGTTTTTAAAAAACTTTCCAAAAACGAAAAAATACTACTCGTCATCATTATCCTTTTGCTGATTATGGTAGCTACCCAATGGGAAAAAATCTGGAACGAGGCTATCAGAGCGTTTGGCAGGTACTTTGGCAGCAAGTAAACCGTATTCTTTTAAGGAATGGAAAAGCCTAGTTGTGGGGGCATTTTCACATTTACTTTCATCGGGAAAATCGTGAGTGGTGCGATTACCCCTTTTTTCAATACAAGCTGGGTTTTAAAGTCTATACCAAATGAGTTTGATTTGCCCCTTTAGAAGGGGCTAAAATACAGGAATCATCAAGGTAAAGATTTTTTAAAATCCAGGTAGCGTTCTGTATATTTTTCGCCATGCCTGGCACCCAGATTTTTCCACGCAGCTTCCAAGTTTTCTATCCTCCCATCATCCCATGGGTGAATAGCAAATAATTGAGCAACACCAGAGCATGTTAGTAGCTTCCTGTACATGTTGATAAGCTCATAGGGATCATAGCCTGTATCGAACAGGTATTCCATGGCCTTACTATCGGCTTCATGTTCGTTGCTGCAGCTGTATTTTAGGGTAGAGCTCCCGTTGACCAACCCATGGATTATACTATCGAGTTCAGCTTGTTCGAGACCAGCAGCAATACTTTCAAACGTTGATAAATCATAATGCCTTAAAAGCATCTTGGTTATATGCCGGCAATCAATGTGGGCCAGCTGGTGAGCCAGTAGCCCTGCCAGCTGAGCTTCGTTATCAAGAGCCATTAATATGCCCGTGTAGAGGTAGAAGTAACCTCCCGGAGCAACAAATGCACTGATAACCGATTTATCATTTATCACCCTGATTTGCCAGCTAAAAGCTTCAGCATTGCGTACGCCGTCCGATTCCAAAAGCTGCTGCAGGATTTCTTCGGTATAGCTGTAAATGGCAGCATACTTACTACGCTCCAGCACGTTGAATTGCGCTGGATTGGCGGTAATGGCAGAGTCAATTCTCCAACCAATACAAACATCCTGCGTTAGGGTAGGAAAAACGGACTTATCCTCCGAGCAGGAAGCAAGCATCAGCAGCAATAATGGAATATGCAAATGCTTTTTCATCAGGACATAATGAAGCCAAACCTACCGTAGATTAAAATATGCAGCTCAAAGTGGCGGCTAGTCGCTGGTCATGATGAAGAGTGGCTGCATTTCAAAGCTCTTATAGAAAGGCCTTAGCCTTTCGGTATTGTAGTACTTTGAAACGTTCACAACCTTTTTCTGGCTAATCACAACGTCGATAGGCACATCGTCGTAGCGGCCGTTTTTAAGCACAACCAGGCGACCATGAATCCCCTTGATGATGAGATCGAGGGCAAGGTTTCCAAAGGCCATGGGAACAATAGAATCAATAGCATCGGGCTCTCCCCCACGAACAAGGTATCCGAGATTCTGGGTGATCACGTTTACCGACTTCCCGTTATTAAATTTAGGAGATATCTCCTTAATCATCCTCGAAACGACATCTCCAATTCCCCCAAGCTTGGCATGGCCGTATGCATCTCTTTCGGCGCTTTGAAAAACCATTTGCTCCATTCCTTCAAAGGTTGCCCCTTCGGAGACCAGCACAGTGGAGTACTTGCTTGAGTTAAGATTGCGATCGCTAATAAGCAGTTCGGTCAGCCTCTCGATGCTAAACTTATACTCAGGTATAACACACCTGTTGGCGACTCCCGCCATGGTTGGCAGCATGGCGGTAAACCCGGCATAGCGTCCAAAAACCTCCATTACCAGAATACGCTCATGAGAGCCGGCTGAAGTTTTGAGCATATCGGTCAGGCTCATGGTGCGGGTTATGCAGGTGCTAAAACCTATGCAGTAATCGGTACCAGGCACATCGTTATCCATTGTTTTCGGAATGGCAATTACTTTAAACCCCTCCTGGTATAGCCGAACTCCATAGCTAAGGGTATCGTCTCCTCCAATAGGTATAAGGTAGTCAATCCCTAAAAAGGCCAGGTTTTTCAGAACCTCGGGAGTAAGATCATTTACCTCCTTGTGGTACTTGCTTTTCAGGTTATCAGGAACACTATCCTTGGAAACCTTGCTTGGGTTTGTCCGCGAGGTATGTAGAAAAGTTCCCCCCGTTCTAAAAGCTTTGTTAACCCGCTCCTCGGTTAGCACTTCATAGCACTTGCTGTTGTCGGCATCATTTTCACGGATAACCTCTATTAATCCTGCCCAGCCCCTGCGGAAGCCTATTACCTTATATCCTTCACGTAGCGCCCTGATAGTGATGGCACGAATGGCGGGATTTAATCCCGGGACGTCTCCTCCCCCAGTGAGAATTCCAATGACCAGCTTAGATTTTGATTCGTTTTCCATGATTTTCAATTGGTTTATGACGGGTCAATTATCAAATACCTAGCAAATATATGTTTTATATCATAAATTTCATTGGTTTACCAATGTTAAATTTTCACCACCCACAACATAAACCCATTTCCAAAATAATCGGGATGGTAGTATATTCAACTACAAATGCTTCTCCACAAGAAAAAATTACCAAAACGGTTAGCACCGGTCATACCCATCCCTAATGTTAATTAGCCAGATATTACGGCATAACCTACTATAGATTGAATATCAATAACTTATAAATAATTGAGTATGTAGGGTGATTATTCCCCGCCCTCTCACACCTCCCTTTTCAGCCTGATTACTTTGCCTGTTGAGTTCGATGCATCGCGTAGGGCGCTCCAGTGGCTAGGCTTAACCGGAATTCAGTACGGTCAAAATGTAGTTTACGCCAGTGATGCACTAAAATGGGCAGCCCTCACGTATGTTGTTGCCGCCTTAGGCTCGTTGGCAACCCTTTTCTTCTACCTTGGGTTTCTAAACAATAACGACTAGGAGAAGCACCAAGGAAACTCAACTAAACATAGTTCTAATAAAAAAGGTCGGCATATAACCGGCCTTTTTTATTTATGATAGATAATCAGGCTTACATTATGGCATAAAATTGATCCTTAGCCGTTCCACAAAGCTCGCAATTTGCCTTCACATCATTTTTATCATACAATAATCATAATGCATTAAGCAACAAGCACAAACACTCTCAGCTACAGCTGAACAAAGTATGTGTTGAAAGCTTTTGTTTGAGGAAGTTACTTACCTTAAAGCATGGAAGCATAAATAAATGATTTTTTAACCAAAATTTTACGGCTTGCGAAAAGAGGGGTATTTTTACAGGCAATAAATAAAGAAAATGAACAACAAGCGACTTCAACCCTACGCTGTTTACAGTGATGGGAAGGGAAATATTTATGAAGATAGGAGCCTATTTGCAGTAGGACGCTCTGGCCATGAGTTCTACCCTCTCTACCTCGACGAAATGATACCTCTTCCAGAGGGTAGTGATTTGTTTGAACTCCCAGGTCGTAAAACGGTCGGATATAGCCGTAACGGCAAGCTAACAGCCAGGCAAAGTGGATTGGCCGCGGCAGCTTTTATAGCGCCAGCACACACTCAGCTTTCTGTGGCCGCATGGGAAAACAAGGTTAATGCACCTGTACTACCGCTATTTGCCTATACGGCAGTTGGCTGGTATGCAAACAGGTTTTACGTTCCCGCCATTCGGATCGACCTCGATACCCGTCAGGATTGTGAAAACTTCGACCAGCAAGTAGTGGTTGAAAGGGGTAAGGCTTTGCTTGAGCAACACGAGGGAAACCGGCTGGTGAATCACCTGGTAGAAAACTGCGCTTTCACCTATCTCTGTCCTGCTGCACGCAACATGGTGATGGGACGTTGGGAGGCACCAATTCCGGTATCTCCCACCTGCAACGCCCGGTGCATTGGCTGCATATCAAAGCAGGACCAACAGGAATCGCCTATTCCCGAAACACAGCACAGGCTCACCTTTGTTCCAACCGTTGGCGAAATTGCGGGCTATGCTGTTCCCCATTTGGAAAATGCCCCAAACGCCGTTGTGAGCTTTGGTCAGGGTTGCGAAGGCGAACCGCTGATGCAGTGGGAGCTAATACGCGATGCGATTAAGCTCATAAGAAGCAAAACCCAAAAAGGCATTGTGAACCTCAACACCAACGGCAGCAAACCCCGGGCAGTAGAAGAGCTTTTCAAAGCAGGGCTGGATAGCATACGGGTAAGCATGAACTCAGCTCAGCCCAAATGGTACGAAAGCTACTTCCGTCCTGTTGGCTTTAGCCAGAATGATGCCATTGAATCGCTAACAATTGCCAGCCGGTACAACCGTTGGGCATCCATCAACTACTTTGTAATGCCTGGCTTTACCGATACCGCAGAAGAGCTAACCGCCCTGAAAAACCTGATTGAAAAAACGGATCTGAACATGATTCAATGGCGCAACTTAAACATTGACCCCGACTGGCTGTTTGGTAAGACCAACTTTACAGGCAACAGCAAACCCCTTGGAATTCGGTATGTAATGGATGAAATCCATCGTAGCTACCCCTCGGTTTACTTCGGATACTTCAACCCCCATTACGAGGTCATGCATCGGTGGCAACAGCAAACTGGTAATAGTTAAGAACAATGCAGGTAAACTTTTAAGTTAATGGGATGATTGATTTTAGTAGTACTTCTGAGTATGGGTAATTTTTGTATTGAAGTTTTAAGTAATTCTATTTACTAGAAGTAAAACATTTGAACCACATCACCGGAAAGGGTACTAAAAATCTACTTCTTCAAGTATAACGGGTTTTGGTATGAACCTGCAGTATTTATGGCAACCCTGTTAATCTTCAACTCAACTCCGGGGAATGTGCTCAAGCACCAGGCATACCATACTTTCCTGTGCAGCCTGAAAATAACCCTGATATCTTTGCTGCTCATCTTACACTGTGTAAAAGTTGCTCAAAAATGCTATCTTTATGGGTTAAAATAACAAAATGGGAAGCATTCAACTTGAACTGGCATTACTTATTCTATCCACACTATTTTTTCTCAGTATTCTTGCTGGAAAGGTTAGCTCAAAATACGGAGTTCCAGCCCTGCTTTTATTTTTAATAGTTGGGATGCTTAGCGGCAGCGACGGGTTGGGTATTCAATTTGAAAATATCCACATCTCTCAAGCAATAGGGACAATAGCGCTATGCGTCATTCTATTCTCAGGAGGATTGGACACGCAATTTTCTGAAATAAAACCGGTTCTTGCCCAGGGATTAATACTTGCCACACTTGGAGTACTGTTAACAGCAATATTTACTGGGTTAATTATTTGGTGGATACTCGATTTAACCATACCCGGGGCAAACATTGGACTACTAACCTCTCTCCTGCTAGCAGCAACAATGTCATCGACTGACTCCGCTTCTGTTTTCTCCATTCTGCGTTCAAAAGGGCTCAACCTTAAGAAAAACCTCCGGCCCATGCTGGAGTTGGAAAGTGGTGGGAACGATCCCATGGCTTATGTTCTGGTAATTACCCTGATAGATATAATCAAAATGAACTCCGAGCCAAATTTTTGGCTGGCTTCAGGTATGATAGTTTTGCAGCTGATTATTGGTGGCGGCGTGGGATATTTGCTGGGTAAGCTGGCAATTATCACAATTAACCATATCAAATTGGGTAATGACTCACTATACCCAATTTTAGTTTTTACCTTTTGCATATTTATCTTTTCGATAACCTATTTCCTTCGTGGCAACGGGTTCCTTGCCGTTTACGTTGGGGGGCTGGTAATTGGAAACGCCAAATTCGTTCACAAGCGTTCTTCTCTAAATTTCTTCGACGGGTTGGCATGGCTATTCCAACTTGTCATGTTTCTTACCCTGGGATTGCTGGTAAATCCGCATGAGCTGATTCCAATCATTTTACCAGCTTTAGCCGTAAGCATCATCATAATTTTCATCACCCGGCCAATTTCCGTATTTATTTGCCTGCTGCCATTCCGAAAATTGTCCTTCAAGGATAAATCATTTGTGTCGTGGGTAGGACTCCGAGGAGCCGTTCCCATTATTTTTGCCATATACCCTTTAGTTGAAAATGTACCCCATGCCCGAATTATATTCAACATCGTATTCTTCTGTACTCTGATTTCGCTACTGGTTCAGGGTACATCCATTCCACTAGTTGCCAAGTGGATAGGCGTTATCGAAAAACCAGAAAGGTTTAGCAAGCTAAAACCATTCAACATGGACTTTGCCGATAACCTGAAAACCGTTTCAACCGAGATTGAAATTACGGACAAAATGCTCCTGCGCGGAAATCAGATAATGAACCTTGAACTTCCCGATAACACGCTGGTTGTAATGGTGAAACGAGGAGACAACTATTTTCTTCCTTCAGGCAGTACAACATTAAAGGAAAAAGATAAGCTTTTGATTATTACGGATAATCAAGAAGCCCTTGTTGAAACGTATAGAAATTTGGGTATTGATGGGTAAAAAATCACCAGCAACCCGAGCTCCTAAACCCGTATAATGGCATAGCCAATCGCGGTAAATAGTGCTACCTGATTTTCCGAATATCTATCCTGGAGAAGCAGTGGTAAATCGGCAATTAAGTAAATAAATGGAATAGCCGCTCGTTAAACTATCAGGGAGCAAAAAATTCTAATGTGAAAATAAAATGTTGTTGCCATGAAACGAATAATTACATTGCTTTTTGTTTTAGCAGGATTGATGGCTCATTCCCATGCCCAGAGTGATTCGGTTATACAGAAAATCATCCAAATTGGAACTGCTGAAAACCAAACCATGAAGCACCTTGACGTCCTATGCAACCAAATAGGCGGAAGACCGGTTGGGTCTTCAGCGTATGAGGATGCCGTTGTTTGGGCTGCCCGACAATTTCAGGCATGGGGTATGGATGTTTTCCTCGACGAAGTAGACGAGCTTCCTGTAGGGTTTAACCGCGGGCCCTGGTTTGGCAGGCTGCTCGGAGACCACTCCATGACACTTCATTTCGCTACTCCATCCTACACTGCGGGGACAAGGGGTGTTCAACGCGGACATGTTGTAGCTGAACCTAAAACCCAACGTGAGTTTGAAAGGATGAAAGGGAAGCTAAAAGGTGCATGGGTGCTGATTTCAGGCGAAAGCAACGGTTGGCCGATAGACTACTCGGTTAGGGCAAACCATAGGCGCGATAGCATAATTGCCAGCAACAACGAGATTGAGAAGAAAAACGATGAGATTCAGCGGGAAAACTGGATGAACCGTAGCGCAAACCAACCACCCAAAGAGCTGATTCCTTTGACCGAAGAACCGGGTTTATTTTACAGGCAAATGGTAGAGGCAGGAATACTCGGAATAATCCAATCTGCTCCTAATCCAATCAGGGTGCTCTACGACAGAAAGAATATTAACAGCATGGTTTGGGATAGCTTGCCCCAAGTTACAGACATCAAGCTGGATGAAAATCAGTATAAAATTATTGAGCGGATGGCCAGGGAACGCCAGTACTTCCAGCTGGAATTTGATATCCGCAACCATTTTCGTCCAGGCCCTATCCCCTACCACACCGTTGTCGGGGTTATTAAGGGAACCGAATTCCCTAACGAGTATGTTATAATGGGCGGTCATCTGGATGCTTTTGATGTGGCCACCGGCGCAGCCGATAACGCTTCAGGGGTAGCCCCTGCCATGGAAGCCGCAAGGCTAATCATGAAAGCAGGAGGTAAGCCCAAACGCACCATCCTGGTTTGCCTCTGGGCAGGCGAAGAGTTTGGCCTGCTGGGTTCAACCAGCTGGGTAATCAAAAACAGCGATAAGCTTCAGTCCATTTCAGCCATGTTCAACCGTGATGGCGGACCAACCGTGGCAAGCAACCTTTCGGTTCCAAAAGCCATGCTCAACGACTTTTCCGGAATTTGTAGCCCATTGAACAGCATTAATCCTAGCTTCCCATTCACCCTCAAGGAAGCAACACCTCGCCCAAAGCCTAAAAATCCAGGAGGAACAGATACCGCTCCATTCCTGATGGCCGGAGTGCCTGCCTTCCAATTTGGAACGGAAGATGTTGATGGGCTCGACTTCAGCTACCAGGAAATTTGGCACACCGAACGCGACACCTACGAAAAATGCCCTGCCGACTACATGAACCACACTTCAATTGTAACAGCAATAGTTGTGTATGGCGTAGCAAATCTCGACCACCTGCTATCACGTGAAAATCTTTTTGCCCCTGACGATAAGCCAAAGGTCAACGGCAAGGCAAAGGGGAAAAAATAGACTGCGCATAGCCGAAGCATGTTGTTAAAATTACATTAATCACCTACATTTACACCAGGATGTGGTGCAGGTATGCTGTAACAAAAATGCACCATTACCGTCTTAACATCAAACTTTTTAGCTCTAACCCTAAGCTACCAAACCAAGATGAAATCAAAATTGATTTTAGCCTTAATGGCAGTAGGCTGCACCCTTAACGCTGCCGCTCAGGAGTTTGATTCGGTGATAATTAAACAGCATGTTTACACCCTTGCTTCCGATTCGTTAATGGGGAGGGGTTTTGGAACAACCGGAGGAAAAATGGCAGCCGATTACATCACAGCGCAGCTCGAGGCTGCCGGAGTTATGCCCTGGCAGGGGAGCTACCTGCATCCTTTCATCAGCTCGGGAATAATGGTAAAAACCGAAGGGGCTAATATTATTGGCTGGGTTGAGGGCACAGACCCGCTGCTTAAAGATGAGTACATTGTGATTGGAGCCCACTACGACCATCTGGCCTACAAAATAACAGACGATGGTAAAAGAATAGTCTTCAACGGAGCCGATGACAACGCCTCGGGCGTAGCAGCTATAATTGAAATTGGAAGATGGCTTGCCGGAAGCAGGAACCAGCTGAAACGATCGGTAATTTTAGCTGCCTTTGACGGAGAGGAGGCCGGATTGGTTGGATCGAGTTTTATGGTACAGCATAATCAGGTACCACCCAAAAAGGTAAAGGTCATGTTCAGCCTTGATATGGTAGGAATGCTTTCCCGATATGGAGGTATAGACCTGAATGGGGATAAAACGCTTGAGAATGGGGATGTCATGCTCCACAACCTGGCCTCAAAACATGGTTTAACGGTAAAAAAGGACGGTAAGAATGTCGTGCCAAACACCGACACGGCACCTTTTGGTAACCAAGGTATTCCGGCCATCCACATATTCACCTCAACCGTATCGCCCTACCATAAACCCGAGGATGATGCCGAAAAATTGGACTATCCCGGAATTGCAGCCATATCAGGTTTTGTAGCCGACGCCGCTGTCCAGCTGTCGAACGCAGAAACGCTTGAACCATCACGCAGGTTTGTAGCCCAGCAAAATACCAAGCTGCCCAAGTTTGGCCTGCGGCTTGGTTTCGGTACCTCCGGTCAGAACTACAGCAACGAATTCTACATGGCAAAAAACATTTTTGCCTTTCAAGCCGGATTTTACGCCAAGCAAAGGCTCAATCGCCGTTTTGCGCTCCAACCCGAAATTATCTACCAAACAATGGGCAGCAAGCATACCGATGGAACCCTACGTACCCATGAGGTTAGCATTCCCGTTAACATCAGATTAAGCTTAAGCCCTGCAAGTTCAGCCAGCACCTTTATCTCAAATGATTTCTACATTTTCACCGGGCCTTACTACTCCTACCGGTTTGGAGGCGGCCTGGGAGGAAAGGATATGGATTTCGACAATACCTTTCGCAGGGAGGACTATGGAATTCAGGGTGGTTTCGGGTTTGAAATAATGAACTTTCAGCTTCAAATTTCACGGTTCCGCTCGTTCAGGTCAATCGACAGAACAACCACCATCATGCCCTACGGCATGATGTGGACGTTGGGACTGCGGTTTTGAAAAACCTACCCACACAGGCCGTGTATTGGCTACGCCGAGCGAGGAATTTACACCCATGTACTACAAAAAAGTTCACAAAAAA
>ENA-UPTA01003749-UPTA01003749.1-activated-sludge-metagenome-genome-assembly--contig:-NODE-3749-length-14735-cov-4.782766_pt1 | contig 14735 bp, 12 predicted proteins | sample MGYA00238184_ERZ773361 | MGnify/ENA primary metagenome ERZ773361 (study PRJEB29100, sample SAMN05720205) | activated sludge metagenome | isolation source: anaerobic digester from wastewater...
GAGCTATCTCGCCACCAGATTCTTGGTTTCCAGCAGTCTCGGCATAGTACGTATTTAGGGCTCTTTGTCAACAATATGACCTCCGATTCTTTACGTCGCGAAAGGGTCTCCTAAGCGTCAAAAAGCGCTAAAAACGGTCAAAAAACGTCAAAAAATGCAAAAAAACGCTCAAAATTGGCCAAATATGCCCGAAAATCGCATAATTTTGCATAATTTTGACCGCGAGCTACACTTTTCTGAAATGATGGGTTACATTTGCCCCAATATTATTTAAGTCAACATTCCCGGGACGGGTTCATGAATTATAAAGCGCTGAGATATCTTTTGCACATTGCCTGCTTTGCAACCACGCTTTCGTCGCAGACCGCGGAGGCGATCAATCATATTTCAGAAAACATCCAGAGCTGGACCAGTCAGGGCAGTTATGGAACATGGACCCAAAGCATTGCTGCGGGCACGGTGAATATGGTGCAGTGCATTGTGACGCCCGGCGCGGCAGCCAGCGGGACCGGTTCTATGGGATATGTCCAGATGCAGGCCAGCGCCGGGACACTGACTTTGCCGAGTGTCAACACGGTGGGAACTGTGACGGTCACCATCCATGCGGGCGCGGAAGGCCGGACCCTGAAGCTTCAGAAAAATGTGAACGGCGCCGGCTGGACTGATGTGACGACCTGGACGGGAATAGGGACCACGGGGGCAACGTTCACTTATGACGTGAATGATCCGAGCGCCAATATTGCGCTGCGCCTGGCAACGCCATCTGCCGCTGTGTATGTCCACGACATCATCGTGACTGACTACAGCACCGAGGATCCGAATCTTGTTGTGCCGTCATCCCTCGCTTTCGGCACGCTTGTTCCGGGCGCAACGGCCACGCAGGTTCTCTCTTTGGCCAATTCCGGCGCGTCAAACACGCTGCATCTGATTTCTCTTTCGCCAGCGAGCGGTGATACCGGAAAGTTCAGTGTAGGCGCCGTTCCCGCCACGCTGGCGCCCGGAGCGAATGCCGGCGTATCCGTTGTTTATGTCCCCGGCGCGGAGACCGGAGTTTTCCATTCCGCCATCTTCAACCTGCTTACCGACGATCCCAGCACCCCCACGAATCCGGTCACATTTTCCGGAGCGACGGTTGGGGCGGCGCTCACGGTCTCCAATATTCAATACAGCTTGAGCGGGGCATCTCCGCAGGCGGGGAATCGCGTCACGGTAAGCGGCATCGCCACCTATGCCGACCCCTACGGTTATGCGATTTCCGACGCTTCCGGCGGCCCCTGGAGCGGCATCTTTGTGGCGGATGTGCTTCATCGCCCTGATCCTGGTGACCGAGTCTATCTTGAAGGCCTTGTGCAGGAGTCCGGCGCATTTACGATCCTGACCAACGTTGCGGATTACAGCGTCACCAGCACTGGCCAGGCTGTCCCGCTTACAACGATCAAGGGAAACCAGCTTGCCACCGAGGCCTACGAGGGCGTTCTGGTTTCCATCACCAACATCACCGTTCGCAATACCAATTACAACAACGGCCGCGTTTATTGGCAGGCCGGTGATTCGACCGCCAGCTTCCTGGTCGGCACCCGTGTTCCTTATCGCTATGTCTGGGTGAGCAACGCGACGCTGACGGCCATTCAGGGTCTTGCGTTCACCAACTTCATTTCCCCGCGCTTCGACGCAGATTTTGCCGGCCGGCCTGTTTATGAATATGCTTTGCGCGGGCTGGTGATGACGCCGGACGGGCCGCGCACGAACTGGACGGTCCACGTGCGCGACGATGTTATTGTGGCCGTAACCAATGTGGCGATCGCCGGTGTGACGAATGTGAACACAGGCGGAATCATCTTCCCCGGTTTGCTCGATGTGCACAACCATCCCGCCTACAACTCGTTCCCCACTTTGATGTTCAATAATTTTCCTTACGGCCACCGCGATGAATGGGGCGAGTATGATGCCGAATACGACGACTGGAAAACCAAGAGGACGACCCTGCGCGGGCTCGCCGCGGTCAGCGATTCAAGCACTGATGTCATCACCAAATACGGCGAATGCCTTGAACTGATGGCGGGATGCATCGCCATTCAAGGCCAGAGCAATGCCGACCCTGAGCACAGCCACCCCGTCGTGATCCTCAAGAACATCGAGCAGTTTCCCGCCCGCACATGGGCCGACATCTTCCCGTGGACCAGCACGGCCGCCGAACGCAGCAACCTTCTCGCAAAAATAGAGGGCGGCGCCGTCAATGCCAGCATGATTCATCTGTGCGAAGGCACAGACACTACCGCGCGGGCGCAGTTTGCCGCCTGGCGCGACTGGGGCATGCTGGATGAGACCACCGCCATCATTCATGGCGCAGCGCTGAACGCCGCCGACTTCGCCCAGATGGCGGCCGCCGGCGCGAAGCTGATCTGGTCGCCCATGTCCAACATGAAGCTTTATGCCGGCACCGCGAACGTCAAGGCGGCCCGGGATGCCGGCGTGGTGGTGGGCCTGTCGCCCGACTGGACACCCAGCGGGTGTTTCAACATGCTGGAGGAGCTGGGTTATGCCTGGTATCTAAACCAGACGATATTTTCCAATGCATTCACCGCCCGCGACATGTGCGACATGGTCACCATCAACAACGCCAAATGCGCCGGGCTTGATGATCATTACGGAAAGATTGCCGTTGGTTACAATGCCGGGCTTGCGGTTATTGAGGGTGATCCTGCCGATCCTTACATGTCATTGATCAGCGCCCGTCCGCCCAATGTCCTCCTGACCATTGTGGATGGCACACCCCGCTACGGCGAGCCATCACTCATGACCGCCCTTGGAGTTGCGGGCGAGAGCGTTGACGTCCGCGGGCGCGCCAAGAAGTTCAATATTGCGGTTGTGCATCCGTTCCTTGACTACAGCTCGCGCACTTTTACGCAGCTTCGTTCTTCCCTCCAGACCGGGCATGCCTCTCTAACAACCCTTAACGAGCTGGACAGCGAAGAACTGCAAATGCTTGATTTGTCTCTGCTGCAGGGCGACGGGGGGGATGATATTCCGCCCTTCCGCGCCGACAACCCCATCAGCGCCGCTCCCGGAACAGCCGTTTATGATCTCAGCACGAACCTTGTCCTTGCCTTCCGCTATCAGGATTTCTGGGACAACGACACGTTTATCACCAGCCTGACGCACACCATATCCATCGTTCCCGCGCGCTATTCGAACCTTGTGCTGCAGACCATCGCCACAAACCGCGCAAACACCCCGGCCAGCCAGACTGTGAACTTCACGGTCGGTTTCCAGGACATGCACACCAACTATATCTTTGCGTTCGCCACGCGCGACGGACGCGGAAATGTCCGCACCACTTACACGACCAACAGCTTCAGGCTTGCTTTCCACACCGGCGGCGACAGTGACCGTGACGGCCTGCCCAATGAGTGGGAAATATCCTATTTCGGATCCTTCACCAGCGCGGTTGCCACGGCCAATTCCGACACTGACTGGATGAACAACCTGGAGGAATATGTTGCCGTCACTATCCCGAACAATTCCGACTCCGTTCTTTCCGAAGGGATTGAAACCATGGTTGCCGCAGTGGGAACGCTGGATATTGAATCCCCGGTTCCGACCTCGGCCGGGCGTGTTTATGACGTGTGGCGAACCACCAACTTGCTGGGAAATGCGGTCTGGACGCCGATGAATTTGAACGTGCCCGGCCTTGCAAACAGCAATGCGGTTATCCTCCGTGTCACAAACACTGCTCCCTCCGCCATCTACCGCACAGGCGTAAAGATCCCCGACTAAAAGACGTTGCCGTCCCTTCAGGTTTTTGACGACTCACTGGAGGCGATACGGAGGCTCAAGAGGGCTCCAAGGGCGGCGCCCATAGAATAGAATATGGCGATGAGCCAGTTACCGGAGGTTATAAAATTCTGCAAAACCGCCAATCCCAGCAAATTTTCGATAAATACAATCGAAACAAGGACCGAGCGCTCCCTCCGGACGCAGGCCAAGGTTCTTCTTAAGGCCAGATACCACTCGATGACCCCAACGAGAGGATAAAACATGTAAAGGAGGAGGTTCATTATCGGCCTCCTTCATCTCTGTCTCCCAGAATCCGTTGTTTCTGACGAATACCATGACCCACCTCCTTTCCTACTTATAGTATACCCCATTCTCTGTCCGAAATACAGGTCTCAGTTGCTTTGCCGGCCAGTGACGGATATAGTCTCCGCCATGCCAAACCAGAACCAGAATGCGCTGCCGGATTTTTCGCATCTGACGCCGGACACCGTGCTGCACCTGGTTGAGACCGCGCTCGGGAAGCGAAGCACAAACATGTGCCGCCCGCTCACGAGCTACATCAACCGGGTTTATGATGTGGAACTGGATGACGGTTCCTGGGTGGTGGTGAAGTTTTACCGCCCGAACCGCTGGAGCCGTGATGCGCTCCAGGATGAACAGGATTTCCTCATGGAGCTCTGCACGCAGGAAATTCCGGTGATTGCGCCTTTGCGCGGCGCAAACGGCGCGCCGCTTCAGGAATATCACGGAACCTATTTTGCGATTTTCCCAAAGCGAGGCGGACGGCCGCTGGATGAGCCAAACGATGCGCAGTGGCTTGAACTCGGACGACTGCTGGCCCGTGTGCATTCAGTGGGCGCGGAACATCCGCCGCGCGACCGGATTGAAATCGGGCCGCGACAGTCGGCGACGCAGCATCTTCAGTTTATCCTCGATGCGGATGCCGTGCCCCGTCAGCTTCGGAAGAATTACGAGGAATCGGCCAGCGCAGTGCTGGACCTGATTGCGCCGCTTTTTGAAGGCGTTGAAAAAATCCGCATCCACGGCGATGCCCACCGGCTTAATATTCTTCATCGGCCGGATGAACCCCTGTGGCTGATAGACTTTGATGACATGGCCCTCGGCCCGCCCGTGCAAGATGTCTGGATGCTTCTGCCCGGGCACCTGAAGCATTCTTCTGCTGAACTGGACCTTCTGCTGGAAGGTTATGAAACCTTCCGTGATTTTGACCGGTCAACCCTGCGGTTGATTGAACCGTTGCGGGCGATGCGGTTCCTGCACTTCACCGCGTGGTGCGCAAGACAGAAGGCGGATGGCGGATTCGCGCGCATGTCGCCGGAGTGGGGAACCGAAGCGTTCTGGCGAAAAGAAATCCACGACCTGAATCGGCAGCGCCAGGAAATCCTGGACGCTGTTTAGCGGCGTGCCGGAATTGCCTTTCGAGGCGGATACCAGACCTTTACGCGGAGCTTTCTGCTGCCCCATTTATTGGCCGTCAAATGACTTCTATAAAAGAGGTCTATGTGATGCCCCTTGATGGCGCTGCCCCGGTCCTCGACAATCCCGTATCCGTAACCGGGAACATACATGATGGCGCCAAACGGGAAGAGGCGTGCATCGGCGGCAATCGTTCCCCGTCCGGCCATTTTCCCGCTTGCGGTGCAACCCACTTTCTTGTGTTTCCCCTTGTTCGGTCCGGACGCGATGACCGGACGGAACAGCCAGTTTCTCTTCCAGTTGCAGCATTCGCCGCAGGGGCAGTAGCCGGTGACGCGCATGGTGATTTCCCGATCGGGCGTCTTGCGCGGAACGCGCACAGATTCTGCGCGGGCCGTCCGAAGCGAACAGCCAGTCAGCAGAACCAGCGCCGGAAGTATCCAGATTCTTTTCATTTGGCCGCAGAATGCCCGCTTTTTGTCTCCGGCACAAGCAGCCAGAAGTGTTTTTTCAGCTCCGCATTTGCCGAACGGCAGAAAACAGGATATTGTGCCGGTCTGAACGGAAGGAGACTGATATGAAGAAAATATTTGTGATGAGTATTGCAATTGCGATTGCCCTTATGGCCGCGCCACGGTGGGCCGAAGCTCACTGCCAGATACCCTGCGGGATTTTTGAGGATTCCATGCGCTTCGACATGATGCTGGAACATGTTCATACCATTGAGAAATCCATGACCCTGATTGACCAGCTTTCAAAGGAAACCAAGCCTGACTGGAACCAGATTGTGCGCTGGGTGAACAACAAGGAGCAGCACGCGGGATTTCTCACGGAAATCGCCAACGATTATTTTCTGGCCCAGCGCATCAAGCCGGTGAGCGAGGACAATAGCGAGGCCTACAAGAAATATGTCGAAGAGCTGATCCTCCTGCACGGAATCATTGTGCAGTCCATGAAGTCAAAACAGACCACCAGCGTTGAGACCTGCGCTGCCCTTCGCGACCTGATCGGGAAATTCAAATCCTCTTATCTTGGCGAAGATGCCGCGAAACACGCCGAAGAGGCTCACGGTCACAAGCGCTGATTTTTATCCGGCAATCTTGAGATTCCGGGCCGTATTCGCTAGATTCCGTCCGTCAACCAAAAGGAGAAAAAAGCATGGCAACGATTGATAATCTGAAAGACGCATTCGCCGGCGAGAGCCAGGCCAACCGCAAGTATCTCGCCTTCGCAAAGAAAGCCGAAGCCGACGGATTTGCGCAGGTCGCAAAACTTTTCCGCGCGGCCGCTGAAGCCGAGACCGTCCATGCCCACGCGCATCTGCGCGCAATGGGGGGCATCAAGGATACGGTTGCAAATCTGCAGTCTGCGATCGAGGGTGAAGGCTTTGAGTTTCAGAAAATGTACCCGCCCTATTTGAAGCAGGCCCTGGCCGAAGGCAACAAGCCCGCTGAAATTTCCTTCAAATATGCGCTGGCGGTCGAGGAGATTCACTACAACCTTTACGACAAGGCGCTCGAATCCGTTAAAGCCGGCAAGGATCTTCCGGCTCGAAAAATCTATGTGTGTCCGGTTTGCGGCAACACGGAATATGACAAGGCTCCGGAAAAGTGCCCGATTTGCAGCGTCCCGGCCGCAAAATTTATTGAGATCGCCTGACATGAGCGCCGCCCCGCAGAAGGCGTGGCGCTGCACTCTGTGCGGCTATATTCACCAGGGGCCTGTGCCTCCGAATTATTGTCCGTTGTGCGGCGCACCCGACACGGATTTTGAACCGTACAATTCCGCGCCCTCTGCGGTAGCCCCGCAGCAGGAGGTAAAGCAGTGGCGATGCATTGTCTGCGGTTATATCCATGAAGGTTCCGAGCCGCCAGAATGCTGCCCGCTTTGCGGCGCATCGAAGGACGAGTTCGAGGCCGTGAAGCGGCCCGCGCCAGCGAAGAGCGCATCTGAAAAAACCATCCATGTGGCCATCATCGGCGCGGGCATTGCCGGGGTTTCCGCTGCTGAGGCTGTCAGGGATGCGTCACCAAAGGCGAAGATTACGCTGGTTTGCGGCGAAAACACGCTCCCGTACTACCGGCTTAATCTCACCCGTTTCCTTGCGGGCGAAATTGACCGCACCTCTTTGCCGATTCACGACAAGGACTGGTATGAGAAGAACCGCGTTGATTTGCTCAGCGGCGAAAAGGTGGATCATATCACACCGAAGGAGCGCTTCTTCACGCTCGCTGGCGGAAGACAGATATTCTATGACAAGCTCATCCTTGCCATGGGGTCGCACCCGTTCATCCCGCCTATTGACGGCACGGGACTTGACGGGGTGTTTGCGCTGCGGACGGTGAAAGACGCGGAGGAGATTATTGCGCGTTCGGTGGACAAGCCGCGGTGCGTGGTGATTGGCGGCGGAATTCTCGGTCTGGAATGCGCCGGCGCGCTGGCGCAGCGCGGTTTGAAAGTGACCGTGCTGGAAGGCCACGACTGGCTGATGCCGCGCCAGCTCAACCGCAAAGCAGGCGGCAAACTGGAAGATCATTTAAACAAGCTTGGAATTGCCCTGGAGAAAAAGGCTCAGACCCGCGCCATCACAGGAAGCGGGAAGGTTGAGGCGGTTGAACTGCAGAGCGGCCGATCAATCCCTGCGCAGCTTGTCCTGGTGGCCACCGGCGTGCGTGCGGACACCTACCTTGCGCGCCGTGCGGGGCTGGAAGTGAAACAGGGCATTGTGGTGGACAACCATTTGCGCACCAGCGATCCGGACATCTACGCGGCGGGCGACGTGGCTGAACACAACGGGGTGTTGTACGGCATCTGGGGCCCGTCGCAATATCAGGGCCGCATGGCCGGGATGAACGCTGTCGGCATTGAAGCGCTGTTCGGGGGCTTGCCTTTCGCGAACACTCTAAAAGTTCTGGGCGTCAATCTGACGAGTGTTGGAAAAGTCCAACCCGAGGATGGAAGCTACATCAGCATAGATGGCGAAAGGGGCGACAGCTACGCGCACTTCCTTTTCCGTGACGGGAAAATGGCCGGAGGCATTCTGCTGGGCGATACGTCGGCCGCCTCTGGCATGAAGAGCGCCGTGGAATCCGGACGCAATTTTTCGGATCTGCTGAAGAAGAATCCTGACGCCTGGGCCGTCATCGCCTCGCTGGGAAGGTAAATGCTCTAGCAAAGCGCGAGGGTTTCGAAGCTGCCTGAATCCGGCGCCGCCGCGGATGCGAGGACGTTCTGAATCGCGCCGCCATCATCCACTTCAATGGTCACAAATCCCGCGCGCTTGAGGGGATCTTTTGATTTCAAGCCCGCCGATCCGCTGTTGATGCAGACGGTGTCCGGCGTTTTCGGCGACTGGAAAACCCAGCGCACATGCTTGTGGCCGTGCAGATAGACCGGTGGCTTGAAGTCGTTGATGACTTCAATCAGGCGCTGAGCGCCCAGCAGGCGATGCTGCAGACCTTCGCCGCGTCCCGGGGGATTGTCGTAGGCATAATGTCCGGCCAGAATGCACTTTTGGCCTGTGTCCGCAACTTCGCGAAGGGTTTGCGCCAGATGCGCGGCAAGTTCCAGGGTCATCACCCCGTTTGAAAAAACCATGAACGGCCGCGAAGCATCAAACGCGACAATGCTCCACCGGTCGCCGAGGTCTGTCCGCGTCACCGGGCCGGAACCGGGGAAAAGACATTCGAAAAATTTCTGTCCAATGGTGTAGGGGGTGTAGCGGTCGTGATTGCCGGGCAGGACGATAAAGCGTTCTCCCCATTTTTCGAGCAGGGGCGACAGCAGCTCCGCGGCATCTTCAAACTCAGCCAGCAGGGAGGCGGTTGTCATGTCCCCGGTGAAGATCACCGCATCGGCATCGGTCTTCAAAATTTCCGCGACCACCGCGCGGCCCAGTTCGGGCGGATATTTAAACTTCCGTCGCAGCGCGAGATTCACATAGCCCAGCATGCGCTTGGGATACCACGCATCATGGAGTTCCAGACCAAGCCTCCAGACATGCAAATCGCTGAAGTGAACAATCTTCATGCCCGTATGATGAAGAGATCCCGCCTCAAAGTAAAGAGCGGGCTGAATCCAATTGAAATAGGGGGTGGACAAACGGGCAAAAATCAGTAGATTCTCCCGAACATTGCCGGTGGGGTAGCGAAGTGGCTAAACGCGGCAGACTGTAAATCTGTTCTCTTATGAGTTCGATGGTTCGAATCCATCCCCCACCACCACCTGAAATTTCCGGCAAACTCCGACAAAGACGGGCTTTATATGCGCGGCTCTAGAACCGGCGGTTCACTTTCAGGATGAAGCCGCCCAGATTGTATTCCTCGGCATCGTCCTCGGAGCCGTTTTCGACCGGAAGAAGGCTGTAGCCGAACTCGATATTCCATTCCTTCTCGGTCATATATCCGAGGAAGGCGCTGAAACCGGGGCCTGAAGCCGAGAGATCGAGCGAGTCGCTGCCGGAGTCGGCAAGGGGATAGCTGACGTCCGCGCCCAGGTAATAGGCCGGGTTGTTCTGGAATTCATATTGAATTCCGAGTGACGGAAGGATGATATGGCTGATGAACGTATCTTCCTCTTCGGGGACGAAATAGTTGACGAGCAGGTCGAGACCCGGCGTGAGCGTGAAGGCTTCGGAAAGTTTGCAGCGCAGGCCGGCCTGCAGATCCACCCAGCCGATGGTGGAGGCATCAACTTCGCCGTAGGTCATTTCCATCATGTCCTTGTAGTCTGGGCTGATGATGATGCCCGCGCCCAGCGTGTAGGACCATTTGCTTCCGGTGGAGGAAGGTGCGAGTCCCGTCTCGTATTTTCTGGTGGCTGATTCAGCGTCCTTCGCCTTGCGCTGCACGGGCTTGTCCAGTTCATCCTCCGGCTTGTCAGAAGGTTCTGTTTCGACTTTCGTCTCTGCAGCCGTGGTTTTTCCCTTCCTGGCCTTGCGGGGCACGGGTTTTTCCCCGGCTTCGGTTTCCGTATTTTCAACCTGGGCCCGGGCGGCTTCGGCCTTGGAGTTGCGAAGCACGGCGTCGTCCGTATCGGCTGCGGTTTCCGCAGCCCCGTTGCTTTCCTCCTGAACAGCAGCGGCATCGTTTGTGCTTTCCGGGGCAGTTTCTCTGGCAAAGCATACCGGTGACATTGCGCATACTAGCGCGACAAGGCAGGGCATCAGGATTTTTGTCATTAACGCATCTCCTTTACATGGCCTCATGATTCACACACTGACGTAATGCGCTGTTGATACAGAAACGGAATCGGGAAAACAAGAAACTTTGTGCGGGGACGGGCATAAAAAAGAGCAGCCCCGCGAACGGGGCTGCTCGTGTTTGCGGAACTGTGATTAGCAGCCCAGCAGTTTGGCGACTTCCTTTTCGGCTTCCGCCCAGTGCTGGCGCGGATCGCCCTGGAAACCATTGGCCTGCGCCCGGTAATAGGCGGCGGTCTGGACCATCTGGTAGCGTTCCTCGGACGAGATGACGCGGGCTTTTGCCGCAACTTTCTTCTCGGCCTTCTTCGGAGCCGCTGTCTTTTTCACTTTCACTGCTTTCGGCGCTTTTGGAGCACTCGCTTTCTTCTTTATAATAGGCATAATTATCCCCTTTTATTTATTTAGTTAGTACCTCGAATCAAAGCGTTAAATCGTTTGACTGAGGCGAGCATACATCTGCCCCCATCCAATGCAAGGGATAAATCAACTATTTTTATTTGTTCCTTTTTTCGGCCGGTTGTGTAGAATCCGCCTCCTGAATTCATAAGAATTTGCCAAAAGACACAACATGATGAAAAACAAGATGTTATCACTACAGCAGAGACTGACCGATTGGATGGGTTCCCGCATTCTGGAGGCCTTTCCGGGTCTTGAAACGGCATCCTCCGAGATGCAGGTTCAGCCGACCGCAAACCCCCAGTTTGGAGATTTTCAGTGGAATGCCGCCATGAAACTCGCGCCCAGGGTGAAAAAGAACCCCCGGGAAGTCGCCAAGGTGCTGGTTGGTTCCGTCCCGCCACCGGAAGGCGTGGCGAAGGTGGATATCGCGGGGCCCGGATTCATCAATTTCTATCTGGATGACGCTACCCTTGCGCAGCAACTCATGGCCATGGGGCAGGACGATCGCCTTGGCGTGCCCAAACCCGGCCAGGGGCACCGTGTGATCATGGATTATTCCAGCCCCAATGTCGCCAAGCCCATGCATATTGGCCACATCCGGTCCACTGTGATCGGCAATGCGCTCGACCGGCTGCACCGCTTCATGGGCTATGATGTCATCGCCGACAACCATGTTGGCGACTGGGGCACACAATTTGGCATCATTATCATGGGGTATCGTCATTTTCTGGACAAGGAAGCGCTGAAAAATGCCCCGGTTGAAGAACTTGAACGGGTTTATCGCGTCAGTTATGAGCGCTCCAAGACAGACGAATCGTGGCTGGACCAGGCCCGCGCGGAGCTCGTGAAACTGCAGTCCGGCGACCCCGAGAACCTTGCCCTCTGGGAGGAATTCATTCGCCTCAGCAAACAGGAGTTTGACCGCACCTTCCAGCGTCTGGGGGTCTCCTTTGATCTCGAGCGCGGCGAAAGCTGGTACCGCGACCGGCTGGCCGGCGTGATCGCGCTGCTGAAGGAAAAAGGCCTGTACGAGGAAAGCGAAGGCGCCGGCGTCGTGAAACTTGATGCCGAAGGGCTGCCGCTCAGCATCGTGCAGAAAAGCGACGGCGGCTTCAACTACACGACCACCGATCTCGCGACGGTTATTTCCCGTGTCGAGGAGTTCAATCCAGACCGGATTATCTATGTTACCGATGAGCGCCAGCAGCTTCATTTCAAGCAGTTCTTTGCGATCGCCGCGAAACTCGGCTTCAAGGTGAAGCTGGAGCATGTGTGGTTCGGCCTGATGCGCCTTCCGGACGCGACCTTTTCGACGCGCGAGGGCAATGTGATCAAGCTGGAGCGCCTGCTGGACGAAGCCGTGTCGCGCGCGTTTGAAATGGTGCGCGCCTCGACCCCTGAGATGCCGGAAGCCGACCAGCGGAAAGTCGCCGAGGCCGTCGGCATCGGCGCAGTGAAATACGCCGACCTCAGCCAGAATCCGCAGAGTCTCGTGACCTTCACGTGGGAGAAGGCCCTGTCGCTCGAGGGCAACTCCGCGCCGTATCTGCAGTACGCCTATGCCCGCATCGCCAGCGTGCGCGACAAATACCGCGACCAGTTTCCCGGAAAGAATTTTATGGATTATCCCATCGTGCTTGGTGAAGAAGTTGAGCGCCGGCTGGCGATCCTGCTGACGCGTTTCGGCGATGTGCTGCAGAGCGCGACGTCGGCCTGTCGCCCGAACTATCTGGCGGATTATCTCTACGATCTTTCGCAGACCTACAGCGCATTCTACCAGAACGTCCCGTTCCTGAAGGCGGAAGAGGGTGTGCGCGAAAGCCGCATCCGCTTGTGCGACCTCGTCGCCCGCACGCTCCGCACCGGCCTGGGCCTGCTCGGAATTTCCACGCCGGACAGGATTTAAGTTCGCGGTTTGACATGAAGCCGGCGCTCGCGTATATTCTGCCCGCACATTGGTTCGGGAAGAACCCGCGTCCGCGTTCGCGCGGCATTTTCTTTTCCTCCACGTCCGGCAGGCAGAAATGGTTTTATTAATTACCGGACGGAAAAGAAGAGAAATGACAACACAAAATGTATTCTCGGCTCTGATTGAGCCGATTCAGCGCGCGGTGGCCGAAGAGGGCTACACCGTGCCAACCCCCATCCAGCAGCAGTCCATACCGCATCTGGTGGAAGGGCGCGACCTGCTGGGATGCGCGCAGACCGGCACCGGCAAGACCGCGGCCTTTACGCTTCCGCTTCTGCAGGAGCTCACGAACAATCACAAGCACCCGGTCAGCAAGTATCCGCGCGCGCTGATTCTGACCCCGACGCGCGAGCTGGCCGCGCAGATCGGCGACAGCATCAGGACCTACGGCCGCCATCTCAAGATCACGCACACGGTCGTGTTCGGCGGTGTTGGACAGAGTCCTCAGGTGCAGGCGCTGCACCGCGGAGTGGATGTGGTGGTGGCCACGCCCGGCCGCCTGCTCGACCTGATGGAGCAGGGGCACGTTAAACTTGACCGCATTGAGATTTTCATCCTCGACGAGGCCGACCGCATGCTGGACATGGGTTTTATCCCGGCTGTGCGGAGAGTGATCGCTGCTCTGCCGAAGAAGAGGCATTCGCTGTTCTTCTCCGCCACCATGCCGCCGGTGGTCGCGGGCCTTGCGAAGGAACTGCTTCACAACCCGGTGGAGATCACCATTGATCCCGAGCGGCCGACGGTTGAGCGCATTGCCCAGAAAATGATGTTCGTGGACAAAGAGAACAAGGACCGGCTTCTGGTGGACATTATCGCCAGTAAGAACATGGACAAGGTGCTCATCTTCACCCGCACGAAGCACGGGGCGGACAAGGTGGTCAAGAAACTCCGCGCCGCGGATATTTCCACCTGCGCCATTCATGGCAACAAGTCGCAGACAGACCGCACGAAGGCGCTGCACGGCTTCAAGACCGGCAAGGTGCGCGCGCTGGTGGCGACGGATATTGCCGCGCGAGGCCTCGACGTGGACAGCATCACGCACGTGGTGAACTACGATCTGCCTGAGGAGCCCGAAACGTACATTCACCGCATCGGCCGCACCGCCCGCGCAGGCGCGGACGGCGACGCCATTTCGTTCTGCTCCGCCCGTGAGCGCGACTGGCTGCGCGGCATTGAAAAACTGATCCGGAAGAGGATCCCCGAGGATTTCAAGCATGCCTGGCATTCCGAAACGGCGCGCCATGCGACCGGCGAGGCCGCAAGGCCTGAACCGCGCGGCCAGCAGGGCCAGCGCCGGTCGGGCGGGGGGCACCAGCAGCATGCGCCCCGTGACCAGCGGCGCCCGGGCGGATCGGGACACGGCCCGCAGAAATTCGGGAAGAAAAGTTTTGGCAGGCTGTCTGGGCGATAACAGGTCCGGCCGTAAAAAAGACACGATCTGAGTGACAAACACCTCGCGCATCCTGTAGGATGCGAAATGGTTGATGTTTTCATTTGGAGGGCGAGTGCAATGAAAAAAATGCTCAAGTGTTTTTTGTTTTGCCTGTTTGCGGGCGTGATGTCCGCTGCGGGGCAGGAATGGGAAGAACTGAAGGGCTGCACGCTGGAGGACAACTTCAGCAACGACGGCGACAGTTTTCATGTCCAGTATCAGGGCCGCTCGCTGTATTTCCGCCTTTATTTCGTGGACAGCGCCGAGACCAACGAGGAATACCCGGACCGCCTGAAGGATCAGTCCAGTTACTGGGACATTGAATACAACGACGCCATCAAGGTTGGCAAGGAAGCCAAGCACTTCACCAAGGATCAATTGTCGCAGCCTTTCACGGTTTATACGGTGTGGAAGGATGCGAAGGGCGGATCAGGCAAGCGCTACTTCGCGTTTGTTACCACCCACAAGGGCAAAGACCTGGGCGAACTTCTGACTGAAAACGGCCTGGTTCGGGTTTA
>ENA-UPTA01003750-UPTA01003750.1-activated-sludge-metagenome-genome-assembly--contig:-NODE-3750-length-14734-cov-6.990190_pt1 | contig 14734 bp, 13 predicted proteins | sample MGYA00238184_ERZ773361 | MGnify/ENA primary metagenome ERZ773361 (study PRJEB29100, sample SAMN05720205) | activated sludge metagenome | isolation source: anaerobic digester from wastewater...
GCCAATTAAAGCGGTACGCGAGCTGGGTTTAGAACGTCGTGAGACAGTTCGGTCTCTATCTGATGTGGGCGTACGATACTTGAAGAGGAGCTCTTCCTAGTACGAGAGGACCGGAAGAGACGAACCTCTGGTGTTCCAGTTATCCTGCCAAGGGTAATGGCTGGGTAGCCATGTTCGGAAAGGATAAGCGCTGAAAGCATCTAAGTGCGAAGCCTCCCTCAAGATTAGGTATCGATTCCCTTCGGGGATGAAGGCTCCTTGTAGACTACAAGGTTGATAGGCTGCACGTGTAAGGATCGAAAGATCTTAAGCTAAGCAGTACTAATAAGCCGAACGTTTGACCTTTTTTTGGCCATAATTCAGTGAATTGCATTATTCTATATTACATAACTGACTTATATTTTGGATTTCCGGCAACTTTGCTGGAGGGGCCACACCCGTTCCCATTCCGAACACGGCCGTTAAGCCCTCCAAGGTCGATGGTACTTTAGTCGCAAGGCTATGGGAGAGTAGAACGTTGCCGGGTTAAATTTAGCCCCGTAAATATTTTTTACGGGGCTTTTTTTATGCTGCTTTGTGGAGATTAAAATTACATGTTTTTTTCTTATGTAATTTAATGAGTATTGTTCTTCCCTTTTTTATTTACATTCATTATACTTATTTATTAGTATGATATAATTAAAACCTTAATAAAAGTAATAAGTTATGAAAGAAATTTTAAAGATTATCCTTTTTATATTTTTTGCTTCTGTTTCCACGGGTTATGCCCAGATACAAGAAGCCGTTAACAGCACGAAGCCGGCAGAGCAGGTTTCTAAGATGCCGGCGTATGAAGTGGTCGACAAAGAGGCGGATAAGCCCCTGCAAATGTCCCCCCGAAAAAAAGCTCTCACGGATCAAGCCCCTGATCTGGATATTAAGACAGAAACTTATGAAAACGGAAAAGTTAAGAGGCAAATCATAACCAATACTAAAACAGGGGAGGTTGTTTTAAAAAAATATTTTCGGGAAGGGGCACTGCAGACGCACGCTGTTTATGTAAACGGAAAGTTGGACGGCCCTTACTATGAGTATTATGAACATGGCCAGTTGGCGCTCAGTATTAACTTTGTCGCCGGAAAGGAACATGGACAATATGTCCGGTATTATCCGACGGGATTTTTGAAAGAAAAGGGGGAATTTTATCTCGGCAATGGCCAGGGGCTGTTTATCTATTTTTATGAAGACGGGCAATTATCCAAAGAGGTGGCATATAAAGATGGCCGGGCAGAAGGTCTTGCCAGGACGTATTATCCGAATGGGCAGATTGCGACGGAAAATCAATATAAGCTGGGGCAGCCTTTCGGATTGAACCGGTCTTATTTTGATAACGGTCAGCTTAAAGATACTGTCATTTATCAGAATGGCTTGCGTAATGGGGAGTTTACCGTTTTTGACCGGGACGGGCATATTGAGATGTATGGACATTTTGTGGACGATGTCCTGGCCGGGACTGTGGTTTCTTTTTATAAAAATGGTATTATGAAAACGGCCATTGATTATAGGGGAGGGAAGATCCACGGGTATTCGAGGGAGTATTATACAAACGGGTTGCTGAAAAATTTGGATACATACAATAACGGGTTCATCAGCAATCAAATTAAATATGACAAAGACGGGAAAATGCTGAAGGACAAGGTGTTCGTCAAGGGGGATTTCGCTCTCCCGAACCTGGACGAATGGCATTTTAGACTCGCCGGACTCGCGTTTGTCTGCGGGATTCTGCTCCCGATTCTGATTTACCGTATATTCTGGAAAAGACTTCAGAAGGCGGCTCAAGCAGCCCCGGCAGTCCTCCGGGTTTTGAACCAGACGGAGATTAAATCAAGCCGGAAGAACAAGGAATTCAATCTGTTGCATTCTGAGTCCGAGAGAATGTACCGCCGTATGGTTGAGACGGTCAGCAACGGCCTTTTCCTGGCGGACGCAAAAGGGGTGCTCAGTTACGTTAATTTCGCTTTTGCTCAAATTATGGGATTTTGCAGCAAGACCGATATGATTGGGTCCAACATCAAAGATTTTTTAAAGGATGAGAATGAGGAATTCTGGAAGATTTTGTATGAAAAGAATGTCGTTAAAGACTGCATTTTAAAAGCTCCCGTTCAGGAGGGGAAGACGCTGATTCTTTCTGTCTCGGCGAATTTGCTTTGGGATGAGAGAGGGACGATAAACGGCATTGAAGGAGTTGTGACTGATATTACTTTAAAACAGAAACTGGAAGATGAAATTCATGTCGAGAAACGCAAAATGGAGCTTATCATCGGATTTTACGAGAAAATCGACACGGTGAGGGATATGCAGGTTTTGGCGAATTTTACGGTGGAAGAGGTTTCTAATATCCTGGAAGCGAAACGATGCTCTCTTATGCTGGAAGACCCTGCGGCCGGGTGCCTGACGATTTTGGGCGCCCAGGGCATCCCGGAGGATGTGATTGCAAAAACACAGGTTAAAATAGGGGAACAGATTTGCGGCCAGGCGGCTTTAAAGGGCGAGCCGATTTTGGTAAAAAATATAGAATACGATGACAAATTCTCGAGAGGGAAATTGCCATATTATCTCGGCCGGTCTTTTATGATCATGCCATTCCGGATCAATGATAAACTGGCCGGGATCATAAACGTAGCCGATAAAATCACCCCGATGAATCCGGACGAGCCTTTTAGCGATATGGATTTTAAAATCCTGCGCATTATGGCGAAGCGGATATCGACCGCCATAGAAAATGTGACTTTATTCAAAGAACTCAATTTGCAGACGGTCACCGACCCCATTACCCAGATATATAATTACCGTTTGTTTTCCGAGTCATTGGATCAGGAAATCAGGCGCTTGAAGAGGAATAAAACGGACCTCTGCGTCAGCATGATCGATATGGATCATTTTAAATCCTACAATGACGCCTTCGGCCATGTGGCGGGAGACGACCTTTTGCGTACTTTTGGGGAGATGCTGAAGTCAAACCTGAGAGATACGGATATTGTCTGCCGTTATGCCGGAGACGAGTTCTGCGTGGTGTTCCCTAACACGAATATTCAGGGCGCCTATCTGGCAGCGGAAAAGGTCCGGAAAGTTATTGAGGAGTATCCTTTCAAGCAGCAGATCACGCTGAGCATCGGCATTGCCCAATATCAGGAAGGGATGAGCAAAAAGGACCTTATTCTTAAAGCGGATGAAGCCCTTTACAAGGCTAAAAAAAATGGACGGAACCAAGTTGTCCTGGCTGAAGACATTTCGGCCCCGGATGAGGGCGGTTCCGTTAAAAATGCGTGAACGGCTTCCCCGGGGAATCCCCCGAGGGCTTATAAAAAATCTTTATCCCGCCTTGGGCCGGACATTTTGTTGCCCTTTCCAACAGTCACTCAAAATATATTTTATGAGAGCGATATAGGACGGGAGCACCAGCATAACCACCAGGAGTATTGTATCCTTCCCGAGCGATATGTCCTGGTGGAACAGGGATTTAAGGACTTTAATTTCATAAATCCGTCCGGTCATATCGCTGAGAAAACGAAACACCAGGAATCCCTGCCAAAAATTTTTCGTTAACCACCGGGTTTGGCGCAGGAATAAGTAAAAGGATATAACAGCCAAGGCATTCAGGATAACCGATAACGCGTTCCTGAGATAATGGATGATATAGCTCAGATTGTAGGCAATAAGGATATGATAGTACGTGCTGATTTTTGAGTTGCTGTCAGCGAATTGCTCAATCTGATATGCGGTGACCCCGCAATAAATTATAAAATAAAGGTACCAGATCCAACTGGGTTTTTTCGACATGGGGTTATTATGACAAATTTTGTCTTTTAAAGCATTACGTATTTATATTTTTTTTCATATTATAGGAGTTCAGGAAAAAAAGAGACAAGCAAGAAAAAATTAGGGACGTTTTTTGAATAATTTTTTGATAGGGGTAGATTATTTTGCTACAATAATGACATGAAACAAGAATTGGATGATATCCTGCTTGAAATTTGCGAGAGGGATCCCCGTTATAAAGATGACGCTTACGAATTCATCCTGGAGGCGTTGTCTTTCACGCAAAAGAGACTGCGCCGCTCCCGTCATGTGAGCGGGAAGGAATTGTTGGAGGGGATTAAGGACCTGTTGCTCGAGAAATTCGGGCCGTTGACGCTCACTGTTTTGCAGTATTGGGGGATTAACTCGACCGAAGATTTTGGGCATATTGTTTTTAACATGGTCGAGAAGAAAATCCTCAGCAAAACGGAAGAGGATAATATTGAAAGTTTCAGAGATGTCTATGATTTTGAAGTTGTTTTCAAAGAACGCTACCGGGACCGGCTGGCGAAGCAGATCAGCCGTTTAAGGTGAATCTGCACCATGGCTTCCCGGGGATTCATCAAGGGACGGCGGGGCGAGGCTTGCGGCAGGCAGGGTTATAGAAAAAACCTTGCCTTTTTTATCGAATGAGCTTAGGAGGCCTGTTCTCCTGAACGCGGCGTATGCCCGGCGCGGGGGTCCTGACTTTAAAAAGGGGGAAGGATGCTTTTACGGCAGCCTTCCCGGATGTCTGTCGTCGAGGTTAATGTGATGGGGCGTTATGCAACCGCTTAAGGAGATTTCTGTCCAGTTTATCAAAGGTGTCGGCCCGGCCAAAAAAAAATTGTTTGAGAAGTTAGGGGTTGAGACCGTTGAAGACCTGCTTTATCTTTTTCCGCGGCGGTATGAAGACCGCACCCGGATGACCCCCCTGTCTCAGGTGAAGCCGGGGGAAACCCTGACGGTATCCGGCCAGGTGCTGGCCCAAGGCGCGCGGCAGAGTTGGTACACCCGAAAGCATGTTTATGAAATGGCCATTGGGGACGGGCACGGGCGGTTACATGTGGTCTGGTTTAATCAGCCCTATCTGAATAAATATTTTTCGGTGGGGACACCGGTTGTTCTTTATGGACGGGTTGAGCTTTATAAAGACCGTTTGCAGATGGTCTCTCCCGAGTATGAAATCATTGACAAGGATGACGACCTGAAGCTGAACATGGGGCGGATCGTCCCGGTGTATCCGTTAACCAGAGGCTTTTCCCAGCGCACTTTAAGAAAAGTGATTTATCGCTGCCTGGAGAATTATTTGCCGGAGCTCCCGGATATCCTTCCTGTCTGGGTGCGCAATAAATACCGCTTGCCGAATATCCGGCGCAGCCTGGCGCAGATTCACTTTCCCGAAAGCACGGAGCTGCAGGAGATCGCTCATCGGCGCATTTCTTTTGAAGAGTTTTTCCTTTTCCAGATTTCCGTCATTAAGCGCCGGATGACGATTGTCCGTCAGGAGGGATATGCGCATCGCATTGGGCTGGATTTTATCTCGCAATTTGTCCATATGTTTCCGTTCCCTCTCACGGGCGCCCAGCAGCGGGTTATCCGGGAGATTGCCGGAGACATGCAGCCGCCTTCCCCCATGATGCGGCTTTTGCACGGGGATGTCGGATCCGGAAAAACGGTCGTTGCCTTGTTCGGGTGCCTGGCGGCCGTCGTTAACGGAGCCCAGGCCGCGCTGATGGCTCCGACCGAAATCCTGGCCCGCCAGCATTATGAGTCGATCGTCAAGTTCCTTGCCGGGGGGCCGTTTGCCGATGTTCCGGTTGAATTGCTCGTGAGCGGCCTTCCGAAGAAGCCGAGGGAGGAAGTTGTCCGCCGGCTCCAGGCCGGGGAGTCTAAAATCGTGGTCGGTACGCACGCGCTGTTAAGCGAGGATATCCGTTTCCGGAAATTGAGTTATGTGGTGATTGATGAACAGCACAAATTCGGGGTCAAACAGCGGGCCCTTTTATCGGCGAAAGGGACCAGCCCCGACGTGCTGGTGATGACGGCGACTCCGATTCCCCGGACGTTAAGCTTGACGCTTTTTGGCGACCTTGATGTTTCCGTCCTTGATGAAATGCCGAAAAACCGGGGGGGCATTGTCACGGAAGTTTTTTCCTCCGAAAACGCGGAAGAGGTGTACCGGAGGGTCAAGGAGAAAGTCCTGCAGGGCGAACAGGCGTATATTATTTATCCTATCATTGAGGCCTCGGAAAAACTGAATTTGAAAGCGGCCCGGGCTATGTTTGAGCGTTTTCAGACGCGTGATTTTAAAGAGCTGAAACTCGGACTGGTTCACGGGCAAATGAAGCGGGCCCAGAGTGACGAGGTGCTGGCCCGCTTTAAGAATAAAGAACTTCACATTCTTGTGGCGACGACCGTGCTGGAGGTCGGGATTGATGTCCCTCATGCGAACATTATGGTGATTGAACACGCGGAGTATTTTGGCCTAGCCCAGCTTCACCAGCTTAGGGGCCGGGTCGGCCGGGGGCAGAAGGACGGTTTTTGTTATTTGATTGCGGACCCCTCAACGGACGAAGGCAGGGCCAGGCTGGAGGCTATCCGGGCAACGACGGATGGCTTTCAAATTGCCGAACAGGACCTTCTGATTCGGGGGCCCGGACAGTATTTTGGCCGGCATCAGCATGGATTGAACGAATTAAAGTTTGCCAACCCGGCCACGCAGATTGACATCCTTGAGCTGGCGAGAAAAGAAGCCCAGGAAGTAACGCACCGTGACCCGGACTTGGTTGATCCGCGGCATATCCCTCTTGGAAACGCCATGAAGGAGCGGTATCCGACATATTTAAGTCATATTCAGGCGGGATGATTCGGAGGCCCTGGGTATGTATGGGGGTGGCCAGGGAAACAGGGGAATAAATATAAAGAACATGGTATAATGGACGGACATTATGAAAATACTGACTGGAAGCTATCGAGGGCGTAATTTTTACATGCCGGCAGACATCCGGCCGACTCAAAATGTGGCCCGGAAAGCTATTTTTGATCTTATCGGCCATGATTTGAGCGGCCTGACGGTTTTAGACCTGTACGCCGGCAGCGGGGCGGTGGGATTGGAGGCTTTGTCCCTGGGTGCCAGTAAAGTCACTTTTGTGGAGAAGGCACCCAAATGTGTGGACGTGATTGCCGAAAATTTAACCCTTTTGGGTTTAAAGGACGGTCATTATTTTGATAACCGCTGTGAGCTTTTGCAGGCGGATGCTTTGGCGGCAATCAAGGCTTTTTCCGGAAAGAAAAGAGCCTTTCACCTTGTTTTTCTTGACCCGCCCTATGACCGCGGACTGGTAAAAAAAACCTTGAAAACCCTAGGTGCCTATGATATAGTACACCCCGTTTCTTTTATAATTGTACAATATGGCAAGTCCGAGTATCTCCCAGAAACGCAGGAGGGCTTTTCCCTCATCAAGCGCCAACGGTATGGAAAATCTTTCCTTGCTATTTTTCAAAAGAAATAATAATATTATTAAATATATTTAAAAGGTTATGGCCAAATCCGCGATATATCCTGGGACATTTGATCCTGTTACCTTTGGGCACCTTGACCTCATTGGCCGTGCGACGGAAATTTTTGATAATCTGATTGTTGCGGTGGCCCGAAACGGATATAAGAACCCCTTGTTTACCCTGGAAGAGCGGGTTGCCATGCTCAAAGAGGCGACCCGGAACATAGACAACTTGACGGTCGTCGCGTTTGACGGGTTGGTGGTTGAGTTCGCGCGGCAGCAAAAAGTCAATGTCCTGATCCGGGGGTTAAGGATGTTTTCAGATTTTGAATACGAGTTTCAAATGGCGTTGACAAACAGGCGCTTGGCCGCAGATATTCAAACTGTTTTTCTTATGCCGTCGGAAAGTTATTCTTTTTTGTCATCGGCGTTGATCAAGGAAACGGCGGAGCTGGGTGCGGATATTTCCAGTTTTGTCCCTGATTTTGTGGCGCGGAAGTTAAAGGAAAAACGGCGTCCATGAAAATGTATTTGCGGACCATCCCCCCCGAGGGGCTGGTTATTGAAAAGAGCATGCCGGCCGAAGACGCCGGATTAGCAGGAAGCGATTTCCATATCCTTTCCCCGATTCATTTGAACATCAAAGCCGTTAAAGCCGGGGACGAGTTGTGCGTTTCGGTGAAGGCCAGAACGCTTTGCGGGTATGCTTGCGCCCGTTGCCTGGCGGAAGTCAAGAAGGAACGGGCCGACGCATTTGATATATATTGTGATATTAACCCGAAGACGGAATTTGTCGATATCTCGGAAGATATCCGGCAGGAGTTGATGCTGGCGATGACTTCGGATATCGTTTTATGCGGGCCGGATTGTAAGGGGATCTGCCCTAATTGCGGGATGAATCTGAACGAGGATGCCTGCCGTTGTCCCAAAGATTTAAAAAATCCGGTCGTGATGCGCAGGGACGATGATCCCGAAGATAAACCAAGACGCCTGCCTTTGTGAGGCCATATTCGGAAATCAGTAAGGAGCCATTACTATGCCAAATCCTAAAAGACAACATTCCAAGCAACGGGGACGCAAAAGACGGACTCATTGGAAGATCAGCGCCCCGAGTCTTGGAGAGTGTCCCAATTGCAAGAAGCCGATTATCTCGCACCGTGTGTGTCCTTTCTGCGGTTTTTATAAGGGCAAAACCGTCGTTGAGATTCCAGTGAAAGAAAAAAAATCTAAATAATTTGGTCACAGGTTTTCCCGGCCGACCATTCCTTCGTCATCCCGCCTTGCCTAAAAAGGGCCGGTTGTGGGGAATAATATGTTTCAGTTAATATAAAACTCACTTGACCCGGGGGAGAATACTTGAAAATCGTCGTTGATGCTATGGGGGGGGATTACGCGCCAGCCGCGGTTGTGGAAGGCGTGGTGGAAGCTATCAAGGAATTAGATGTCAATATTGTTCTTGTCGGCCTTCAGGATCAGATTGAGGCCCAACTCCAGAAATATTCCTATCCGTCTGAACGCCTGACCGTCATGCATGCGCCGGAAGTGATCAGTATGCATGAACCCGCGACCATCAGTGTTCGGAAAAAACGGCAGTCATCCATTACTTTAGGGATCAGGCTCTTAAAGGAACAGGGATTTGACGCTTTTATCAGCGCCGGGAATACCGGGGCGGTTGTCGCCGCGTCAACGGTTCATCTGGGCATGCTGCCCGGCGTGGAGCGCCCGGGCATCGGCTTGCTTATCCCGCAACTGAATGGATTCTCTTTTATTATCGATGTGGGCGCGAATTCTGAGGCGAAAGCTAAGCATCTTCTGCAATCGTCCCTGATGGCGGTCGTTTACGTCCGGGAAGTTTTGGGCGTGCAGTGTCCCAGAGTGGGGATCCTCAACATAGGGGAAGAGGAATCAAAGGGCAATGATTTTGTGAAAGAAACGCACCGGATGATGGCGTCCCGGCTGAAAAATTTTGTCGGGAATATAGAAGCCAATGATATTTTTTCTGGCCGCTGTGACTGCATTATTTGTGACGGGTTTACCGGTAATATCGTGATCAAGGTTTCGGAGCACCTTATGGAATCTGCCAGCGCGCTGATCAAACGGGAGATTAAAAAAAGTAAAATCGCTCAATTTGGGGCTTTCCTTATGCGGAACCAGTTGAAGCAGGTCCTGCGGCACGCGGATTATTCCGAATATGGGGGGGCTCCATTGTTAGGCGTGAACGGTCTGGTGATGATCAGCCACGGGCGATCCAATCCCAAAGCGATCAAGAACGCGATACGGGCCACGTTACGGGAGCATGAGCATAACATTATTTCGTCGATGATAAAGGAGATCAGTTCTAAATGAACAATGTCGGGATTGTGGCCACCGGGTCTTTCGTGCCGGGGAAGATATTAACTAACGCTGAGCTGGAACGCATGGTGGATACGTCGGATGAATGGATTGTAACCCGCACGGGAATTAAAGAACGCCGTATCGCCGAGAAGCATGAACGCACCAGCTTCCTGGCCAGTCAGTCGGCGAAAGATGTGTTGTCGCGGTCGCCGTTTAAAGCGGAAGAGATCGAATTGATTGTCGTGGCGACGACCACCCCTGACAGCCCGTTTCCGTCGGTCGCCTGTCTGGTGCAGAAGGAAATCGGGGCCCAAAAAGCCGCGGCCTTTGACGTGAGCGCGGCATGCTCCGGGTTTCTGTTTGCCCTGACAACGGCCAAACAATATATACAAACCGGCCTTTATAAAAATGCCCTTGTGATCGCCGCGGATAAATTTACGTCTTTTTTGGATTGGAATGACCGCAACACCTGTGTCCTGTTCGGAGACGGGGCCGGGGCATGCCTGCTTGCACCGGTCGAAGAGGGGAAGGGGATTCTGTCGGACTGCCTGTTTTCCCAGGGGGAGCAGGCGGAGTTGATGTCGGTTATTGTTCAGGACCGCGAGCCTTTGGATCAGCAGAACACGATGATGCGTATCCCCTATGTGGAAATGCGGGGCCAGGAGCTTTTTAAAATGGCCGTGACTTCCATGGCGGAAATCGGGACGAGGGCTATCCAGAAGGCGGGAGTGGCGATGGAAGACATTGATTGTGTTGTCCCGCATCAGGCCAATGACCGGATCATCTCCGCTGTCGCCAAGAAGCTTGGGATCCCGAAGGAAAAATTTTATATTAATATCCATCGTTACGGGAATATGTCGGCCGCATCGTTGGCCGTGGCCCTGCATGAAGCGATTGAAGAGAAAGTCATTAAAGAAGGCAGCACCGTGCTCTTCGCCGCATTCGGCGCCGGGCTGGTTTCTGCGGCGAACGTCGTCCAGTTTTGATTTCTATGAGAGTAATCTGCCGGTAATGTGTCTTGGGCTTCTCTGTGTTCCGGATATGGACGCGGAGATTTTTTTTGAAAGGAACCGCCATGAGCAAAGTCGCTTTTATTTTCCCTGGGCAGGGCGCCCAGTATGTGGGAATGGGGAAGTCTTTATATGACCAGTGTGCAGACGCTAAAGCCGTGTTTGATCAGGCGGATAACATCCTGGGGAAGGACCTGAAAAACGTTATATTTGAGGGCCCGATTGAAACCCTGACTTCAACGGCTTACAGCCAGCCGGCTATTTTGACAACCAGTTTTGCCGCATACAGGGCTTTGTTTCGCAAGGGAATTCAGCCGGATTTCGTGGCGGGCCTCAGCCTGGGGGAGTTGACGGCGGTGGCTGTCAGCGGTGCGTTGAGCTTTGAGGAAACCCTGAAGCTGGTGGATCGTCGGGCTGCTTTTATGGAAGAGGCGACCAGGCTTCATGAGGGAAGGATGGCCGCGGTTATCGGCCTGGATAAAGACAAGATTGTCCAGGCGTGCCAAAGAGCGGGCGCGGAAGTAGCGAACTACAATTCTCCCCAACAAATTGTCATTACAGGACATGCGGCAAAAGTAGATGAGGCGTGCCGGTTGCTTAAAGAGGCCGGCGCGAAAAACGTGGTGCCGCTGGATGTGTCCGGGGCTTTTCATTCCAGCCTTATGCAAACAGCGGAAAAAAAATTCAGACAGGAACTGGCACGGTATTCCTTTAAAGACGCGAAGGTGCCTGTCGTTTCGAACGTTGACGCAAAACCAGCGATACAGGCGGAAGGGATCCGCGGGAACCTTGCCAGACAGATTACCTCAAGTGTCCGGTGGTGGGACGCCATCAATTTTATGGAGTCCCAGGGAGTGATAAATTTTGTGGAAATAGGCCCGGGGAAGGTTTTAAAAGGCCTGCTTCGCAAGATCAATTCCAAGCTTCAGGTCGTTAATGTTGAAAAATTTGAGGATATTGAAACAGTTGCTTTTTAGGGCCGGCCGCCGGCAGGGCGCATCCGCAACCCCCTGTCTTTCCATCGGGAATCCTTCCTTTTTTTGTGGAAAAATTTCAGGTTGTCATTGGATTTTTTAAGTTCCCCCCTTATCAAAAAGAGTTTTTTCCCCTTTAAAAGTAATTCATTTTGCTTATTTTGTCCGAAAGATAAAAAAATTGTTATAATTATTGTACTTATGTTGTAGAATAAATGTAAGTAGTATTATTTATAATATGTTACTACTAACATAATCACATGCGGACATCTCTGGACAGCCATGGCTTGCGGAAACTCCTTCCATATGTATATCCTTTTTTGCTCATTGATTATATTGAAAACTATACAGCCGGAAAAACCATCACGGCTGTGAAGAATATTACGGTGAATGAATGGCCGTTTACAGATGCCGGGTGCCTGTTAACCTTTTACCCGGAAACACTTTTAATCGAAGCGGCCGCTCAGTCTGCCCTGGCTTTGTATTATCTGACGTTCGCGGTTGCCCAACCGCGTTTTTCTCCTATTATAGGGCGGGTTTATGCAAGTTTTTCCGCGCAAGTTATTGCCGGGGACAATCTTAAGCTTAAGGTGGCCGCGGAAAAATTCATGCGCCAGGCCGGATGCGCGACCATCAATATTTTTTCTAAGGGAAGCCAATGCGCGGAGGTTAAACTTCTGTATGGCGTAAGAGGCGGATCGTTATGGTAAATCAAACTAACAAAAGACGGGTTGTGGTCACCGGCCTCGGGGTTGTGTCTTCCGTTGGGATCGGATGGCAGGAATTCTGGAAGAATCTCCTTGCCGGCAAGAGCGGGATCACTGAAGTCACGGCGTTTGATACTTCAAAGCATGAGAACCATCTTGCCGGGGAAGTTAAGGGGTTTCGACCGGACGAGTTTATAAATCATAATAAAATGAAGGGATTACCCCGTGCCTCACAGTTTGCCATTGCCGCCGCCCAGATGGCGGTTAAAGACGCGAAGTTGGGCTTTTTGGATTTAAGAAAAACGGCCACAGGTGTTACGATAGGGACAACGATGGGCGAGTCTCAGGTGATTGAACAAATCGCCAAGCATTTTTTTATTACACAAAAAGGCTTTCCTTCAATTAGAGCTTTGATGTATCCCGCAAATATGATTTCTGTCAGTATGGCCAATTATTTTAATATAAAAGGTCAGAACATTATAATTGGAAATGCATGCGCTGCCGGCAACTTTGCCATCGGGCATAGTTTTGATTTGATCAGGCAGGGTGTAGCAGATTACATGCTCACTGGTGGGGTGGACGTCCTTTCCCGGATAGCTTTTTCGGGTTTCGGCCGCTTGTATGCCATGTCGAAAGATAAATGCCAGCCTTTTGATAAAAACCGGAAAGGGATGATGCTGGGAGAGGGGGCGGGCGTCCTTATCCTGGAATCTCTGGAGAACGCCCTAGCGCGCGGAGCCAAGATTTACGCGGAAGTGTTGGGTTATGGCGTGTCTTGCGATGCCAACCATATGACGCATCCTTTAGTGCGGGGAGTGGAACAGGCTGTTCGGAAGTCATTGCGGGATTCTCACGTGGATATCTCTGATGTCGATTATATCAGCGCGCATGGAACAGGGACCACTGAGAATGATAAGGCAGAATGTCAGATTTTTCATAATATTTTCGGAGAACGCTTGAAACGTATCCCTGTTAGTTCAGTCAAGTCCATGCTGGGACACTCAATGGGGGCGGCCTCGGCCCTGGAAGCTATTGTGTGCTGTTTAACCATTGATCAGGCGAGGATTCCACCCACGATCAATTATGAAGAAAAAGACCCGGAGTGCGATATCGACTGTGTGCCCAATGTTAGCAGAGAACACCCTGTTAAAATAGCCCTTAACAACTCCCAGGCTTTTGGGGGGAATAATGGGTGTGTGGTGTTTCGTGAGGCAAGAGAATTAAAATGAAGAGTAATTATGATGTTGTAATTATAGGGGCAGGTATTGGCGGTTTGGTAAGCGGTTGCTATTTAGCTAAAGCAGGAATGAGTGTCATGATTGTTGAGCAAAGTAATAAGCCTGGTGGTTCGTGTACTTCTTTTAATAAGAATGGGTTTATTTTTGATGTGGGAGTACATTATCTTGGCTCGTGCAGGGAGGGGAAAGGTATTCTGTTTACGATACTAAATGATTTGTCTCTTAATGATGATATTAAATTTTTAAATTGTGACCCCTATGACAGGATTATTACTCCAAACGAAGATATCTATATTAGTAAGGACTTAGCAAGGACTGTGGCTGAATTTACAAAATGGTTCCCAAAACAATCGAGTAATATTAAAAGTTTTTTTAATTTTGTATTATCAAAAGATCTGGTGTCATTATACGGGAAGACAAAGAATTTATCTTTTAGAGATTTTTTAGAAAGTTTTTTTGATGATCAAAGATTAATATCAATATTATCGATTCCATTGGGTAATATCGGATTGCCACCTTCAAAGGCGTCCGCTTTTATTGCTATTATGCTTTATAAAGAATATGTTCTTGATGGTGGTTATTATCCTCAAGGGGGCATACAAAAATTTTCGGATTTGCTTTCAGCAAAATTTGAGAGTTTTGGGGGACAAATTTTTTTTAATCGAAAGGTAGAGTCGGTGATAGAAAGGAACAATATAATTCATGGTGTAAAGTTGGAATATTCAGGAATGATAAATACAAAATTTGTCGTTGCTAATTGTGATGCCCATTATTTATTTAATAAATTATTATTAAATGAAACTAAAGAAAAAAAAAGAGTCGAAACAATGATAATGTCTGCATCGGCATTTGTTGTTTATTTGGGGATTCGTGATAATATTAAAAAATTATTTAATAAGCATCTATGCTCTTGGTTCTTTTCTTCTTATGATATTGAAAAATGTTATGATACAAATTATCGCTATTGCTTAGAAAAACAATTAACTATTAGCGAAGATGTTGATTATTTGGTTTGTCAATTACCATCATTGGTTGATGATGAAATAGCGCCCCGGGGAAAGAGTGCTGTTCGCGCTATGATATGGGTTAGTCAAAATAGAATTGAATCATGGATTGAAGCTTCGCAAAATGTATATACCAAAGTATTGAATA
>ENA-UPTA01003751-UPTA01003751.1-activated-sludge-metagenome-genome-assembly--contig:-NODE-3751-length-14730-cov-6.801567_pt1 | contig 14730 bp, 8 predicted proteins | sample MGYA00238184_ERZ773361 | MGnify/ENA primary metagenome ERZ773361 (study PRJEB29100, sample SAMN05720205) | activated sludge metagenome | isolation source: anaerobic digester from wastewater...
CGACGAAGCCGTGCTGCAAAAAGTTTACAAACTCGACGCGGGCCTTTTCTGGTTCGACACTCTTGCCCAGGTTTGCACCTATCTCGGTCTGCTGGGAACCATTTGGGGATTGCTGGCAGCTTTCAACGCCCTCAGCCGTCCAGACGTGCTTGACAGCCAGAAGAACATCATGCTCTCTGCCGGCATCAAAACCGCCATCGGCACCACCGCCCTCGGTTTGATCGCCGCCATTCCGCTCACTCTGATCAAAGGTTGGCTGATGGGCAAAGCCCAAAAACTCATCAACGAGATCGACGAATATAGCGTTAAACTAATCAACTTCATCAATATCTCAGCTAAAGGATAAAATCATGGCATACCGTCCTTCAGCAAGAAGGAACCAGCATCCGGTCTCAGATCCGAAAATTCCGGATCTGGTGCCCCTCATGAACTTGTTTCTCACCGTCATCCCATTTCTATTGCTGATGCTGGTGATCACGCAGGTGGCGCTGGTGGCCTTCAACTTCTCTGCCGCCCCTCCCGGCCAGTCCGCGACGGTTGACGGCACGGAAGGCTTGAATAAGGATGTTCCGGAAGTAACCGTAATCATAACGGCCTCGCAGGATTCACTGCTCACCACCATACCTGGTTTCGAGATCAGGGAACCCGGACGCGACCCCGGTATCGTGAAATTGTCTCTTGGACAATATGACTATGTCATGCTCGATGCCGCCCTCAAGGCCGTCCGGGAAAGGTTTCCGGACCTGCTGGACATTAGTGTGGCCCCTTATGATGATGTGAAGTATGACGTCCTGATCAAAACCATAGATATCTGCCGGAGCAACAACTTTGCCAATGTTCACTACAAAGCCCCGCAGGTTCGCTACTACGTGATGGGGGGAAAATGAGCAACATCATTAAGCCCAAAGACACGAACCGCCGGGTGCGGCGCAAGTTCAAAGAAGGAACTTCGCTGTCCATCATTTCACTGGTGGATATCCTCACCATCCTGCTGGTGTTCCTGCTCAAGAACGTATCCATGGAAGTGCAAAAACTGACCATGCCTAACAACATGACCTTCCCGGTCACCATGGAAAAGCGGGACTTGCTGGAAAACAAAGGTACCACCGTGGTTCAGATCTACCCTGACCGGATACTCCTTGGCGAACAGGGAATCTATTTTGGCAGCCTGGAAGAGTTTGCTTCTGACCCCGATAAACGCACCGAAATCCTCACTTACTTGCAAAGTACTGCCACGGAAATTATTAAAACTCCCGATGCCGACGGTAATCCGACCACCACAGCCTTGCTCATACAGGCGGATAAAAGCATCCCCTGCTGGTATATAACGGAATTCGTGAGCTTGGGGACCAGTTCTTTCTACGAATACATCTATTTTGCCACCCTCCTGGAAACTGATTGGCTTGAAAAAAGTAAATCGAACACCAGTGGGTAAGGGAGGTATGATGGCAAAGACGATACTGAATATAAGCCTTAATTACCGGGGAAAACATCTGGATACCATCCGCCAGGGATTGGATTTTACCAAAAAATGGTACATTGGAACAGATAAACACCTGTTCTGGCAAATCCTGGACGATTCGCAGAAGTTCCCAGTCAGGCATAAGCTTCTAATCAAGCGTGGAGAAGACTTCTATCTGCAGCTGCCGGATGGCTCGAACCTGACTTGCAGCAAGGATGGCAATCCGCTGGATGCCAATGCCCTGCAGCAAAATGGCATCCTATCAGGCTCGCTGCTCAAGCTGCGCAACGACCTCAGCGGAACCGCGCAGTTAAACCCTGATTACGACATCCAGTTCGGTTATACCGAGCCTCGGATAATTGTTCTGCGCCCGGAAGAACAAGCTGTGGTGAACAACAGCCTGAAGCCGGCTCCGCTTTCCTCTTCGGAACGCACGGAAACCGGACTCACCCTGCTCTTCCTGATTCTTGGCCTCGCTTTCGTGCTGATCTACGACCTCGTGATCAAGCCCAAAATGGACCAGGAAAAAACCCTCACGGAAACTCTGGCGGAACTGGAAAGAGTGCGCAGGATAGAGCCGCAGCTCGGTTTGACCCCTCCGGAAGCAACCATGCCGCAGACTCCTCCGGAAGCGCAAGTCAGTGATACCCGCGGACAACAGCAACCCGGCGGAACGCAACCTGCCAGAGGTACCGGCCGGACCACCGGCGGAAGGCAAAGCCAGGGTGTGCCCGATAGAGGCCAGATCTTTGGCACCGGAAGGCCCGGAGTAGGAACTCCCGGCCCCAGCAGGCCCCAAACTGCCTATGCGGTCACCGGCTTGCAGAATTTTATCACTGCCCGCCCGGGAGCCAGAGGTTCCGCAACCGGCACCGGCACAGGATCTGGAGCATCGGGATCCTTCAATCCCCAGGCTTCTTCAGGTTTCTCCGGTTCCTTCGATCCTAATGCCACTTCAGGTTCAACACCTCAACCTCTGATGTTGGCAGGGTTGCCACAACCCTACCCGGCGGACCCGGATTGACCACCCGGCCTAATGTGCCCACCCAGACTTTCACCGGTGACGCTTCCAGGCTGAAAACCCCCTCCACCGGCCAGTGGCCGACCGTTCCATCAGCCCGTGAAGAAACTGAAAGAGTTACCCAATCCGTTGTGAAAGCCCCGGTGATAACTAAGCTCCCCACTCCGGAAGTGAAAATACCCAAGCCCGCTTCCTCTGTTCCGGATGCCGACATCATCTACAACCAGATCGCCTCCCGAAAAGGCCAGATCGAGCAATCCTACAAGAGAAACGTTGCCATCAAAAAGCAGACCGGTTCAATCACTGTTGTAATGGACATTGCGGAAAATGGCAGTGTTACGGCCCGTGTAACTTCAAACAGCGCCACATTCACGCAGAGCTTCTTGAACGAGATCAAGAACATAGTGGAATCCTGGCGCTTCAACGTGACCAAACCCACAAAATACCAGTTCAAAATGAACCTCACTCAAGCCTAAGCATAAACGAGAACATATCAAAACCCCGCTCCACCGGCGGGGTTTTTTTCTGCCTTGGATTATGGATGTTTCTGGTTTGCCGTTGGACCCTGTCTCATCTCTAGCCATTGATGAATGAAGCCAGGGACTGAAAATACACAGGAATTCAGAGATTCGCTCTGGCTTCGCCGTTTGCCCCATCCCATATACATCCCGTTCACTTCCCGTTGACTTCCCGTTTGGGCAGCGGGAACTCAACGGGATGCGAAAAGGAGGCAAGTGAGCTGGGGCAAAGGGCGAATTTGCCAGGAACAGAAGCCACGCTGGCAGATTTCCATTGACACAAATGCCCCTGCCCTTAGCCTTTGACTATGTATTACTACGCTGTGCATCTGCCCCTGGCCCTCACCCGGGAATTTCATTACAGCTCCAAAGTGGAGATCACTCCCGGAGCCAGGGTCTTGGTGAGTTTCAACCGCAAGGACATGATCGGCATCTGTGGTGACCAGATGCAGAAACAGCCTTCTGACAGGATACGCTACAAGCCGGTGTTGGAGATTCTGGACGACGAACCGGTGCTGGGGCCGCGGCTGCTGGAGCTGGCGAAGTTCATGGCGGAATACTATGCCTGTTCCCTGGGCAGCGCTTGTTTCGCGATGTTGCCGGCCTGGCTGGTGCCGGATATCGATGCTGAGGTGAAATGGCTGGCGGCCGATTTTCCCGAGCCTTTCCGGGCGCTGCAACCCGCTTTGGGTGGAGGCGAAACCATGAAGGTCCCGGAACTGCGCAAGCAGTTGAAAGGCGTGCCCGTGCTGCATCTGATCGAACAGGCGTCGGATCTGGGTCTGCTGGAGCTCAAACGCAAGCTGAGCTCCAGGGACAAACCCAAAACGGTCAATTATGTCAGGCTGCTGGACCGTGAGCCCGACTTGGGGTTGTTCCCACCCAAGCAAAAGGAAGCCCTGCAACTGATTCTGGCCATCCCCAAAGAGGAGTTTCCCCTCTCCGAAATCAGCGAAACCGTATCCTATTCGGTGGTGCGAGCGCTGCAGAAGAAAGGCTTGCTGAGCATCACCCCCAAAAAGGTGGAACGTGAGTTCTTCAGCTTCGACAGCAGTGCCGGGCCCAAGGTCGTAACACTAAATGCAGAGCAGCAGCTCGCGGTGCAGGAGATATCGAGGCAAGCTGCGAAATTCAGGGTTGATCTGCTTTACGGCATTACCGGCAGCGGCAAGACAGAGGTTTACATCCCTTTGATCCGTTCCTGCCTGCAAGAGGGCAAGGGAGTTATCTTCCTGATCCCGGAAATCGCGCTCACACCGCAGATGGTGGAGCGCTTCCAGGGCGAATTCGGTGCCACGCTCGCCATCTCCCACAGCCAGTTGAGCGACCGCCAGCGCCTGAACCAGTGGCACAAGATCGCCGCAGGTGAATGCCGGATCGTGATCGGCGCCCGCAGCGCGGTTTTTGCCCCCATGCCGAGGTTGGGGCTCATCATCGTGGACGAGGAACACGAGCAATCTTACAAACAGGACAACAACCCCCGCTACAACGGACGCGACCTCGCCGTGATGCGGGCCAAGCTGGAAGGGGCAAGAATAGTGCTGGGCAGCGCCACCCCTTCGCTGGAATCCTGGCACAATCAGAACATCGGCAAATACACACTTCACACCCTCAAAAGCAGACCGCTGGACATCAAGCTGCCCGAGGTTCGCATCCTTTCGCTGCAGGAAGACTACCAGCAACAATTGCTTTCCGACGAACTTATCGCCGCCATTGGCGCCCGCCTTGAGAAAAAGGAACAGGTGATCCTGTTCCAGAACCGACGCGGCTTCTCCTCTTATATGCAGTGCCTGAAATGCGGCGAGCTGATCAAATGCGCCAACTGCGACATCAGCATGTATTACCACCGCGACCGTGAGGAAATGAACTGCCACTATTGCGGAAATGCTTATCCCAGCCCACGCAAGTGCCCCAGCTGCGGCAGCTACACTTTTTCCTATGGCTCGCCCGGCACCCAAAAAGTTGAACAGCTTCTGCGAATTGTCTTTCCCCAGGCTAGGGTGTTGCGCCTGGATTCAGATTCTGCGCGCCGTCAGGACAGCTATAAAACCATGTACCGCCGCATGAAAGACCGCGACGTGGACATCCTTTTGGGCACGCAGATGATTTCCAAGGGCTTGGATTTTCCGGCTGTGACCCTGGTGGGAATCATCAACGCTGACATCAGCCTAAACGTTCCGGATTTCCGTTCCGCGGAGCGCACTTTCCAACTCTGCACCCAGGTTGCGGGACGCTCCGGCCGGGCGGACAAGCGTGGCGAGGTGATTATCCAGACATACAACCCCACCCATTACGCCATCGTGCACGCTGGAAATCAGGATTACCAGGCTTTCGCGGAAGAAGAGCTGGAACATCGCCGGCGCTTGAACTACCCGCCCTTCTACAGGCTGGCCAGAATCCTGTTCCAGTGTTCGGACGGGAATCTGCTCGAGCAGGAAATGGCTTTCCTGCGGGAAAAAGCCCTGCTGGCAGCAGCCTCTTTCGGGGCGAATGATCTCTATCTATTAGGTCCGGCACCTGCACCCTTTGCCAGAATTAACAAGCTCAACCGCTGGCATCTGATCCTCAAAGCCCGCACCCCTTCTATCCTGAAGCAAGCCCTGAAGCGGATCTCAGAGCTCTACACCCCGCCCGCGGCCATTCATTCCCATCCAGATGTGGACCCGCTAAACCTGATGTGATAACATCCGCCAATTTTTTCCCTTGCCAAAATACTCAAGCGGCAAAAAGTGTGAAAAACAAAGGAGTTCCCCATGACAGATAAAGAAAAGAACGGCTGCAAATGCGGCGAAGATTGCCACGAACACGATGGACTTTGCGACTGCGAAAACGAAGAATGCGACTGCAACACCATCACCATCGAAATGGATGACGGCAGCAGCAAGGATTTCATCGTGCTGGATGTGCTCACCCACGAAGGCAAGCAGTACATAGCTTTGGCTGAGGTCGATTCCATGGAATACGACATCATGAGCTGGGAAGTGGATGGCGAAAATGTTGAACTGAGCGTGATCGAAGACGATGATGAGTTCAATGCCGTGGCAGCAAAATTCGAAGAATTGTTCAAAAGCTATAACAAAGAGCCCGAAGACTGATCTGAAACGGGCAAAGGGAACAATATACAAATAAACGCGTCAGGCGCATGAACGGGAGGTTGAAAAGTGCAGGCTGACCTAATACTAAAGGATTGCAGGCAACTTGTAACGCTGAGGGGAGGCGCTGAACCCCGCACCGTATCAGCGATGAGCGACCCCGGCATCATAGCTGGCGGAGCTCTGGCCGTTAAAGACGGACGGATCCTTGCTGTGAGCACAACGGCTGAGATCATGGCCGCGTATTCCGCCCCGGAAGTGGTTTCCGCGGATGATAAACTGGTTTTGCCCGGTTTCGTAGACTGCCACACCCATCCAGTTTTCGTGCACACCCGTGAGGACGAATTCGCCCTGCGCCTGGAAGGAAAATCCTATGTGGAGATATCCCTGGCCGGAGGCGGCATCCGGGGCACGATAAGAACCACCCGCGACGCTTCTGAGGACCTGCTCTTCGAGCTTGCCGCCAAAAGAATCCGCAAAATGATAGCGTTGGGCGCCACCACCGTGGAAGCCAAAAGCGGATACGGCCTCGATACAGCCAGCGAACTGAAACAACTGCGCGTTATCGCCCGGCTGAACAAGGAATTGCCCGTAACCGTTGTTCCCACCTTCATGGGCGCGCACGAATTTCCCGAGGAATTCAAAGATAACCACGCGGCCTATGTAAAAATCCTCTGCGAAGATATGATCCCCGCCGTGGCTGAGCAAGGCATAGCCCGGTTTTGCGACATCTTCACCGAAGCCCACGTTTTCGGCATTGAAGAGAGCAGGATCGTGCTCAATTGCGCCAGAGACCACGGTTTGTCGCTCAAAATGCACGCTGATGAGATCGAGCCCATCGGCGGAGCGGAACTCGCGGCTGAGCTGGGCTGCGTGTCAGCCGACCACCTGGGAGCCGCTTCCGACGCGGGTATCCAGGCCATGAAAGAAGCCGGCGTGATCCCCGTTCTGCTGCCCGCCACGCTCTATTCGCTGGCCAGCAAGAAATATGCCCGTGGCCGCCACATGATCGATTGCGGCCTGCCGGTGGCAATCGCCACGGATTACAATCCCGGCAGCTGCAACTGCGATTCGCTGCCTTTTACCATGAGCCTGGCCTGCCTGCAGATGGGCCTGAATCCCGTGGAAGCGCTCTGCGCCTGCACCATCAATGCCGCCCACGCCCTTGGCTTGGGGGCAGAGACAGGCTCGCTGGAGCCGGGAAAACTGGCGGACTTCTGCATCTGGGACATCCCTTCCCTGAACTTCATTCCCTACCATCTGGGATCATCGTATATCACAGCAGTTTACGCCAGGGGAAAGCTGGTCCACACCTCTTCAGAATGAACGGCAATAGCGGCGAAAACGCTTACACCATCATTGAAACCCTGCACAAATCGAGGCAGTTTTGCGTCTATAAAGCCCGCAACTATTTCAGCGGCAGAATAGTAACCATCAAAACCAACGAACAGCGCTTCCGGAGCGACGCTGACCAGGTGGGCCAATTGCGCGACGAAGCGGAAACCGGCCTCCGGCTGAGACATCCAAGCATACGTGAAACCATAGGTCTGTTTGAGGATGGCGGCACCGTTTACATGGTCAGCGAATACCTTGAGGGCGATCCTCTCAACGATATTCTGCGCATCCCGCGCGTGGACATCAGCTACAGCCAGGCCATCAAGTGGACCCAGCAGTTGCTGGACGCTCTTGAACACGCGCACAAACACCTTATCCTGCATCTGAACCTTAACCCCACCAACATCATCATCACATCGGACTATGACCTCAAGGTGCTGGGCTTCGGCAAATCGCCCCACGCGTGGAAAAATGCCGATCCCGAGCAGCACGCTTTCCATCCCGTGCTTTTCACCTCCCCGGAAGTTTTTTCGGAGAAAAATCCGGACGAACGCTCGGACATCTGGTCCGCCGCCGTGATTTCATGGCTGCTGCTGCGGGGCAGACTGCCTTGGGAACTTGACCGTCGTGACAGCCCCTCCATCCAGAAAGAGCAAACATTAGCCCAATACCCGCTCAGTCCAGACCAGCCCGGAAGGCACATCCCCCCCTGGCTCTTCAGTATTCTCAACAAGGCTTTGCAGCCCGATCCCGCCAGGCGTTTTGCCAGTGCCGCGGAAATGAGGGAGGCGATCGCCAACCAGGAGGAAGTGGCTCTCGAAATTGACGGAGTCGGGCCCGCATCATCAAAACCAGGGGCAATCTTTCCTGGCGACAACCAATTCTCCCCGCTCGGCGTTCCCGCTATTAATTCTGAGCCTTCCCTGTCTGATACCCAGCCAGGAATCGGCAGACAGTCCCGGGGTGTTGACCCCGAGCCGGTCAAGCGTCCCGGAGATGTTACAGTTGAAGGTCCAGCCCATAAAATCCCCATTAAAAGCGAGGCTGCCTCTGCGGAAATCAAGAAACTGCAGAAAACCTTCCGCGTGCTGGGAATCATTTCAGCCTGCATCTTTGTTTACATTATCTTGAAATACTACGTGATCAGGGATGGGGCGATTTTCAGTCGCGCCCGGCATGGCGACTCTCCAGCACAGGTGGCCGACGCGAAGCAGAAGGTGGCAAACGAGCCACTGGAAATGATCTCAGTCTTGGGAGAAACAGCGGTCATCGGCAACAACGGCCCCGACGCCAAAAGCGACGAGTATCCGCTGCTGCAGGTGAAGCTGTCTTCGTTCATGATCTCACCCCGTGAAATCACGCGTGAACAGTGGGCCATGGCCAATCCCGGCTACAAGGTTTGCGGTAATGACAAGGACCTGCCAGTCACTGGCATCACCTTTGATGAGGTGGTGGCTTTCTGCAACGAAAAGAGCCGCCTTGACAATTTGGAGCCCTGCTATGAATATCTTGGCAACGGCGTGAGTTGCGATTTCAACGCCAGCGGATACCGCCTGCCTACTGAAGCGGAGTGGGAATACGTCGCCAAAGCCAGACGCACAGATGCTTTCACCCCTTACAGCGGTTCCTCTGTCGCGAATGTGGTGGCCTGGTATTCCGAAAACAGCGGCGGCAGCCTCCATCCCGTTGGCCAAAAACAACCCAACCAAATCGGAATCTACGACCTCAGCGGAAACGCGGCGGAATGGGTCTGGAACTGGTATTCGTCCTACGCGAGCGTAACGGACCTGGCTTTTGCCGGACCTGACCAGGGCACCGACAAAGTTATCCGCGGCGGTTCGTTCAAAGACCCCGCTGAAAATATCCGCGTCACCTCACGCGCCCACGGCAAACCCTATGCCAAAGCAGACCATATCGGCTTTCGCGTGGTGCGGAAAAAGTAGGTCTTTCATTCAAACCGGATAAGCAAAGTCCTTCGGTCCTCTTTCTGTTTGAGCGTCCGCATTTTCTTAATTTGATGGAGAGCCATAAGCCCACCCCAATATCCTGCCAGCCAGACCCTTAGCGCCTGTGTCCATCCCTCTCCCCCGCCCCTCGCCAAATCCTCGCATCAAATGCGGGCATCATGCGGGAGGCGCATCCCAGGCACAGGATAGGGCCTTAATGGCCAGACTACATCGCTTCTCCTCAGCAACTTCACACCCTCGCTATCGTCTATCGTTCCAAAGCGTTATCGACCCGATTTGAAAGAGAGCCAAAAGCAGTCTGCGCCAAACCCGGGTTACAAAAAAGCCCGGCATCAGGCCGGGCTTGTGATATAGGGCCGGGTTCATCCGCAAGGATGCTTCAGAATCCGGTGGGAATTTTGCGCTTTTCGTAAAGCATGATAATGCGTTGCTGGAGCAGGTTGTCCAGAGGCAACACCATGTCTCGCAGAGCGTTAATCTTGATCCCGGCAGGATCGTAAGCCCTGGGTTCATTTGCGGAAGCTGCTTTCAGCAGTTGCTCCGCCGCGTCGTTCCAGTGGTTGATGTCCGCCGTGGCGGGTGAAATCCATCCCAGTTCGTAAAAGAGGCGCAGCAATTCGCCGCTGAGGTTGGAACGGGCGGGGTTTTTGAACCTGGTGATGCCTCCGTTGTTGCTCAGCGCGGTGCCCTCGATTTCCAGATATGAGGGGCCCGGAAGCAACAGGTCAGCTTCGGAATCGGGGTCCGCGAACTGCTGGATTTCAACCCTGAAGCCTGGACAGGTGGCCATAGATGTTTGAGCGCCCCAGGCAAGCAAAAAGTCCGTTTGTTCCGGCAGGCTAAAATCCGGTTGCGTCAGCAGCAAGCCGCGGTAGTTCTGGTAATCCGAGGTTTCCAACACGTTGCCCAGAGCCGGATCGACCTTGTGGGCGGCGTTTAGCACCCTGGCAACGCTTTGCTCGCTGATCCTGTTCAGGTTATAGATAAAGAGCTGGCGTGGCGATGGGCTGAGCGAGTCGATAGAGGAATGAACGTTATCCGCGAACATCAGAGCTTTGGAGCCGCAACTGGCTACGCTGACAAGCCTCTTGCCCTGACGCTGTTTTAGGCGCAGAATGGTGCGCAGGGTGTGGCTGATCTCTCCCACCACCACATATTCATCAAAGCGGTCGAGAATTTCGTAGGGCTCGAGATTGGGCTGCCAGGGCAGAAACTCACTGCTAAACAGGCGGTAACAGGGATCGGCGTGAAGGGCGGTGCCTGTGTTTTGAGCGGCTCTTCGCAGGATCAGCATCTCTTCCAGGCAGATATGCGGCGAAAGCTCGAAGCGCCTGCTGTTTGCGGATTCGAACCTTTCACTCAGCAAATCCAGTGCTTCGCGCCAGGTCAGTTCCTTCCAGACTCCATTTTCCCATGCCAATGGCGTTTTCAGGCGGTCAGCGCCATACAGGGCCTGCCAGCCGAAACGGCCTTTGAAGCAGAGATTGCGGTCGTTGAAGCCGGGCTTGCTGTCGTCGGTGCAAATCCGCACGGGGAGGCCGGACTGCGTTTCACAAAGGATTTGGCAACCGGTTCCGCAAATGCCGCAGCTTTGCAGGGTGCTTTCTTTCGGCAGAGGATTCAGCTTGTAATTCAGATTCCTCTCCGTCAGCGCGCCCACCGGGCAAACGGCGATGCATTTGCCGCAACTTTCGCAGTTCGTCTGGGTTAGCGATTCGCCAAATTCCGGGGCCACCTCAGCCGTGTAACCGCGGTACATATAACCCAGCACCGCGGCGCCCTGGATCTCAGTGCAGGTGCGCACACAGCGGCCGCAATTAATGCACTTGTTGGCGTCGCGCACTATGTAAGGGTGGCTGTAATCGATGGGATGTTTGTTGATGCTGCCAGGGAAGTGGAGAGCGTCGACCCGGAAATCGGTGCAGTATTCACGCAGCTTGCAGGTTTCATTCACCTGGCAGCCGCATTCCAGGCAGCGCGCGGCTTCGGCTTTGGCCTCGTCTGCGTCAAAGCCGGTTTCCACCTCGTTGAAAGTGCTTTTAGCCTCATCCAAAGGTATCTCTGGCATCACTTTCCGCGCGATCATTTCGAATTGGGCGAATTCTTCCTGGGATATATCCTGCACCTTGTGGCCTTTCTTGGCGTCGAAGCGGAAGTGATCCACTTTGATTTCCTCGCCCGCCAGATAGCGGTGGATGGCTTCCGCAGCCAGACGCCCGTCGGCTATGGCCTCGATGGCTGTAGCAGCCCCGCGGCGGAAATCGCCCCCGGCAAAAACGTTGGCCAAACCCGTGTGCATGGTGCTTTCGTCCACCACGACCGTTTGCCAGCGGCTGATGGGAAGCTCTTTTCCTTCCACGCGGTTGGCTTCCTCAGCGAAGATATCAACCTCCGGCACTTGGGAGATGGCGGCAATGATGGAGTCGTAGCTTTCGGTGAAAAACTCGCCGGTGGGTTCGGGACGCCTTCTTCCGCTGGCATCGGGTTCTCCGAGCCTCATCCTTTCGATCTTCACTTCACGCAGGGCACCGTTTTCACCGAAATACTCAACCGGGTTGCAGAGGTAGTGGAAAACCACACCCTCGTGTCCGGCAGCCTCTATTTCAAAGGGTTCGGCGGGCATTTCAGCCTTGGTGCGGCGATAGATAACGCTCACCTCGCAACCGAGGCGAATGGCGGTGCGGGCACAGTCTATGGCGGTGTTTCCGCCACCAACGATGGCCACTTTTTTGCCCAGAACCGGGGTGTTCCCCAAGCTGTGGGCTTTGAGGAAATCCACGCCCAGATAACAGCCGGCGAGTTCTGAGCCCTTAACCGGCATGGGCACTGCTTTTTGGGCCCCGATGGCCAGATAGACGGCGTCGTAATCAATACTCAGCTTTTCCAGCTGTAGATCACGTCCCAATTGAACGTTGTATTCGATCTTCATGCCGTTGGCACACATCAGCTCGATCTCACGGTCCAGTATGTCTTTGGGCAGCCTGTACTCAGGAATCCCATAGCGCAGCCAGCCTCCAGCCGCGGGGGCTGATTCAAAGACCGTGACCTCATGGCCGAGGTTGGAAAGATAGAATCCGCAGGTGAGCCCTGAAGGCCCGGCTCCGATAATGGCGATCTTTTTACCCGTGGCTTCAGCCTTCTCGGGAACGTAGTTCCAGACGTCGCCGAGATCCTCATCCGCGGCAAAGCGTTTCAGCTGGCGGATGGCGATGGGTTCCTCAATGATCTGGCGGCGGCATTCCTTTTCGCAGAAAGCCGGGCAGACCCGTCCTATGGAAAGGGGCATGGGCAGGGTTTCTTTGATCACCTTCACGGCATCGTGATACTGGCCGTTGGCGATCAGCGAAACGTAACTCTGGATGTCCACATGGTCCGGGCAGGCGATCTTGCAGGGGGCTTCGCAATCGGCATAATGGTCCGAGATCAGCAGTTCCAGCGCCATCTTGCGGGCGGCGCGGATGTCCTCGCTGTCCGTGATGATCTCCATTCCGGGAAGCACTTTGGTGCCGCAGGAAGTCACAAATCCGCGGCGGCCCTTCACTTCAACTGCGCAGACCCAGCAGGAGCCGAATGGTTTCAGTTCTTCATCGTGGCAAAGGTTGGGTATCTCGATCCCGTTGCGGCGAGCCAGTTCCAGGATGGTGATCCCGGCTTCGGTCTGCACTTGGGTTCCGTTCAGCGTTACTTCAATCATCTGATTCACCTAGCCTTTGCTGATGGCATTAAACTTGCAGGCTTTGTAGCAGGAGCTGCATTTTATGCATTTGTCCTGATCTATCACATGCGGTTGTTTCACTGTCCCGGTTATGCATTGCGCAGGGCACTTGCGCGCGCAAGCTGTGCAGCCGATGCACTTTTCCGGTATTATCTCATAGCGCAGCAAGGCTGTGCAAACACCGGCGGGGCAGCGCTTTTCCTCGATGTGCGCCAGATATTCGTGTTTGAAGTAGCGGAGGGTTGTGAGCACCGAATTTGGCCCCGTCTGGCCGAGGCCGCAGAGCGAAGCTTTGTTGATGTTCACGGAAAGTTCCTCCAGACGGTCGATATCTTCCAAAACCCCTTTGCCTTCCGTGATGCGGGTAAGTATTTCCAGCATGCGCCTGGTGCCAATGCGGCAGAAAGTGCATTTCCCACAGGATTCATTTTGGATGAAGCTCATGAAGAAATGAGCGATCTTAACCATGCAACTGGAGTCATTCATCACAACCAGACCACCGGAACCAACCATGGCCCCAACTGCCCCCAGAGAATCATAATCCAGAGACATATCAAGATGTTCGCGTGTGAGGCAACCACCGGAAGGACCGCCGATCTGAACCGCCTTGAAGGCTTCGTTATTGATCTTGCCATCCTTATCCAGCACTCCTCCACCGATCTCAAAGATGATCTGACGCAGAGTGGTGCCAAAGGGGACTTCTATCAAACCTGTATTGGCAACATGTCCCGTGAGCGCAAAAGTCTTGGTTCCCGGAGATTTGGCAACGCCAACTTTCCGGAAAGCCTCAACGCCTTCCCGCATCACCACCGGCACCAAAGCCAGAGTCTCAACGTTATTGATCACAGTTGGTTTGCCATAGAGACCGCTTTCAGCAGGGAAAGGCGGCTTGGGATTGGGCATGCCGCGCTTGCCTTCGATGGAAGCCAGCAGAGCCGTTTCCTCCCCACAGACGAAAGCTCCGGCACCTTCAACAACGCTGATGCGGAAGCTCTTGCCGCTGCCAAAGACGTTGTCGCCCAGAATACCGAGTTCTTCCGCCACGCTGATAGCTTTGCGAATGCGGGTGCAGGCCAGAGGATACTCCATGCGCACATAGACATAGCCCTCATCGGCCCCAACTGCCGCCGCGGCTATCATCATGCCTTCCACCACACTGTGAGGGTTTCCTTCCAGTATGCTGCGGTCCATAAAGGCGCCCGGGTCTCCCTCGTCACCGTTACAAACGATGTATTTTTTCTCATTCACCTGTCTGCGGGTAAGTTCCCACTTCAGGCCGGTGGAGAATCCACCACCGCCACGCCCACGCAACCCAGAATCCTGATAAAGTTTGCAGAGTTCTTCAGCGCTGTATTTCTGATAGGCGTCACGAGCAGCAAAATAACCACCGTGACTGATGTATTCGTTCACGTTTTCAGGGTCCAGGTGACCGCATTCTTTAAGCGCGGTGCGCTTTTGCCGGGTGTAAAAGGGAATGTCTCCCGCGCCCTTGCAGTGTCTGCCATCAGCGGGATTGACATAGAGCAAACGGTCGATCAGCTTGCCCTGCACAATGGTCTGACCCACGATCTCATCGGCGTCTTCGGGTTTCACGTGAGCATAGAGGATGCCATCCGGCTC
>ENA-UPTA01003757-UPTA01003757.1-activated-sludge-metagenome-genome-assembly--contig:-NODE-3757-length-14718-cov-5.618496_pt1 | contig 14718 bp, 7 predicted proteins | sample MGYA00238184_ERZ773361 | MGnify/ENA primary metagenome ERZ773361 (study PRJEB29100, sample SAMN05720205) | activated sludge metagenome | isolation source: anaerobic digester from wastewater...
AGGCCGGCCACGGCCAGCGTCAGGCCCACCCACAGCCAGGGCAGCACGGCGAGCCCGACGATCGCGCTCCCCGCCAGCAGCGGCAGCCAGTCACGCCAACGCGCGCGGCGGGCGATGAGGACCGTCGCGGCGGCGACCACCTGCCCCAGCAGCATCACGAGCGCGTAGTAGTGAACGTGAGCCGCCGCCGCCGTGACCAGGCCGTACGACACCGCGGTGCGCCATCCGGGCTGGTGGAGCAAGCTCACCAGCGCGCCGTAGGACAGCGCTGCGAGCATGAAGACCAGGGTGTACATCCTCGCCTCTTGCGAGTAGGCGATGTGGTACGCGTTGAGCGCCGTCAGCAGGGCCGCATAGATGCCGGCCTCGGTGGAGATCAGCCGGCGCCCCGTCAGGAGCATGACAGCGATGCCGAGGATGCCGAGGGCGGCCGACAGCGACCGGCCCGCGAGGTCGGTGTCGCCGAACAGCAGCAGCCAGAGATGGAGCAGGAAGGGGTACCCGAGCGGATGAACGTCGTCCAGGTACACGCGGACGATGTCCTTGAACGGCAGGTCGGATCGGCTGAAGACCATCGAGAAGAGCTCGTCCAGCCAGAGGCTCTGAAACGTGAGCCCATAGAGGCGCAGTGCGCTGCCGCCGAGCAGGATGAGCGCCACGATCGCGATCGCGATGGAGGTACGGATCCGCAGAGTCACCTCGCCGGCGGTGGTCACCTGGCGCGGACGGTGGCGACAGGCTGGCCGTGGTCCAAGGCCGCTCCCCGGATGGTCTCACACCTCCGCCGCGCCTCGACGGGCCTCGGCTGCACGGTGGGCGCTCGGGGAGCGGGCCGCCGTGCCGGCAACCCCGCGGTGCGGCCCGGGGCCGAGGGCGGACGGGCGGGGACGCCGGTCGCCCGGACCCCGAACCATGAGCCCTCTCGTGAAAGGGGGCGGCCGCAGCCGCCCCCGTCGATTCCGAGTCGGACGCGCGCTACCTCTGCATCGATTGCGGCGTCACTGCCGGCACCAGGATCGGGTCCTGGGTTCGGTTGTCGATCTCCGAGGCGTAGACGGCGATCGGGCCACCCGACACCACGTGCACCTCGATCGAGGCGTGCAGCTCCTGGTCGCCGATGCCCAGGGCCTGGAAGATGTTGTACTGCACGAACTTCGCCGGCGGGATCCAGTAGGAGGACAGGTGGGCGGCAATGCCGCCGGCGGTGTCGTAGAGCGTGACCGAGACAGTGGCGCCGTTCTCGGTGTCGGTGTTGAGCACGCCGACGTTGGTCCGGAAGCCCTGGTCCTGCGACGGCGAGTTGCCGACGCCCGGGATGAAGCCGGACTCGCCCTCGTGGATCAGGTCGCCCTCGTCGAAGACCACGAGGTTCTGTCCGAAGGTGCCGCCCTCGGTCGCCACGTTGTAGGTGCGCGCCACCATGTGCGGCACCGCGTAGTCGCCGCGGCTGGTCACCACGAAGTAGCCCTTGGAGTCGGTCTCCGGCGGCAGCATTGACACGCCGAGGATGTCGACGTAGTAGAGGGCGTTGCCCGGGTCGATGTTCATGATCATGAACGGCGAGTAGCCGAGGCTCTCCTCGGGAACGTAGTCGACCCTGGCCGAGATCAGGCTGTCGGTGTCGTTGAGGAACGTGATGTCCGACCGCCACAGCGATTGGTTGGCGCCCGGCAGGTGCGCGATGCCCGGGATCCACGCCTTGATCTCGTCGGTGCCGGCCGGCGCGTAGTACACGGGATCGCCGGTGATGTTGTCGACCACCGAGCCGTACATGGTCAGGTCGGCGCCGTTGGTGTCGATCGCCGCCGAGAAGATGTTGACGTCGGTCAGGATGCCGGCCGCCTCGATCACCTCCACGATCTGGCGCGTCGAGTAGCCCGGCACCCAGGTCGTGATGGTGTCGCCGATCTGAGCTCCGAACTCGTCGTAGACAGTGATCCCGATGCCGCCGGCGTCGTCGGGCCCGAAGTTGGCCAGGCCGACGTTGGTGCGGTAGTAGAAGTTGTCCACCAGCCCGGTCAGGAACACCCGGTCCTGGTCGAGCGGCACCACCGGCACCGCCGGCACGTACTGCCCGAAGGTCCCCTCCGGGGTGTCGTTGTAGGTGCGCGACACGATCAGCGGCGTGCACCCGTTGCCGCCGTCGAAGGTGAAGCGCAGCGAGCCCTTGTTGTCGTCGCCCTGGATCCCCGGGATCTGCTGGACGATGTCGTCGAAGATGTGGGTGGCGTCCGGCGCCAGTGCGAACTGGAGGCCGTGGATGACCGTGTTCGAGTTGTTGGTCGCCTCCGGCAGGTACTCGATGGTGACGTCCACCGTGTCGAGGCACGGGTTGAAGATCCGCAGGTCGGTCCGCCACACGGTCTCATTGAGCCCCGGGGTGTGGGCCGCCGCCGGCACCAGGAAGTCCTCCGGTGGCGGTGGGGCCGTCACCTCGAGCAGCTGCGTCGAGCTCGCGGAGTCGAAGCAGTTGCCGGCCACCAGCTCGACCGTGTAGAGGCCGGCGGTGGTGAAGCGGTGGATGAAGTTGGGCTCGCTGCTGGTGAACACCGGCGCCCCGTCGAGCCTCACCGTCCACGACCACTCGGTGGCGTCGGTGTTGGTGCCGCCGCCGCCACCGCCGCCGCCACCACCGCCCGCAGCTGCCTGGTTGATGGTGTGCAGCCGGTTCTCGACGTCGATGTTGCCCTGGCGCGCCACGCCGCTGTTGGCGGCGACGCTGTAGTTCACCGTCCCCGGCCCGTTGCCGCTGCCGCCCGAGGTGATCGAGATCCAGCTGTGCGAGGGATCGGCGGTCCACGCGCAGCCGGCGTCGGTGGCCACGCTGACGGTGCCGGTGCCGCCGGCCGCCGGGAAGTCGCGCGACAGCGGGGAGAGCGTGTAGGTGCAGCCGCCGCAGGAGCCGCTCGCCTGCACCGTCAGGTTGACCATCCCAGAGCCGATGAGGACGCCGGTGTCCGGGTTGTACGCCTGGACGGTCACCGTCTTGGCCCCGGCCGACGAGTACTTGTAGGTCGTCTCCTGGCAGTTGGTGTAGATCGGCTCGCAGACGAAGGTCTGGCTGTAGGGGGCGCAGCCCGCGCCGCCGAAGTTCCAGTGGGCCTCGACGTCGCCGCTGGCGCCCGTGATCTCGAAGATGATCTCCTCGCCGATCGGCCTCACCGTGAGCAACCCGAGCCCGCAGATCGGCGAGGAGATCATCTTCGAGATCACGGTGAGGCCGATCGGCAGCAGGATCTTGGGCTCTGCCCCGCCGCCCCCGTCCGCCATCGCGCCCACGCCCTGCTGGCTGACCGTCACCATCCGGCCGCCGATGTAGACGTGGCCCACCCGGTCCGCCCCGGTGTTCTGCGCCACCGTGTAGCTGACGATGGTCGAGCCGCTGCCCATCAGGTCGGAGGTCACCTCGATCCAGTCGCGGTCGGTGCTCGAAAGCCAGTCGCAGCCGTCCGCGGTAGTGACCAGCACCGTGCCGGCGCCGCCCGCGGCCGGATAGGACGCGGCGTCCGGGTCGATCGTGAACTCGCAGACCTCGACGATCGGCTCCTCGCTGTGGAAGAAGGTCACGTCGGTCCCGGCCTGCACCGGGTTCGGCGTCATCGTGAACGCCGGGTCGGGCGCCCCGGTCGCGTAGCAGATGTCCGGGCACACGCCGACGTTGCGCACCCACACCGTCCGCGTCCGCGACCCGGTCGTGGTGGTGAGCGTGACGTCGAACAGCCCCGCCTGCGGGAAGTGCCACGAGATGTCCCGGCACGCCGCCGGGTTCGTGGCGCAGCTGACGGTCGGCCCGGTCCAGCCGCAATCCGGGCTGCCGAAGTCCCAGCTCACCGGGACCAAGGCGGAGTCGACGGTGAACACCACCTCCTCCCCGATCTCCGGATCCGTGACCGAGACCGTGAAGTCGGTGGGAATCAGCGCGTACTGGTTGAGGGTGAAGGTTTTGCCCGCGGCGCTGATCTCGCCGCTGCGCGGTGCCGGGTTCGGGTTCGACTGGTAGGCGTACTGCACGCTCCCCGGCCCGCTGCCGCTCGCCCCCGAGGTGATCGAGATCCAGCCCTCCAGCGACTGCGCCGTCCACGGGCAGCCGAGCTGGGTCAGCACGCTGAACTGCCCCGAGCCGGCCCCCGCGGCCACCTGAGCCGAGGTCGGGTTCAGGTTGTAGGTGCAGGTGCCGCCGCCGCCACCGCCGCCGCCGCCACCACCACCGCCGCCGCCGTCGCACGAGCCGGCGGTCGACACCGTGAGCTGGTGCTGCACCGGCCCGAACGTGGTGCCCTGGAAGACGATGGTCAGCGTCACCGTCTTGGTCCCCGACGTCGAGTACTGGTAGGACGCCGACATGCAGTCGGTGTACTGGTCGGGCGTGCAGACGAAGGTCTGGGTGTACGGCGAGCACCCCGGCCCGCCGAAGTTCCAGGTCGCGCTGTCGATGTCGCCGGCCACGCCCTCGATGTCGAAAAACACCGTCTGGCCCTTGTCCGGCGTGGTGTCCGACATCGAGAACTCGAGCTGCACCGACCCGTCGACGACGTTGACCGTCTTGAATTCGGTCGACACGTCGCCGTTGCCGGTGTTGGTCACGGTCAGCGTGATCGTGTGCTGCCCCGCGTTCAAGGTGTCGGCCGGGATCGTGCAGATCACGTTGTTCGGACAGCCGCTGTAGGTCGTCGCCCCGGTCACCTCCCAGTCCCACGACAGGGCCGCACCGGGCGTCGAGTTGGTGGCGTTGCCGTCGAGCGTGATCGCCTCGGTCGTCAGCGGGCTCGCCGGCGTGATCGTGAAGTCCGCCGCCACCGAGCTGATCTCGAGCGTCTCGAACCGCTGCGCCTCGTAAAGCCCGTCACCGTCGAGATCACCCTCCGGCGCCTCCGGTTGATGCTCGTAGTTCACCCGCAGCCGGATCTGCCAGGAGCCGCTGTGGTCGAGCTCTACGCCGGTCACCGGGTTGCCGCTGTAGTCCGTCACCACCGGCGGCACCCCGTCCAGCCAGGTGACCCGCCACTCAAAAGGGTGAGAGGCACCCCCTCCCGGAGTCCCCTCGGCCGTCCCCTGCAGGCTGACCGTGTCACCGGTGATCGGATTGGGCGGATCGATGGTGATGACCGCGTCGGGCGCACGGTCGATCAGGATCTGCCGGCTCGCCAGCTGCTGCGCCGGGCAGTCCACGCCCGGCGTACACGGGTAGTCGGCGTTCGCCACCGCCACGTGCGCCCAGCGCACCGCGGTCGCGGCGATGTTCGCCGGGATCGGGCAGTCGAGGGTGTCCGGGTCGCCCGCGGTGAGCACCCGGTCGCCGCACCGGATCTCGCCCATCGGATCCGAGCTGTTGGTGACCCAGATCGTCTTGGTCTCGACCGTGCCGATCGAGGTGTCGGTCACCGTCACCGTGTCGCCCGGAAACGCCGGCGACGGCGCGACGCTCATGCTCGCCGTCGGCTGGATCGGCCCACCGCAGGCGGTGAAGTCGACCATCTGCGTCACGTTGTAGCGGGTGAGGAACATGGTGGTGGCGTCGGGCGAGAAGACCGCGCTGGTCGGCCACTCGCACTGCTCGGCGGGCGGGGGGTTGTGGTTGTTCCAGGGCTGGTCCGAGTCCCAGAAGTTGGGGTCGAGCTCCACCACGTTCGCGGGGTTCTCGATGTTGAAGGTCTTCGACGAGTCGGGGTTCATCGGCTGCGCCACCCAGGCGTAGGGGTAGCGCATCGCGGCGAGGCCGAGGTTGCCGGCGACGAAGGCCGTCTGGACCGGGTGCGTCGGGTTCGAGATGTCCCAGACGTGCATGCCGTCGTTGACGAACGAGCTCACGGCCAGGTCGACCGTGGCGTCGATGGCGAGGCCCTTGCCGCGGGCCATCGAGGCGCGGATCCCGCTCTTCTCGACGAAGGCGAGGCTGATGACGTTGCCGAACGGCTGCACCTCGTAGATGTAGATCCAGTTGTCGTAGAAGCCGAGGTAGAGGTAGGTCGTGCCGTCTCCCTCGACCTTGACCCCGTTGATGAACTTGCCGGCAAAGCCGGGCACGTCGACGCAGCCGATCCGCTCGATGCTGGTGACGCCGCTGTAGCGGTACAGCGTGGCGTCGCCCTGGCCGCCGCAGTCGTCGGGCAGGTAGTTGGCGAGCAGGTACTGCTGGCTGCCGAACTTGAAGGTGAACGCGCCGCGCGGGTCGAGGCTGGTGCCGTAGAACTGCTTGGTGCCGAAGTGGGGCAGCGCCCCGGTGCCGAGGTCGAACAGCACGGTGCCGAGCTTGTAGGTAGCGACGCCCCACCGGCAGTCGTCGCAGATCGAGTAGTTGAGCAGGTCGTAGTCGGAGTCGCCCTGGTTGCCGACGCCGAAGTTCGATTCGTCGCCCTCGATCGGGCTCTGCGGGTTGTTGATGCTCCACAGGAGGAGGTGATTGCCGTTGTTCACCGCGAGCTGGTCGGTCCCGCTCCAGGAGAACGTCGAGGCCTCGAAGAACTTAGGGACGGTGGGCGTGCCGAGGCAGTTGAGGGACTGGACCAGGGTACCGAGGTCGGAAAGGCACTCGGGCGGCGCCTGGGCGACGGCGGCACCCGGAATCACCAGAGCCATCACCAGGGCGGCGGCGCCGAGGTGGGAGACGGCCCGCAAGCGGGACGGGCGAGAGGACGGCATGGTCACCTCCATGGCCACCGACTATAGGCCGCGGGACTGTCGAGTGTCAATCGGCGAGTGGTCACCTTAAGCGAATTCTATCAGGAACTTAGACAATCAAAACCGGGAGTGACCACGGTCACGGGCAGCATCCGGGGCACGAGCGCGGGAGGGAGGTCGTCATGGCCAACGCCGGATTCTCGTCGAGCAGCGGAACCGGGTCAAGCTCGGCGGGCGCGCTTTTACCTGCGCTTGACATCGTCCGCGGCCCGCGGCTCGCGCCGTGCGCCACGGGCAAAGAAAAAGGGAGGCGGCCCGGAGGCCGCCTCCCGGATGTTCGAGACGCTGTGAAGCCTACTCGAAGAACGGAGGACGGTAGAAGATGCCGAGGTCCGGGAGGACCTGGTCTTCGAAGCAGTTGTAGTTGGCCATCACGTGACCGGTGCGGTGAGCCGAGTACTCGCCGGCCTTCACGTACTGCACGCCCATCCAGGTCTGGTACCAGTCCGGCGGGGCGCCATCGGGGTAGAAGTTCGACGGCGGCCACACGAACAGGAACCAGCCGTACTCGTCGAGGATGTTGAACTGACCGGCCGAAACCTCCTGGGTCTCGAGCGGGAGGAGGTTGAGGATCACGCTCTCGCCACCAGGCATCGACCACGGAACGGTCGCGGTGGTGCTGACGTTCTCTTCCTCGTCCCACACGTAGTAGGTGTACGCCAGGCAGTTGAGAGCCCACATCTCGTTCGGGGACTCGTCCGGATCGTCCAGGTAGAGGTCGGGGACGATGCGGCTGATGACGTCACCCTTCCACGCGCGGATGCCGGTGGTGAGGCCGAGGGTCTCGTCCTGCAGATAGCGGAAGGCCCACGCCGTCGGCAGCGGCTCGCGGTAGTCGGAGGTCAGGAAGCCGTTCGCATAGCGGGCATAGAAGCTCGCCGGGAAGCCGGCCGGGTCGATGGTCGCGATCAGGTCGAGCGCGCCGTCGGCCTCGATCTGCACCGCGTTCTCGGCCTCGGACAGCCGGGCGGTCTGGTTGACATAGAGGATGTCGCCCATCAGGACGTTGTCATAGCGGATCTCGCCGCCGGCACCGTAGTAGCCCGGCTCATCCGGGAACAGGGTGTTGCAGGTCTCGACCACGTCCGCGGTGATGTACATCCAGGTGTCGTCGGCCTCGGTGCGGGCCTCGAACCACGGCATCGGCGTCGGAACGAACGGGCTGGTGTCGCAGTTGTCGTGGTAGCGCGGCACGGTCTGGCTGCTCTTCAGCCAGCCCTCGAACAGCGCCAGGATGCTGGCCGGGATCGGGGTGACGTAGCGGCCAGGGTACGCCTGCATGCTGGACGAGCAGCGGCTGCCCAGCGCGGAGGTCGGCTCTGGATCCGGCAGGTCGATCGGGTCCCACGCCGCGTAGGTGTTGGCACCGGAAACCGGGCCATCCTCGAACACGCCCTCGTCAGTGCTGTGGCCGCTGTTGGTGGTCACCGGCAGCTGCCCCATGGCGAGGATGTCGCGGATGCTGAGGGTCTGCACGTCGTAGCCCGTCAGCAGGACGTTGAAGTCCAGGATCGGGATCGAGAAGTCGGTCCACAGGGTGATGTGGACAACCTGGGCCTCGTTCGAAACGTTGGTGATCGCGAACAGGGTGTTGTAGCCCGTCGCGCCCAGGTCGTAGTTGTAGGTCACGAATGGGAACAGCAGCGTGGCGGCCGGGACGGGGTCGAACGCGCAGACGTTCGCGAAAACGCTGCCGGCCCCGAGCATGACCGCGCCCATCAGCGCCAGTGTCAGGAATCTCTTCATGCTCAGCTCCTTCCTTTCTTGATCCTCTCACGACAGAAAACGAGACGATTTTCGAACCGTCCTGCTCTCTTCTTCGCCCCTCCGAGTTCCGCATCACCTCCCATAAGTTCTATTTTTTGAGCGACTTATTTCGAAATATGTCATGACAGCATAAAATATAGCACCCGACCGAAGTCACTGTCAAGGGCTCTCCAGCTCGGAATTCAGCCACCGGCGCATTATGTGACGGCCCTTACTCCAAGTCAAGCGGAAAGGAGGGGCCGGGATCTGGGATCTGGGGGATCGACCCGACCGCCCGCTTTCGCCCCCCATTTCCGCGCCCCCTTCCGCGCCCGCTTCCGACCCTTAGTACCCCGGCCCCGTCACGTGGATACGCCCTGGATACGCGTCATGTGGTCGGGCCCGCATCCGCTTCTTGTCACGGGGTAGTCCGCTGGACGGAGCCGGATCCGCGCCCGGGAAGCGAGGCGAGTACGAGGAGGGCCGTGCTGCGGTCGTGCCATCTTTGGCGATTTCGGGAACGAGATGCCTGCTGACGACGTGTCCGAGGCCCGAAATCGCCAAAGGTGGCTCCCTCGGGGAGCGCCTCCAGTGGGCTGGCGCAACGCGCACCGGAGGGCAGAGCGAACGAGCGGGCACGGGCTCGGAGACTGGAACGCGTCCGCAAGCGGGCACGGACTCGGAGACTGGAACGCGTCCGCAAGCGGGCGCGGACCCGGATGCGGAAGCGGGCGCGGCAGCGGGCTCGCCGGAGCCAGCCCTACAGCGTGCTGCGGCTCAGCCAGACGCCGACCCCGCCCCGGTTCCCCGCCTCGTCGGCGAACGCGACCACCAGATCGTCCCGGCCGTCGCCGTCCAGGTCCAGCAGCCGGATGTCATAGGGCCGCCCCCGGCTCTGGAGCTCCGCGCTCTGCTCGCGGAAGTACTCGCCGGACGCCGTCTGCAGCCAGACCTCGAGGTCGCCGTCCCGGCGGCCCGCCACCACGTCGACGCGGCCGTCACCGTTGAGGTCGCCGATGCCGACCCGGAACATCGCGTTGTAGCGCTTGTCGTCCAGGAACAGCGGCACTCCGTTCTCCACGATCCCCTCGGGCGTGACCGCGTACCTGATGACCCCAGTGCGCGCGACGTTCGTGCCTCCGACCATCCGGAACTGCACGAAGGTCATGTAGAGCTCGGTGCCCGAAGCGCCGCGATGGACGACCACGTCCGGGTGCTGGGCGTTGCTGAGCACTCCGCGCGGCAGCGGGCCGACCCAGCCCTCGTCGGCGCGGTTGAGGTAGATCAGGCGGCGCCAGTCGTTGGTGTTCGACGACATCGCGAGATCGGTGCGGCCGTCGCCGTCGAGGTCGGCCGCCTGCAGGCTGTCGCCGATCACCCTCTGCGGGAACCCGGCCCTGGACACCTGCCAGCCGTTCGGGCCGCTGAGCAGCGTCCACACCGTGACCGCGTCCTCGATCCGGGCGCTGGTCGCGCTGTCGTAGTCGATCTCCGCCAGGAAGGCCACGTCGTCGCGGCCGTCGCCGTTGAAGTCGGCGACCGCGGGCGCCCGCGAGCTGACCCGCGGGTCCGGGCTCGGCAGCAGCTCGGCGCGGGCGAAGCTGCCGGCGCCGTTGCCGTACATCACGTACTGCCCCTTGAAGTGGATCGCGAGCACGATGTCGCGGTGGCCGTCGGCGTCGAAGTCGCCGGTGGCGATGCCGCCGTAGTCGAACGGCACCGCGCCCGGCCAGACCGTGCCCTGCCAGACTTCGAACGCGCCGCCTCCCTTGCCGAGGAAGATGGACGGATGGCCGACGCCCTTGCGCGCCGGTGGGAACACCAGGTCGGAGGTCCCGTCCCCGTTCATGTCGTCCAGCACGAAGTTCATCTGCCACAGCCCGCCGTCCGGCAGGCCGCTCGACACCTGCTCGAACCTGACCGCATCCATGAACGGGGGCGGCACCAGCTCGGACGCGAAGTCGAGGTAGTAGTCGACGACGCCGTACTTCTCCTCCCACTCGCGCTGGGTCGTGTACGCCAGCTCGTCGCGCTCACGCCGCAGCCAGAGGTCGTGGAGCGCCGACTCCGGATCCTCCGGCGGCAGCCCACGCAGCCACACCGTGGTCTCGTCCTCGCGGACGATCTCCATCTTGAGGGAGACCGCGGGATGCGGGTAGGCGTGCTTGTCGTCGACCCTGACGATGATGTCCTTGGGAACCGGCCGCGGCGTCAGCCAGTCCTCGACCATCTCGTCCCAGCTGCGGTAGCTGGTCGCGGCCCGCGGCGCAGGCTGCTGCTGACTCTCATCGGGCAGCGTGGCCCCGGCAGCCGGGGTTGCCGCCGCGGCGGCGCCGGCCGGCGGCGTCTCCTGCGACCAGGCGATGGACAGCCCGGCCATCATCGCCAGCGCGCCCATTCCGAGCACGAACCTCTGAATCATCTCGAATCCTCCACGACTTTCATGCGACCCGCCGCGTTCACAGCAGGTCGGCGATTGTATAACGCCAGCGATCGAGCGCCGCCGCGCCGATCACGACCAGCACGAGACCCGCGGCTGCCACCGCCACGATGGCGAGCGGCCCCGGCGGCGCCGCGCCGATCAGCCCGGCGCGGGCCACTCCGGCGAGGGGGGTCAGCGGGTTGGCCGCCACCAGCGACCGCAGCGTCCCCGCCGGCACCATCGCCAGCGGGTAGACGATCGGGGCGCCGTAGAACACGAGCTGCATGCCGAGGGTCAGCGCCTCGGAGACATCCGGTAGGGCAGCTCCGACGACGCTCGCCGTCAGCGCGAGGCCGACCACCCACAGCACGATCAGCGCCAGTGCGGCCACCAGCCATGGCACCTGGGCCAGCCCGCAGTGGCCGCCGAGCACGCAGATCGCGATCACCACCACGAACGAGATCGCGTGGTGGAGCACCGCGCCGAGCACGTCGCCGATGACCAGCACCTCGGCCGGCATCCGGACCCGCTGCACCAGCGTCGCATGGGTGCGGAACACCCGGGCCGCGCGGAGCACCGCGTCGTTGAGCGCCAGGAACGGCAGCAGCCCAGTGATCAGGTAGATCCCGAAGCCCACGGGCGGACGCTTAGCAAGATCGATGCCAAGACCCTCCACCCGGATCTCGAAGATGACCGAGAACACCACCATGAAGATCGCGAACTGGATCAGGGTCGCGACCGGGGTCCACAGCCAGCCCAGGTAGGAGCCGGCGTAGCGCGAGGCGAACGACCGCCACGCCAGCTGCGCCAGCAGGAAGCGGTGGCGCGCCAGCGTCGACGGCAGCCTCCGCGGCGCGAGCAGGTGCTCGATCATCCTCTGTCCGTGGCGCTTTCCGGGTGGGCCTGCCGCCCCGCCCGGGAACGGCGCCGACAGGCCGCCGCCGCGGTCGACGTGCCACTTGACAAAGGCGCTTGACGAGTATGGTGGGGCCGCATAGAATAAAGTGTGCTGGGGCAGGGTGTGCCCTGCCGTCGCGGGATGGTACTACAGGGAAGGAACACTCGCAAACCGTGATCACCCGGAACGGACCCGCGAGCCCACAGGTTGCGACGATCGGCGGCCGTCTGCGCCGATTGCGCAAGGAGCGCAACCTGACCCAGGCGGAGCTGGCGCGTCAGATTGGCATCCAGCAGTCCGACCTGTCGCGGATGGAGAAGGGCGAGTACCGGGTCTCGCTCGACAACCTGGTCAAGATCCTCAGCGCCCTCGATCTCCACATCGCCGACTTCTTCGCCGCCCGCGCCGACTCCCAGGCCGCCGCCCAGCGCCCGCTGAGCCACGAGGACATGCAGCTGCTGCACATGCTGCGCGAGCTCAGCCCCGAGGCGCGGGAGGAGGTCCAGCAGTTCGTCGAGTTCAAGCTGCGGCGCGAGCGGGTCGAACGCCGCGCCGACCAGGCCCGGCGCTCCAGCGGGGACGGTGGGTCATGACGCAGCGCTGCGAGGACCTGCTGCTCCGCGCCCAGACCGCGCTCGAGCGGGGCCAGTTCGACGAGGGCTACCGGCTCGCCACCGAGGCCGAGGCGCTGGCGCGTGAGGCCGGCGACCAGGACCTCGCCGACCGCGCGTTCTGCAATGCCTGCGCCTTCGCCATCGAGCTCGACACCGCGTCGGGCATGGTGCCCCGCCTCAAGCAGATCCTGCTCGGCTCGGCCAACTCCCGGAACCGCTTCCTCGCCGCCTACTACACGGCAGTCGCCTACGACCTCGAGGACGACCTGGCGAAGGCGTCGTCGTACGCCCGCCGCGCCGCCGAGCTCGCGGCCGAGCTCCCGGAGCCCGAGCTGCGCGCGCGCTCGGCCAACCTCGCCGGCAACCTGTCGCTGCGCGAGGCCGAGTTCGAGGCCGCCGAGACCTGCTACGAGCAGGCGATGGCCGCCCACCGCGGCCGCGACGGCTACCACCGGCTGATGGAGGCCCAGGAAAAGGACAACCTGGGCTACGTGCTGATGTGCACCGAACGGCTCAGCGACGGGCTGTCGCTGTGCGAGGAGGCGCGCGCGACGTTGGAGGCCATGGGGGACGTGCACTACCTGCCGCAGACGCTGCAGGACCTGTGCTACGGCTACCTCCTGAACGACAACCTGGACCGGGCGCAGCGGCACGGCGAGAGAGCGCTGGATCTCGCCGCGGCAGCGCCCGATCCGCTGGTGGTGAAGAACTGCCTGTTCCTGCTCAGCGAGATCGCGGTGCGCCGCGGCGACACCTTCCGCGCCCGCCGCTACCTGCGCGAGCTCACCACCCACTACCCCGAGGTCGGGATCAGCGAGGAGCTCATCGATGTCTTCCTCGCCACGGACCTGACCACGGTAGTGAACCTGCGAGGGTGATGATGATGAGAGTTCTCAAAGTCACACTGCCCACCCTCGTCATCGTCGCCATGGCTGCGTTCGCCGCGGCCGGCGACATGACGCTCACGCGCGCCGGTGACCTCTACCGGATCGCGCCGACCGACGATGGGCTCGTCATCACCGGCACCCTCGCCGACGGCACCGCCCTCTCGCTCACCGTGCCGCAGACCGCGGGCACCGCCACCAGCGCGCGCAACCTGGCGGTCGATCCGGTCTCCGGCGGCATCTTCGCGCTCTGGCAGCAGGACGAGGGGCCGTCCGCTGCGGTTCTGTTCGCGAGCTACGTCGGTCAGTCCTGGACCGGACCCGAGATCGTGGCGGGCGGCGCCGCGGGCGCGGCCGCCAACCCGCAGATGGTGCTGTTCCGCGCCCACGACGTGGTCGAGGTGGAGGGCGATGACGGCGAGATCATCCTGGTCCCGGTGACGACCAGCTTCCTCCACCTGGCGTGGTGGAGCTTCGACGAGTCGGTCAACGACGGCGCCGCGGTCTACCTGCCGGCGCCGATCGACGACTCGACCGGGCTCGCCGATCTCACTGCCTACGACCCGATCGTGCTCAGCGAGCTGCTGCCGTACGGCCTGCCCTGCGACGGCATCGAGGACGCCTCGCCGCTGGCGGCGCCGAAGTTGTTCTCCGACCCCCAGAGCGGGTTCCCCCACCTGTTCGCGAGTGACTTCGCGGAGTGCCTGTTCTACATCCTCCAGATCGACCATCCGGTGATCGTCGACCCGATCACCGAACGCCGGCGGCACACAATCATCCTCCGCGAGGGCGGCACGTACGTCGTGGACGGCGACCTGCCGCTCGAGAAGTCGAGCGTCGAGGTCGGCCACGGCCTGTCGCTGGTGCTGCACTGGGACAAGGTTACCGACACCGGCACCTCGGTCGACTACCTGCAGTTCGACCCGGAGGGCATGTCGGAGATCAAGTCGCTGCCACTCGGCGACAACCTCACCCACGAGCAGGCGGTCGGCCTGATCCGGAACCTGCTCAGGTAGCGGTCCAGGCCGCCAAAGACTACGAACGCCCACCGCAGCGGTGGGCGTTCTTGTTGTTGCTCGAATCGGCCGGCGCCACCGGTCGCCCGCGTTTCTCATCGACCTCATCGAGCACCGCCTGCCGGTCACCTTCGCTTCGATTCAGGAGGGCGGTGAGAAATGCGGGCTCGCCACCCGCTCGAGCAGCCCCTCGAGGGCGGCGGCGTAGCCGTCCCAGGTCAGCCGCAGGGCGCTGCGCCGCGCGCCGGCGGCGAGGGCGGCGAGCCGCTCGAGGTCGAGAGCCGCCAGCGCGGCGGTCAGCTCGGCGACCGAGCCGGGCGCCACCAGCCGGCCGTTGACGCCGTCCTCGACCACCTCGGGCAGGCCGCCGACGTGGGTCGACAGCACCGGCAGGCCGGCCGCGAGCGCCAGCGGCGCCATCGCCGACTGCGACCCGTCGCGGTACGGCAGCACCACCAGG
>ENA-UPTA01003758-UPTA01003758.1-activated-sludge-metagenome-genome-assembly--contig:-NODE-3758-length-14717-cov-9.040718_pt1 | contig 14717 bp, 7 predicted proteins | sample MGYA00238184_ERZ773361 | MGnify/ENA primary metagenome ERZ773361 (study PRJEB29100, sample SAMN05720205) | activated sludge metagenome | isolation source: anaerobic digester from wastewater...
TGTAACCGCTCTTTCAGGATTTGATCTTTTTGCTCTCGGGCTCAACTGCGGAACAGGCCCTGAAGGAATGTATGAAAGCATAAAAACACTTAAGAAGATATCCCCCTTCCCTGTTTCAGTTCTTCCAAATGCAGGATTTCCTGAACTTATCAACGGAAAACTTCAGTATTCACTTTCAGCGGAAAAATTCGGAGAACACATCGGTTTTTTTGTTAAAGATCTCGGTGTGGAAATTGTAGGCGGCTGTTGCGGAACAACTCCCGAGCACATCAGATCTGCTTACGGAAACATCAACGATTTCAATTTCAAAATGATGGCTCAAAAATATCCTCTGGCTGGATCGGCTGTATGTTCAACATTTGCAGTGAGTGAACTTGATGTGGAACTAAAGCCACTCATCATCGGCGAAAGGGCAAACGCAACAGGATCAAAGGAATTCAGAGAAGCTCTTCTTTCCGGTGATACTGACGGAATGATGGACATTATTTCATCTCAGCAGTCAGAGGGCTCGCACATAATCGATCTTTCAGTCGGATATGCCGGAAGGAATGAATTGGAAGATATGGCACAGCTTGTAAAACTTATCAACCGTGATGTCCCGACACCTCTTTGCATTGATTCGACAGATCCGCAAACAATTGAAACGGCTCTTAAATGTTACGGAGGGAAAGCTCTTATCAACAGCATTAATTTTGAAGATGGTGGGGTAAAAGCTGAGAAAATATTAACACTTGCAAAAAAATACGGTGCGGCGGTCATAGGACTTACAATTGATGAAACAGGGTTGGCTGAAACAGTTGAAAGGAAAATGGAAGTCGCAGAAAGATTGATAAATTCAGTTCTTAAAGCAGGTTTGCACAGATCAGATCTTCTTATTGATACCCTTACCTTCACTTTGGGTTCGGGTGACCCTAAATATTTTAATGCCGCAGTTGAAAGCTTCAAAGCAATACAAAAAATAAAAGCTCTTTATCCCGGTGTTTTTACAGTTCTCGGTGTCAGCAACTGTTCTTACGGTTTAAAGCCGAAAGCGAGAAAAGTGCTTAATTCCGTTTATCTTTTCCATGCAGTGAAATGGGGACTCGACGCTTCAATTTTTCATGCCGGCAAAGTGGTTTCTCTTGACTGTGTCGAAAGCAGTGCAAAGAAAATTTGTGAAGATCTGATATTTAACCGCAGATCAGATGGATATGACCCGTTACACGAACTTATAAACTATTTTGAAAACGATAAAGTTCAAGATGAAAAAAGCAGTGCCACCGTTTCACTTAATCCATCTGAAAAACTTTTCTCTCATGTCATTGAAGGGAAAACAAAAGGGCTTGAAGAAACTCTGAATGAGCTTCTTGAAACCATAGAACCTATTGAAATAATTAACAATATCCTTCTATCAGCAATGAAACAGGTCGGTGTAAGGTTCCAGAACGGAACAACCCAGCTCCCGTTTGTGCTGAAAAGTGCTGAAGTGGTAAAAAAGGCATGCTCGATAGTTGAGCCGCACATAAAATCGGGTGAGGTTAACAAAAAAGGGACCATCGTTCTTGCAACTGTTAAAGGTGACATCCACGACATCGGCAAAAATCTGGTTGACATCATTCTTTCAAATAACGGATATACTGTTCACAATATCGGAACTGACAGGTCTGCGGCAGAAATAGCGGCGGCGGTTGACGAGATCAGGCCTGATGCGGTGGGATTGAGTGCGCTTCTAGTTAAAAGTGCTCTTGAAATGAAAAATGTCGCCCAATTCCTTTCTTCAAACGGAATGGAGATTCCTCTGATCTGCGGCGGAGCGGCGCTGACAAATGATTTTGTGGAAAAAGAGGTCGCCCCTCTTAACAGAAAAAGTGCCTATTATGCAAACGATGCATTTGAAGCGATGAACATACTGGAAAAACTAAAGAATGGATAAGGGTTTGAATTTATTTGATAACATTCAATTTTCCGATATTCTTGCCCACTTAAATAAAGGTGTGCTTTTCAGGTCAAGGTGGCAGTTATCCGTTTCTGAAGGGGAAAAAGAACTTGAAAGGATATTAGAGGAATACCACCCCGATCAGCTTGTAATAAAAGGGGTCTGCAAAATAATCGCTAATGAAAAGAAAGGATATTTTGCAGTAACGGTCGGAAGTTCGGGGCATGAAAAGGCACTTGAAATATACAAAATGGACAGGTATTTTGACTATTTTCTTTTCAACGGACTTCTCAGCGAACTTGCTGAAGCCGCCGCAGAATGGATAGATCAATTTATCCGCCTTGAACTTGGAATTGATAAATCATCAAGAATATCACCAGGATATCAGCTCTGGCCTGACATAACAGATCAGGAAAAACTTCTAAAAATGCTCACTGCCGAAAAGATCGGAATATCGCTCACAGAAGCTTATCAGCTCGTCCCCGAACACAGCATCACCGGAATGGTTGTTGAAAATAAAAATCTTGAAAAAATCAAACTAAACGGCTAATGTATTGCGAGATTTTTCATTGAGGGAGTTAATATGAGAAAGTCAGTTATTTTTCTTTTTGTGATTTTTTTATGTTCATCAGCTGTTGCGGCAAAACCCAAAATTGCTGTCATGGACATTCACGACCGTTCAAACAAGATGTCAAAGGAACTTCTTGAAAATGCTACTGAAATGATCCGCGGAAAGCTTTCTGCAACAGGTCAGTTCATGGTAATTGACAGGTCAAGTCAGCAGGAAAAGATGAAACAGATGATCGGCAAGGAAAAAAAAGAAAGTTACAATCAGAACTACGACAAGGAATCACAGATCCCTCTTGGCAGAGCACTCGCCGCAGATTCGATATTAAGAAGCACCATCTCCTGTCTTGGCAACGACTGCATGCTTTCTGCCGAAATAGTTGATATCGCAAGAGAAGTTTCTACAAAAGGCGGCACTTCAAAGTTCATTTTCGACAAATCAGACCTTTCATCTCTCATCGCCGCCATTGAAGATGTCGTTGAACAGATGGCTGACATGAGCAAAGGCGAACTTTCATCAAAACCGTTTCCTCAGGATCCCGGCAATGATGTTTTTGTAGATCCCAACGCATCATTCAAGATAATTTTTGATGCCAGCGACCAGGCGGAAGTTTATGTAGACGGAGCAAGAGTCTGCAAATCGACACCCTGCCAGCAGTATGTAGGCGGCGGAATGCATCAGGTTAAGATGGTGAGCAGAAAAATGGCCCCTCAGGAAGAATCCATAAAATTCTACCGCGATGAAAGAATAATTTTCAATTTCGCTCCCGCCGGTGCCGGCGTAACCATAACCCCCGTTACAGTAAAAGGGAGAACCATTACCGATGTTTCAGTCTACAACGGAAGGAATGTCATCGGGACTCTCCCCGGAACACTTTTCCTTACTCCTGATAACAACAAGATCGTTCTGAAAAGAGCCGGTTTTCAGGACCACAAAATGAAAGTGAATGTAACAGGAAATTTTGATCTCAATTTGAGTCCGATCATGGAATTTGAAAAATACAGACCCTACAAAGGCGGAGCCATAGCAGGTTTTGTTGTCGGCGGAATCCTTTTTGTCGCCGGCGGAATCGGTTATCTGGTTGCGGAAACGATGGATGCTTTAGGCGAAGATGCAGATACAGCTTTTATTACAAGCTATTCACTGCTGGGAATTGGAGTGGGCGGAATAGTGCTCGGAGCTGTTCTTATCTCAATAAAACGGCCTGTTCCCGGTGCGGAGGGCTTCACTTTCGATGTTTCAGGAAACGGCGCAAAGGTATCATACACATATAAGTTCTAATCCCCTATCCCTTGAAATAATCAAAACTGTCACTATTAAGTTATCCGGTAATTTTCAGGGAGGTTTTTTATGAACAGCTATCAGAATAACAGCGAAAACGGGAACCAGGATCCGTTGAAAAAATACGGCAGGAATCTTGTTGAACTTGCAAAAAGCGGAAAACTCGACCCTGTTATTGGAAGAGACAGCGAAATAAGAAGAATTGTGAGGATCCTTTCCAGAAGAACGAAGAACAATCCTGTGATAATCGGCTCCCCCGGTGTAGGAAAAACAGCAATAGTTGAAGGTCTGGCAAGAAGGATATTGCGTGGAGATGTGCCCGTAAGCATCCAGAATAAGGAGATATTTGAGCTTGATATGGGAGCTCTTATTTCAGGTGCCAAATTTCGCGGAGAATTTGAAGAACGGCTCAAAGAAGTGCTCAAAGCCGTAAAAGATTCAGACGGAAAGATAATTCTTTTTATTGATGAACTGCATAACATTGTCGGTGCAGGAAGAGCCGAAGGGAGCATGGACGCCGCAAATATGCTTAAACCGATGCTTGCAAGAGGTGAGCTTCACTGCATCGGAGCAACAACGCTTGATGAATATCGGAAATATATTGAAAAAGATGCCGCCCTTGAACGGAGATTTCAGCCGCTCATTGTCCAGCCGCCTGATGAAGAAGAGACCATCTCAATTCTAAGAGGTCTCAGAGAAAGATTTGAGATCCATCACGGAATAACAATTTCTGAAGGAGCAATGGTTGCCGCAGTCAAACTTTCAACAAGATATATTTCTGACAGATTTCAGCCCGACAAATCAATAGACCTTATAGATGAAGCATGTTCGATGCTTAGAACTGAAATAGACAGCATGCCGGCTGAACTTGATGATCTTAAAAGAAAAAAGATGCAGCTTGAGATCGAAATGGAGGGCTGTAAAAGGGAACAGAGCGGATCCACTAATGAACAGGTTGCTGCAATTGATAAAAAACTTCGGGAGATAAGTAAAGTATATGAAGAAAAGTTCAAAATTTGGGAAAATGAGAAAAAAGCCGTAGAAACTGTGAAAAAACTGAAAAAAGAGATCGAAGAGACAAAAATCGAAATAGAAAGGGCTGAACGGGAATATAATCTGAGCAGAGTAAGCGAACTCAAATACGGCACATTGTCCAACCTTCAGAACCGTCTCAAAGCGGCTCAGGAAAAAACATCCTCGGAAAATGTCATGGTCACGGAAATGCTTACCGAAAAACAGATCGCGGAAGTTGTCAGCAAATGGACCGGAATTCCCGTTGCCAGCATGACTCAAAGCGAAAAGGACCGCATCCTATCACTTCCTGAAAAACTTAAGGAACATATTGTCGGTCAGGATGATGCGATAGAAAGTATTTCACGCTCGATATTAAGATCAAAAGCGGGACTTACAAACCCGAACAGACCGCTTGGATCTTTCATTTTTCTGGGACCTACCGGTGTAGGAAAAACTGAGCTCGCCAAAAGAACCGCTGAACAGCTTTTTGACACATCTGAGAACATGATCCGGATCGACATGAGTGAATATATGGAAAAACACAGTGTTTCCAGACTGATAGGCGCTCCTCCCGGATATGTCGGTTATGACGAAGGAGGTCAACTTACCGAAGCTGTAAGGAGAAAACCGTATTCAATAATTCTCCTTGATGAAATTGAAAAAGCCCATGATGATGTGTTTAATATTCTGCTTCAGATCCTTGAAGATGGACGGCTTACTGATAATCAGGGAAGAACGGTTTCATTTAAAAACACTATCATCATAATGACATCAAACATTCAAAAAGATCTTGTCAAATCAAAGTTTAAACCTGAATTCTTAAACAGGATAGATGACATCATTGAATTCAACGGGCTTGGACATGATGAGCTCAAAAAGATAACTCTACTCCTGATAGCGGATATTAATAAAGTGCTTGCAGATCGTGACATTTCCTTTGAACTGGACAATTCCGCAATGGAAAAAGTGATAAAAGAATCCTTTGACACCGAATACGGAGCAAGACCGGTGAGAAGATATCTGGAAAAGAAAATCGAAACACTGCTTGCTGTTTCCATCCTGAACGGAACTGTTGCGGCTCCTTCTAAATCTGTCATAACTGTCGAAAAAGGACAATTTAAACTCAAAACCCTTAAATAATATCTTATTTTTAAATCCGAATAAAAATTTTGACAAAAAAGCTCCTTTTTATTACTCTGTCGTGAATTTGTGGTTTCAAGAAAGCAGTTGTAGTGATCTTTTCACTGTTCATTTTAATATGTTTGTAATAAGAAAGGTGTGAAAATGTTAAGAAAATTCTTTGTTTTATGCTTCGTTGTCCTCTCAATCTCGGTTGTTTCCGCTCAGTCAAAGATTGCTGTTCTTCCCGCAGCAGGAAAAGGAAAGTCCGCCCAGATGGCTAAAAGTCTTTCCAAAGAGATCAAATCCATCTACAAAACAGTGAAAGACCTTGATCTGATAGACGCAGAAAGAGTTTTATCTGCAAGTGAAAGAAGCGATTTCAATACCTGCTCAACAAAACAGAAGTGTGTTGCAGACAGATCAAAAGGGATAAACAAAGTTGACATGATACTTTTCCCTGTTGTAAGGAGCAAAGAAGGAACATTCAATGTAACGCTCTATATTTTCTCAACAAAATCAGGGAAAAGAGTTGCAAAACCAGTAGTAAAGGGTGAAGAGGATATAGATGCCGAAGACCTTGCAGCCGACATTGCAGCCGCATTGATAGATGCATCTTCAAATCTTACTGTTGAGACAGATGAAACTGATGGCGAAGATGATGAAGAAGACTCAGGGTCCTCTTCTTCAGCAAGTGCCGAAAAGAAAGAGGAAGTCATTGAAAAAGTTTCTCCGAGAGAACAGAAGAACCGTCTCCGTGCAGGATTCAAAGCTTACAAAAGCGGTGATGCAAAAGGTGCGGCAAAACTTTTCAGGGAAGGGGGAGACGAAACTCTTGCAGGGATGGCGGAAGATATCGACAACGCAGTGCAAAATGCAAAAAAACTTATTAAAGACAAAGATTTCGGAGAAGCTGTAAAGATATTGAACAGCGTTGAAAGCAGGGATTTTGAACTGCGTGAAAAAGGGTACAAGGAGCTTCAGTTCATAAAGGAAACAAACAAAAAACATAAATATAATGAGCCGAGTGACTCTGATTACACAAAAGTAAAAAACATTTTCAGAGATATAAAAAAAGACATCAAAGCTGTTGCAGACTGGAAAAACAAAGAGATCGAAAAACTTGATGATTCGATGCGCGGAGAACTCAAGCAGAAAGAAAGGATAACAAGAGATTTTGAAAGATTCGAGAAAGAACAGCGTGAAAAAGAAAAGAATATGGAATCTGATCATCTGAAAAAGATCGAAAAGATGAAATCAGATCTTGAAAATCTTGATTCAAAATATCGTGACAAAATCTCCGAAATAGAAAGAGAGATCTCTTCACTTAATAAGAAACTGGAAGACACCCGCTCGCCTGAGGAAGTTTACAAAACAGACATTGATGTTGAATTAAAAGAGCTCGATAAAAAATACAAAAGACTTTCTCTTGAACAGAAAAAGCAGCTCGTCATGACTCAGAAACAGGCAAAAGCTGATATTGAAAAAGCCGAAAAAGACAACGAGGCAAAGCTCAAGGACATCGAAAAAGCGAATGCCGATCTTGACAAAAAGATACAGGAACTTTCAAAAGAGATCGAAAAACTCAACAATGATTTTGACAAGAACGAACAGCGCGAAAGTCAGCAGTTTGAAAAAGGACTTGCCGCACAGGAAGCCAAAGACAGAAAAGATCGTGAAGACCTTGAGAAAAAGAGTTCTGCTGAAATAGAAGCAATGAACAAAGAGCTTGAGGAATATGACAAGAAAATCCAGGCCGCAGCGGAAAAAATAGATAAGCTCGACCGCGAAATAAGCGATTATGTCGATAAGCAGGATCAGCGGCTTCAGAAGGTTCAGGAAAATACCGATAAGAAAAGAGAAGAGCTCGAAAGAAAATTCGACACCGACAGACAATCCGCTGAATCCAAAGCCGAACAGGAATATCAGAAAGGTCAGTCTGCTCTTGCAAGAAAGATTGAGATTCTTGAATCCAATATTCTCAAAATAGAAGATAAAGTTGATAACTATGAAAAGGATTCTCAGTGGAAGAAGGAAAAACAGAATTTGAAATCTGCCACAGATGAACTGATAAAATATGAAGATGCACACGATGTATTTATAAATAAGCAGATTGCTCCGGTTGTTAATGCACATAAAGAAAATGTTGCTAAACTGGATGCTTCTTTCAAAACTCTTGAAGGGACCATAAAAAAAGAGATCGCCGCTTATAAAACCAAAAAGAATGCTGAAAGAAGTGCTCTTGACAAAGAAGTGAAATCTCTTGAAAAAGGCAAACCCGCATTTGAAAAACAGCTTCAGGCAAAGATCAGAACCGCTACTGCAAACAGAGAAAAGCAGATGAAGGCGATAGACAGCAGAAGTGCCGCAAGAGACAAAGAACGCGAATCAAAATCGAAGGCGAGAAAAACTGAATTTGACAAAACTGTCGATGCAAAGAGAAAACAGCTTGCCGCACTTGAAAAACAGATTTCGGTAAATGCGGCAAATGCAGATAAGCAGAGAGCCGCTCTTTCAGATCAGCTTGAAAAAACAAGGATCGCCAACGAAAAGAAACTCAGCGACCTTGAAATTGCAAATGAAAAGAAAAGAGAAGCAAATGAAGCGGCTCAGGAAAAGGAGCGGCTTGCAATATATCAGAAATATGAACAGAAAATGGCGGCTGACAGAAAAGAAGTCAATGCAAAAATAGCTCAATTTGAAAACAATATGAGAAACCTCATAGCCCAGAGAGGCAAGGAAGAAAACACATTAAGAGCAAACATTCAGAATGCTGAAAAACAGACTGATACTATGCAGAGCGGCTGGGCTAACGAGGCAAAAAAGAGACTTGCCGCTTATGATGCAAACCTGAAAAATGCTGAAAAGAAGGAAGTTGCCGCAAAAGCAAAATATGAAGCAGCTCTTAAGAGCATTGAAAATCAATATAAATCTAAAGTTGATGCCATCATTCAGACTGCATCAAAGAAAGCTTCATCAGGTGGAGCAGGAGCAGAGTTTACAGTTGAAAGAGATCGCAACTTCGAATTCAGCAGTTATACAAAATCCATTAACGCAACTAAAGCAGATGCCCTTTCTGCAAGAGGAATGGAAAAACTCAAATCAGATGATATTGCAGGAGCAAGAAAAGATTTCTTTGAGGCACTTTATGCTGATACGGAAAGCAAATCAGCTCTTGACGGATTGAAAGAGATCGAAAAAACCGCCGGCGCAATGTATGACAAGGCATATAAAATGGTGACCGAAGATCCTGACATGGCTAAGAAGATCCTTATTGATCTTAGAAGGAATCTGAGTCCGAAAAGTGAATATTACCTTAAAACTCTTGCTCTTCTTGAAGAATTGAAAGCCGGCGAATAAAATATCATAATACCGCTCCCCTTTTCTTTTGATTCAATAGATGATATAATAATGAAGTTTTTTTTAACAAGAGGTACAATATGAAAAAAATTCTCCATTATATTTTATTTGCGGCTCTTATGTTTTTATTTTCTGCCTGTGACAGCGGAAAAGACAAAATATACGGAGATGATGCTCTGAGTGACTCAAATGCACATGTTGACGATGAAATGACCGAATATATGGAACGCCCGGACAGTGACACATATCCTGGCGGCGGAGGAACAAAAACCGATCCTGACAATCCCGTCACAGACGATGTTGAAGAAACTGATGACAATCCTTCGGTTGATGTCAACGATGAAACGCCTGATGAAACTGATGAAGGAATTTACTCTGAAGACCCTTCTGTAGGAACATGCGAATCGGGACGGGTTGCAGAAAACCAAAAGACTCTGGTTCTTGACCGGCTTAATTACATCAGATCACTGCACGATCTGCCGCCTGTAGTGTATGAAGAAGATGATGATGTTGTTACTGCGGAATGCTCCCTCATTATTGCTGCTAATAAACAGTTGAGCCACACTCCTGATAACAGTTGGAAATGTTTTTCTGCAGATGCCTATACCGGGTGCAATAAAAGCAATATTTTCATTCAATTGGGAGGAGATCCGCTCTCTTTTCCAAGTGAATCCGTTGTAGATGCTTTCATGACCGATGAAAATGTTGAATCGCTCGGTCACAGAAGGTGGTTCATTGACCCCTGGCTTGCCCATATTTCTTTCGGGCGTGTTGATGATACCTACAACAAGGTGCTGGGATCTGCGATCAAAGTAATAAACGATACTGAACAGAGCATCGCTTCAAGCTCAATTGAATATGTTGCCTATCCTTACGAATACTATCCGGCAGAACTTTACAACGATAATGTGATGATGTCTTTTACGCTCATTTATGACAGGAATAATAAATGGACAAACAACAAGATAAGTTTTGCTTCTTCTGCGATAGCCATAACCGACCCGTCAAATAAGACGATGAAGATCTCCGGCATGAAGTTTGACAATGACGGGTATGGGGTTCCCAATAATATCAGATGGTTTGCCGAAGGGATAAAATCAGGTGTAAAATATGATGTCGTTATAACCAATGTCAAAGTAAATACTACTTTTAAAAACTATTCATACTGGTTTGAACTTAAATAAGAAAATGACAATTTCCGCTTTATTGATATTCTTTATTTCAGCAATAATATCAGGATGTTCTGACAACAAAACAAATCAGACGGATAATGAAGGCGTCATTTCAGATGAAGACGGTTATGTCCCTTTGTGCGGCAACGGCTTTCTTGATGAAACAGAGTTTTGTGATTCTAAATCAGCAAAATGTTCACTCCTTGAACCTGAAAAATACAGAGCAGGGATTGCAACATGTCTTGAAGACTGTTCCGGCTATGACTTTTCTGAATGCCTTTCCGTTTATGAATGCGGCAACTCCATTGTGGAGCAGGGCGAAGTCTGTGACGGTAATTTCAAGCTATGCAGTGAGATAGATCCTGATAAATATACAATGGGTTTTGCGTCCTGTTTCGGGCACTGTAATGGATGGGATTCTTCAAAATGCAAGGATTTTCATATGTGCGGCAATGAATTTCTTGAACAGATGGAAACCTGTGAGATCGGTCAGACCAAAGAATGTGCAATACTGTATCCTTCCATATTTGCAACAGGGGAAGCGGTATGCAACGAATATTGTACGGAATGGAACATTTCCAGTTGTATTCCATTGATGTGCAATGATGTTAAATGCGGCAGTATCCCGATCGAGATTGACGGCACTGATCATATTTTTAATTGCGGAACATGCTTCGGCGGAGACATCTGCAACAGCTCAAATCGATGCGAATTTCCCTGCTCCGACAGCAAATGCGGTGAAGTGAAAATAGTCGACAGTGACGGCATAACCCAGACTTTTGAATGCAGAGAATGTTCAGGAATGCAGTATTGCGACACAGATAATCAATGTAAGTCCGCCTGCTCAGATATGGCTTGCGGAACAGATAAAGGAATTGATTGCGGAACATGTCCGGATGGATATTACTGTGGTCCTTTCCCGAACAGATGTAAGCCAAAGCCGAAAATAGAATTCACGGATATACCCGGCGGAACTTTTTTCATGGGTTGCAACGATGTGCTTGACAATAATTGTGCCGAAAGTGAAAAACCCGGACACATTATAGAATTAAGTCCCTATTCCATAGCCACTTATGAAATTACTGTTGCACAGTACGAAACCTGCATCGAAGCAGGGTTCTGCAGAATGGATAATCCGGAATATTTCGACTACAAAACATACATCCTCAATTTCAGATGCAACATCGGATCTCCAAGAGGTGTCTCTCATCCTGCAAACTGTATCAGCTATTACGGTGCCGAAGCATTCTGTAAATTCATTGGAGCACGGCTGCCTACTGAGGCACAGTGGGAAAAAGCGGCAAGAGGCGGTTGCGAATTCTATGAAAACTGTGAAGCTGAAACGCAGATATTTCCATGGGGAAATGAAATGGCAACATGCGATACTGCCGTAATGATGGATGCTCTCAGCGGTATTCCAGGATGCGAAACCGGTGGAACAATGTTTGTGGGTTCAAAGCCCATGGGTGTAAGCCCGTACGGACTTTTTGATATGTCTGGAAATGCATGGGAATGGACAAGTGACTGGTTTGATCCGGGATATTACAACAATTCTTTGGAAAAAGATCCTCAGGGTCCTGAAACAGGGAGAGAAAAAGTGCTGAAAGGAGGTTCCTGCAATTTCAGCTCAAATGCTATAAGACCAAGTTACAGATATAATGTCTATCCCAATGTCAACTATACATACGGCGGATTCCGCTGTGTAAAAACTCATAACTAACCGGAGGAAAAAATGTCAAAAGCAAACGAAGCGATCAGTAAATTCAAGAAAGTTGATATCAGTTATGACTATTCAACTTTACCGGCTGATATTAAAAACGCCCTGCCCCACTTGAAAAAAGCATTCGATCTGATCACAACGATCTTCATGCGTCAGCAGATGGAAGGACTTCCTGAGATTTACAATCAGGTCATGGCCGGCAATGATGAGGAAAAGAAGGAGTTTTTCAAGCTTTTCAAAGGGCCGTGGGATCAGCTTGCCGATTTTAAGTCGGTATATCCCGAATTCAGCGACAGGCCTGCGACATGCGCAATGTATCCTGCCGATATTACTAAAGAAGAATGGGAGAAAACCCTTGCAGAAATGAGTGCGGAAGAAAAGGAGCTTATGACTGACACATATACCGTCATAGTTCGTGAAGAAGGCAAACTCAAAGCAGTCCCCTATCATGTCTATTATGCTGAAGAACTTGGTGAGATCTTTGAACACCTTGAAGCTGCGGCAGATTGTGTGGAAAACGAACTCCTGAAAGAGTATCTCATCTCAAGAGCTGAAGGAATGGTGACTGGAAACTATCGTGATTCCGAGGCCTTGTGGGTAAAAATGAAAGATGTTCCGATCGATCCGGTGTTTGGTCCTTTTGAAGTATATGCAGACGGATTTCTTGGACTTAAAGCAACTTATGAAGCATTTCTCATGGTCGTTGACCACGAAAAAGGGAATCGTTTAAAGGAAATTGAGAACAATCTGGCAAATCTTGCGGCAATATTTCCGGTTCCAGAGGGTTCAAAAGCGGCTGTCGGCAAGATCGCTCCGATGATAGTTGTTCACCAGATCTATTCAAGCGGTGAAGCGGCTCAGGGGATCATGGCAAGTGCGTTCAATCTCCCTAACGATGCGTGGGTAAGAGGAAATGTGGGCTGGAAACAGATTATGATCTACAACATGATGCAGGCAAAGTTCAACAATGCGACAATGAAGATCGCTGACAAAATATCTCACGGCAAAATTGTTGCAGAGTTTGACCCCTACTTCTATTTTGTCCTCATGCATGAAGTAAGTCACGGTCTTGGACCTGCATATCGTGCTGACGGCACACCTGTTTCAAAAGCTATCGGCAAGAACTATACCGGAATAGAAGAAGCAAAAGCCGACATCGGCGGACTTTACATACTTCTTAAACTCGGCGGAAAATACGGAATCCCCGAATTCGGCAAGGAAAAGATCTTAAACAGCTTTTTTGCAGGACTCTTCAGATCAATGAGATTCGGAGTACACGAAGCACACGGAGCCGCAAATGTCCTTGAATTCAACTTCTTCAAGGAAAACGGCATCATCAAAGTCCTTGAAAACGGCGATTTTGAAACCGACTCAACACGACTCGTTGAAGTCACCGAAACACTCCTTAACGAACTCTGCCGCATTGAAGCCAACGCCACACCCGAAGAAGCAGCAGCATTCCTCAAACGGTTCGCCGTCCCCGGAAGCGACATCCTTGACGCACTCGCCAAACTCACCGACATCCCCATAGATATCAGAGTTGAGTATAAGTTGTAATTGATTTTCAAACGATTTCACAAAAAAAACAATCAAAATAGTAATCCAATACTAATTTTTTACTTGAATTATTGTAATGGAATACTATAATTGACTGTGTGTGATGGTAATCCAATCCTAATTTGGAGGTTATGATGGAAAGGTTTTTTGAACTGAGCAGACAGTTTATTGCTGCCGGGAACAAGGATTTTAGGAGATATTTTCTTGAAAAAAATGACTTCTCGCACAGATTTAACATTATTTCAGGTCAAAGAGGGGTCGGAAAATCAACAGCCATGATACAGATTCTGGCTGAATATTCCAAGGGGGATCTGTTTTCAAATAAAATTCTCTATGTTCCGTCAGATCATTTTCTTGTTGCGGGAAGTCATCTCTATACTATTGCCGAAGAATTTTATAAACTTGGCGGAGAATTTATCTGCTTTGATGAAATACATAAATACAAAGAGTGGTCTATGGAGCTAAAAAGTATTTATGATTCATTTCCTGATCTTAAAATAATTGCCTCGGGAAGCAGCGCTCTTGAAATTCATAAAGGAACACACGATCTTTCGCGACGGGCGATCGTTTATAAAATTGACGGGCTTTCTTTTAGAGAATTTCTTACTATCAGGGAAAATGTTGATCTTAACACTGTCACAGTTGATGAAATATTAAAAGATCATGAAAAGCTCTCCTTTTTTATCAACGAAACCCTTAAAAATAAGAATATCCGCATTCTGCCGAGTTTTTATGAATATCTGCGGATCGGATTCTACCCTTATTTTTTACAGTTTAAAGAAGAAAATCTGATGCACATTATGCTGGAACAGAACATACACACCTCGATTGAATCGGATCTGACATCGGTATATAGTTTCATAAATGGAGAAACTGTCAGAAAAATAAAGAAACTGCTTGCTGTTGTCGCTTCACTTGTTCCATATACGCCTGATTTGAACTCTTTAAAGGAAATTTGCGGAGTTTCAGATCACAGAACGCTGAAAACATATCTTTCATACATTGAAGATG
>ENA-UPTA01003759-UPTA01003759.1-activated-sludge-metagenome-genome-assembly--contig:-NODE-3759-length-14712-cov-4.440677_pt1 | contig 14712 bp, 15 predicted proteins | sample MGYA00238184_ERZ773361 | MGnify/ENA primary metagenome ERZ773361 (study PRJEB29100, sample SAMN05720205) | activated sludge metagenome | isolation source: anaerobic digester from wastewater...
TCAAAAAAACAACCTAGTTTTTATCAACTAAGTTGTTATTTGTCAACACTCTGAAGGAGCTATAATTTAGCTCCTTTAGTTTGTTTGATTAATCTTACCTTTTGGCTAATTGATGGTCCATCATCAATAATCCGTTTGGACCGCCCATTTTTACCTTTTCAATCAATTCAGAGAAGTTTGCTTCCTCTTCAACTTGTTCGTTCAAATACCAATTCAAGAAAGAAACACTGGCATAGTCTTTTAATTCAATTGCCATCGCCATCAAATTGTTAATGCGTTTTGTGACTTCTTTTTCATGGTTTAAAGATACTTCAAGAATTTCAAGCACTGAAGCAAATTCATTTTTTGGAGAAGCGAAGCCGCGAATGTCGACTCTTTCTCCTCTGCTGTTCAAATAATCCATAAATTTTTGTGCATGTTCCAATTCTTCTCGGAATTGGATTTGGAACCAATGTTCAAATCCTTTCAAGGAATGAGCCGCGAAATAGTTTTGCATTGCCAAGTAAACGTGAGCAGATTCAATTTCAAAATTCAGTTGCACATTGATTGCTTCCACAAATTTTTTATCCATAATAATATCCTCCTTTTTTCTTCAAGTCTATTATAACTTATTGATAGTTTAATTCAACTGATATACTTATAATTTTTTGTCATCGACGCCATCAAGATATGCCTTGATAGGTTCGATGACTTTTCTTACTGTGCCATCAACGAATGGATTGTCGAGATTGACAGCTTTGATGAGATTGACGAAGCTCTTAGAACCACCCAGGCGGCAAAGGCTTAGATAAGATTTGAAAGCTTCTTGATGGTTTTCTCTGGATTTTACCCAATATTGGAAAGCCAACACTTGAGCAAGAGTATAATCGATGTAATAGAAAGGCGAACCGAAGATATGACCTTGGCGGTACCAATAAGTACCTTTTTCCAAGAAATGATCATCGTCATAATCCTTGAATGGCAGATATTTCTTTTCAATCTTGCGCCAAGCGGCTTTTCTTTCTTCCTTTGTCATATCAGGTCTTGAATAGATTTCATGTTGGAATTCATCAACTGCAACGCCGTAAGGCAAGAAGGAGATGGAACTGTCCAAATGGAAAAATTTATATTTGTCGGCATCTTCCTTGAAGAAACCATCTATCCACGGCCAAGCTAAAAATTCCATGCTCATTGAATGAATTTCTGCGGCCTCAAAGGTAGGCCAACGGTACTGCGGATAATTGTCCCTAGATGAATAGACTTGAAAAGCATGTCCCGCTTCATGAGTCAAAACATCAACGTCATGGGAAGTTCCATTGAAATTGGCAAAGATGAAAGGGGCACGATACTTAGGAATATAGGTACAGTATCCGCCTCCGGCTTTACCTGGTAAAGAATCCAAATCCAAGAGGTCTTGATCAAGCATGAAATGGAAAAATTCAGCGGTTTCCGTAGACATTTCCTCATACATGTTCTTAGCGATTTCCACTTGCCATTTTCGGTCTCCCTTAGGCGTTGGGTTGCCAGACAAAAATGATAAAGTCAAGTCATAGGATTTTGGATCTTTTATGCCGATTCTTTTGGCAGCTCGTTTTTTGAGTTCCGTTACCAAAGGAACGACATCGCGATAGATTTGCTTACGATAGTTCGCTACGTCTTCATGATTATAATCAGTTCTTCCCAAACGATCATAGCCTAATTGCACGTAGTTTTCATACCCAAGTTTCTTGGCAATCTCAGTTCTGACTTTGACCATATCGTCATAAATTCGATCTAAAGTGTCTTCATTGCTTTGGAAGAATTCGGATACTTTTAGTTGAGCACGATGACGAATGTCGCGGTCAAGGTTTTGCAGGAAAGGTGTCATGTTACTCAGGTTGTAAACATCACCATCAAATTCAATCTTCGCCGAAGCAATCAATTTGGAATATTCCGTGTCCAGTTTATTTTCAGTCTGCAAAAGCGGGATTATTTCCGGAGAGAATGTTTTTTGTCTGAGTTCGGCTTGTTTGAAAAGCAATGAGCCAAATTCCTGTTCCAAGACCAATCTATTCTTTGACTTCAAGATTTTCGACGAAAAAATGTGTTCATATTCTTGAAGAGCAGGAACGTTTTCATTAAAGAAATCTTGTTCTTTCTCATAGAATTCGTCTTGGGTGTTAAGTGAGTTTCTGATAGATACCAAAGTGATCAAGGTATCCATTTCATCATTTAGATCAAATAGATTCTTAATTGCTTTGATTTCCGTCTCGGCTGTTTCGCTCTCGCCAATTAAAGCTAATAGTTCTTTAAATCTTTTGATATAATTTTCGATGTCTGGTCTTTCATAAACAAAGTCTTTAAATTTCATAAAATTATCCTTTATGAATTTTGTAATTAACTAATATTTTATCATAAAATCAGTTATATTCCTATTGCTTGATACGATATCAATCACTTAATTTTGATTTCTTTAACTTAGCGATGGTCAAAATCAAACCTAAGGCTATTGATAAAAATCCAGCACTTAAAATCCTGTAATTCTCTGGTAAAAGAAAGGTTATCGTATGAGCGGGAATCCAAAATAGTGGAATGGTTTTTAAAACAACGAAGCTAAAAAAATTTTGCCAATCGATACTCTTGATGACTTCTTTAAAATCTATTTTCAAGATAGCCCCTAATTTACCTTGGCCAAGATCAAGATAAGTATCGGTTATTCTGTGCAGAATCATGAAGGTTGGGGCGAAAATCAAATTAAGAAAAAAACTTGTCAAAAAGGCAACATAAAGATTTCTGATGAAACCGGTATTGGCTATATTTGGCAACAAATTAACGGAAATTGCAGTTTTGACACCCGAATCAAAAATCTTGAAAACCAAGACGAAGACCATCCCTAATAATCCCCATACAAAGAAGCGATAGAAGAGACCGGTTTTTTTAAAATAGTCACCACTGCCGATTCTGGAGCCAATCATCTCACCATAAGTTGCAAGAATTGCAGTTTTGACAAACCCCATCAAGTATGGCAATTGGGTAGAACTATTGGCAATGAATGTTCTTGACTCAGGAACAATCAGCAAACTGACAAAAAAGATAAAGATTAAGATGAATAGAAAATCAACTTTTTTCATAGAAAAACCTCCAACATGAAAATTATATCATGATTTTTCAAGGTTATGCCAGAGAAAATGAACTTACGCAAAAATCAACTAATTATGACATTTGTAAATTGAATTTTTAGCGAGACTTTCATTTTGAATCGAAATTTGTTATAATAGAATTAATGAAAAAGGAGGAGTAATATGAATCAATATCATGAACCTTATGAATTATTAAGTGATGAAGTAAGAGAAATCACCAGAGCCATCAAATCTTTAATTGAAGAATTTGAAGCGGTAGATTGGTACAATCAAAGAGCGGCGGTAACAAAGGATGAAGAACTGAAGAAGATTTTACTCCATAACCTTGATGAAGAAGTTGAGCACGCAGCAATGGCGCTCGAATGGTTACGAAGGAAAATGCCAGTCCTCGACAAGGAACTTAAAGACAATCTTTTCAAAACTGGCAAAATCACCGGTAATCACTAACACTTTCACTTAAAAGCACTCTAGGTGAGTGCTTTTTATTTGGCTAACGTTGTTTATTCACAGATAATTTGATAAAATATTGATAAAAGGTAAAATACATGATAAAAATTGTCACGAGCAAAAAAGACTTAAATCAATTTAGTTATTTTGTTAAGGATTTATATAAAGATGAGGACCATTATATATATCCTGTTTTTTCTATTTTGAAAAAGTAATTACGTAAAAAAGTCTTGCAGGATAAGTAGTATACGGTAATTGTTTCTTTGAAAGGTGACGTATTAGTTCCTTCATTAATGATAGGAGTAACGATTTTGGAATCATCGCTTCTATCAACAAGAAAGTCAGGGAAGTAAAGTTAACCACAATCTTGGCCATTACTTGATCTTAATCTTTTCTTTTGCGTTAGCTTCCTCAGTTAATTTTCTTCTTATCACCGGTGATTTTTCCAAAATAATCATTCCTTATTGAATAATCACCTTGGGTGCATTCCTGTTGGCAATGGTTATTTCGATGTTCTTTAAGATTGACTCTGATTGCATGATTGTCTGTGCAACTGCAGGAATTTACGGACCGGCGTTCATACCGGCTATTACGAAACAGTTAAAGAATGACAACTTGACTGCTCCGGGACTGATTGTCGGTTCAATTGGTTATGCGATAGAAACTTTCTTGGGACTGCTTTTTGGTCTATTGTTCATGATATAAATATAGGAGGATTAATAAATGCCTTATCAAAACAAGTATTTGGAGTTGCTTAGTCAGAAATATCCCACAATTCAAACTGTGGCTTCGGAGTTGATTAATCTCAGTGCGATTTTGAATTTGCCGAAAGGCACGGAAATCTTTATCACCGATATCCACGGAGAATATGATGCTTTCAATCATTATCTGAAGAACGCATCCGGCATCATCAAGGAAAAGATTGACTTGATTTTTCCAAATCTCAGTGAAGCGGATAAGAATCGTTTGGCTTTTTTCATCTATTACCCAACAGACATGCTCAATAAATATAAAGAGATGCTTAAGGGTGAAAACTTCCAGAAACTGATTAATCAACAGCTGAGCTATATGATTTTATTGGCCAAAGAGATTGTGACCAAATACACCAAAAGCAAGGTCAGAAAATCTCTCCCGGATGAATTCAGTTATATCATTCAAGAACTGATTTATGAATCAAGTTCACATGAGGACAAGGAAAGATATTATCAAGCTATTATCGAAGCGATTTTCTTGACAAAAAGAGAAAGTAAATTTATTCTGCAATTATCAAGATTCATTAGAAAATTGGCTATAGACAGACTCCATATCGTCGGTGATATTTTTGACAGAGGACCTTTGCCGCACTTGATTATGGAGAAGCTGTCTTCCATGAATAATGTTGATATTCAATGGGGCAATCACGATATCTCTTTTTTGGGAGCTGCAAGCGGTTCTAAAGTGATGGTCGCAAACGTTATCAGAATCGCGGCCAGATACAACAATCTGGATTGTTTTGAAGACGGGTATGGAATAAATCTTATTCCCTTAGCACGATTGGCGGAAAAATATTATAAAAAAGACGAATGTAGTTTATTCATTCCCAAAGGCTTGAACGTCAATTATAAAAAAACTGAGGATTTATCATTTATTGGAAGAATCCATAAAGCCATTACCATCATCCAGTTCAAGTTGGAACACAATCTGATTACTCGAAAACCAGGATTTATGTTGGAAGATAGACTCTTGTTGGATAAAATCGATTTTAACGATAATACTGTCTTGATCAATGGCGTTAAATATCCGCTTCTAGACCACAGTTTTCCAACCATCAATCCAAAAAAACCTTACGCATTGAATAAAGACGAAGAAGAAGTGATTAATCACCTTACCCAACTTTTCCTTCACAATGAAATGTTACAAAAACATGCGCGTTATTTGGTGCAAAACGGCTCTATGTATTTAAAGTACAATAACAACTTGCTCTTTCACGCAGCCGTGCCACTAACTGAAGATAGACAGTTCTTAAAACAAACAATCAATGGCAAGGAATATTATGGTCGAGGGCTTTTCGATGAGTTTGATCGTTTGGTCAGAAGTGCTTTCCTCAATCGCTATGAAAAGGACAATTTTGACAAGGATTACTTTTACATCCTCTGGCAAAGCGGAGCGTCTCCTCTTTTTGGCAAACACTCGATGAAGACTTTTGAAAGATATTTTATCGCTGACAAAAAGACTCATAAGGAGATTACAAATCCATATTATAAATATCGCCTAGAAGAAGATGTCTTAAGGATGATTTATGATGAATTTGAACTTGATTTCAACAAATCAAAAATCGTCAACGGTCATGTACCGCTTGATATCACCAAAGGCGATCAAGTCGTATTGGCAAACAAAAGAATTTATTCCATCGACGGCGGTATGAGCAAGGAATATGCTGATAGAACCAATATCGGCGGCTATTCGTTGATTTCCGACTCCCACGCCTATTTCCTGGTTTCCCACGAAAGATTCGACAACTATCAAACCTTGATCAATCAAGAAAAAGATATTGTGTCAATCACACGTTCCGAAGAATTAAATACTAGAAGAACATATATTTATGACACCAATAAAGGTACGGAATTAAAAGAGAAAATCAACGATTTGTTGCAATTGCTTGAAGCTTATCGAAATGGTACCATCACAGAAAAAAAATAAAAAAATGAAGTCTCAATCCGAATATTTCCGGGTTTCGGTTTGTGAAACTTCTCCAGTGTCAAATGAAATATGAAAGCAGACCAAATGAACTATTGAACTACACGATATCCAGCCAGGTTTCAATCAAAGCAAACGTATATTAGGATAGGTTTTGTTTGCGTTGACGAATTTTATCATGATGACACTTCTTAAATATAATAGCCACCATCATCGGTGGCTATTATAAATATTTCCAAAAAAATTAACTCTTAACCGAAAGTCCATTATTCTTGTCTAGCAAGATAAGTTCTAATGATATCATAATCGCCATCTGCAGCTTCAGCATAGCCTTCATGGTTTCAATGAGTGCTTTATAGTCAGTTGTTACTGTTACAAGAACATTCATACCCAGTTCTTCTGATAATAAATCTTGAAGAGGTTCTTTTTGAGCTTCCAAAAGCGCGATGTCTTTGGAAGGTATCAATTGAACTTTTAGAGTTTCAAGATTGATGTATGTTTTAGGAGCTGCTGTAGTTGGACCTGTTGTAGCTGTTCCTGCACAAGCTACCACTCCAAGCATGAGTAATGCAAATACAAATAAACTTAAAACTTTTTTCATAGAATTTCCCCCTCGTATAATACGTAGTGTAGATTTGAACTGTGAGAGTTCACTACATAATTGCATTATTTAAAGAGAACATCTGAAAAAAACATAAATTTATTGTAAAATATTAAATAAGAAGTGGAGTTGGGAGAATGAAGAAAAAGTTTAACTTGAGGATTCTATCCACAAGCGACATTCATGGAACGATTTTAGCGAAGAATTACGCTGACAATTCTTTAACATGTAGCGGTCTTTCGGTAGTAAGTTCTATGGTAAAAAAGGAACGGACTCAAAGCACAATACTGCTTGATGTCGGTGATGACTTACAAGGAAATCCTTTGATGTACTTTCATCAACTTAATCGCAATAAGTATAAAAATCCTTTAGTGGACGTCTTTAATTATCTAAAATACGATTATTTTATTCCAGGAAATCATGATTTTAATTATGGTCTAGATTATCTCCAGGATTTCATAGGTGATTTGAATGCCTTGACTTTATGCGCCAATATCCTTGATTCTAATGATGCTTTATTGTTTAAGAATGCTTATGATATTATCGAATTTCCTAATGGACCAAAAGTCTTGATTGTTGGGGTAACCACTCAATATATTCCTAATTGGGAGAATCCAAGTTATATTAAAGATATCAAGTTTATCAATGCTTTTGAATCCGCAAAGCAATTAGTCGACAGATTCAGAAGTGAGGTTGATTTGGTAGTAGTTGCTTATCATGGCGGTTTTGAAAAGGATTTACATACTTGGGAAAAATTTGTCGAAGACACAGGTGAAAATTTGGGATCTTTGATGTTAAAGGAAATTACGGGGATTGATGTATTGATTTCTGCTCATCAACATCGTCACTTGAGCGAAAAGATAAATGACACATTAGTAATTCAAAGCGGTTCAAAAGCTGATAGTTTGGGTGTGTGTGATATTGAATTCAATTATCAGGACAAATGGGTTGTCACCAAAAAGGATAACAAACTTTTGACTTCTACAGGTTATCCGGTTGACGAAGGAGTAGTTGAACTGGTCAAGGACATTGAAGCGGATTGTCAGAATTTTTTGGATCAAAAGATTGGAAATGTCGTTTCTGACAACTTGAAAATAGACGATATGTTCAGCGCCAGACTTAATAAACATCCAATTGTCACTTTTATCAATAAAGTGCAGCTGTTTTATACAAAAGCCATGATTTCCGGTACTTCATTGCCTAATGATGTCACTGGCTTTGAAAAGGACATCACAATCAGAAACGTGCTTTCAACCTATGTATATGCAAACACTTTGGCGGTTTTAGAGGTCAATGGCGGTATTTTGAAACAAATATTGGAAAAAAATGCAGAATATTTTATTTGTGCTGAAGGAAAAATTGCGGTCAATCCCAGATTTGTTTATCCTAAAGTCCAACATTACAATTATGATATGTTTGACGGAATTGATTACTTAATTGATATCGATAAGGATTTTGGCGAAAGAATTGTGGAAATTAAGTACCAAAACAAGCCCATTAAAGCCGATGATTTATTTACCTTGACTGTCAATAATTATCGCGCCAGTGGGGGCGGAGATTTCGCAGAATACAAAAAACTTAAGGTTATCAGGGTTTTGCCTTTTGATATAACGGAATTAATCATCGACTATATCGTCAAAAATAGAAATTTGACTATCAAAGATGAAAAAAATATAAAGATAATCAGTGAAAATTGTTGATTTGTTTTCTTCTAGCTTGTAGCAATAGAGGTATGTTTGTGTTATAATATTTTTTACTAAAAAAATGAGTAGAATTAATTTAAATTTTTTTAATCGGTAATGTAAGCGCTTAGAAGGAGTGAATATGATCGAAGGCATCATTTTAGCAGGCGGATACTCTTCTAGATTCAAACAGAATAAAATGGTTGTGAATTTCAAAGGTCAAGCTTTGATACTTCATACTGCGCAGACACTCCTAAAAATATGTGATCACGTCTATGTTGTCACTGGTCATTATCATGAAGAAATAAAAATATTGTTCAAGGATTATTCAAACATCACGATTGTCAATAATAAGGATTATCAGGAAGGGATGTTCTCTTCGGTAAAATGCGGCGCGAGTCATGTTAAACATGATTTTTTTATCATACCCGGAGATTATCCTTTGGTAAGCGACACAACTTATAAAACCTTACTGAAGGGGAAAAAAACGATAAGGGTTCCCAGTTATAAGCATAAACTGGGTCATCCGCTATTTATATCATATAGTTTGAAAGATGATTTGATTGATACTGATGCTGAAAGCTTAAAAGACTTTCGTAATCTCCATGATTACGAGATTATCGAAGTTGAAGATCAATTCATCAACTTCGATATTGACACAATAGAAGATTTAGAAGAAATTGAGGGAAAGGAATGATTTTTATGGAGGTAAAGGAATTAATTAGAGCGATTGATGCAGAAGCAGCTTATACTTTATTGAATGAATTTAAGGGGAGTAAAGTTATGGCTGGTGGTGCATGGATGAAACTGTCAGTTAAGTCGGTAGATAAATTGATTCTTTTGGATGATTTGAATTTGGATTACATTAAGGAAGAAAACGAATATTTGGAAATTGGCGCTATGACTTCCCTTAGAACCATGGAAATGCATCCAACCATTAAGAGTTTAAATTCAGGTATACTGGCTAAAGCCATCAAATCGATAATGGGCGTTCAAGTCAGAAATGTGGCAACCATTGGCGGTAGCGTCATGGGCAGATTTGCATTCAGTGATATATTGGGGGCTTTATTGGTCTTGGACTGTCGGTTGTATTTTCATGAGTTGCATGAAATCTCGCTTTTCGATTTCCTGCAAATGCCGAAAGTTCCGCGCGATATCTTATTGAGTATAAAAATCAAGAAGTCATCGGGAAAGGGTTACTTTCATAAAGTCAGTAAAACTCATTTGGACTTTTCCCTTTTGAACATTGCCATTACCAAGAATGAGCTGTTCAAGATTGCTATTGGTTCAAGACCGCAAACAGCGACACTTGCAATCAGCACTGCAAATTTCTTGAATTCGCAAAGTGTGATTAACGAAGCAATAATCAAGAAGGCGGTCGAGATTGCCTGCGATGAAATTAAGGTTTCCACAAATCTCAGAGCTTCCAAGGAATACCGTGAAGTTTTACTGAAAACATATTTAACTCGAGGTCTTTTAGAGGTGATAAAATGAAAATCAACTTAAGAATCAATGGCCAATCAAGGCAATTCTTGATTGAACCAAATGAATACTTGCTTGATGTTTTGAGAAAAAATGATTATTTGAGTGTTAGAAGAGGTTGTGACAACACCAGTTGCGGTGTTTGTACAGTTCTAATTGACAATAAACCCGTTCCTTCTTGTAGCGTCTTAGCTGCACGATGTGAAAACAAAGAAATTACGACAGTTGAAGGCATTGAAAAAGAAGTGGAAAAATTAGCAAAGTATTTTGGCGAATTGGGAGCTGATCAATGCGGTTATTGTAATCCTAGCATGGCACTGACGGTTTATTCCCTAAAACTGGAAAATAAAAATGCGAACATCGAAGAGGTAAAAGAATATTTGGTTGGCAATCTCTGCCGTTGCACCGGCTATGTTGCACAACATGAAGCAATCATGAAATATTTGGGTGATGAATCATGAAAGTTGTAAACAATTTAACTCATTCCATTGATGGAATGGGCATAATGAAGGGCAGAAAAGCTTTTACTGATGACTTTGCGGAAAAGGATACTTTAATCGTCAAAGTTATGCGTTCACCATATGCATATGCTAAAATTCTCAAGATAAACGATTCTGAAGCACGGAAGCTGGAAGGAATCGAAATGGTTTTAACCCATAAAGATTTTAAAAGGATACCTTTCACTAGAGCTGGGCAGGGCTATCCAGAACCTTCGCCTCATGACAAGTTTGTCTTGGATGAATATGTAAGATATATCGGCGATGAGGTTTTGGCTGTAGTTGGCAGAAGTGACGAAATTTGCGATAAGGCTTTGTCATTGATCAAGGTAGAATACGAAGTGCTGGAGCCAGTATTAGATTTTGAAACAGCAAAAGATAATCCAATAGTAATTCATCCTGAAAATGAGATTCATGAGATGTTTGACATCGGTTTCGAACCCAAAAGAAATATAGCGGCTAGTTATGCGATGGAAATTGGCGACGTAAAAAAGACTTTGAGTGAATGTGAATACGTTATCAAGGAAACATTCTATACCCAAGCGCAAGCACATGTGATGCTTGAACCGCATACGGTTAATGCCCGTATGGATTATCAAAACAGACTATGCATCTATTCTGCGACGCAAACACCTTTCCATGTCCGAAGAATCATCTCGCAAGGGCTGGAAATTCCTCTATCAAAAATAAGGGTCATCAAACCAAGAGTTGGCGGGGGATTTGGCGGGAAACAGGCAATTCATGGCGAGATGTTGGTAGCCTATGTAACTTATAAAACCAATAAACCAGCGAAAATGATTTATTCAAGGAAAGAAGTTTTTGAATCTTCATATTCCCGTCATCCAATGCGAATCGAGATGACTTTGGGAGCGGATAAAGATGGGAAATTAAAAGCGATAAATTGCGAAGGCTTATCAGATACCGGAGCTTACGGCGAACATGCGTTGACAGTTTTCATGGTAACTGGTTCAAAGGTTTTGCCGTTATACAATAAAGTCGATTCAGTTAGATTTGCCGGCGACATCGTCTATACAAACCATACTCCAGCTGGCGCCTTTAGAGGTTATGGAGCAATTCAAGGCAATTTCGCTTTGGAATCGGCTGTCGATATTCTTTGTAAAAAGATGAAGATGGACCCAATTCTTTTTAGACAAATCAACATGATGAAAGAAAAAGAAACGTCACCTATTTTTGCAATCATGGGTGAAGGTACTGCCGGTACTGCCATGATTATGGAAACATGCAAATTGGAAGAATGTATTGAAAAAGGCATGGAATTAATCGGTTGGAAAGATAAGTATCCAAGAATTGAAAGTAAGGATAAAATAAGATCTGTCGGCATGGCTATAGCGATGCAAGGCAGTGGCATACCTTATATTGATATGGGTAGTGCAACGATTAAGTTAAATGATGACGGCTTCTATAATTTAATGGTCGGGGCCACAGAGATTGGCCAAGGCAGTGATACGGTTTTAACGCAAATTGCCGCAGAAGAATTGATGACTACGGTTGACAAGGTGGTAATTTATTCCTCTGATACCGACCTTACACCTTTTGATGTGGGGGCCTACGCTTCAAGTACGACCTATATCTCAGGAAACGCAGTTTGGAAAGCCGCGAAAGAATTAAAGGAAAAAATGATTGTCGAAGCCGCGAGAATATTGAAAACAAATATAGAAAACATTGATTTTGATGGCAAGACATTCACCAATAGAGTTAGTGGTGAGAAAATTACCTTGGTTGATTTATCAAATCAGATAACTTACTCTCATGAACAAAAGCAATTACAGGTAACTTCAAGTTATGTAGGACACAAGTCGCCACCGCCATTTATGGCTGGTTTCGTTGAAATTGAGATTGATAAAGCCACATACGAAATTGATATTCTTCACTATGTCAGCGTCGTCGATTGTGGCACAACCATCAATCCGATGCTTGCCAAAGGTCAAGTTGATGGCGCTATCGTCCAAGGTTTAGGTATGGCGCATTTTGAAGAAGTGATTTATGGCGCTAATGGAAAACTGATTTCCAGTGATTTGTTAAATTACAAGATACCTACAAGACTTGACATCAAGAAATTGACAACAGTTTTCGTCGACAGTTATGAAGAAACCGGACCTTTTGGAGCAAAATCAGTTGGAGAAATCGGCATTGATACCCCGCCGGCGGCTTTGGCCAATGCCGTAGCCAACGCCTTGGGTGTTAGAATAACGACTTTACCGATTACTTCAGAAAAAATCTTTAAGGAAATGAGGAGAATCAATGATGAAAAATAATCGAATTGAATTAATCTCAAAAATCTTATTTTTTGGGGCTATTTGGGGAATTTTAGAAGCTACTCTCGGCTATGCGCTGCATTTATTGCCAGCTCTTATCGCTGGTAGCGTCATGTTTCCGCTGGTAATGTTCATTCTTTACCGGGCATATAAGGCAATTGGTTCAAGAGCTGGTGTTTTGTTAGTTGGAGTTGTCGCTATCATAATCAAGGCGACAAACCTCTTCCTACCTTTCTTGTTTCCGGCAAAAACCATTAATCCGATGGTGGCGATGTTCATCCAGAGTTTATTGGTGTTTTTAGTTTTGCCAATGCTTGACAATGAGAAAGTTACCGTAAAAATCTCGAGTTTTGCAATCGGCAGTTTTTCATGGCGAATCCTGATGCTTTCTTATTATGGTCTCAATTATTTATTGACTGGTTTCATGGATTTAAGAATTGCTAGTCTCGATGCGGCATTCAGCTTTGTTTTGTGGGAAGGCTTGATTTCACTTGCGGTGATTTCAGGTTTATTCTATCTTACGGGTAAGATTCAAAACTTGGACAAAATCAATACACAAAGGATTCACCCGCTGTTATCAATGGCGATGATAGCCTTAGCACTGGTCTTGACTTTAGTTAAATTTTAGGTGATTTGATGGATATATTTAAATTGATTATCGACTTCAAACAAAAGAATATGCCAATAATGGCCGTCACCGCTGTTAAAAAAGAGGGTGCCGGTCCTGTTGAGGTTGGTAAGAAGATGATAGTTCTCGCGGATGGTAGAAGTTATGGAACCGTCGGTGGCGGTGCTATTGAATATTATGCCAAGGCCAAGGCGGTTGAACTTTTAAAGAATAAAACTTCTATACTTGAAAACTACATTCTTGATGAAGGAAAAATAATACCAGAAAGCATGACTTTACCTATGGTTTGTGGCGGAATTGTCAGTTTGTTTTACGAATATATCGGTCCTAAGGCGACAATCTACATTTTTGGTGCCGGCCATGTCGGTCAAGCTTTGACAAATGTTTTGAAAACGATGAATTATCACGTGACTGTCATTGATGAAAGAACTGAAGTTATCGAAAAGTTTATCGGAGCCGATATCTTGGTCAATAAGGGCTTTGTCGATTTTATCGATCAAGACATAATCAAAGACGGTGATTATATCATTGTCTGTACCCCAAGTCATAAATATGATTATCACGTAATCAATCGCATTCTCGAAAAACAAATCAAACCCAAGTATTTAGGTATGTTGTGTTCTCCGGACAAAATTAGAGGTTATTTGACTTCAACATTTGAAAAATTCGGTAAAGATATTGATTTAAGCTTTTTCTACTCGCCAATCGGTCTTGAACTGGGAGGAATGACTCCTGAAGAAATCGCGATATCAATAGCTGCGGAAATACTGGCACTGACCTATCAAAAAAAAGGTCATAGGCATATGAGGGAGACCCTAGATGATAAAGATTGTTACTGGGAAGATTAATTCTCAAAAAAGCACCAGATTATTGGAGTATTACCAAGAACATCCCCAAGGAGATGGGTTTATTTCCCGTAAAATTATGCAAGGCAATTTGGTTTATGGTTACAACCTTTTACAACTGTCCAATAATAAGTTGATTCCTTTTGTGATCAGGGACATCTATGATGACGGCTCTAAAGCCATTATCTGCAAAGTCGGACCTTATCATTTTTATGAGGATGCATTCAATTATGTTGAAGAAATGATTGATGATTTTATAGCTAAAAAAATCAGTCCGGTCTTTTTGGATGAAATCAGTCTATTGGAATTGAACGATCAGGGATTTCATCAAGTTTTGGTTAAATTGATTGAAAATGACATGGATTTATGCTTGGTAGTGAGAGATGATTTGATCAATCAAGTTCTTCATAAGTACCAGATGAAATCAGTAGAGATTATCTAAGGAGCAAAGCGATGTTCGATAAGGTTATCCGTAATGGT
>ENA-UPTA01003762-UPTA01003762.1-activated-sludge-metagenome-genome-assembly--contig:-NODE-3762-length-14709-cov-7.895046_pt1 | contig 14709 bp, 11 predicted proteins | sample MGYA00238184_ERZ773361 | MGnify/ENA primary metagenome ERZ773361 (study PRJEB29100, sample SAMN05720205) | activated sludge metagenome | isolation source: anaerobic digester from wastewater...
CGTCGAGTTGCTGCTGGCGATGCAGTACCGCCTGCGCGCTGAGCGTCGTGCGCTCGGGCGAGATCCCGCCGGGCTCGAGTTCCACCTGCTGTCGTCCGGGCCTCGGCTGCTGCCCACCCACAATGCCTGGGTGCGGCGGCGCTTCGAGCGGGTGCTCGCCGATCGCGGCGTGCACGTGCATCACGACGCCGAGGTGGTCGAGGTGGGCGCACGGCGTCTGCGCACCCGCGCCGGGCGCATGCTGGAGGCCGACGAGATCGTCTGGGTGACGCGTGCGGGGGGGGCGCCCTGGCTGCGCGGCACGGGACTCGCGCTCGACGACGACGGCTGCATCCGGGTCGGCGACACGCTGCAGTCGGTGAGCGACCCCCTGGTGTTCGCCGCCGGCGACGTCGCCAGCATGGAGGGACGGCCGCTCGAGAAGGCCGGCGTGTTCGCCGTGCGCATGGGCATGCCGCTGGCGCGCAACCTGCGGCTGGCGCTCGAAGGGCGGCCGCTGCGTCCCTACCGCCCGCAGCCGCGCTGGCTCGCGCTGATCAGCACCGGCGACCGGCATGCGGTGGCGTCGCGCGGGATCGTCGGGTTCGCCGGCGACTGGGTGTGGCGCTGGAAGGACTGGATCGACCGCCGCTTCATGCACCGGTTCGGCGCACTCGCGGCGATGTCCGACGCAGGGGCCGACGGGGCCGCGGGGGGCGGCGCGTCGGCCGCGCGTGCGACGGCCGCGGCGCTGCGGCTCGACGCCGACGAGTCGGCGCAGGCGATCTCGGCGATCGCGATGCGCTGCGGCGGATGCGGTGCGAAGGTCGGCGTCGGCGTGCTGTCGCGCGCGCTGGGCGCGTTGCAGCCGGTCGCGCGCGACGACGTGCTGATCGGGCTGCACGCGCCGGACGACGCGGCCGTGGTGCGCGTGCCGCCGGGCAAGGCGATGGTGCACACGGTGGACTTCTTCCGCGCCTTCATCGACGACCCGTACCTGTTCGGCAAGGTGGCGGCCAACCACGCGCTGGGCGACATCTTCGCGATGGGCGCACAGGCGCAGTCGGCCACGGCCGTCGTGACGGTGCCGCCCGGGCTCGAGTCCAAGGTCGAGGACACCCTGTTCCAGATGATGTCGGGTGCGGTCGAGGTGCTCAACGATGCGGGCTGCGCGCTGGTCGGCGGGCACACCGGTGAAGGCCGCGAGCTGGCGCTGGGGTTCGCGATCAACGGCCTGATCGACGAGGACCTGCACGCGGTGATGCGCAAGGGCGGCATGCGGCCCGGGGACGCGCTGGTGCTGACCAAGCCGATCGGCACCGGCACGCTGTTCGCGGCGCTGCCCCGGCTGCAGGCGCGCGGCCGCTGGATCGACGCGGCGCTGGCATCGATGTGCGTGTCGAACCGCGACGCCGCGCAGTGCCTGCACGCCCACGGTGCCACCGCCTGCACCGACCTCACCGGGTTCGGCCTGCTGGGCCACCTGGTCGAGATGACGCGTCCTTCCGGCGTCGATGCCGAACTCGACCTGGCGGCACTGCCCGTGCTCGAGGGCGCCGAGGAGACCGCGGCGGCCGGCGTGCTGAGCTCCCTGCAGCCGGCCAACGTGCGCCTGCGCCGCGCCGTGCACGACCAGCAGGCCTGGGTGCGCGACCCGCGCTACGCGCTGCTGTTCGACCCGCAGACCGCCGGCGGCCTGCTGGCGAGCGTGCCGGGGAAGCGCGCCGAAGCCTGCGTAGCGCAGCTGCGCGCCCGGGGCTACCCCCACGCGGCCGTGATCGGTCGCGTGCTGCCGCAGGGGGATGCGCTGGAGCCGATCCGGCTGCGGCGCTGAGGTGGCCGGCCGCGCCCGGATCGTGCGGGTCGCGACCGCATCACCGCACGGACCTAGGGTTGGATCACGCAGACCGAGTAGCGGGCGTTTCCGTAGGCCTGCGACGAACCCGGCGGGCACGTCGTGCTCTCCAGGACGACCTGATCGATCGCGTTGGCGCGGGCATAGGCGATGCGCGCGGCATCGTCGGCCAGCGCGCGCACCTCCTCGAACCGGACGGCCCACAGACCATGGAACGACGGGTCCCACATCACGGCCGCACCCTGCTTCCAGTCCACCCACACCGGCCGGCGCGCATCGAGATGGAAGGTCTCGAACTCGCGGCTGCCGAAGGGGTCGTCGAGCGGGATGAGGAAGCGCCCCTCCAGCGGACTGCTGCGGATCCATTCGACGAGTTCCGTGTAGGGCTGTCGCAGTGTCTCCCGCCGCGCCTGCGTGTCGCTGCGCGCGTCGAGCCGGGCCGCCACCGTGATCAGGCACAGCGCGAGCAGCGTTGCGCACAGGGTCGCCGCCGGCGGGGCCGGCATCCGAAGGCGTCGTGCCTCGACCTGGAGTGCGCCGATCAGCACCAGCGCCATCAGCGCGTAGCGCAGCGCCGGCAGCCAGTCGAACCGGTCCATGCGCAGGTCGAGCACCACGCACAGCGCGATCGCCGGAAGCAGCGCCCAGGCGACCAGGCGGCGCTGCACGCGAAGATCTGCGAGGCGCAGCGACGATGCACGGCCCCGGCGCGCCAGCGCGATCAGCGTGATCGACAGCGCGACGAGGATCGGGCCGCCGTCACGTTGCGCGCTGGTCAGCGCCATCAGGCAGACCGCCCCGAGCGCCTCCACGAACGGCTTGTCGACGCCGGCGAGTGCGCGCACCGCGGCGATGACGATCAGCAGCGGCGCGACGAACTGCACCACGCCGTCGACCCGCAGCAGGTGCAGGTTGAACACCGGCCGTGCATCGACCACGTAGGGCAGCACGACACCGGCAGCGACGAGCAGCACGCACGCCGCGAGCACGGACCACCAGAACCGGGTGTTGTCGAGCAGCAGGGCCGCCACCACGGCCGCGTACGTCATGATCAGGAACTTCGCGATCTCGTGCGCGAGCGCGGCCTCGGCAAGGAAGTGATGCGGGAAGTAGAGGCGGATGTACTCGATGTAGCTGAAGGCGACGCGCGCGTCGTCGCCGGTCATCGTGTCCAGGATCCAGACCGCGGTGGGGGCCGAGATCAGGGCGAACAGCCCGACGGCCTTGAGCGTCTCGGCGGCGCCGGCACGCGGCGGCCGCGCGCAGACGTGTGCGAACGACAGCATCGCTACGAGCCACACGCCGACGAATGCGTTGATCGAGAACACGATCCCGGCCATGGCGGCGGCGGGCACGATCCTGCGCTGCGACTTCAGCACCAGGGCGGCGATCAGGGGTGCCCAGGTCACCTCGCTGTGCGTGAAGTAGTGGATGAACAGTCCGTGCCGCCCGAAGAACGACGCGTCGGTCAGCCACGGCGTGACGGTGACCACGCCCAGCGCCACGGCGAGGCTCGACCCGTCCGTCAGGCCGTTGCGCACGAACAGCCAGCAGATCGCCGCAAGCGCCAGCAGGCGGCTCAGCAGATGGGCCGCGAAGAAGACGTGCTCGATCGACGTCTCGGACGACAGCGTGCGCACCAGCGGCCACACCCATGAGGTGAAGCGGTCCAGCGACCCGTAGAACGGGTCGTCGGCGAACGACGGTTCGCGGTCCATCCCGAGCACGTACGGGATGTGGAACACGTTGTTCGAGACGCCGAACTCGAAGCCGGTGACGGCGATCGAGACGATCGCCGCCAGCAGCGTCAGGAGCGTGGCGGTCGGCAGATGCGCAGGCAATGGTGCAGTCGACGCGTCAGGCGCCCTCGAACACCGCGGCGATGCCCTGCCCGCCCCCGATGCACATCGTCTCCAGCCCGTAGCGCGCGCCGCGGCGCTTCATCTCGTGCAGCAGCGACACCATCATGCGCACGCCGGTGGCCCCGACCGGGTGGCCGAGCGAGATGCCCGAGCCGTTGACGTTCAGCCGGTCCATGTCGGCCCAGTCCCAGCCCTTGAGCACCGACAGCGCCTGGCAGGCGAAGGCTTCGTTCAGCTCGACCAGGTCCATGTCCTTGAACGACAGGCCCGTGCGCTTGAACAGCTTCTGCACCGCCGGCACGGGGCCGATGCCCATGGTGGCGGGCTCGCAGCCGGCCGCGGCCCAGCTGTGCAGGAACCCGATCGGGGTCAGTCCCAGCGCGGCCAGGCGGTCCTCGGCCACGACCAGGCAGGCCGCGGCCGCGTCGTTCTGCTGGCAGGCGTTGCCGGCGGTGACCGTGCCGCCTTTCATCACCGGCTTCAGGGCCGCCATCGCCTCGAGGCTGGCATCGGCGCGGATGCCTTCGTCGCGGCGGAACAGGACCGGGTCGCCCTTCTTCTGCGGAATGGCGACCGGCACGATCTCCTCGTCGAACTTGCCGGCGGCCCAGGCGGCGGCCGCCCGCTGGTGGCTGCGCACCGCGAACGCGTCGGCGTCCTCGCGGGCGATCTTGTATTCGCGCGCCAGGTTCTCGGCCGTCTCGATCATTCCGGAGATCTTGCCGAAGCGCTCCTCGGGCTGCGAGCGCTCGCGGCCGCGCTCCAGACGGTCGTGGAACTTGACCGTGCCGGCGCGCTGGCCCCAGCGCATGCTGGTCGTGTAGTACTCGACGTTGCTCATGCTCTCGACGCCGCCGGCCATCACGACGTCGGCGGCACCGGTCTGCACCATCATGGCGGCCGTCGCGATCGACTGCACGCCTCCGCCGCAGCGGCGGTCGAGCTGCATGCCGGCCACCCCGACCGGGAAGCCCGCCTGCAGCGCGACCCAGCGTCCCGTGCAGGGCGTCTCGCCGTTGGTGTACGACTGCGAGAACACCACGTCCTCGATCAGCGCCGGGTCGATGCCGGTGCGGGCGACGATCGCGCGGGCGACGGTCGCGCCCATCTCCTCGACCGACACCGGTCGCAGGCTGCCGCCATAGGCGCCGATGGCCGTGCGCATCGGCGCAACGATTGCCGCTCTTCTCATGAGGTTCTCCTGTGGATTGGATTCGGGGACGCCGGTGCGCGCGCAGGGGCGCGTGGCGTGCGGGGTCGGAATTGTGGCCGATTCCGCGGTGCCGGGCGAATCGGCCGGCGTTCCGCATGGCGGATCCCTGGCGCCCGGGCCCACCGGAAGGACGGTGGAACACGCGACAATCGGGGATCGAGGCCGCGCGCGCGCGTGCGGCGCGCCACCCGACCGCACGCCACAGTGTGCGGCGCCCCACCGTCCGCGTGCCCGAATGCGCGCCCCCTCACCAGGAGAACCCACGAGATGCTCAAGGTCCTATTCGCGCTGATCCTGTCCGTCGCCGCGACGCATGCGGGCGCCCAGTGGGCGCCCACGAAGCCCGTGCGCATCGTCGTGCCCTTCCCGGCCGGCGGCATCGTCGACCTGATGGCGCGCGCGGTCAACGACAAGCTCGGCACGGCACTGGGGCAGCCCGTGATCATCGAAGCCAAGCCGGGCGCGGGCGGCAGCATCGGCACCGATGCGGTGGCGAAGTCCCCGCCGGACGGCCACACGCTGGTGCTGGCAACGATGTCGCACGCCGTGCTGCCGGCCTTCGTCGACCTGCCCTGGCATCCGTCGAAGGACTTCGCCGGCGTGGCGATGCTCGGCCAGGTGTCGAACCTCGTGGTGGTCACGCCCGCGCTCCCGCCCAAGACGATGAAGGAGTTCGTGCAGTACGCGAAGACGCGTCCGGGCCAGATCAACTACGTGAACGCGGGCTATGGCACCTCGCAGAGCCTGGGGGTCGAACTGCTGAAGAAGAATGCGGGCCTCTTCCTCACCCCGATCGGCTATCGCGGGTTTCCGCCGGCCATGGCCGACCTGATCTCCGGGCAGCTGCAGTTCGCGCTGGTGCCGTACGGCGTCGGTCTGCCGCACGTGCAGTCCGGCAAGCTGCGCGCGCTGGCCGTCGTGGCGCCGGTGCGCAGCCGGCACCTGCCGAACGTGCCGACGATGGCCGAGGCCGGATTCCCCGATTCCGACGTGACGTCCTGGTACGCACTGCTCGCGCCCGCCGGCACGCCGAAGGCGGCGCTGCAGCGGATCAACGAGGAGATCACGAAGATCCTCGCCGATCCCGAGACCGCCGCGCGCATGGAGCGCATCGGCGGCACGCCGCTGCCTGCCGGCACCCCGGCCGACGTCGATGCGATGCTGGTGCGCGAGGCCGCCAAGTGGGCCGGCTTCGTGAAGGAGCGCGGCCTGCGGATCGAATAACGGGAACGCCCGGGGGCGCCATAATCGCGGCATCCATACGAGGAGACCTGACGGACATGAGCACCCCTCTGCTGTTCACGCCGCTGACGCTGCGCGGCCTCACCCTGAAGAACCGCATCGTCGTGGCGCCGATGCACCAGTACGCCGGCGTGAAGGGCTTTCCCACCGACTGGCACCTGATGAACGCCGGCCGCTACGCAGTGGGTGGCGCGGGTCTCGTGATCGTCGAGTCGACCAAGATCGAGCGGCGCGGATGCGGCACCCTCGGCGATCTCGGTCTGTGGGACGACGCGTTCATCCCGCAGTTCACGCGCATCGTCGACCTGATCCATCTGGGCGGGGCCGCGGCGGGCATCCAGCTCGGTCACTCCGGGCGCAAGTCGCGCACCGGCCGGCCGTGGGAAGGCGGCAAGCCGCTGCAGCCGTCCGCCGAGATCGACGACTGGGACGCCTGGCAGCTGGTCGCGCCCAGTGCGCTGCCGGCCGACAGCGGCTCGCCCGTGCCGCATGCGCTGACGGAAGCAGAGATCCGCGAGGTGGTGCAGCGCTGGGGCGACGCGGCGGCGCGCGCCCATCGCGCCGGGTTCGACATGGTCGAGATCCATGGCGCGCACGGATTCCTGATCCACCAGTTCCTGTCGCCGCGCGCCAACCAGCGCACCGACGGCTACGGCGGCAGCGACGCCAACCGCATGCGCTTCGCGCTCGAGGTGGCCGACAGCGTGCGGGCCAACTGGCCGGCCGACAAGCCCCTGTTCATGCGTCTGTCGGTGGACGACGACGCCGGCTGGAGCCCGGCGCACAGCGTCGAGCTCGCGCGTCTGCTGAAGCAGCGCGGTGTCGACGTCGTCGACTGCAGCGCCGGCGGCATCCTGGCGCGTCCGGTGAGCAGCGCGCCGATCGGCTACGGCTATCAGGTGCCGTTCGCGCGGGCGATCAAGCGCGAGGCCGGTGTGGCGTCGATGGCCGTGGGCCTGATCGTGCATCACGACCAGGCCGAGCGCATCCTGCAGTCGGGCGATGCCGACCTGATCGCGCTGGCGCGCGAGATGCTCTACAACCCGAACTGGGCGATGGACGCCGCGCAGAAGATGGGGCTCGACGGCTTCGCGATGGTGCCGCCGGCCTACGGCTGGTGGCTGGGCAAGCGCGGCGCGTCGGTGCCCGACCTGGTGCCGTCCACCTACGTGCGCAGCGGCGAGGCCGGCCGCTAGACCGGAACGCAGGCGGCGGCTTCGGCGGGCCGCCTGCGACGCACGTCGTGCGTCTCCCTGCGTCCCGCCTGAAGGGACGGCGTGCGTTGTGGTGGCAGTGGCGCAGGGCCCAATAAGACAAAGGCCGCCGGGATGCCTGTGCACCGCGGCGGCCGTTCGGCGTGCGTGAACCCGCCGCAGGCGGGCTCGCACGCTCAGGTGATCACTTCTTGACCAGCGGGCAGGAGCTCACGCTGAGGGGGCGATAGGCCTGCTCGGCCGGGATCGTCGCCTTCAGCTTGTAGTAGTCCCACGGGTACTTGGATTCGGACGGCTTCTTGACCTCGAACAGGTACATCTCGCGCATCATGCGGCCGTCCTCGCGGATCTTGCCGTTCTTGACGAAGACGTCGTTGATCGGGTTGGCCTTCATCCACTTCATCACGGTCTCGGTGTCGTCCGTGCCGGTGGCCTTGACCGCGTTCAGGTAGTGACGGGTCGACGAGTACGCACCCGACTGCAGCATGTTCGGCATCTTCTTCATCTTCTCGAAGAACTTGCGCGACCAGGCCCGCGTCTCCTCGTTCATGTCCCAGTAGAACGATTCGGTGAGCTGCATGCCCTGGGTCACGTTCAGGCCCAGCGAGTGCACGTCGTTGACGAACACCAGCAGACCGGCGAGCTTCTGCGTCTTGGTGATGCCGAACTCGTTGGCGGCCTTGATCGAGTTGATGGTGTCGCCGCCGGCGTTCGCCAGTGCAACCACGTCGGCCTTGGACGCCTGCGCCTGCAGCAGGAAGGACGAGAAGTCGTTGGTGTTCAGCGGGTGACGCACCGCACCGACCACGCGGCCGCCTTCGGCCTTGACGACTTCGGTCGCGTCCTTCTCGAGCGAGTGCCCGAACGCATAGTCGGCCGTCAGGAAGAACCAGCTTTTCGCGCCGCCCTTCACCACGCCGCGGCCGGTCACCGCGGCCAGTGCGTAGGTGTCCCACGCGTAGTGCACGCTGACCGCCGTGCAGTTCTCGTTGGTGAGGCGGCTGGTGCCCGGACCGCTCAGCAGCGCGATCTTGTTGCGCGCCTTGGCGACCTCCACCGCGGCCAGCGCGGTGGCCGACGCGGCGACGTCACCCAGCATGTCGACCTTCTGGGTGTCGAACCATTCGCGCGCCTTCGAGGCGGCCAGGTCGGCCTTGTTCTGGTGGTCGGCGACGACCACTTCGACCGGCATGCCGTGGATCTTGCCGCCGAACTCGTCGATGGCCATCTTGACCGCCGTGACGGTGCCGTTGCCGGCGACGTCCTCGTACAGGCTGCTCATGTCGAGCAGCAGACCGATCTTGATCACGCCGTCGGAGATCTTCACCGTGGGCGCGGCAGCCGGCTTGGCGCCGGACTGGGCCTGGGCCACCGAGGCAGGCAGCGCTGCGGAGACGGCGAGTGCAACGGCGGCCGCGGCCGTGCGGAGCTGGAAGCGGTTGGATGTGCGGTTGGTCTTGGTCATCGTTGTACGGTCGTGTCCGTCCTGTGAGTTGAATCGGTTCGGCGACAGGGCTTGCGCCGCTGGCCGGGCTTCGGTGCGCCCGACGGCCACCCTCGCAGCGGGAGGATTCTAGCCCGACTGCACGGTCCCACTGGAACGCATGGCGGCATTCTGCAGGTCGACCAGGAAAACCCCTAGGTGCAGCGATGACCGGCCTGCGCCTGCCTGCGTTCACCGGCCGGTGGGGCTTTGCGATCGTGCGAGGCAGACCCGGGGGCGGCGGTGATGCGCACCCGATCCGATCCGTCGCCGCACCCGATCCGATCCATGGCTCCGAGGTTTGACGCGGGCCAGGCATGACGGGAAGATCGCCCCGATCGTTGGCTCGATCCTCGCCATCGCCATCACCATCGCCATCACCATCGCCGTGCGCCGGTCGCCGCACGGCATCAGGGAGCGGAATGTCGAACACGCTGATCGTCGCCGGCGCCACCGGACTCATCGGCGCAGCCGTCGTCGAGCACTTCGCGGCGCTGCCGGGCTGGCGGGTGATCGCGCTGTCGCGCCGTGCCCCTGCGCTGCCGTCGGGCGTGCATCACGTCGCGCTCGACCTCACGGACGCGCAGGCGTGCCGCGCCGCAGTGCGGGCGTCGCACCCCGGCTGCGCGGATGCGACGCACCTGGTCTACGCGGCCTTGTACGAACAGCCCGATGTCGTCGCCGGCTGGCGCGACACCCGGCAGATGTCGGTCAACCTCGCGATGCTGCGCAACCTGATGGATGCGCTCGAGCCGGTCGCACCCGGCCTGCGGCACGTGACCCTGCTGCAGGGCACCAAGGCGTACGGCTCGCACGTCGCGCCCGTGCCCGTGCCGGCGAAGGAGCGCTGGCCCCGGCATCCGCACGAGAACTTCTACTGGCTGCAGGAAGACCTGCTGCGCGCGCGCCAGCCCGGCGCCACGTGGCACTACAGCATCCTGCGGCCGCACGTCGTGCTCGGCGACGCCCAGGGCAGCCCGATGAACCTGATGGCCGCCGTCGGCGCGTACGCGGCGGTGATGCGCGCGCTCGGCGAGCCCCTGCACTGGCCGGGCGGCGGGCGCTACGTGTCCGCGGGCAGCGACAGTCGCGTGATCGCGCAGGCGGTGGAGTTCTGCGCGACGCAGGCGGCTGCGGCCGGCCAGACCTACAACGTGGTCAACGGCGACGTGATGGTGTGGCAGGACCTGTGGCCGTCGATCGCCGCCCACTTCGGCATGACGCCCGGCGGTGACCGGGCGATGGTGCTCGCCCGGCAGATGCCGCAGTACGAACCGGTCTGGGCCGAGCTCGTCGCCCGGCACGGCCTGTGCAGCGGCACGCTGGACGCGTTCGTCGGGCGGTCGTGGCAGTTCGCCGACCGTGCGTTCGCCGCCGGGGTCGACGATCCGGTCGACGTGGTGCTCAGCCCGGTGAAGCTGTGGCAGGCGGGGTTCCGCGGCTGCACCGACACCGAGGACGCCGTGCGGTACTGGCTCGCGCGCATGCAGCGCGCGCGGCGCCTGCCCCCCTGAGCCTGCGCCCCTGAGCCCGCGCCGTCGAGCCTGCGCCCCTGTGGCTGCGCCCCCGGCCCTGCCGTTTGCTCAGTCCGGCTGGATGTTCGCCTGCCGGACGACCTTGCCCCACTTGGCGATCTCATTCTTCAGGATCGTGCCGAACTGCTCGGCCGTGGTGCCCATGGCTTCGGCGCCGCTCTGCAGCAGGCGCTGCTTCACGTCGGCCTGGTTGAGGATGGCGGCGATCTCGGTGTTCAGGCGTGCGACGATCGGCGCCGGCGTGCCGGCCGGCGCGACGACGCCGGCCCAGGAGTACGCCTCGTACCCGGGCAGGCCGCTCTCGGCGATCGTGGGCAGGTCCGGCACCAGGGCCGAGCGCTTCGGGCTGCCGACGGCGAGTGCGCGCACCTTGCCCGCCTGGATCTGCGGCAAGGCGGTGGGGCCGTCGCTGAACATCATCTGCACCTGTCCGCCGATCAGGTCGGCCATGGCCGGCGCGCTGCCCTTGTAGGGGATGTGGTTCAGCTCCACGCCCGCCAGGCTGGCGAACAGCTCGCCCGCGAGGTGGGTGCCGCCGCCGTTGCCGGCGGAGGAGTACGCGAGCTTGCCCTTGTTGGCCTTGGCCAGCGCGATCAGCTCGGGCACCGATTTCGCCGCCACCGACGGGTGTACGACGAGGATGATGGGGAACGACGCGCCGAACGACACCGGCACGAAGTCCTTCAGGATGTCGTAGGGCAGCTTCGGCCGCAGCGCCGGCAGCACCGAGTGGTGGATCGCGCACATGAAGAGCGTGTAGCCGTCGGCCGGCGCGCGTGCGGCGGCTTCGGCGCCGACGATGCCGCCCGCGCCCGCCTTGTTCTCGACCACCACGGGCTGACCCAGGCGCTCGGTCAGGCGCTGCGCGATCGTCCGCCCGGTCAGGTCGACCGGGCCGCCCGGCGGGAACGGCACGATCAGGCGCAGCGGCCGCTGCGGGAACGGCTCGTTGGCGAAGGCGGCACCGGCGAACGGCGCCAGCAGCGCGGCGCCGGCCTGCAGCGCCCGGCGGCGCGCACCCGAGACGGGGGCGGTGGCGCTCACAGACGTGTGGGTGCTGGCAGTCGCGGATGCCGTGGCCGTTGCGGGTGCGATGGCGTTGGCGGTGGCGGTGGCGTTGGCGGATGCGCTGGACGCGCGGAAGTAGGGAAACGTGCGGTTCATGACAGGGAGTCCGGGTTCAGGAGGAGGAAGGCCCGCGGGGTACGTGCCCCGCCGGGCTCAGCGGTCCGGGGCGAAGCGCAGCAGGTCGTGATCGGCGACGCGGAAGACTTCTGCCCGTACGGCGTCGCCGATCGCGAGACCCGCGCTCGCATGGCCCATCACGCGGGCGCCTTCGGCCAGGTCGACGAGCACGAGATCGTACGGGGCCAGCGCCTTGAACGCCTCGGTCGGCGCGCGGTGCACGCGGCTCACGGCGAACACCGTGCCGCGTCCGCTCGCATCGTGCCAGCGCACGTCGCGGCTGCCGCAGGCCGTGCAGGCGAAGCGGGCGAGCCGCTGCGCCGCATTGCAGGCGGCGCAGCGCTGATAGCGCACGACGCCGTGCGCGAGCCCGTCGACGTAGGGAAAGGACAGGGCTTTGTCGTTGGCTGTGCTGGACATGGTCAATCCCGGCGTTCGAGGATCAGGCTGACGTGCGACGACAGCACGCCGCCGTCGGCATGGACGAAGGCCCGCCTGCGCGGGCTGATCTGGCGGTCGCCCGCACGCCCGCTCATCTGGAGCCAGGCCTCGGCGACGTGGCTCATGCCGCCCGCGACGCCCGAATGGCCGAAGGACAGCAGACCGCCGTGGGTGTTCAGCGCGAGCGGACCGTCGGGGGCGAACGCGCCGTCGCGCAGCCGGGCGGCGGAGCCGCCACGCGGAGCGAATCCCGTCTCTTCGAGCAGGATGGCCAGCGTGATGGTGAACGAGTCGTAGATCGCGAGGTAGTCGATGTCGCCGCGCGCCCTGCCCGCTTCGCTGAACGCGCGCTGGGCCGCGTCGTGCGCGCCGAAGTTGTGCGTGTCCGAGACGGCCGTCAGGTGCTGGTGGCGGTGGGCCTGTCCGGCGCCCGTGATCGCGAGGTCGCAGGCCGGATGCGGCGTGTCCGACACGAGGATCGCGACCCCGCCGTCGGAGATCGGGCAGCAGTCGAGCAGCTTCAGCGGCGAGGCGATCGTCTTGGAGGCCAGGACCTCGTCGCGCGTGATCGGCGTGCGCAGCTGCGCCAGCGGGTGCCGCGACGCATTGGCGCGCATCAGCACCGCGAAGTCGGCGAGATCGGCCTCGGTGAGCCCGGTCTCGTGCATGTAGCGGGAGGCGAGCAGCGCGTAGTACGCGGGTACCGAGCCGCCGTTGGGCACCTCGTAGTCGGGGTCGCCGACCTGCGCGAGCGTCTGGATCGCGTTGTCGCGCTGCTGGCCGCTGGCGCGGTTCTCGCCGGCCACCACGAGCACGTTGCGGCAGCGGCCGCTGCGCACCAGCTCGCGCGCCAGCATCACCATGCCGGCCCCGGTGGCGCCGCCCATCTGCATGCCGTGCGCGTACGACGGCTCGATGCCGAAGCGCTCGGCGAACAGCGTGGCCAGCATGAGGTGCGGCAGCGTGGTGGCGTATCCGCACAGCACGCCGTCGACCTCGGCGCGCGCCAGGCCGGCGTCGTCGAGCGCCTGTTCCGCCGCTTCGGCCATCAGGTCGAGGGCGCCTTTGCCGTCCATGCGGCCGAAGCGCGTCGTGCCGGCGCCTCTGATGTAACTGGTGTTCATGAGTGAGGGTTCCTTGGCGGCATGCCAGCCGGATGCGGCGCGGTGGAGCGGTCGGTCAGTCGTCCTGACCGTTGGCGGCCGGTTCGCGTCCGGTCACGGGACGCTGCCAGTTCTGCGTGCACAGCGCCGCCTCCTGCCGCAGCGCGTCGGCCATCGCCTGCTCGCGCGAGGAGATGCGGTCGCTCAGCGCCGCGATGCTCAGCGCCGCGGCCGGGCGCCCGTCGTCGCCCATGATGGGCACGCCGATGCCCCCCATGCGGTCGACGACGACGTCGTACAGCACGGCATAGCCGCGCCGGCGCGACTGCTCGATCTGCTGGGTGAGGAAGCGCTCGGAATAGCGCGGATAGCGGTCGAAGCGTTCGGCGATCAGGGGCATCAGCGACGCAATCTCCGCATCCGGCAGGAAGGCGAGCAGCGCGAGACTGCCGGCGCCGATGCCCAGCGGACGGCGGCTGCCGACTTCGAGGTAGTTGGCGCGGATCGCGTACGTCCCGGCCTGCACGTCGACGCACACCGACTCGGCGCCGCGGGGGATGGACAGGATGGCCGTGTCCTCGAACAGACGCACCAGCCGGATCAGGCTGGCCCGCGCGACCGCGCGCGGATCGTTGCGGGCGACCGCCGCCGCGCCCAGCGTGAAGATCTCGGGGCCGAGCGAGTAGCGCTTGTTCGCCGGGTTGCGCACCACGAACCCATTGCGCAGCAGCACGTCGAGCAGGCGCAGCGCCGTGGCCTTGTCGAGCCCCGCCGCCAGCGCGATGTCCGTCAGGCGCGCATTGCGGGCGTCGGACATCACCCGCAGGATCGAGCAGGCCTTCTGGACGGACGAACTCGGATCGGCACCAGGGGTGCCGGAACTTCTGCTTGGCCGGGGCATATGGGCTTTTGTCGTATGAAACCGATTGAAGGGCTCGATGCTAACTGCGCGACATTCTCCTGTCAAAGCGAGGCGTCGTGATTTCGTGGATGAAAACCTACCCTGCAGTAGCGTCGAAAAACCGCGCCGCGTCGACCGGCGTGAAATCGCGGGTGATGAACACGATCCGCGATCGGCGATCCGCGTCCGGCCAGGCGGGCAGCGCGACCAGCGGGTGGATCAGGTGCTGCACCGCATGCAGCACGTGCGGCCCCGTGCTGCCGGCCAGGGCGACGATGCCTTTCACGCGCAGCAGATCCGGACCCCGCGTGGCCATCAGCAGCTGCAGCCACGCATCGAATCGCGCGGGCTCGATCGGCGTGTCGCGGGTGAAGCAGAACGCGCGGATGCGGGCGTCGTGGCGGTTCGGGTCGAGCGGGGCGCCGTGACCCTGGGCATGCGCATGGTCATGTTCGGCTCCGTGCGCATGGTCATGGTCATGGTGATGATGATGGTGATGGTGATGGTGATGGTCGTCGTACGCCTCCGCCCGCAGCCAGGCCCGCACGTCCATGCGGGCGCCGCCATCGCGCAGCAGGCCCAGATCGAGCAGGTCGGCGGCGTCGATCCCGCCGTCGCGCACGATGCGCTGTCGTGCGGCGGGGTTCAGCGCGTGCAACCGGGCTTGCAGGGCCGCGACCGATTCGGGCGGCGCCA
>ENA-UPTA01003773-UPTA01003773.1-activated-sludge-metagenome-genome-assembly--contig:-NODE-3773-length-14681-cov-3.857104_pt1 | contig 14681 bp, 7 predicted proteins | sample MGYA00238184_ERZ773361 | MGnify/ENA primary metagenome ERZ773361 (study PRJEB29100, sample SAMN05720205) | activated sludge metagenome | isolation source: anaerobic digester from wastewater...
CAATGCGATGCAACGATAATCATTCAAGATCGGTGGGCGCGATGGATTCGATCCGCGCATTACAATCTTGAGCTCAAATACATCAAAATCCGAGAAGTCATATTCATTTGTGAACTCGTATTCGTAAAACTCATCCTGTGTGCTGGATTGATTCCTCTCAACATCACAGATCAGTGGAATCCATGGAGCGCGCTCATGATCAATGCTGTTCAGGCTCGTAGGATCAACGTTCGAGACTCCAGTTTTTACGTAGACATCAATGTTGCTATTGACCTCAGATAGAGCGGTCATGAACACAATGAATCCATTTGCTGGGTAATTCAAAGACACTCTTCTCGAGAAGTATCTGCACTCGGCGGTTCCGATGTTCGTAACCTCAGAGTTTAATCTCACGGTTCCTGTACCAGACCCACCGGTACCTGCTGCTGAGGAAATGAACGTCGTTCCGACGTCGGAATTTGGTGCTCCAAGTGTAGTGAAGTCGGTAGTTCCGGTTGATAGGATTGTGTATCCCTGTCCCTGGACGATTGCCGTAGCTGGGACGATTGCAGTAAGCTCAGTTTGGCTATTGAGTCTGTATCCACCAATGTCTGCATGAGCCTCAGCATATCCGCTTAGGACAGGACTGACGTTTTCGTTGCTGGTTGACATAACCACTTCAAATACGTTATCCACGGATTTGCTAGTTGCATTCAGATCAGACAGGAGCCACTTGCGGTCTCGGAATTGGCTCTGTACACCGGCGTCCAACCCACTAAAGGTGCTCTCTGTGTAAGGAGTCTCGCTCCCCTCAAACGTCTTTCCACTCACTGCCTTGAATGTGGAATTTACGGATGCTCCCGGTGGAGTTGTTACGCTCATGCCCAAGGAGATAGAGTCCATTGCTCTGTTTGTCGTGATGTAGAACTCCGGCTCAATGATCGCAGAGAACACCGCATTGGCACCAGATCCCGGAGATGCTACAGAAATTGTCGGGGCGTGTTGGTATCCAATGCCGTTGTTGGTCACAACCACATCAATAATTTTCCCCATTCTTGAAACGTTTGCGTATGCTACAGCAGTTTCTGTTATGGTATCTCCACCCGTGGGTGTGATAGTTAGCGCCTGTTGTCCTGGGAGGTATTGTTCATTTCCGGAGTCTAGAACCTCGATTCTGATTAATCGGTTGCATGTTGAGATTGTGCCGGAGCTTGTAGCTGCCGCGTTCGCAGAGAATGTGAAGGTGTAGTTATCCGCAACGCTAACAACGGTATTGTATGCGTAGCCCGTTGAGCTCTCTTTGATATTGTTTGATGTGATCCCCCTGAAGATGCAATTAGCCAAAGGATTGAGTTTGATCTTATCGTTGACTGTCAGGCAATGCTCAAATGGTGTTGTGACTGTGATGTTGTTAGATCCGGAAGATGTAGTGAATCTAGATCCGGCAATTGCTGTCTCAGGAGCTCTAACAGAGAATCTGGCGGTGCCTGGGCTTGTAGAGAATACAGCCTGGTACATTCTGAATTTCACATCTTCGTATTGCTCTGAAGTCCATGTGAAATTGTTTTCGGATTTGAAAAGGGATCCGATGTACGGCTGGTCCGTAATCATGGAATCTCGATCCACCATCTTTTCGCCCATTCTAGAGGTCCAAAGGTGAACCTTCTTGGAATTGGTTTGGATCACAAAGCAATAGTCTTTGTTTTCTTGGAGGTAAACCGGTCTATCGAATACAAAGGCAGTAGGAGACAGGGAATCCGCAGATGGAATAACTCTGCTTCCTGGGATGGAAACGATTGCATGTCTTGCTACCAAGTTTGCTGCTGGTTGTCCCGCGATCATTTCTCGAATAGAGACCTGAACCGGAATTAGATCATCTCTTGTTTGGAAGAACAGTTCGATTTTTGTAAGGAAAAATCCACCCTTAATGCCATACGTGAAAAACGACTGTGCGATAGGATCACGGGGCTCGATGACTAAGGGGACGGGGTTGTTGACGAGATGGAAGTTGTCGTCTGGAACCACAGGATCAGCTGGTGGAGAGATGATTGTGGGTGTGGTATTGTTGGTAACGTTGGTGATGTTATTAGTAACGTTGGTGATGTTGTTGATCACCGGCGGCGGAACCGTAACGTTCACCACGTTATTGATAACCTCAGGCACCAAATTCTGCTGAATGCTAACCGTCACGTTTGTCTGGGTTGTTTGAGATACCGCCTTAATTCCAGATGCTGTATATGTAGCAATAGCAGAGGAGGTCATCGATCCCTTAGGAATAACTCTATAGTCCAGCGTATCCGTCAGCATGAACTCTCTGGAGCCGACGTTGAATGTCATCCCCGGAATCTTAAACGTTCCAGAGGCTTTTCCTGAGGAATCTGTGTAGATTTGTCCTACTGTTGGAGATGAGACAATAGCATCAATTCCCTGATATGGGTTTTGTGTAACTCTTCCCGTGACCTCTTTGTTATCAAAAAACGCGAAATATCGAGTATTTGGGCGAAGATCTTCAGCGGACCAAGAGATGGTTTTCTCTCGGATGAACTGGAGCTGCTCTATTCCTGTGATACCAGTTGTAGAAATTTGTTGTGTTGCCATATATCTCTCTTATTTCAAGCGGGAACCAATGCCCCATTCGGATGTTGGGTTATTTATAGCGTCCGTTGATATACGGCGTTCGACGGTCGTTGGGGACCTAGACTTCCGAATGCCGGAAGAATTTGTAGTTTTAATTGGCAAATCTTCTTTAGTCCATGCCTCACCGTGGCGATCAAAAATATCAATTTGGACATTGTTTCCTGGATGAGTTCCCGCGTGTGTGGTGATGCTGGAGTGATCGCGATGTTCGTGCTTATCGCCGTTGGTCCACACTTTGGAATTCACAACACGACACGTTACGGGAACAGACTCTCTAATGGTTCTAACACCTCCCACAGTTGGTCCCGCCGACCAAGAGCAGGTCCAAGAGAGTTGGAATCCAATGCCAATATCCCAGAGATCTCCTGAGAAGTTATTTGGAATTGGAGCAGAGTTGCTTGATACCTTGATATCCAAGCCATCTGCGATGACAGACAGCCAGTTCGGAGAATCAACCCAACCAGGGTTGTTTGAGAACCACGATGCTGTTAGGTTTGAGATAACCGGAGCAGAAAGTGTAATTGTTCCATAGATGGTGGAGACTCTGTAGGATATCACAGACGTTAGGAACGGAAGATTCTCAGTGAGCGTTAGGGTGTTGATCACATACGGAGGGGATCCGGTTGTCACTTGCGTATCCGTAACCGTCGTTGGCGTGTTGTTGTCTATAACAGCCACGATTGTCGTTGGTGGAGTTGGAAGTACCGCTGGCGGTGTTGGGACAATCGTTCCACCCGTCGTTCCCGCGATGACGTTGTTAATTGTAACCTGAGGAATGTTGATGACCTCATTGAACGAAATCGCTTGCTGGATTACAGGACCCGAGACAGTATCAACCCAATTGTCAAAGTTGGGATTGAGGCTTACTTTTCCGTTCCAGTTAATAACCAAGAATGGGTTCAAGTTAGTGACTCTGGATGCAAATGGCTGAGATATGATCATCCTCTCGTTGTAAGGCAACGTGATCACCCCACCTCTGGATGAGATGTTTGGAGTAGAGATGGATGTATTGTACTTAACTATACCGGATGCTCGATCGAAGCTAGGAGTTAGGTACGTTTTCTTGTATGCTGCGGCAAATCCATCTCGAAGCACGTCGCCCGGAGAGTTTACGTCAAATCCATCCAGCAAGAATCCAGACTTGAATCGATCCAATCCGTTTGCTGGGTTGATGATTGACATATCAATCACGCTCTTCTCAGTTTCGCTTAGTGCGCTGATGTACTCTATTTTGGCAATGCGATCTTCGATCTTTCCGATATCTCGCATGGTATAGCGACGATTTTTGATGTTCTTGACTCTAACGTCCTTGCCGTATTTTGTGTATGCTGGGATATCCAAAGTAGCAATCAACATTGCTCCTTCTAGCACTGTGCTAGGGAGTTTAGGAACCTCAGAAGGAATTCCCGATACTACTCGAACAACACCGCTGGATTCCAAGAACACAGCGTCCTTTCGTCCGACGTAATATTCCAAGTCTACAAAGAGCCTTGAGTTATCTCTTGGGAACTCGATTGAGAGAGGAGCCCCACCGCCGATAATTGGGCGGAAGTCCAGGACTTGAGCGAGATCAATTTCCTGACCGTCAGATGCCTTATACGTTCCGATTTCGTTGGGTGACGCATAAGAATCAATAGAGAAGAAGTCTCCAGCACCATGAGCATAGTATTCATAAACAACGTCGATGGTATATCCAGATGCATACGTCGATGGTATTGTGATCTTCGATGGTGCGTAGTAGCTATCTCGATATCCAAAATCACTGATGGTGCAGAGAGATGTGATTGGAACAACCGTATACGGTGATGCTACGAGGGTAGCAGTTACAGACTCAAGTTTAGTGACATCTGCTTTGGATAACGAGAAGGTTGTTCCCGCCGGTGCCGCTATCGTTTGGGAGAAGCCAGAAGTTTTAGTTTTGCTCTTCAAGCTGGGGTTTGTTATGGTTACGGGGACTATAATGTAACCGTTGGTTCCCGTCAAACCACTTGTATCTATTGTAACCTGCGTATCGCTTGTGAACTCTATTCTTGAGTTAGCGACATGCTCATCCTCTGTTCTTGCAATGGTGTTATCTGATGTCTTTGGAGACAGCTTGCCCGGAGAGATCGCCACAACAACATCTGATCCTGTTGGTGTGAACGCAATGCGTCTAGAGACCTCGTATGTGATTTCTTTCCCGCCGCCCTGTACCGACTTAATGTTGTCGATGGGGAGAGGAATAAGGCTTGTTGGGCTCTTGACGACGGAGCTAATCGACTCTCGGATAATAGCGGTAGATCCGGAGCTATCCCCAACTAATGTGTCGTTGATAATTGGAAGCGCGGATGTCAATCCCTCCGCGGTGGTGCGCTTTTTAAGTTGCAGTACGGATGTCGATGCATTCCAAGCGTGCACCACACCATATCTAGTTGTGCCGAAGTGAACGATTTCACCGACATTGAAGTTGCCCGTAGCATTACTCACAACGTATGAGTTAACAATCGCGGCGTGGCCGTTTCCTGAATCCCAACGAATACCACCCACTCCATATGCATTAGTTGATACCGATCTATCAAAGATGTAAAGAGCGTAGACGGCAGTCGGTGTATCCGGATCTCCACTGTGCAACTTTAGACCGTACGCTCGAGCAGTTCCAATTTGAGTTCCGCCCGTTGGCGCAGATGTGGTGTGAATTGTTAGAGGCTCATATGCTGAGATATTAGGCAGAGAAACCAGATCCGTGATCAGAATGTATTGCCCATATTCGATAATGCTAGCAAAATCATTTACGGATCTTGTACTCGCTGCGTTTCTCGCCTTCTCTATGGACAAATATGTGTCTGAGATCTTCTCAATCTCAAATCCTTTGACGTACGCTTTTCCGGAGCTGACCTTGATAGACAGCAGATCCTCGTCTCCGCCTTGCAATGCAGACCATTGACCTTGAGGGAAATACTCACTGTTGAGGTGATCTGTTACGGAGAGTTTGATTCCGCGGACAGTGTAGTCGCCGGATTCGTCGTATGTCCTACGAGCAATGTTCTTTTCCAGCTCATTGTACTTGGCGTATCTGAGATGCTCTTCCAGAACACCATTATTAAATCGCATCACCTCAATGTAATCGTCGGATGGAGTAAAGGAGTACGGTTGAGCAACCAGTACCAATTCTGCCTTATATCTATCGGCGCCGGGGGCAGCGTAATTATAGGAACCAAACGCAGGATCCAATAGCGTTTCATCGCTTGAAGAGTCTACGATAGACTCCACAAGCTTCAGCATGACTCGGCAATGTGGCAGCGTTCCGTATTTGTTAATTACGACACTTTGTTTGTTGACGTAAACAAACTTTCCGTTGATGTAGAACACCCCAGCAGTAATGTTTGCCATGGATGCAATACCGCTGAAATCATCAGAATCTTCGGTATAGAAGTTATACCCAGTCAGTGCGGTATTTGTAGCTGGGTTGATTGCAACGATCAAATCGTTTTTCTCAAATCGCACGTAATTTCCGTCTGTGGATCCACGAACGTATTTGATGTAAAATGTTTTGGGGTCCGATCCTTCTTTATCCAACACAGCAGTAACCACAGCTCTAACGCCGTGTTGGTTCTCGATTTCCATATCCAGGAATCGGGATACGTCGACCTCGACTGTATTGTACTCATCTTGAATTCGGATATAGACTGTTGATGTATCTGCGGAAGAATTTCCCGGGATAACAACCGTTCCATTTTGGAATACATGATCACCGAATCTTGCGATTTGTTCCTGCAGAATCGTCTGCAGCTGCGTTAGTTCTCTTGCTTGAACCGCATATCCGGGCTTAAAGAGGATCTTGTGGTACCCTTTAGATGCATCATAATCGTCGTAGTAGGGATCTGTATTGGTATTGATTGTCATATCTTAAAAGGATAAGTAGGTTCTAATAATTAGACCCTGTTGTTCGTCGATGGTAAAGGGAACTTCTGTTGAGACAAAGTACAATTCGCCTGAATATTTATCAATGTTCGGGATCGACGAAACAGACATACAGAGCCAAGACCCTTCTAGAGTTGGATCTGATTGCGTCAAAGTTCCGATCGGAGACGTTAGTTTACCCAGAGAGGAAAGATGTACCGTATTTCCTGTGATGTAGACGACCAAGAAAACACCGACATCGTTCGCCAAAACCATATCAACTTCCAGTCCGATCACATTCATAAACTCACATACCACAACTTCGTAGCTGGAAAGGCTGTCGATTCTGTTGTATGAGTTGATTTCTCTGAGATTACGAACCATCCCATATCGGCGGAAATCTTGGTTGATGAGGTTCAGATCTGGAACGTCCCGTAGGATTGCAGAAATTGCGGCTGTGTTTGCTAGTAGTTCCTTAGGTGCGTCTTTACCGTGCCCCCCAGCTGGAGAAATAATCGCTCTTGCCGTCGCTCTCGTTGCTAGTGCCTCTTGCTCATCTATGGGTTCCGGTCTGTTGACGTCCGTGATGGAGATATTCGCCCAGCTATACCCAGTTCCCCATGTATTCACAGTGATTTTTGTGACGGATCCTCCAGACACAGTAGCTGTGGCCGTTGCTCCAGTTCCGTTTCCAGAAATAGATACCACGGTTGTTGCTGTGTAACCTTCTCCGGGGTTGATGGGTTTGATATAGTGGATACCACCGTCAATTGCGGATTGCTCGACGATTGACTGGTCTGTGGTCATGTCATAATCGCCGATGATTGCTCTCGCGGATGCTCCTGCTCCATCGCCGGTAATTGAGAGCTTGGAATAGGAATATCCCTCTCCCGGGTTTTCCACAAACACATCCACCAATTGGTTGTTGTCGATCACAGGCCTAAGCACAGCTCCAGTGCCATCCCCGATGACGCTAATGGTGGTCTCTGTACCAACGGGCCAGTTCACACCAGGATCATTGATTAGAACCCTATCCAATCTACCATTCAGCATCACTGCTGTGAAGATTGCTGTGAGATATGGTGGGTATCTTCCAGTCCCAGCATCAACCCCCACAGGAACGTTCACGGTGATTGTTGGGGTTCCAACATATCCTGCCCCACTCTTTATGATCGCAACATCCAGGATCTCACCTGCAGAGTTGATGATTGGAGTGATCTCCGCTCCACCCACACTAAACGTAATGGCGCTTCCTGCTACGTAGCCAGATCCGCCGTTTTCAATCGTCATGGATTGCAAAACACCCCCGCTAAAGACTGGGGTGAGCACGGCTCCAGCTCCGGATCCAGCTATGGTATAGTCTACGGAGGTATAGTTGGTTCCTCCGCTATTGACTAGAACACTTGTTATGGTTCCAAATGCATCAACGGTCCCAATCTCAATATCCGCCGGGGTGTTGGATGTTGTGGCGCCGACAACAGATAGAGTCGTTACGTCGTTGGAGGAGTAATCATGTCCTGGAGAGTCAATGACAATCTGCTCGATCGATCCGTTGTTATAGAATGAATCCGTAAAGGCGCGCTGAACGGGAATGTAATCCTGAGATGTGAATCGTTTCTGCTTTGACACAGGAACGACGTACATATATTTCCAAAGATATCCGTCCGCCGTGCGAACCGGAGTAAACTGCGTTCCGGATGGCTCAATGGTTGATATTGCACCATTGTTGTTGTCTAGACACTTATAGACATGGAAAGACGACGTCAAGACGTAGTATTTCTTGTCTGTCATGTCTATCGCATCATCCCAGGCATCATATACGGTGGAGGCAACCCAGTCATGTCTTTTTGTAACCAGGGTCACTTCTCCGGGTAGAACTCTTCGGTAGAAAATGGACGATCCGCGAATCTCCCTGTCCGTCTTCTCAGATACCTCAACCACCGATCCTGGAGCATCATTGGACCCCCATGGATCTAGCTTCCCAAAAAACAGATGGTAGATATCCTTTTTGAGGAGAATATCCTCTACAAATTTAGATGCTATGGATAGCCGAGCACCCGGGCGTATAGATAAACTCATTCATTGTCCCAATTACGTTAGCGTTACTGTCCAGTTGATTGTCAAGGTGTCTCCAGTATCCTTACCTACAGCGCTAAATTTAGCTCTATTTAGCATGGTTCCAGCAGAAGCCGCATTGAAGATTCCTGCCTCTGTGATGGATTTGAGAGTCGCTGGTGATCCTGGTGGAAACGTTGCTGAGAACGTCAGCTGAGCTCCGCTTACAGTTGCCGACGTAAACGCCACTCTAGCCTCCTCGGTTCCCAATGTGGTATTTGCTGCCAATGGTTCCCCAATGCCAGTACCAATTGCCATGTGAGTTACGGCAGTTGGCGGTGTTGGGGTACTCAGCATCCGAGATGCAATGTACTCTTTACCCACAGTGGTATGATATTTTTCTCGAAGTTGCGGCTTTTGATGTTACCGTTTGAGTCGGTAACAATAATTTCTAGGTCGCCAAATAGTTGAAGTGTGTCGTTCATGATAGTGTAATGGTTGTTTCTGTTGTTGAATAGCCGACATCTACGTAAGATGCATCATAAAATTCTCCAATCGATGTGGAAAATCCGGATGGGTCTGTTATAGTTACAGTATCTGTAAATGTCCCCTTGGTGAGAACCTTTTGCGCGGCGTCCCCCGCGCTTACAGTATCGCTCAGTCCCTTGTTTAATATGATATTTAGTGTTTCTACCAACGCATCTAGGTTATCATATACATAGAAAACGTCTCGAGATAGTGTTCTACTACCCTGAAGATTAAATGGCAGAGAGGCAAAAAGACCCAATTGAGTAAAATACATCAACCCAGCTGGGTGATTTATCTTGATAATGGCGTTTCCGTCTTTGGATCCATTTGGTGTGGTAATCAGATAAGAGAATGCCTGATAGAAGAAATTGTCCTGTAATCTAAATCCATCGTTGGATAGGTGACCATCTTCTGTTTTCCAGAGTCCTTTGTTAGTTCCGATGATGCTATTTGAGATCTCAATTGTAGCTCTAGATTCTTCCCATTTTTGAATGGTGATACCTTGGAATAGGGTGTTGGCTATATTCGTCGGATTTATGTCGCCGTGAGAGTCGATAACATTACTTCCTCCAATAGACCCTTGCACCGATTCTGTAAACTCGTTGATGGTATCTGAGATGTTTAGCGTATATACATTTCCCAGCTTTGATATTGACGTGGTCGTCAATTGTGGCTTGTATGTATAAGGAGAGGCAACCAGATAATGATTTTTGTGGTGGGAATATCTAAAATCTATGGCTTCCACAGAGATAATTTCACCCAAATTGCTCGTTTTGGTTACTCTTAAGAAACTATCTTGATCTGTTCCCTTAATTGAGATTAATTGTCCGGGCTTCCAGTATTTTCCTGGATTTACAATAGAAACTACGCCTGGACACAATCTAGCCAACCCAAAGAATATAACGTTTCCTGCCTCATTTTTCTGATAAACGTTAGCTCCCTCAAATAGGTGCTTGGGCTTCGCGCTAACGTAGAATCTGCAAATCTCATTCTCTACAAGATGAATCTGCTTAATGGGGTTGATTATGAAATGACCGCTTGTTGGACTTACTGTACTTTCTTCGTAGATTAGAGAATAATTGTTGTCATATTCCCCAGAGATAATGTCCACCTCAAAGAAGTGTTCCTGATACCAACGACCATCCGACGCTCTAAGCATGGCGTCTTTGGGCATATCAATCTCAATCTCAGAATTAAATGCCGCGCGGTACAGGAATCTCAGAGCATCCTCGGTCCCCTTTGCCTCATATAATGCTCGAGAAAAGAGTATAAACCTCTTAGATTCTAAGAAATCAAATTGAGGAATATCTATCGCAAATTCTCTGCGGTATTTTTGGATAAATTCCGCATCCAAAATAGCATCTGCCCCTACAGACCCGGGAGATAGAGAGTCTATATCCTTAATCTTTGAGATTCTTCCGGTTCGAGTTTCCTCATCCAGGAATTTGTAATATGTCTTTAGAAAATCTACAAATCGTGGGTATGAATCTCTGATAAACTCAGAGAACTGCTTTGGGACTGATAGATTTGATAATCGATTTTGGGTCATCGAATTGCCGTTGTTGTGTTAGTTTTGTTAGACATGACAGTTAATTCTACCAAATCTATGGGCATCGAAATGATATAGTTATTTACCCCGAGAATGTCGTAAGACTTTGGCTCAAACACAATCTCAAAATCGCTGTCGTAATAGTCTCTGAAATTGATAGTGAATGAGATTTCCCCGGTGTTATAATCAACATCCCCAACTCGTTTCTTCTTGGTGGCGCTCCCAAATTGATCCTCTGAGAAAATCCAAATGCTTCCATCAGATTCATCTTTAAGATAAACCCTGTTGTCATAATCATTGGAGAAGAATCGGGTGGACCAAATGTTTCCGCCATTCCCATTATTCAAGATGGAGTTTCCATACTTCAATCTGTGAGTATAGGTAACTCCAGTGTTTGGGGTTATGGAGTTTCTCACCCTGAGCTTTGTGATGTTATTGGTAATGGCTCTGTAGGAACTATCTATCAATCCAGTTAGCTGAGAATACAAGAAATTCATGTTAAACTGATTCAAATTGTTTGAAATCTCGGTTAATGTGCTCATTACAATAGATCGGATTGAATCTGGAGATATATCGGATCTAGCTGGGTCATAATACACAGAGGACGTTAACTCAATATTCAGAATGGATGCATCTATAAACTGAGGGACGACCGTCAAAACAGATCGATTTTCTCGGAGCCAAGCAACCATAGAATCTTTTTCTTCGGAGGTAAATTTAGCTCTACCTACGGGCTTGGATGAAATGAAGACTTTTCCGTAAATCGGGGGATTATTATCTTCTCCACCCCATGCTTTGATGGATTCGATTAGGGGATTATGCTGCTTCAAAATCACCTCATAATCGCTAGCTGTTACCGCTCGATGTTGGGTTTTATAGTATCTCGGAGCGTTGAATTTGATAGAGTCTCGAGTCTCTTCATCTGCTCCATTTGTGGATGCGCTAGATGATGTTACGGAATAGTAATAATCTCCCGCCCAACCACCAGCATAATAAAAATCACGGCATCCATTAGCAACAATGCCAGCAGTCTTATAATAGGAAATAACCACTCTGCTTCCATTTGCTGGACGCTGTCCGATAGCACCATCCCCAAAGAAAAGTTCATAATAAAGATCTTCTCGCTGCTTGACAAAGAATACTGAATCTGTAGATTTGATTCTCAAGACATCGTCTGCAGCATTAAAAACGGAGAAAATGTTAGAATTTGGCTGGTCATACACTTTGACACTAATCCTCGTCATATCCACATCTTTTTCTGGTATGACATAATTAGAACTATCTGAGGTGATATAATTCTGAGAAAGGCTCTCACCTTGAATAACTTCCAGATTGTTGAAGATAAACTGGTTTGCTGTGTTATTAACAGTCACATCTGACGTAGTGAGAAAGACGTATTCTACTTTATCAATTTCCGATCTAAATGCTGTATTTTTAGGCATTGTCACCGACGGCGGATTGTTGGGTACGTTTGATACTGTGACGTTAATCCTCGCAGTAGAAGCCAGCTTGGATCTCGGAGTATATCCGATGGTTTTAGCTAGAGACGTTACGCTGGAAAGTTTGCTGGCACTCTCCAAGAACATCTCATTAACCGCAAAATTGGTATAGATTGCATTGTAGTGAGTATTGTATGCGAGAACGTCCAGAAGGATACTCAGCGCAGATCCCTCAAAATCAAAGTCCGTAAAGTTGCTTTGTCCTCGGAGAAACTCCTTTAGGGAGAGCTTAATAGCATCAAAGTCCAGCTCATCTACAGTGATTTGTCTATTTAGATTATTCATCTAGTTCTTTCTAAAATTATATTAGCTGTCAATTGAGTTAACGTATTCTTGACTTTGACGTGTACCTTGACATAAACTTTATTATTATCCGGCGAATCCAAAACAACCACATCCTCTACGTCCACTCTGGGTTCGTATATTTTGAGAACATCTAAGATCGTTCTCCTGATTACAATGGAGAATTGAGGATCGTCGACCAAATCAAATAGAAGCTGATTGACCGGAGATCCAATCTCACTATGGAATAGCCGTTCATAGAAATTAGTTAGGACCAAGTTTTTCACCGCAAACAAGATTGCCCTGGTGTCATTATTGGTCATGATATCACCCGTTACAGGATTTGCTGTAAAATTAGGATCAATATCGACAAAAGTTTTTGTTTTCATATCAGGACAAATCCCCCATTTTTGATTACCACATTACGTGCCGCATCTAGGGTGAGAGATTGATTAGAGTTCTCACCCTCTTTAAACGCAACGTGAATCCACGTGGACGACCCCTTGTATTCCAAGATAAGCTGTTTATATGCCGGTAGGAGCTTCTGAATCTCTATAATAGCCTCATAATGCTGCTTTCTGGAGAATCCGCTCAATATAATATCTACCGCACATCCAGTTAAGTGATCAGATTTTTTAGATCCTCCAACAGATGTATTTACTGCTTCCGATCGCCAGACGCTTTTCAGAATCATGTTTGGATATCTTGCTGCAATAACATCTATAACGTTGGTTGATAGCTTTTGCATGTTGCAAACAATCTGTAACGCTGGAACGCCGTAGTGTACGGATCCGGGGGCCGGCGCGCCAGATCTACCAATGGAAGTCAAATCTCCCAGTCTGTATCTCTTGCTCATGATGAGGGTTGGTTTGATGTCGTCGTCCTTGAGGCCGGCGCATCCTGTTGGTGGTTTGTTGTCTGGTGGTTTTGTTTCTGCGGCAGCTTCCTCTTTCTTTGCCTCTGGGTCCGTTGGCGTCAGGTCCTCCTCAGTCTTTTTGCCGGAAGCCAATAATGCATTGTTGAACTCCGTAGGATCTCCTTCTTCTGGGGTCTCGTAGTTGGCGTCCTCTTCTGAGAATCGAGTTGGGGTCACTAAGGTACCAAACTGTACGGGCTGACCTCTCTCGCTAGGGATCTGGACATCCGATGCTACACCAGAGTTCAACCAGATATTTGGAGCATCCACGGAAAAATCTCCACCTGAATGGAACTTTACATGACCACCGACACCAAACTCCAGGTTTCCTGTTACATCTGTGGTCATATTTCCGAGAACTTCAATGTAAGAATTATTCTCAATCCTTACTCTGCTATCTCCCTTTATCGTAACAAAGCATTGCCCCTTGATTAAGACATGACCATTGCGCTCCAGGATCTCATAGTCATCTCCAACAATCCGAGTGACGCGTGTTCCGTTGCAATCCACTTCCTCATAAGTTCCCGCCGTATGATACGTCTGTATGCGCTCATTGTTTTTCGTATCATCCCATTCCTCTACGTGCCCAGATTCTGTAATTCTGGTTTGGTTGAATGGGTACTTGGCATTATATGGAATGGTGGGTTGGTCCCACGTTACACCAAATGCGGTATTGACTCCCGTGACTCTAGCTGCTTCTTTGACGGATACGATGGTCTGAGCAATTTTCTGGTGTCTAGCTAGTCTGTGGGTATCCGGCTCATTAAGCCAATCCTTCTTCGGATAGACTCCATTTGGATCCCTAAATCCGTCCGCCGTAACAAAGGTGTGCGTCTCCGATTCTTGAGATCCTGAGGTGGCGGTTGCTGTATTTTCCTTGTCCTCTGGGAGAACTGCAGGATTGTTTGTAGATCTATTTTCTGCGGAAGTGGATTCTGTCTTATCAGGAACCTTTTCAACACCCGAAGCATCTTTCTTAGGTATGCCATTTTTGAGGAAGAGCTTCTTCTCTTCCTCTCTTCTTTGTCTGGAAAGAGGATCTGTTGATGCAGATCCAGCTGAGTTTGCTCCCAGTTTGTAATAAGAGGAACCGCTGGTTCCATTTCCATCCACACCAACAACGCCATTCTTCAGTTTCCGAGCACCACCCGTACCCAAAAGATGGGAAGTTGCTAGATATCCAGATTTCTCTCTCTGATCGGAACCAGCAGTAATAACACCCTGCTTGATTAATCGGCGTTCATTCATTGCAAGTTCTGCGTCCATCGCGGATTCTTGCACTTGGCTATTGTTCAGGAAATCCTGCTTGGATCTAATCCCATCTTTGCCGGTGAAGACGCTGGGGTCGTTAAGCATC
>ENA-UPTA01003775-UPTA01003775.1-activated-sludge-metagenome-genome-assembly--contig:-NODE-3775-length-14671-cov-7.870621_pt1 | contig 14671 bp, 12 predicted proteins | sample MGYA00238184_ERZ773361 | MGnify/ENA primary metagenome ERZ773361 (study PRJEB29100, sample SAMN05720205) | activated sludge metagenome | isolation source: anaerobic digester from wastewater...
CTGGAACATCATTTCGTGGACCTGGAAAAGCTGAACTACGAAAAAATAGCAAAAACCCTCAACATCTCTGAAGCAGATGTAATTGAAACCAGCAAAAAAATACAGAACCTGGACCCCTTTCCCGGAAGACAGTACTCCCAGAAAAATGCCCGTTATATCACCCCTGATATTGAAGTTCAGTATGTTGACGGGGAAATAATAATTACCATGAACGACGAATGGGTTCCTGCCATCACGATTAATTCCTATTATTTGGATCTTTTGCGGAAAAAAAGCATTGAAAAAAACATACGGGATTATATTCAGGACAAAGTCCAGTCAGCCAGATACCTGATTAAAAGTATCACCGGCAGGCGGAACACAATCATTAAGGTAGTCAATGCAATAATGGAGCGCCAGACAGACTTCCTTGCCAGGGGCCCCGGTCACCTTAAACCCCTTGTCCATACTGATATTGCGCAGCAGGTGGGCATGCATGAATCAACAATCAGCAGGGTTACAAGCAATAAGTTTGTTCAGACGTGCTGGGGGGTTTTTGAGCTCAAGTATTTCTTCGTTTCCAGAATAAAATCCACTGATACGGAAGACCGCTCATCTGACGAGGTGATGAACCTGATTAAGGATATTATTGCCGCGGAAAACCCGGAAAATCCTTTCAGTGATGAGGAAATACTTGCAAGGCTCAACCGGGCGGGTATTGATATAGCCCGCAGAACCATTGCGAAATACAGGGGTATTCTCAATATACCCCCATCAAATAAGCGAAAAAAATTAAATATGATTAAAACCAAGGGGAGCCTATGAATATCAACATTACCGGAAGACGTATGGAAATGTCTTCAAACCTTCAGGATCATGCAAGAAAAAAGATTAAAAAGCTGGAAAGATATTTTGACCAGCTCATTGACGCACACCTGATTATGTATATTGACAAACTTGATCATGGCGCGGAACTGATAATCAATGGCGACGGTGTTCAGTTCTACGGCGCTGAAAAATCAGGCGACATGTATTCATCCATTGACCTCCTTATGGATAAAATGGAAAAACAGATAGTCAAGTACAAGGAAAAACACAGTGAGCACAAAGCGACACCCCTGGGGGAATTGAGCACGGTTGAGTTAGAAGAGGAAAGCGGAAAAGAGCTTTTGCTGAACCAGGTCAGCAACAAACCCATTGACGGTGTGGAAGCATTTCTGGAAATGAAAATCGACAAAAGGGATTTTATCCTTTTTAAAAAGGGTGTCAACGAGGTAAAAAAAGACACGACGGACTATTTTAATAAAAATTATTCAGTCATATACAAGACAGCAGACGGATATAAAATGCTGGAAATACCCTTTGAAATGATCAGGGAAAACAATTTCGAAACAGAAAATTTTATTGTTTATGATCTGCTGGTTCATGATGATTCACTTTCAAATCCGAAAATTGAATTCAGAAAAAACAGCGGCTCTGACATCAGGAAGTTATCATTACATGAAGCGGTGAAAGAGATCGAGTCACGTTCCGGTCAGTTTTTACCTTTCTTTAACACTGATACAAACTATATAAATGTTATTTATAAAAACGGTAAAAATTTCGAGGTAATGGTCCCGACATTTTAGCGGCCATTATCCGATGCCTCCCCGGTGCAGTTCCTGTTACTATTTTCTCATTGAAAAATGCAGAAGGTGGGCGGAGAATTGCACCGATGAGGTATCCGCATACGATTGCGACAGCGGATTTCTTTCGTCTGGTATACAGCAGATTTTTTCAACCACAGGGATTATAGTCATCACATGAAAAAGAAAAAGATACTCATTCGTGATCTCCTTGCATCGATGGGCAAGGTCGATTTGCGGTTGCGGCTTGTGTCCGGCGAAGAGGGACTCGACAAGGAAGTTATCGGCGTTGAGATGAACAGGCCGGGTCTGGCTCTTGCGGGCTTTTTCGATTTTTTTGCCTATGACAGAATGCAGATATTCGGCCTCGGGGAGACGGCATTCATGGCACACCTTTCCGATGACCGCAAACGTGAAATCTACAACCGGTTTTTTTCACACGATGTGCTGTGCTGTATTTTCACCCACGACGAACTGCCCGATAACGTCTTTATTGAATACACCAACCGGATGAATGTTCCCACTCTCGTTACCGACCACAAAACAACAAGATTTATCAGCCTCCTGACGCACATCATTGAAGAGTTCTACTCCCCCACGGTTACTATCCACGGCACCCTGGTGGAGGTGTTCGGTATCGGCGTGCTGATTCTCGGGAAAAGCGGTGTCGGGAAAAGCGAATGTGCCCTTGAACTTATAGAAAGAAACCACCGCCTTGTTGCGGACGATATTGTTGAGATCAGAAAAATTGACGAAACGCTCCTGATGGGAAGCGGCTCGGAGATTATCAAGCACCATCTGGAAATCAGGGGGCTGGGAATTGTTAATGTCCGGGACATCTTCGGCATCGGAGCGGTACGAAACCGGAAACGGATTGAGCTTGTTGTCATGCTTGAGGAATGGGACCCGGAAAAAACTTATGACCGCCTCGGAATTGATGAAAACAAATATACTATTCTTGACATAGATGTGCCCTATATTACGATACCCGTCAGACCGGGAAGAAACATCCCTATTATCATTGAAACTGCAGCGCTGAATCAGCGGCTGAAAAAGATGGGCACGCATTCTGCCCGTGAACTTGACATGAAAATTCAGAATTGGATAAAGGCACAGGAGTAGGTACATGACAGAAAGAGTTGTTGAAATCAGAAGCGATGCAGGCATACACGCCCGTCCAGCCATGATGCTTGTGAAAGAAGCGATGAAATATCCCTGCGAAATATTTCTGGTAAAAGATGATGTCGAAGCAAATGGAAAGTCAATAATGTCAGTACTGTCCCTTGCGATCACAAAAGGATCGAACCTTGTCATCCGTGCCGTGGGTAAGGATGAGAATGAAGCTGTTATCAGTATTGCAACCCTTATAGAAAGCGATTTTAATGCAGGCTGATGTTCCCCGATGGCGGGGAATACCGGTCCTGAAAAAATATAAGCGCTCCGGAAATCAACAGTTCACCGCTATAGTGCAATGAAAAGAAATCCATTACATCATGTCGTAACCGCAGTCATCATCACGACAGTATTATTCCAGACACTGCCCCTTTTGTCCGCTGACATCACAATTAACCGGCTGCGTTTTGACGCGGGGACCCTGCGCCTTGATTTTTTTATATCGAATTACCAGAAAAAGGAAATAGTTGATGCAGTTCGCAGGGGCATTGAAATAAATGTTACGTACAGAATTGAAATAGTAAAAAAATCAAAGCTGGGATTTCTGTATTCCGATGTTGCCCTACACAATACCCTTCAGCGCAGTGCAAAATATGACTTCTGGAACAAATCATTCATTGTGCGAAGCGACAGTAAATCGCTTTCCTGCTATAACGAAGATACCATGCTTTCAAATCTTTTTATCGTTGAAAACTCAGAGCTGAAAAATGCTGAACGATTTAAAAGCGATGAGTATTATATCCGAATACGTGCGATATTAAATTCCATTCAACTCTATTTCCCGATGAATTATATCTTCAAATACTTTGTGGGATTCTGGGACTTTGACACCGGATGGAAACCCGGGCCGCCGCTGGATAGAATCCGCTAAGCATAACACCGCAGGGAGGAATAATTGCTCAAGGATTTCTTTAAACGGAGAGTTTTCAGCAGATCACGGCTGCAGGATATTATTTTTCTGATCGGAATTTTTATTTTTTCCGCGGTGCTGATTGTGGGGCTTTTCCCGAAAGACGATGTTGAAGACAATGTCAGCAGAATATATTTTCTGTACCTGATCATGACTGTTCCGGTCATTGCCGCGGTGTACTTCATCATCGTATCGTTCAGAAGAGAGCTCTACGCCGGCGCATCGGACATCGGTTCCAGCATCAGGTTCAAGATAGCCCTCGCCTTTGTCTTTGTCGCAATTATTCCCTCATTGCCGATCATCCTCCTTTCAAATAAGATTATCACACAAACCATTTCCGAGCTCTTCACGGAAAAAAATACACGGTCCATGGAAGAGTCCCTCTCAATGGCGCATGAATGGGTATTGCGGGATTACAATGAACTGAAAGTGGAACTCAATGGCATATCGTCAGCCAGGGGCGGGAGCGGATATGAATTCACTGCAGAGCACAGTGATATTTATTCCTCACGGGGATATATGATACTTCGGTACCGGGTTCAGAAAATTGCCGAAGAAGGGAATGTTCTTCATCCGGCGGATAACGGCACGGCACCACACCCCCCGTTTGCTGCAGGTATAGAAAAACTCCTGCACACGGTTCCCCTGAAAAGTGAACCAAAGCTCTACAGCATTTCAGTACAAAACATCCCCCTTCTTGTGGGGAGTGTCATTACCGGAAACACGGTAACAGTGCTCTACAAAAAAATACCGAAGAAGGTCTCCCGGCGCATAGCATTATTCGAAGAAACGCTTCGCCGGTTCAAGCAGCAGGAATTTCTGAAAACGTATTTTGAAACTGGGCTTGGTATTTTTCTGCTTCTCCTGTCAATAATAATAATAGTACTCTCAATTGCCCTGAGCTATTTTCTTTCTCAGGGAATTACCAGGCCGGTATTTGAACTGATGGACGCCGCGAAACAGATTGCGGCAGGCAACTTCGCAATACACCTGGAACGCAGTTCCCAGGACGAAATAACCCTGCTTTTCAACTCATTCAACCGCATGGCGGAGCAGCTTGAGGAAAGCCGCGAAGTGATGTTTCAGACCCAGAAACTGCAGGCCTGGCGTGAAATGGCCCGGAAACTTGTCCATGAAATAAAGAATCCCCTTACGCCAATCCGGCTCTCCGCGGAACGCATACAGCGCAGGTACAAAGAAGGACATCCGGATATTGACACTATCATCCAGACGGGGACTGAAACCATCATTGATGAAGTGCATGTGCTGAAACAGATAGTCAGCGAATTTTCCCGCTTCGCACGGCTCCCGGAAATGAAGCCGGAACTGCTCAGCATCAATCAGAAAATCACCAATTGCGTGAACTTTTTCATGGGAAACGAAAAGATCATATTTCACCTGAACCTTGACGATTCCATTCCCGACATTATGATAGATAAAATTCTGATGCGCCAGGCCCTTACAAACCTTCTCCACAATGCAATTGACTCGATCCTGGAGAAAGGAAACATCTTTGTGAAATCAGAGTTGACATCCTATGAAGGGGAAAGGATAGTACGGATAACAATTAAAGACGATGGAACCGGAATCCGGGAAGAAGACCTTCCTTTTATCTTTGAACCCACCTTCTCAACAAAAGATAGCGGCACAGGACTGGGACTGACCATTGTGGAAAAAATTGTCCTGGAGCATAAGGGAAGAATATTCTGCCATTCCCGGTACGGAGCCGGCACCGAATTTATCATAGAACTGCCGGTAATTGAGAGCGAGGAAGCCCATGGCGAAAATCCTGATCGTTGATGATGAAAAAAATATAATAAAAACACTGAGCGCAATCCTTCAGGACGAAAACCATATTGTCTATTCCAGTGAAAACGGAGATGAAGCCCTTCAGTTCCTGCGGAAAAATGATGTTGACCTGATCATTCTCGACGTCTGGCTTCCGGATATTGACGGCATAGAAATCCTCGAACGGATAAAGAAAACCACTCCCGACATCGCGGTTATCATGATATCGGGACACGGTTCCATCGACATCGCGGTAAAATCGACAAAAATGGGCGCATTTGATTTTCTGGAAAAACCCCCCTCCATGGAGCGTATCATCACGACGGTGAACAACGCCCTTGAACAGATACGGCTACGGCGTGAAAATATCAAGCTCCTGAAGGACTCCATGCTTGAGGACGAGATGATCGGCGTCTCGCCGGCTATCATGGAAGTGAAAACAATTATCGACAAGGCCGCCGCCACCAGCGCCCGGGTGTTCATCACCGGCGATAATGGTACGGGGAAGGAACTGGTGGCAAAGGCGATATACCGTAAATCCTCCCGTTCCGACAAACCCTTCATAAAGGTAAACTGCGCCGCCATTCCCGACGAACTGATTGAAAGCGAACTGTTCGGCCACGAAAAGGGTTCATTCACCGGGGCGATAAACAGGCGCCTCGGAAAATTTGAGCTGGCCAACAAGGGGACGCTGTTCCTTGATGAAATATGCGACATGAGCCAGAGCGCCCAGGCCAAGGTGCTCCGGGTGCTGCAGGAACAGCAGTTTGAGCGTGTCGGCGGCGTTGAAACAATCACCGTCGACGTGCGGGTCATCTCCGCGACTAACATCGATGTGAAGACCGCAATTGACGAAGGGAAATTCCGTGAGGACCTCTACTACCGCCTCAATGTGATCCCGATCAATGTGCCCCAGCTGTCAGAGCGGCAGGAGGACATCGCCGCCCTGACTGAGTATTTCCTGGAAAAATTCTGCAAGGAGCACGGCCTTGGCACAAAGGACATATCCGATTCCGGCATGCAATTTCTTTCCCAGTACTCCTGGCCGGGAAATGTCCGTGAGCTGAAAAATATCATTGAACGGCTGAGCATCATGGTGCAGAAGGACATCATTGAGAGAGACGACATTCAGAAATATATCGAGTCCCATGATTATGACGACATCCTTTCGAAGGACATCTCCTCTTTCAAGAAAGCAAAGGAGCAGTTTGAAAAGGACTATATAATACGCTCCCTGAAAAATAATGAAAAAAACATATCAACGACCGCGAAGCAGCTTGGTATCGAACGGACAAACCTGCACCGGAAAATAAAGCAGTACAATATCAATGTCGATAAAATTTGACGCCGACGCTGCAGGTAATCATTACACCCGGAATCGCATCTGAAAAAAAATAAATTACTGCCGTACAATTAAGACATGGAAAAAGAAAGAAATATATACCGCGCCCTCAGCGAACATCTCCGGAATACCCCTGACAGGCGGTCCCTTGTATTCTACCGGAGCGACATGGAGATGCAAGCGCTCCGCGACTGGCTCACTCCCGCTGAAACCGCGCCGGACACCCCTGTTGCCACAATTGACGGCATCGCGGCGCTGATACGGAGCTGTACGAAGTGCGATGATGTCCGTGAAAAAAAATCCGGCTACGGAAAAGGCACCAACGGTATAATGATAATTTTGAACGCCCCGGGGCTGATAAAACAGACCGAAAAAGACCGCATGAAAAAAGATTCCATCGATATGATGAAGCGCATGATGAAGGCCATTGACGTCGACTTCGAACAGTGCTACATCACGAATCTCTACAAATGTGAATCCGGTACACTGAAGCCCAGTGACCTCTATAAAAACTGCGCCGGCATACTGAAGCGCGAAGTGGAAATACTTAATCCCCTTGCGGTCATTGTCATGGGGGAGCTGATACCCCTGAAAAAAATAATGGATGATGCAACACACATCCGCTGGTTCTCTATTCCGCACCCCATTGTCCTTCTCCGGAACCCGGACATGAAAGCTTCCGCGTGGAACACCCTCCAGCTTGCAAAGGAATATATTCACCAGCCGGTTTCCGGCGGGCAAAAATCCTGATATGAAATTTGCCGACATCTATGTGAGCTATCCCGTCGAAAGCGCCTTCACCTACCGTGTCCCGGAAGACATGGACGTTCAGGCAGGAATGCGGGTGCGGGTGCATTTCAGAAACCGGAAGTTAACGGGGTTTGTCATAAAAACTCACAACGAACAGCCGGTCGATATCGCTCCGGAAAAAATAAAGACCATTGATGCCGCAATCGATCCTGAGCCCGTATTTGACCGCAGGCTCCTGGCCCTGATAGATTATACCGCCACGACATATCTCTGTGCGCCGGGAGAAGTTCTTGCGGCGGCTCTCCCCTCGGCGGAAAGGCCCTCAGCCAGATATAAAGTCCCCTTTACCAGGAGAGAACTGTCGCCATACCCCCTCACCCCGGAACAACAGAACATTGCCGATGACATCCACCGTTCCGCGGAACAGGGACACCGGCTGCACCTGATTTTCGGCGTCACCGGAAGCGGCAAGACAGAAATATATATCGACCTTGCGAAGCGCGCTATTGACGCCGGACGTTCAGTGATATATCTTGTCCCGGAAATATCCCTCTCCTCGCAGATATATGAGCGTCTCTTCAACATTTTCGGCAATGACCTAATTATTTATCACAGCCACCTTACTGCGCCCCAGCGGCTCCATAACTGGAAGCGCTTCTATTCCGGCGATGCAAAAATCGCTGTGGGGACACGATCCGCGGTGTTTCTGCAGTGCCCCGACCTGGGGCTCATCATTATTGACGAGGAACATGACGGCTCCTTCAAGGAACACAGCACGCCGCGCTACAATGCCCGCAGGATCGCCACCTTCCGCGCCCGGCAGCAGAACGCGGCCCTTGTGATGGGATCCGCCACACCCTCAGTTGAATCCCTGTACACCGCATGGCAGGGAACATTCAGGCTTCACCGCCTCACCGGGAGGTTCGGCGATGCGGTTCTTCCCGAGATCCGTATCGTCCCCCTTGAAAAAAAACGCAATCCGAAAGACCTCCTGACCAATGAACTCAAGGTCGCCACGAAACGCGCCGTGGACAGCGGAGACCAGGTTATATATCTTTTGAACCGCAGGGGTTTCTCTCCCGTGGTACTCTGTGACGACTGCGGTGAAACAATCACATGCCCCTTCTGCAGTATCAGTATGAACCTCCACCGGGACGGCACGCTCCTCTGCCATTACTGCGGCCACCATATTCCCCGGCCCGATGTCTGTCCCTCCTGCGGGAAAAAAGAGCTGGTTCATGTCGGATCCGGCACCCAGCGCATCGAAGAGGAGGTTTTCAGGACATTCCCCAACATCAGGGTCTTCCGCCTGGACCACGACTCCTCCCGGAAAAAGGAAACCTCCTATAACCTCATTGACCAGATGAACAGCGGGGAAATTGATATACTCCTTGGAACACAGATGGTAGCAAAGGGATTTGATTTCCAGAGAGTGACTCTGGTGGGAGTACTCCTCGCCGATATCGGACTCAACCTCCCGGATTTCCGGGCTTCGGAACGGATATTTTCCCTCCTCACCCAGGTGGCGGGAAGGTGCGGAAGAGGCGAAAAGCACGGTACCGTTATCGTGCAGTCACTCAATGAATCCATGCCGTTCTTCCATTACCTGAAAAACCACGACTACGAAGGATTTGTCCGCGAGGAACTTGAAATGCGCCAGGCCCTCCGGTATCCTCCCTTCGCGCGCATGGCCCGTCTCCTGGTTCGGGGAAAGTCGGAGGAAAAGGTACAGGAAGCCGCAGCATCACTTGGAAAATGCATCGCTGATAATATTACGCGCAACAGGCTTACGGTCACGCTTCTGGGGCCCTCGCCGGCTCCCCTGGGAAAAATTTCCTCCAATTTCCGCTATCATCTTATTCTGAAATCAACGCAGATAGCCCCCCTCAGAACTCTTATCCAGGAAACCAGGGACACCATCAGCGGCAGAGACCTGTATTTGGAAATTGATATTGATCCTTTCGATATGCTGTAATCGCACTAAACTCTTTATATTAAAAATTTTCGAAAAAATCTTGCTCTTCTGACCGCAATCCTGCACTATATTATAGTCGATCATGTATCACCGTATCCGGAGGAGCATTGTGAAAAAATTATCAGGTGTGTTAGCAGCACTGTTGTTCACCATTACAGCCCACGCTGATGAAATTCATCTCCAGGGAGGAGAAATTCTTCGCGGTAAAATAATTCAGGTCACCCCGCAGAGCATCGAGTACGATCCGGAGGGGACCAGGGCCTTTGATATAATTCCCCGGGGACAGATATCAAAAATTGTCTATGATGACGGAAGTACAGTATTTCTCAACGAAGGAACAACAGTACCCGCGGCTGCAGCTGAAAGACCGCTTGAGCCGCGAACGAGGACATTGCCCCCTTCAGAACAATCCTCCCCTGCATCAGGAGACGGCACCCATACCCACGACGGCTTCTACTTCAGGGCCCTTTTCGGTTTCGGATCTGCGATTACATCATTTGAAAACTACTCTGGGAATGAATTAAAATTTGAAGGCGGCGCCGCTGCAATGAGGTTACAGTTCGGGTATGCAGTCATGGAAGACCTCATCGTATTTCTTGATAACGGCGGCACAGCCATGGCGGAGCCCGATGTAACCTATGGCGGGAATGACGTGGACAGGGGAAATTCCGAAGTCAGCTTCTCGGACTTTGGGATCGGGGTGACATATTATTTCATGCCGTACAACATATATCTTTCCGCATCGCTCCTCCTGTTTTATACGTCCTTTGAGGGGGACTATGTCGAAGGGGAAACGGATTACGGTGTCGGATATCAAATATCAATCGGCAAGGAATGGTGGATATCAAAGAACTGGGGCATCGGTGTCGCGCTTCTCGGTTTTTACGGAAAGGCAACCGCCACCATTGACGCTGACAACAGTGAACATGATGTGACAAGCTCATTTATCGGAATTATGTTTTCCGCGACATATAATTAAACAACAGAGCTGTCCTTCCCCGCATAGGCATCTCTTCTTTTTTTCTTTTTCGGGACCCGAAATCATCAATAAAGTATTGACTTTTTACCCTATTCGGGTTATCGCCCATTTGCTTTCAGAATAAATATTTTCATTATTTTCAGGAGATCCTCCATGCTTGAGAAGAGGGTAGTTTCAGATGACGAGTGCGGCCTATATGCCGTAAAACTAATCCGTAAAGGTGAAGTAATCTTCACGCAGCAGGACTGGGTTGAAGATGAAAAACTTGGCTGGTATACCCTTACAACGTATGAACTGGATCAACTAAACGAAGAAGAGCGGAAAGATTTTCTCCGGTACAGCTACGATATTGACTTTGGGAAAATCATGGGCACTTGTGATCCGAAAGCGGTACAGAATCCAACAAACTTTATGAACCATTCATGCGACCCCACCACGAAGTTCGACGAACATGAAAATATCATTGCCCGGAGAGACATTTACCCCGGCGAAGAGATATCCATTGACTACGGGTGCTTCGTCGTTAACGTAGACCAGGATTTTATCTGCAACTGCGGAGCGCCCAACTGCAGAAAACATATTCGGAAAGATGACTGGATAGGGCTTATTGGTGAATACGGATACTGTTTCCCGCGCTTTCTCCAGGCGGCAATTTACTCAATATCCGCACCAACGGGACTACAGCACAGTATGAGGCGTTAAAAAGATCATCCATTCACAATACCCCGTGCCGCTCTGATGCCGGATGCCCATGCGGCGGTTATCCCCCTGCTGGTCCCTGCGCCATCCCCTGCGATAAAGACATTCCTTTTTACCCTGAAATGCCGATCAATAAATTCCGGCCTGTTGGCATAGGTTTTTATTTCCGGATAATAGAGAATGGAAGACGGATGCAGGATACCCGGCACGATTGTATCGAGCATCTTCATTGACCGCCAGATATCCCGGAGAATTTTTGAAGGGACCGCGAGACTTATATCCCCGGGGGTTGCGCCTTTTAACGTGGGCGCGAAGTCATAAAGATCATCATTGAAGGTTGAAGCCTTTGAACGCTTCCCCATGCGGAAATCACCAACCCGCTGCATCATCGGTTTCCCGCCGGAAAGCCGCATCGCCATCTGGCCCAGGGCATCGGCAAACTGATGACCGCTCACGACAGGGTCGGTGAGGGTTATGGTTTTAAGCATTGCGAAATTGACAAGTCCCGTAGATTTTTTTTCACGGGACATCGCGTGTCCGTTTACTGAGTAATAATTCTGATATTTCTCCTGCACCACAAAGGCCGCACCGGAATTGGTACAGAATGTCCGGACGCCATCAGGAAAAATGAATTTCGGATCGTAATAATCCCGCACTACCGGATAATTATCCTCCCGTGCCTCGACGCGCACACCTACATCCACCACATTATCCACGTACTTCACACCCATAGTGTCCATTATCCGCTGCAGCCATTCATACCCCGCTCTTCCCGGCGCCGCAATGAGGTTGTGAAATATTAAAGATTCTCCCGTTCCCGCAATGGTAACAGAAGAATTTTCCCAGTCAACCTCAGATACTTCTGTGGAAAGCCTGATTTCCACTCCTGATGAATCCAGTTTTGCGAGGAGGTCTCTGATCAGCGCTGATGATTTATCAGTTCCCACATGGGACTGCCGCACCGTAAGCATTTTCACACCCAGCTTCTCTGCCCTCTTCCTGAATATTTCCACATTTCCATGTTCTTCATACCGGGGCTCGAGGTGACAGGCGACATCTTCCAGCAGAGAATCCGCCTCTTCCCTGCTCCATAGATCCTCGGGGAACCCTACCGGAAACGTGTAATTCTGTTTGCAGTCATTGCGGAGCCCCCCTGTACAGAGCCTGGATTTATCCACCATGAGAATTGACCGAATGCCGTTCTCCACAAGATAAAATGCAGCTCCGAGGCCTGCAGGACCGGTTCCTATTATAATAACATCATACACGATACTGGTCTCCCCCCTGTTGTTTAACAACGTCAATTTTCACCCTATTACTGAAAAATCTTTTCGTCAATGAATATTGAAAAATTTTATTTCACACGTTTCATTATGGCGCATCGATTATATCATTTATTCAAAATATCGATACTAAATATCATTATATAAAATCATTGACACATTTTTCATCGAATAAATAATGTCCGGAAACAACATTTTTTCAATGTACCTTAACAGAACAGGAGAAATAACAATGGCTGAAGACTATCGTCAAATGTGGGCAGACCTGGGACTTGATCTTGCTACGCATGATGCGCTTCTCGGATCTGTGAGCCAAATGTACGGTGATGTCTATTTATCTCAGAAAAACCGTCCCAAGGGAATGGAGTACTTTGACTTCGTTATAAGTGAAGTCCATGGATTACGAATCAGAGAACTGGTTGACGCGAAAAAAGAGGGAAAAAAGATAATCGGTTCCTTCTGTGTTTTTGTCCCGGAAGAGATTATTCTCGCTCTTGACGGCGTTTCCGTCGGGCTTTGTGCCGGTGCTGAATTTGCCTTTGAAGAGGCGGAAAAGTTCCTGCCCCGGAATACCTGTGACCTGATAAAATCAGCCTTTGGGTTTAAACTCGCGAGGGTATGCCCGTATCTGGAAGCAAGCGACCTCATCGTAGGCGAAAACACCTGTGACGGCAAAAAAAAATCCTATGAACAAATGTCAACCATCTTGGACAACCTTTACATCATGGACATCCCCCAGATGAAAAGTGATTCAGGTAAGGCGCTTCTGAAGGCAGAGTACAAAAAATTTATCCAGAGACTCGAGGAACTCTCAGGGAAAAAAATTACTCCTGAAAACCTGAAAAAAGGTATTGAGACCGTCAATAACAAGCGAAAAGCGATGAACCGCATTTATAAACTGCGGAACGCCAATCCGGCACCCATCTCCGGGCTTGACGCGCTTCTCATGAACCAGGTTTTCTTTTATGATAACCCTGTCCGCTTCACCGACTCCGTTAATAAAATTGCTGACGAGCTCGAAGAAAGAATTAAGGACAAAAAGGGTATCGCCCCTGATAATGCCGTACGGATACTTGTTGCCGGCTGCCCCATGGCTCTTCCCAACTGGAAAGTACCGCAGATTATTGAAAGCAGCAATGCGGTAATTGTCGGAGAGGAGCTCTGTACCGGAGACCGCGGACATCATATCCTGACTGAGGAAAATGGCTCAAGTGTGGAAGACCTGGTCAACAATATTGTAGACCGGTATTTTCAAATTCACTGCGCGGTATTCACACCCAATCCCGACAGATTGAAGAGAATAAAGGAAATGTACAAAGAGTATAACGCAGACGGCGTGATTGACTACAATCTCCAGTTCTGCCAGCCATATCAGGTTGAAGGCGGTATTGTCGAGTCTGAGCTTGAAAAGGCGGGGATTCCGGTACTCCGCATTGCAACGGACTACAGCGCGGAAGACCGGGGCCAGATACAGACACGCCTGGAAGCTTTTTTCGAAAGGATCAAGGGCTGATGATTTCAGCCGGTATTGATATCGGGTCACGTACCATTAAACTGGTAACAATTGAGGATAACGAAATTGTTACCAGTGACGTACGGCCCAATTCCTATAACACCATTGATATCTGCCGGGAGATGCTGGCAGGTGTTCCCTATGACTGCATCTCCTCAACGGGATACGGCCGCCATTTGTTCAGCAGACATTTCCTCTGTGATGTCATCAGCGAAATTAAAGCCTTCACCCTTGGCGCGTATCACCTTGTCCCTGACTGTAAAACAATACTGGACATCGGGGGACAGGACACAAAGGCAATCGCTGTTGAGGGGGAAGGTAAAATATCAAAGTTCGAGATGAACGATAAATGCGCGGCGGGAACCGGGAAGTTCCTTGAGATAATGGCGAATGCACTGGAATTCACCATGGAGGAATTTATCGAGGCGGCATCGGGAGCCGAAAACGCTGAAAAAATCAACAGCATGTGTACGGTATTTGCCGAATCCGAGGTAATTTCTCTTATCGGCAGAGGGGCACGCAGAGACGAAGTAAGCCTTGGAATCCACAATGCCATTGTGAAGCGTTCAGTATCAATGATGAAACGGGTTTCCATACGGGACAACGTTGTCTTTGTGGGCGGTGTTGCCAACAACGCATGCGCCCGAAATCTGAT
>ENA-UPTA01003776-UPTA01003776.1-activated-sludge-metagenome-genome-assembly--contig:-NODE-3776-length-14669-cov-3.988846_pt1 | contig 14669 bp, 21 predicted proteins | sample MGYA00238184_ERZ773361 | MGnify/ENA primary metagenome ERZ773361 (study PRJEB29100, sample SAMN05720205) | activated sludge metagenome | isolation source: anaerobic digester from wastewater...
GTTTGGGTAACACCAACCGGTGCTGTTTATGCAACAGTAGTTCCTAGAGCATCTGATGGCAGTTATGAAAGTTATTTTAGTATTTATAAAAAGAACGCTGGATCCTCTGTTTGGGTTGAGATAGCTCAGATTAATAGACCAGCAGCGTCTGTACAAGAACCATCAGCAATTTGTGTTGACCCTACAACTAATGATGTATATACTTTTGATAAAAAATATGGAAGATTATATAGACAATTAATAGGGGTAGGAGCTTTTTCATTAGTAGTCGGAGCGTGGTCGGGTACTGAAACAACTGCTGGCGGATTATTTTCAGATCATAACGGGAATATTTATCTTTGCACTGATACTGACGTTTATGTACGAGATCATGGAACAGGAACATGGACAGCTCAAGGTTTAGGAGTGTATGGATTTCAAGATATTTGGGTTTCGCCAACCACAAATATCATTTATGGAGCTGGAACATCTGGAGTTTATGAAATTACACCTGCTGTTACCACTCCAATAAAACCACTTGGAACAGGAACATTTAATGATTGGGCATCATGGGCAGACACTTGTGTTGATTCGGATGGAAGTGTTTATCTAGCAGTAATAAATGGAGGAACTTATAAAAGATATACCGGCAATGGTCATTTTGTTTCACATGATTCTACCTCAAGAAACTGGAAACTTTTAACAAGTGGAACAGTTGGAGGTACAGAATACGTTTATGGTATTATTGATGGCGCTGCTAATTGTTTATATAGATCCGCTGTGGGTACTAGTACATTTTCACTAGCACCAAATCAACCAGTTAGCGCTACAAATATATGGAAAGGTTTAAATATTGATTCTAGCGGGAATATTTATGCAACAGACTCTCAAAACAAAGTATTTAAATCTTCTGGTGGAGCTTTTTCATTGTTTTATACTTCACCAGGTACTGTTGCAGGAACCTGTATAACACCAAAAGATCATATTTATGTATGTAACACTACCAGTGTTTATATTTCAATAGATGGTATATCATTTTCATTGTTGCAAACTTTTGGAACTGCAAATAAAGGAATTGTTAATGATAGTCATGGAAATGTATTCGTTTATGATAATACAGGAACTGATGGAAGAACAATTTACAGAAAGGGAGATGACGAATCAGAATTTAGTGAAGTTGGTAAATCATTTATGTTATGGAATCGATTAACTATCGATTCTGATGATAGTATTTACGGAATTGCAACAAAAGGTAATGTATTTAAGTTTAAATGGAATTTTGATCAATATCAAATAGGTTTTATTAAAAATATTTACATAACTGATGGTGCTGGAACAACAAGAAAAGAAATCCTCGTTGGTACTGAACCAACAATGACAACATATAATACAAGACATAGTGGAACATGGAATCCACAATTTTCAAATTTTGAAACTTTATCTATCACAGGTCCTATCGTTGGTGATACATACGGTGATATTTGTGAACATCCAAATGGTGATATTTATGCTACTAAATGGTTAACTGGCGCTGCAGGTGGAAGTTTATGGGTTCAAAATGAGGGAGAAGGAAGTTTTGTTAGAGTACCATTAACTGCTGATCCTGCTGGATCGTTAAATATTAAAGGACTTTTTATATCACCACATACAGGATATTTTTATCTTTCAGGAGATAGATGTACTTCAGATACAGATGGAAGAGGTGGAATTTGGGTAAATACTGATCCAATAAATTCACCTGGTGTTTTTACAAGATTAACTCAATTTACTCCAGCATCTAAACTTACATGTGATGGTATTGCTGTTTCTAATGTAACAGGTAATGTTTTTATTAATTGTAGAGAAACAGCTTCAACAAATAGATTTGTATATAAAGAAATCGGTGAACCTGGTCTAAATGGAACATTTACAAAGATGACTGGAAGTGTTTCAACATTAGATGATATTATTATTAATCCTGATGGATATGTTTTTACATCAAGACCTAGCGGAAATCCAATTTATTATGCAAGTAAAGAACTTCCTGTTCTTACTGCTTTAACTTCAAATGGACAAAATAAAGACTGGACTGGTCTTTCTGTTGCACCAAATGGAGATTTATTCGCATCTGTATTAAATGATTATGTGTGGACATTAAAAAGAGAAGCAACCAGTTATACATTAGTACAATTATCTGTTGGGATTCCAGATTATGCATACGGAGCTATATGTATTACTCAAAATTGGAAAATGTATTTATGTGATACATCATCACTCTATCGTGCAACAATTTCTACTGACAATGATTGTGTTCTTCATGAATTTTCTATGTATCCACCAGCAGAACAAGATGGTATAATTAATGTTGATGAGAATAAAGTTAATGCAAATCTAAGCGATATCAGGTTTACTGAAGTTGATGGAATTTCTATCATGGATCATTGTGTAACTTACTATGATGAAGTTCTTAAATATGGCTTAGTTTTAGTTAAATTTTCTTATATTTTTGCTAACATGGGTACTACTGACTATTGGACAGATCCAGGTACAGGAATACAATACACAATTAGAACCTTCCCTGCCGGTGATGGCGTATTTGCAACTGTTAAAGATGGAACAGTTGATTACTTATTAGTTGGAGCAGGAGGAGGTTCAGGTGGTTGGTGTACAGGTCTGGTAGGATCCAAACGATATGAAGGCGGAGGTGGTGGTGGAGAAGTTTTAGAGTTTACATCTGTATCTTTGCCTCAAGGTCGTTATTCATTCCACGTTGGTGAGGGTGGAGTACATGTTGATTCACAACACGAACCAGGAGACCATATTGCTATTGGATCGAATGACGGTGTTGCTACAGTATTTAATGGAGAAACTGCTAGAGGTGGTCATGGAGGTTATTATGATGATAGTATAACAAAACATGATCATGGCGGAAATTCAGGTAATGGACAACTAGGAAGTATTGCAAGTTATGGTTCTGGCGGTGCTGGAGCTGGAGGTCCAGGATTTGGCGGAACAGAAAATGGACATTCTGGAAACGGTGGTGTTGGAGTAACTTCAGATATTACAGGAGCAACTGTATACTATGGTGGTGGAGGAGCAGGTGGACACTGGATAGCTCTTGGAACTCATGGTCTTGGAACTATTGGTGGTGGTGGTACTGGTCTATTTAATCCTCGTCCAGAATTAGGTGAACCAACCTCTAAATGGACACCTCCGCATCTTCCAGGTAATGATGGTGCTGATGGTACTTTAATCATTAGATATCCAACTTTAGATCAATTAGAAACTGATGAAACTTATCCTAGTTTCTATATGTACTATTCGTGGCCAGGTCCTGTTGGTCCTCCAAGAGAGGGAACTACTTCTTATTGGACAGATCCTGGAACAGGTATTGAATATACTATAAGAACATTTACTGAAAATGCTCACTTTTATCCTTGTAGATCAGGTAGAATTGACTACTTAATTGTTGGTGGTGGAGGCGGAGCCGGAGGTTTCTGCAACGGAGCTCATGCTGACAGTAAGTATGAAGCAGGAGGTGGAGGCGGAGAAGTAATTGAATCGGTTGGTGAAGGAATAGAGCCGGGTACTTACGATATAATTGTTGGACAAGGTGGACCAAATAATGATGCTGACCACCAAAGCGGTTATGATGGAACATATTCTTCATTCTTAGGAGTTACAGCTGCTGGAGGTGGTAGAGGTATATCTTCTTACCTAGAATCTCATGGTACTGCTTATGAAAATGTTCCATATTCACATGATCGAGGCGGCTCTTGCGGTGACGGGTTACATTTTGGATTTGGAGCTCCTGGACATCCTGATTTTGCAGCTTTACCTAAGAATGATCCATCATCAAGAGCTTATGGAGCAGGTGGAGCAGGTGCTGGGGAACATGGTTCTAGAGGTATTGAAAACGTTAAAGGTGGAAAAGGTGGAGATGGATTACCATCAACTATTACCGGATCTATTGTATATTATGGTGGAGGCGGTGGAGGCGGACATAATGTTGAAAGAGGAGACCATGGTCTAGGTACAATAGGTGGTGGTGGAACAGGTTGTTTAAATCCTGGTAGACACACCCCACCAGATGTTGCAGGACAAGATGGTGCAGATGGTATAGTAATCATCAGATACAGAACATCTGAAAGATTAGAAGAATACAGAGAAGATCCAAGCGATCCAGATTCAGTTTTTGATGAAGGATTAAGATATTGGTATTTCTCATCTACTACCGGAACTCCAACTCCTGTTACAGATCCAGTAACTAATCCAGCTCAATATAGAGGTACTGATGTGGATGCTGCTGTTTTAAATCATAGTTGGACACGTTCATATCCGATAATAATTAATGGAAATAGTTGGGAAAATCAAAATCCTGTTCAAGTAATTTGGTATGGTTGGATTCTGACACCATTACACGGAACTTACACTTTCCATATGTCATGTGATGATGGTGGAAAATTATGGTTAAATGATTCATTAGTGATCAATGAATGGACTGAACATTCAGAAACTGAATATGCATATACTTTAAATGTAACTACAGATACAGTTCCTGTTAAAGTTCAATGGTTTGGTAATAATGTTGGTCCTGAAGTTATAAGATTATACTGGACACCTGCCGATGGTTCAGGTAAAGCTTTAGTTCCATTGAGCAATTTAAGATGCACTACTAATTATTCATCTGATCCTCCAACATTTAGAAGTGTTGGAAGAGAAGAAAGATTAGTTATGTTATACACAATTCCAATTTAAATGGAGATATAATTACTATGGATAATACTTATTATTTAATTAGAAAACAATATAAAGGGTTATTTATTAAGAAACATGTTGGAAATAACTCAATTATTGTAACAACTGTTTCTAAAACAAATGAAGGATTAATCTTTGTTCCGATTGGAATATATAAAGGTACTAATAAACCAGTATTTTGGTCTGCAGGGTTTTATCCAGAAAATGCTGACGAAATAGTATCTGAATTACAAAAAGATAAAAATGTCATGGTTCTGGAAAAAATTCCATCAACCGCAGTTGAGATTATTAATAACAAAATTGACTATGTTTCAATAGATAAGTGGGAATCTCCATTAAAAATTAATATAAGTTTAAAGAAACCAGGACAATATTTAAGAAGTAAAACAATTAAAATGTTATTAATAGAACAATTACAAAATAATAGTATAGTTCTATTAGCTGACATGGTATTTAAACAAGAACTTAAAGACATAGCTCCAGAAGAAATTAAAATGGCTGCATATAAAGCTGGAGCTATGTTTAAATCTATGTCAAATATATCTATAGCTAAAACTCAAGATTTTGATATAGAAGATTAAATATTATAATATAAACAATCATTATGAATCCAAAAACTAAACTAATTATAATAATAGCAATTATAATATTCATGATTGCTGTATTAATTCGTAATATAGCTTATGGTAAAGATAGATGTCAAGATTATTTACCTGAGATTAGAAATGCAGCATTATTATATCTAGGACCAAGCTATCCTTATTGGTATAATATTGGATGTGCTATTAATGAATCTTCTTGTAGATCTAATCTAGTTAGTTTTGATGGAGGCATTGGTATATTTCAATTCACCCCTAGTACTGGAGTTACTGAAGAATTAAAAAGACATGGTTTATCTATTAATCCTTATGATATAGATTCAAGTATTAAAGGTCAAGCTTTCTATATTAAAATCATTAAAGATAATAAAATGAAAGTTAATAAAATAAGTATTGGTAAAAGTAAAAACCCAGGATATCCAGCTAAATTTACAGAGAATTGCGGAAACAATCTAGCTGACTATTATAGATTTTATAATGGTGGCTATTGGTTTGTATATGAATCTGGAAGAAAAAATAATCACAAATCATTTATTTGCAGTAATGATGAAATGAGAAAATATTGTGTTAGAGGGGGAACATATACAGATAAAGCCAAAACTAAATGGTTAAGCTTTTGTGATGTTAATTATTCATATCCAGAAAAAGTTTATAACTATGGAAAGAAATATTCAAATGGCTTACCAGATCAACAAAGGTTTTGGTATAATAATGATAAGAATAATAAAAATAATAAGGAAACTCCCAAAAGTTTACCTGTTATTCCAACAAAACCAAACTTAAAACCAAATCCAAATCCAAATTCAAAACCAATACCAACTATAGATGATAAAGATAAAAATGATAAAGTAAAACCATTAGATAGTTATATGGCTAGTTTAATAAGTATTATAGTAAGAGATATAAAACCATTTGCCAATTAAAATATAAGAGGTAAAAAATAACAATGGATATAATTAATGAAGTTAAAAAATATTCAGCTTTAAAAAGATTAGAAAGTTTAAATGAACAATATTCAACATTTAGACAATGTATGCAGAATTGTAAGCAAAAACATAATCTATCAATAGGAAAGAATTTATTACGTCCATTTGTTAGTAAAGATTTAATGGTTAAATGTAATAAGTTTTGTACAAATAAAGCATATCCAAAATAAAAACACCTATTGAATTGTAATTGAATAAATCAGATCTTTTGTTTGTATTTGAGTTTGTAAGTGGTTAAAATCATTAAGGAAATATAGGTGAATTTGAGCTGGAAAGTGAGCTTTTTAAACAATAGGAGCTACTGATGAACTGCTCGTCACTCAAGATTGTTTCTTGCTCACAATATAAATAACTTTCATGCTAGATAGGGGAGGAATCGTATGATCGATTCATTTAATTATATGCTAGATTACATAGACAGTCTCCCAAAGGACACCTGCTGGGTGATTTTAGTTTTTATGTTAACAATCGTAGCATTAACAGGCGCATTAAAACCTTCTTCAAATAACAAAAAAGATAAGAACAAATAATAAATTCATGCTAGATAAGGGAGAGAACGTATAGTTATGTCTGACAATTTAGAATTCTTTGGTATTTACCAGACAACTGTCATTTCTCAAACAAAGCTGGCAATAAAGTTTAGAATATTATAGGGAGGCTTATATGAAAACAATTATAAAAAGTATCATAATTGAAAAGGTTAAACAAGCACAAATAGAACCTTTAAAGGCTTTATCATTATTATCATACATTAACCGTCATACAGAGGAAGAGTTAAAAGATATTATTGGCGAAGATTATGCTCCAGTTAGAAAAACTGTTTCTTCTGTTGCAGGTTTTTATCCATTTGGGATAGCGGCAAGATCAATTAGAATGTTATGGGATCAATGTATTGCTTCTTGTGGAGCTTTTGCTATTAATACTCCCAGAAGACAACTTTGTTTATACACTTGTAAAGAAAAAGTATTAAAAGAGAAAATAAAACGATATGAATTAAAAGGAAAACCTACAGTTGAACTTAAGAAAAAACTTATTAAAGTACAAAGTATTTTAAATCAATATAAACAAGGAGCTAAAAGACATGGTGTAGATCCCAATGTGGATGTTAAACCATATTCTTACTCTCCATATAAGATACCGAGATAAGGAGAATCCATCATGGAAATAAATGAAGAAGTTGTTAAAGAGATAGCAAGACCATATAAAACAAATATCATTATAGGGACTCTTTTAGTAGCTGCTTTAATTTTTGCTTTCATTACATTTACAATTGGAAGATATCATCCAAATAGTGAAGTAGTTGATGAATTGGTTACTAAACAGTTAGCGGTTGCTAAAGAAAAATATGACACTGACATGAAAGCTAAAGACTTAGAAATCGCAAGACTTGCTAAAGAAAAGAAAGAAAGCGAAGCTAAATTTGCTGAGTTTAAAAAGAAATTACAAGAAGCTGATCAGAAGATTACTGACATAGTTCCACCAAAGACTATGAAAGAAGCTAAAGCAAGAATGGGGAGGGCTGGTTATGTTGTTAAATAAAAAACTAATAGCAATAGTTTCGTTGGTATTATTCATGATTCCCACAACATTAAATGCTATGGGAAACAAACCAGATGAGAATATCAAAGAATCTGCTCCCACTGTCACAAGTACTCAGCCAGTTAAAGAACCTGAAGTTGGAAAAATAGACTTTCAAAACTTGTCAAATCTAGTAGTTGATGTAGAAACTATTCCAGTACTTAAAGAGAAGTTAGCAATATATAAGCAAATAACACAAGAGCTAACTACTCAGGTTAGTTTAGCTAGACAAGAAGCAGCGGTATATAAACAAAAGTTTGAAGAAGCTGATGCACAAATTGGAATTAATGAGCAATTGTATCTTAAGAAAGAAGAAGCTTTAAAGGCTGATCTAGAAGAAGCTCAAAAACCAAGATATAAAGCTATGTTAGCTAGTGCTGGAGTTGGCTCATTAACGACATTAATTCTAATCTTAGCACTAGCATTATAAAATTACCAGGAGACAAGCAAATGAATAATGTTAAAAAATACACAGAATATGTAGAAAAGATTAAACACGGAAAGAGAATGCTAGATATACAATACGCAAAAGAAGAGAAAATGATAAAACTCCAAAGAAAGAGAGAACTACAAAATGCTAAAAAACTATATGAAGATGTTATTTCATCAACAAATGATCCAAATAAAAAGAAAGCTCTTGAATTCAAATTAAAGAAAGAACAGTCTTTAATCCGTAAAAATGCTAGTAAGAGATTAATAGATTTAGAGGCTGATTATAGAAAAGGTAAAATAACATTAACTAAGAATTATAATATATTTAAGAATAGGCTAGATGATGCTATTAAATCAGCTGATAAAAGAAAGAAAACTCTTAAATCATCTAGTAAAGGGGTTAAGGGTTATATTAGTAAAGGTAAGAAAGGTATAGTGGATACAGCTAAAAAGGCCGGTGAATCATGGAAGAGTATTCCGGGTAAAAAGCCAATATTCATTTCTGCCGCTATTTTGTCAGCAGCCCTTTCAGCCGCATTATACAAAAGATACAGAGATCTAGAAAATCAGAGAATGAAGCAATTAGGGTTAATCAAATAATAAAATTTTTCCGATATGAATGTTTTTATAGAACATAACTAAAACTTAGAGTTTTACAACTTCCCGCCTATTTTAATGTCCGCTTAGAGTAAACGGATTAGCTATATTTTTACTTTTAGTGGATATTTGTCAAAAAACCGCATTTTCATGTTATTTATATATTAAGAAGAATAGTAAGCATGTTACGTATTGTTACGTCAGCTTTCAACGAAGAGAAAATCTGTTAACGTTAGACCGAATAATGAGCACCGTAGAGGTGAGCACTTCGGATGTTCTCAAAAATTTAATCGTATACAGATCCTTCTCTTTTCGTAAAATTTTGTACGAACAATTTTTAATTTATATACAAGTTTTCATGCCAGATAAGGGAGACACCTCATGAAAAACTATCCTAATAGTTTTCCAGGAAAAAGAATAGAGAATCCCATAGATAATGGGCTCCAACCAGGTGAGTATGGAAAATCATTAGAAGATGGGACTTGGTGGTTTTGTACTCCTAATGGACATTTTGGAAGAATTAATAATAAGGTTTGGAAAATAACTGAGAATGAAGATGGGACAATAACTGTATCACCGTCCATAAGAGTATCCCATCCTATAGATGGAAAATCTATAGAAGATTGGCATGGATATTTAGTTAATGGTATTTGGAAAGAATGTTAATATTAGTTTCGCATAATAGCAATTAAAGGAGAGTATCTATGGATTCAGTTCTAAACAGATTATATATTGAAGGTAAAATTTCAAAGGAAGAATATATTAAGATAGCGTCGGATCATTTATTTGAACGTACCGTTAATGATTCAATACAGAATGAAGGGATCGTTAGAGCTAAAGTTTGGAGAGTTATCAATAAACTTGCTAAGAATAAATCCAAAGCTAAGAAACTATATAATAAATTAGTAGATAAATATAGAGACTTTCATAAGAAGAGTTAGTTATGGAACAAGTACTTAATCCGAAGGTTCTTTTATATTATGAAGCTTTAGAATTGGCGAAGAGGAAGGACGGGTATTTTGATTTATCTAAGGATGAACAAGATAAAATGGTTTGGAAACTATATAGAGAAATGTTAGAAAAACGGGAGGAAAAATAATGGAAGAAGAAATTAAGAACGTTTGTGAGAGTGTTAGCATTATGAGATTTGAACCTAATGATATTTTATTGGTTAAAGTTAATACGAAGTTTACTAATGAAATAGCAAATGCGTTTAAGAGTAGTTTGGATCAAGTGATTCCGAAAGAATTAAATATTAAAGTGTTGTTTATGGGAGATGGTGTTGAGTTTGTGATTATGAGAAAGGATCGTGACGCAAGAGTAAACTAATAGAGGATACCATCTAAATGACTATCTTAGAAACATACTTATTAAAACTATATAAAGAGAAGAAACAGGATATTGTTAATGAACAGTTTACTGAAGCTATATTGTTATATTTAGCCTATAAGAAGATAGAAAAGACTTTTAGTAAGTGTAGAAGAAAATGTTATAAATTAAAAGATAAGTCTAGAAAACCGGCTTGTAAGTTTAGATGTGATTTATCTAGAGCTAAAAGAGAAGTAGCTTATTTTGAATTGGCTATTAGAAAAACAAAAAACCCAGTTAAGAAAAAATTTTATGAAACACAGTTAAAGATAGCTCAAAGAAATTTGGGTATATTAATAGGAACTGTTGAGAAGTTTCGTTTAGCTTCTTTACAGAAACCTATTGTAAATGTTATTAATAAATTTAATCAGCAATAACCTAATTAGAGGAGATTTTAAGAGTCATGAAAAAATCAGAACTGAAGACAGAAAACACCAACTTACTAAGATTATCAAAAAAATATCTCACTGAGATGAAGTCTAAAATTGGTTCGTCTGATCTTGATGTCTTGATCGAACTCTTGGAATCAACGGTAGACCCTGATCCGTCGGAATTATATCTTCTACAAAGTTTATACCAACTAAAAGAAAAGTTAGTTCTTACGGAATCCAGATTGACTAGCTATTTAAATAAATCAAAAGTAAGACTTCCAGAAAATAAATTAGATGATTTATACGATGGTGATGCTTCATACGGTACGTCTAAACTTTTCAAATACTAAGGAGGTATAAATAAATGGCAGAAACTGGTGATCAACTCAGCAAGAATGATTTATACATCTTGATGGAATCGTATAAAAACAATATCCAATTAAATACTACATTACTAGAACAGCAAAAGCAGTTAATAATAATGAATACTGCAGCTATTGAAAAACAAAAAGAGTTTTGTAGTACTTTAGATAAGTTTATTGAGAATCTTACAAATTGTTCTAAGAAGCTTGAAGATAATCATATTAAGATTGTTGACTTAATTGATAATAAAACTTCTGATATTGGTACAAAAATAATAACAATGGAATCAAACAATTCTATAGAACATTCAAAAATAACAAATAAACTTTATGTAGCTTTAGGCGGAATGGTTCTAATTGTTATAGCGGTTATTAATTTAGCATTTACATATGCAGATAAATTTAATGATATTATAAAACATTTAGGTAAATAAAACATGAAAACAGTTTGTATATTAGGAGGTTTTAATTTAACTAATAAACTCCACGAACTACATATGATTGTTTCTCGAATAAAAAATTATAAATTTCTTTTTCCTGATTTAGATCATGTGAAAGAATTAACATATATTATGAATTAATAAGAGACACCATCAATTTATCAGATTCTATAATACTAATAAATGATAATAAAAGTTCAAATACTTTTTCAATAATTTTTGGGATGGCGTTTCAGTCAAATAAAGAAATGAAGATTAATTCATTCGATAATATTAAAAATTATTTCGAAGGAAAAGGAGGTGAAGTATAATGCAACGATTAGCAATTAATAAGTCATATTTAATCTATCTTACAAACGAAAATAAGGAGTTTGAGAAAAAAATACATAATATACTTTTAAGAGATGTTAGAAATATTGAAGTGAAAATATTTCCATGTAGACAAAAACTAGGCGAAGCTTTAACAGAAAATATAAATTTTGTTGATTTAGTAATGCTTGATATTCTATTTGATGAGGAAAGTTTAAATAGAATGGAAAATGTTTTACAATCAATATATGGAAAAAGTCCAACAGCATTTCTATTATTTACGAACGAGAAAGATTTTAATGAAGAAAAATTTAAAGATATAAATAATCGATATCCAGATCTAATATATGATTTTATGAATGAACATACATTTAATGAATTTGTTTTTGTAAACAGAGTAAAAGCTCTTTTGAGCATTCCTAGACTTTCCAAGAACTTTATTGTTCAAAAAGAAGCTGTTCAAAACAATCTATGGATGGCGTTAGATTATTCTAATTTATTTGTTGTTGTTTTAAACAAAAAAATGGAAGTCGTATTAGCTAATTATCAATTATCTAAAACTCTAGGTTTTGAAGAAGAAAATAAAATCATTGGGACCAACTGGATGGATTATCTTGGACCAACCGATACAGATTTGGTAAAACATGTTTTTGAAGAAACGTTACAAGGAAGCAAATCTTATGAAGAATTTACAAATAATATTTATAACAAAAATACTAAAAAGTCTATAACAGTTAGATGGTTTAATACATTAATTAACAGTACTTTTAATTGTACATTTTCTATTGGTGTTCCTATAGTTAATGAACCTTCTGTTGATGATAATGTTGATGCAGTCAGAGCTTATTTTACTGATATTTTAAGAAAAGATAAAACAACTATTAATGCGATGAAGGAAGTTACTATGAAGTATTCTAAGAAACTTTTAGAAAATGGAATTTAGAAAGGAATAGTTATGAGTAAAGATGAATCAAAATTGTTAGATATTCCTTGTGGAAAATATTGTTATAGTTTTACAACTCCTGATGGTTTTAAATGTAGTTGTGAACTTGATTGTAATTGTGATATAAGTTTAGTTAAAAAATTTTGTCCTTATTATTTTTATATTGACAATGGTTTAACTAAATGTACTTTATTGAATATAACATCTGACGATGATGATTGTTTTTCAAGTAGTTCAAAGGTTTGTAGTTTTAATGAGTTTGATGAAGAAATCAAATGAAAGGAAATATTATGACAACGGTAACAGCGAATTGTTCATTTTGTAATCCGAAGAAAAAAGATTGGGAAGAAAAAGGTTTTTATGGTTATAGATGTCCAGCTTGTCAGGGAAATACAGCATTCATTGTTTCTAGTAGACACAGGGGTGCTTTAAATGACGAAGAAAAAGTTATTGTTTCTCAATTAGTTAGACAACATTATCCAGATTTAGAAATAACATGGATGTCTGAAAAAAGAAAAAATATAGCTCATTGGTATGATTTTTTAAAACCAAAAAAGAAATAATGAACTCACTAAAATATTTATAAGAACAAAATTAAAAGGAGTTCTATCATGAATCTATGGGAAGAATATATAATTAATTTATATGAAGAAAAGAAATGGATTCAGAAAGCTATTGAAAAACCTGGTTCTTTACATCGAGCGTTGGGTGTACCAAAAGGGGAGAAAATTCCTGCTAGTAAATTAAAAATTAAATCAACTGACTCTCCAAAAATGAAGAGAAGAAAAATTTTAGCGAAAACTTTAAAAAAGTTAAGAAAGAAAAAATGAAACTAGATTCAATAACTAGAGAATCTGTTAAAAAATTATCTAATCAAGAATTGGTGTCATTACATCGAAGAATACACCAACTAATAGCTTTAAAAAGGAAATCATCTATAAACTTAATTAAGATTCATAATATTTTAGTTCATGAAATGGTCAAAAGAAAATTAAAACATTATTCTAACATAAGTTAGAGGAGTATTAAGTAATGGCAAAGGTAAAAATCACACAACTACCGGGATATATTGAAATCGATAAACAAAACGATTTGCTTCCAATAGTTGATAAATTAAATACTGAAACAAAGAAAATTACTTCAGATAATTTAGTTTTATCATATGCAGCTACACCTGAAGATATAGATCGTGGTATCAGTGACGAAGTATATATTACTCCAAAAGCTCTTTTCGATTCTACAGCTTATGTTAGTATGTCTTTTATGACAGTCGCATATAATGGTAATAAACCATTAACAACAATAGACGAAGCATATCAAGATGTTCCAAATGAAATGGAAGGATATACATTAGTATCTTGGTCTGCTATGTGTGTTGATCCATCGAGTTCTGGTGATATTGTATTTTCTATAACTCACGATGGAATCGATATGTTTACTAGTTCAATTACTATTGATGAATGGCATACTAGTTCTAGAACATCAACCCATCCTGCAGTTGTAAATCCATTTAATCAAACTTTATCAGCGGGAAAGGTTATTCATTTTGCTGTTACTAGTAAAGGAACAGGTGTTACTTTTGCAAAAGTAACTTTAGGTTTTAGAAATAAAGCTATATCTGGAGGCGGAGCTGGAGGAGGCGGAGATGTTTATGGACCATCTTCTGTAGTTGATGATGATATTGCAGTATTTAATGGAACTTCAGGAAAAGTTATAAAAGATTCTGGTGTAAAGATTACAGATATAGCTTTAGGTGATGTTCAAGGTCCGGTACATTCTTATGATAGAGATGTTCCAATATTTGATGGGACTACTGGAAAAGTTATAGCTGATTCTGGTATAACCATTGATGAATTAAAAGATCATAATCAATTAGATAATTTACAAGGTGGTGATGCAACATCTGTTGAGTTTTATCATGTTACTAGTATTGAAAAATCAGTAATAGAAGATACTTCTGGGGTAAAT
>ENA-UPTA01003779-UPTA01003779.1-activated-sludge-metagenome-genome-assembly--contig:-NODE-3779-length-14660-cov-15.729955_pt1 | contig 14660 bp, 5 predicted proteins | sample MGYA00238184_ERZ773361 | MGnify/ENA primary metagenome ERZ773361 (study PRJEB29100, sample SAMN05720205) | activated sludge metagenome | isolation source: anaerobic digester from wastewater...
ATCGTGAGGATATCTATGAAATCCCTCTCGAAGTCTTACGCGAAGCTTTGGTCAATGCCCTCATGCATCGCGACTATAGCATTGCCGGCACACAGATCAGCGTAGAAGTCTATGATGATCGTGTGGAAATCGCCAATCCCGGAGGTCTGCCCAAAGGTCTTTCCCTGAAGGACCTCGGCAAGGTATCCGTTCGGCGTAATGAACTGATCGCGGATATTTTCTTCCGCCTGCATAAGGTTGAACGTATCGGTATGGGTATCCGGAAGATGAAAGAGACCATGGTTGAAGCAGGTTTGCGCGAGCCGACCTTCGCACCGGATGGATTCTTTCGCGCTATCTTCTACCGTTTACCGGAATTTGCCTTGAAAGAAAGTCCAGACGTCACCGACACAACCGGTAAAAAACATGCATTGGGGACTACCCAAGAAACTACCCAAGAAACTACCCAAGAAAAAATTCTGCAACTGATAAAGACGAATCCGTCCAGCACACGGAAAGATCTGGCTGATAAAATCGGTCTAAGCCAGAACGGTGTGAAGTATCATTTAGACAGGCTCAGGAAACAGGGTATCATCAAGCACACCGGCGCAACAAAGAAGGGAAAATGGGAAATAATAAATTAGTGGATAGTGACCAGTGAATAGTGATGAGTAAGGATGAAAGGGCTGGAAGTGAAACACAAAAATACAAATGGTAAAACAATAGAAACACTGACACATGATGAAGCGAAGCGAAAAAATATTCCCACCGCCGAGTTTCAATCCATTATGCAAAAAGAATCGCAAGCCCCGTTGAAAGTTGACTATCCGCGAAATGCAGAAGGCCTGGACGATGAAAAGCAAAACCGCAACCGCGACCTCGACCCGCAATTGGTCTGGCGCGGCAAGGATGAGCAGGACTGGTCAGATTTGATTGTGCAAGCCCCGCCGCTCTATATTCAGGAAAAAGTTCATCCCAAAGTGCTCATTGACGATCTGCTGCGCCGCACGGCATCCGACAAGCAGGCCGCCGAAATTCAGACAGACCTTTTTGGCGATTTCAACGGCATCCCGACCGAGGCTGCCAAGACCGATTTCTACCAGCATGACCAGAACTGGTCAAATCGCATGATTCTGGGCGATAGCCTGCAAGTCATGGCGTCCCTGGCCGAGCGCGAAGGCCTGCGCGGCAAGGTGCAATGCATTTATTTTGATCCGCCCTACGGTATCAAGTTCAACTCCAACTTCCAGTGGTCCACCACCAGCCGCGATGTAAAAGACGGCAATGTCGATCACATCACACGCGAACCGGAACAGGTCAAAGCCTTTCGCGATACCTGGCGAGACGGAATTCATTCCTATCTGACGTATCTGCGCGACCGCCTGACCGCAGCACGGGATTTGTTGACGGAAAGCGGCTCCATCTTTGTGCAGATTGGGGATGAGAATGTCCATCGGGTAAGAGCGCTGATGGATGAAGTTTTTGGTGATGACAACTTCATCGGCCTAATCTGGTTTAGAAAGAAAACAATGCCACTTGGCGCTACTTACCTTGAGCGCATGGGAGATTACATAATTTGGTTTGGGAAGGATGCAACGCATACAAAATTCAGACGTCTTTTTAGGCCAATTGAGATAGTTGGTGATTTTCACTGGAATTGGCGACAGACCGATTTTACATCTAGAATGAAATACTCCAAAAAGGAATTGGAAGAGAACCCTTCTGGTGACCCATTGCGCTTAGTTTCAATGTGGCCTCCTTCATTCAGTGCTAAAGACGTTTATGACTTACCATATCAAGGAAAGAAATGGCCACCTGCACCCGGACAATGCTACCCATCAGGTACAGACAAACTTGAACGTGTAGCAAAAGCCGGACGATTTGAGATTGAGGGAAATTATCTGCGTTATGTAATGAAACTTTCTGATGATAATACAACAAAATTAAATTTGACTTGGACTGATACAACTGGTGCGCGAGATCAGCGATACGTAATTGAAACAAATGAGTTAGTTATCCAACGCTGCATTCTCATGTCCACCGATCCCGGCGACCTCGTTCTCGACCCCACCTGTGGTTCCGGCACAACGGCTTACGTTGCCGAACAGTGGGGACGTCGGTGGATTACGATTGATACCTCGCGCGTGGCGCTGGCGCTGGCCCGTGCCCGAATTATGGGTGCCCGCTATCCCTACTATCTACTAGCCGATAGCCGCGACGGGCAACTGAAGGAGGCAGAAATCAGAGGCAGAATCCTCCCCGACCCCCCTTTGGTAAAGGGGGGAGCCGCAGGCGGGGGGATTTATGGCGATATCCGTCAGGGGTTTGTCTATGAACGCGTTCCGCACATCACGCTCAAATCTATTGCCAACAACGCTGAAATCGATGTGATCTGGGAAAAGTGGCAGGAAAAACTCGAACCCGTCCGCAAACAACTCAATGAATCCCTCGGACGTACCCTCTCTCGTCATGCCCGCGAAGGCGGGCATCCAGAAACAAAAAACCTGGATTCCCGTCTGCATACCCTGAAGAGCACAAGCGTGAATGACAACCTTTTTGAATGGGAAGAATGGGAAATCCCCCGCGATCTTTCCGCTGTCATACCGGCGAATACCCTGAAGGGCACGAGTGCCGGTATCCAGGACAAAATGAAAAACGTGGAAAAACTTCACACTCAGTGGTGGCAATATCGCATCGCCCGTCAAAAAGAAATTGATGCATCCATCGCCGCCAAAGCCGAATATGAATATCTCTATGACAAACCTTATGAGGACAAAAAGAAAGTACGCGTGGCCGGTCCCTTCACAGTGGAAAGCCTTTTGCCGCATCGCGTTCTGGGCGTGGATGAAAACGACGAACTGATTGACGGGACAAAAGACCCGAGCTCCGCTTACGGAACCGTCCGCGACTTCACGCAAATCATTTTGGAAAACCTCAAAGTAGCTGGCGTCCAGCAGGCCCACAAAGAAGATAAAATCACCTTCACGACGCTCACCCCCTGGCCGGGCCACTATATCTGTGCTGAAGGCCGTTTTGAAGTGACTAGCGAAGAGTGGCTAGTGGATTGTGAAAAAACAAAAAACTCTAATACCGCTTCACTAACCACTAACAATCAGCCACTATCCACTTCCGAAAAGCGCGCAGCGATTTTCATCGGGCCGGAATTCGGAACGGTTTCCCGCCCGGATTTGGTAGTCGCTGCCCGCGAGGCCGGAGATGCCGACTTTGACGTGCTCATCACCTGCGCCTTCAATTACGATGCGCACTCATCGGAATTCAGCAAGCTTGGCCGCATCCCCGTGCTCAAAGCCCGGATGAATGCCGATTTGCACATGGCTGCCGATTTGAAAAACACCGGCAAAGGCAACCTGTTTGTCATCTTCGGCGAACCGGATATAGACATTCTGGATGCCAAAGAAGGACAGATTCAAGTAAAAATAAACGGTGTGGATGTGTTTCATCCCAACACCGGAGAAGTTCGCAGCGATGGCGCCGAAGGCATCGCCTGCTGGTTTATCGACACGGACTACAACGAAGAAAGCTTCTTCGTCCGCCACGCCTATTTTCTCGGCGCAAACGATCCCTACAAGGCATTGAAGACCACCTTGAAAGCAGAAATCAACGAAGAAGCCTGGGCGACCCTAAACAGCGACATTTCCCGCCCCTTCGACAAACCCAAATCCGGCCGCATCGCCGTTAAAGTCATCAATCATTTAGGTGATGAAGTTATGAAGGTGTTTAAGGTGTAATATTTCAAAATGCTATTAGATGTAAAAGAAGGCGACATTATTTATCATAAGTACTTGGGTGTTATTGCAATAGTTCGCGTTCAAGCAAACAGTATTATCGCTGACACCGGGCGTCATGGCGAATTGGTATTTCCATTTTATGATTTTGGTAAAATGCTCTTTCTTGAAGAAAGCCATGTGAGGAATTATTTTAATACCGAAGATGAATATGCAAAATTTTGCCTCCAGGCTAAAAAGGCAAAAGCTGAGCAGGTCACAAACATCAGTCATATTCCATACTCGTTTCTGTTCAAACGCGTTAAGGCAAGTTCAATTGCCATAGATATTGAAAGCAATGGCAGCGAAATATATCAACTGGGATATGCTACTGACAGTGAAACAAGATTATTTAATAATACCAAAAACGGTTTTCTTGACGAGATTAAAGAGACGGAAGCAGTTGCAAAGGCAAAATCTCACTGGCTGATTGGGCATAACATAATAGATTGGGATTTGCCGATTCTGAGAGGTGTCGAGGAAAATTGTTTCTCAAACAAAATCATTTGGGATACGTTACTGGTTTCTTGGATACTCGCCCCATGGAAAAAATCACACGCGCTTGTGAATAAGGAAAACGCACATCAGGCGGATTCCGACGCGAAAGCATCGCTCAATCTCTTTTATAGTCAAGTTGATCAATTCCCAGAGGACTATATACCGGTGCTTGTTGAGAAACTTCTTGATCCGGTTGAGTTCCTTTTTTGGAATTCTAGAATCTTGTATCAAACTGACAGAGACTACCCTGACATTCCAGATTATCTGAAAGGCAGTATTAAGAAAGATCGAGTAATTATCATTCCACAGTGGCGGCTTATGGAATGTGCATGGTGTCGGAACGTCGTCTATGTCTGGCCGGAAACGCACGGTAATGATGAGGATTGCCTGATCGACTTGGCAGCGTTGAATAGACTCGCCTCCAATGACGGGGATACCTGGCTCCATGCATTGACCGTTGTTGTGAGAGATGCGGAAAGTCGTGATGTCCAAGTGTTGCTCAGAATGATTCCCAAATGGCTTCGCAATAAACTTCTAAAGAAGCTTCAGGCAGGACGGTGCTTAATTAAAAACCATCATGCTGTTCCGGGAAAAATCAATATCAGCGCATATCACGCGTATCGCGACAACAAACTCGATTTGTATAATCAGACTCTTTTGTCAGAATCTCTTGATCGTCTATTTTGGGAAGAAGCGCAATTTGACTTAAAAGCTGAGCCGATAGCTCTGGATAATCATTTGGCGCTGAATATTCCAGGAATGATGATGCCGAATGTGGCCTCGATGTATTGTGTAAACGATAAAGATAATATAAGCCGTTTCTTGCTGGAAAATGGCTTGATTACTACCAGTGAATTAAGTGCAAAGCAGATATGGCTTACCTATGAGCCTGCCAATATAAAAAATGCCAAGGATTCATGCTGGCATCTTCAAAAACAGCTCCCTTTTTCTGAACTGCAAGAACTCGAAGAACGGAACCAGTCGTATGTCTTCAATGAGGCAAAGACACTCACTCCGATATTTCCCAATTGGAAAAAGACAAGCTACTGTACAACTAAAGTTGTCGGTGATTTCATTCCGCCAACATCTTCCAATCGTTTTCAATACTGGCAGGATACACTGTTGCGCCTGTTGTCTCTCGAAAGTAACCACGCATTTAATGGAATATATGTTCTACTTCTGACCCATATGCACGAAAAAGAGGCTATAGCCTCGGCGCTAAGTGATTATGGCAAAGCAATCTTTTTCGACGGTAAGCCCTTACGCCATTTGGAGCGCCTAAGGCGAGAAAATAAGAGATTTGCGGTAGATACAATTGATCAGTCTGAACATTGGTTGATGGCTGCTGAAAGACTTGGCTGTGATATCCAACTTGTTATTGAATCTCTTCCGGTATTTGACTGGTTGATTTGTTTGAACGCTGCGATAGATAGCGCTGATTTAGACAGCGTAGAAAGAACTGAAGACGCTTTAAAAGAGGATGAATCAGATGGCGAGGGCCTTGATCAGGCGCAAGAAGACGTCTTAGACAATTCTGGGAAGAAGCGGCATAAGAATAAAGTATCCGCATACTTGAAGCCGTACAATATGTCACGTGAGCTTGTCGAGCGCTGTGTCGGACAATATTTAATGCCGTGGATATGTAATGTACTGAAGGGATATTCGCCTGCTCATTCGCCAATTATTCTCGATTGCCGATTTGATCATCTGCATTTGAATCGATCCGGGAATTTTCCCCGTTGTGACTATGTAATAACCCCTTTTTCTGAGGTGCAGCAGGAGCATCTGATACATTTACTTCGTGAATCCATGGGAGATATTGAACGTCAAAGCGCCCCGGCGGACTACGAGGCATATAGGTGTTTTCTATCAGAACATTGGGGCCACGACGGTTTTAAGGAAGGCACACAACGCCCGGCGATGGAAGCCATTATTGCCAGTGACAGCGATGTCCTAGTGCGCCTGCCGACAGGGGAAGGGAAATCCGTTCTTTTCCAGGTTCCGGCGTTATTACGCGGTATGAGAACGCAGAAGCTCACACTTGTTGTTACACCGCTTAAGGCACTGATGGCCGATCAAGTAACAAAATTGTGGGAAATGGGGTTTTCTACGTCGGTAGATTATTTGAGTGGCGACCGGGATCCATGGGTAAACAGCGAAGTTTATCAGGGTATCATCGATAACCGGATTAAACTTCTCTATGTCGCGCCGGAACGCTTCCGAATACGCCGCTTTAAGGAAGCGCTTACTCGACGTCTGGCGACTGATAAAACATTTGAATATGTCGTTGTGGACGAAGCGCACTGCATCAGTCAATGGGGTTTTGAATTCCGGCCGGATTATCTTTATGCCATAAAGGAACTTCAAAACATTTGCCGACAGCCTGACGCTATATCAAGATTTCTCTTTTTTTCCGCTACGGTAACAGATGCTATCCTTGAAGCCATCAAGAAAGAAATGAATGTTAAGGCGGATGAAGAATTCAAATGCAGACCGGAAAATATGCTTCATCCCATCCAGCCATTCATTCAACTGGATAGTGAAGATGTTCAAAGTAAGCTCTACCATACAAAAAGCATCACATCGTCCAGGATTGCATTCATTAAAGCGCGAATCAGAAATACTGATCTTGCCAAGAGTGCCGTGATTATCTTCGTCACCCGCAGACACCATGCCGAAGATTTAAGTTGCATGTTGGAAGACGCCGTTAAAGATGGAAGCTTGCAACAGGATGCAGAAATTCGTTATTTTCACGCAGGTCTTTCAGCGGAAGAACGGTCGGAGGTCTATGATGAATACAAAAGCCGTAAAGTAAACGTCTTGGTTTGCACAAAAGCTTTTGGAATGGGAATGGACATATCCCATATACACAAGTGTATTCATCTGGCGCCGCCCAGCTACCTTGAGGATTACTTGCAGGAGGTTGGGCGCACGGGAAGAGGCGTTGAAGATAGAGAAAGTGCCGGAATAGACAGAGTTCATTGCGATTTGCTTTATGATCGAAGCGATTTTGAGAAAAATAACGAAAAAATATTTGAAGGTAGAATTTCTTTCGATAAGCTTACTGATCTCTGGAATCGTTTGATCAGCGAAGCGCGAACCGATGTGCAGGGGGGACACCAACCCTTTTGCGTTATCCCGACAAATCAATATGGCGAATTTGACGAAAACAAGCTTCGTTTGTCGTTATTCTGGTTGGAAAGAAGCAATCGTCTGGTGATCCTTGATTCCGTTTATGGCCTTCTCCGATTACGCCTGAACAAGGAACTCTTGCAAAAAAGCGCCACAGGGAAGGATAATGAAAGTATTGTCGCCAACGCAATATTACAACTCTACAAAGCATCAGAACCGGATAAACAGCATATAACAGCGACCACCGAATGGGTGGAGAGAATTGTTGACTTCTTCAGTAACTTTGCCGGCATTCTTTTTAAAAGCAAAGACGATTCCCCGAGAACAAACCAAGAGGTGGACAACACTGCCGAAACTGCAGATAAATGGGATGAAGCGGAAATACATGTAGTCAATATTTGGCAGAAAACGGCGCTTCCGCGCATCGATGATATCTTGACAGCCCTGCGTGACCTTCAAAAAAGTGGCGCATTGTCCATTATTAGAAATATTCAATTTAAAACGCTTTCATTATTTGATCAGCGAGATATGCTTTGGAAATGTCTGGATATTATGTTGAAAAACATAATTGTCAACACGCCGCGGAATGGTCGTGTTGTTAATCCCGCAGAAATGATTTCATGGCTACAGGAATATACGCCCGATTCACCTGACGACAATGTCATTAACTGGACCGAACAGAAGATCAATTCCGTCCGTCATAGAGTCATAAAAGCCGGTATATTTCTATGCCGTGGCGCCGGTTTAAATATGCACGAAAACCACGATGATGGAGGCAATATCACATATACATATACCCTGAGCCCAAATAGAAGCCGTTACGTTGAAAAAAAAGTAAAAGACATTATTCATATCGCCAAAGAAGTTGTCGCACATGTAAAATCATCAAATGCAATATCATTTTCATTGCTTCTCTCCTGTTGCGGTAAAAAGGTGGATCAGAAAAAGTTGGAAGCCGCTCTCCGGAATCTTTCTTATCTTGGAATATGTGCAAACCAGCAATCGTTATTTTCCCGAAGCTATGTTCTGGGGTTGAAGACGACTCTTCCTCTGAATCATCCAGATTATGAAGAAATCAATCTGGCGGTTGATGAAAAGCTAAAGCAATGCAACGAAATGGCGCGGCTGAAAGCTCATGCAATGGAGCTTTACGCCCGTTTAAAGCCTGACCTGCGCAAGAAATATATTGACGACTACTTCAAAATTAAGACGACTGAAGACATGATGCGTTTTATTGCTGATACGGTGGATGAAGTAGGAAGCGATAATTCGGAACTTCAAGAAATCCTTGCCAGCGCCCGTGAAGATGCCATGAAAGAAGAATTAGAAAAGCTGCACCCGGAGAAGCGCCCAATTTGCGAAGAGCGGTATCAGGAGAGGTTTGTGGTCAATGCCGGACCTGGGGCGGGCAAAACGCGGCTGCTCATGATGCGCTGTGCCCATCTTTTCCACACGCAGGGACTTGAACCAGAGCAAATATTGGTTCTGGCGTTCAACAGGGCGGTTGTCTATGAGATAAGAGAAAGGCTTGTCGAATTATTCAGTAAGCTGCGCTACGGCTCTTATGTGAAGAAACTTAACGTTTACACCTTCCATGCGTTTGCTAAACGCGAACTGAAGAAATCAAGAAACGGCAGTGATGAAGCTGAACTCGAAAAGCTCCTGCCCGACTTCGCGGAACGACTCCGGACAGACGATCAATTTAGAAATGAAGTGGCGGGGCACTATAAAGCCATTCTGATCGATGAATATCAGGACATGAACGATGAATTTTACAGTGTAATTATTTCATTGCAAAAAGCATCCGGAGCCGGCCTGATGGTTATTGGCGATGATGACCAGGATATTCTTCTTTGGAATCGCTTGAAAAAGGAGCAAAAGACACGTTTGCATGCGGGTGATTATTTTGAAAAGTTAAATAACGATGTTGCTAATGATAATATCAAATACCTTACCATTAATTTCCGTTCTGCGGGTGAAATTGTTCAACGATCACAGAAATTCTTAGATAATGTTCTCATGAAAGTGCAGCCATCAAGGCCAAGGCTAAAAAGGGATATCCTACTTAAAGAAAACCCCGACAACAAAATTAAAGCTGCAATTGAACAGGATTGTACACTAGAAGATTTTATAGAAATCATTACTGAGCAGCTTAAAGAAAATAAAGAAATAGCCATCCTGTGCAGAACTAACGCCGAAGTGTTTGATATCTATAAAAGGATATTGACAGAGAATGTGATTAATTCTGACGCTATTAGCATTCAAAATAATATCGATCTTCGTTTGTCTAATATTCGAGAATATGCCGAATGGCTTGATATATGTCGCAGAATGTCTATTCCGGGTCAAGATAGATTGATGACTGATGATTTGAATAAAGAATTGATGGCCAGTTATCACGACCTGAATCTTCCACAAGACAATAGACAATTGATACATCAACTATGGGAAATAACTCATTTGCAATTCAGGAATCCAAATCTTCAGATGCATATTGAGTTCATTGAAGATATATGCCAATCCGATTTTGAAAGATTGCTGAGACGCTATAATAAGACCGCCGCGCGGGGGCGTCTGGTTATCTCTACAATTCATAAAGTTAAGGGGCTTGAGTTTGATACAGTATACATCAAGCCATCTTCAGCATCTTTTCCTTTACGTGAGGATGGTGAAAGCAACATGGTCTGCGATATTAGCGATCATGCAGCTGAAGAAGCGAGGCTTTTTTATGTTGCCATGACCCGTGCAAAGAGTGGTATGTATTTCAAATGGGGGGATCGTGAGAAAGGCTGGGCTAGCAGAAAGCAATACAAACCCGATGATGAAAATAAACCATCATATCTTGAAGGGCGCCCCGAACAAGAAGTACATCTTAGCTGGCCAGGGTTTACGCCACAAGTTGAGCGCGGGTTGCAAGAGTATATTACCACTAAGGTGTCAGTTGGGGATCGAATCTCTATTAAGAGCGGAGTGATTATCCATAGAGGCGAAAGGATCGGGGTTTTAGCGAATGCTGTCGCGAAAAGGACATGGAGTGAATGTTCAGTGAGTGCAATTATCAGATCAGCAGTGACCGAAAAACTAAAGAAAGAAAAACCATGGATATACGAAAATATTCACCCATCGCTTAAAGAAAAAGGTTGGTTGTATACAGTGCTTGTACAAAGCATATAGATTAATGATGATTCCACGTAAAGGAAGGTGACATAATTATGGATGCAAAAGAAGGTAAAATGCATGAACAACAACTCAATAAATTCTGGCGACACGGCGACGAAATCATCTGTACGAGAATATTCCGCCGTTCCGACAATGAATGCTATCTGTGCGGCAACACGCCCATTGAATGGCATCATGTTTTGTTAAACACGATTTCGAATCAAATCATCGATGTCGAATTATCCTGTGTCATCGAAATGAAAAAAATATTGGAAAAATTGGGATCAGATCGGAAGATACTATTTTTCCCACAGTATGAAGAAGAGGTGAATCATATCAATTCACTGTACCAGGGGACGGCGGCTATTGTAGAATTTAATCCAAATCCTGATATCATTATAAACTTGTTATCCAAGCCTAAGAACCTGACTTACAAGCAGGTAAGGCCAATACTTGATCATACCTGCAAATTCAATGATGAATTTATGTCGGAGCTATTTCATGCAGCGCTCGATATTTATCTTGAGCGAAAATATTATATTTATGACTCTTTGGAAGAACATGAAAAGACGGATAATGTGGAACAATGCATTAAAAATCATCTCCGTGAAGAATGGGAACGGATAAAATCTGAGGTTAAATATAAATCGTCCTCATACATCGCGAAAGCAGACGATAAGGATATACCTTTTTGATATTGAATGGATGAAAGGGAAAATCAGATGCAATTCCGCATCGCTGACACATTTACCGACAGTTTATCCAAACTGACCAACGAAGAGCAGAAAGCCGTCAAGACCACGGCCTTCGATCTCCAAGTGAACCCTGCCAGTCCGGGGATGCAGTTTCACAAGCTGGAAAAGGCGAAAGACAAACGATTCTGGTCGGTTCGTGTCAGCAGTGATTTGCGTTTGATTGTCCACAAAACTGAAAGCAGTTTGCTTTTATGTTATGTCGGCCATCATGATCATGCTTATCAATGGGCTGAATGCCGGAAACTGGAAACCCATCCGCAGACCGGTGCGGCGCAACTGGTTGAGATTCGGGAAACCGTCAAAGAAATCATCGTTCCCGCATACGCTGAATCCGTGCAGCCTGCCACTCCGGCGTTCAGGAAGCCTTTGTTTGCCAATTATTCCGATGCCGATTTATTAAAATATGGTGTGCCGCCGGAATGGCTCGACGATGTCCGTCAGGCTAATGATGATAGTATCCTCGAACTGGCCGATCATCTGCCGGGTGAAGCGGCGGAAGCGCTTTTATGTCTGGCAACGGGGACGCTACCGCAAATACTACCGCCTGCTGCCGCAGGCACCGATCCGTTTGCGCATCCCGATGCCGAGCGGCGTTTCCGCACGATGCACAATATTGAAGAGTTGGAACGTGCCTTGGAATACCCCTGGGAGAAATGGATTGTATTTCTGCATCCGGCGCAACGACAAATGGTGGAAAAAGATTATGGCGGGCCGGCGCGTGTTTCCGGGTCGGCAGGCACTGGCAAGACCATCGTCGCGCTGCATCGGGCGGTCTTTTTGTCCCGGTCCAATCCGGAGGCCCGTGTGCTTTTGACAACGTTTTCCGATACGCTTGCCAATGCTTTGCGCATCAGAATGAGACGCTTGATCAGCAATTCGCCCCGCATTGGCGAACGTCTGGAATGCGTTGCGTTAAATGATATCGGCTTGAGGCTCTATTCAGCAAAATTCGGCAAAACTCAAATAGCATCCGATGCCGATATCGCAAAGGTCGTGAAGGAAGCTGCAGGCGAGGTTCCCGGTCATAAATTCCCGGTTTCTTTCCTGATTTCGGAATGGAAGGATGTGGTGGATGCCTGGCAACTGCACACTTGGGAAGAATACCGCGATGCCCGCAGACTTGGCCGCAAATCACGCCTGCCGGAAAAGCAGCGAGTTGTTCTCTGGTCGATCTTTGAAATAGTCCGCACTAAGCTTCAGTCCCAAAAACTTTTAACCTATGCAGATATCTTTACCCGCCTGGCGGCTCATTTTGCCAAAAGCAAAAAGCTGCCCTTTGATTATGTTGTGGTGGATGAGGCACAGGATATCAGTATTTCTCAACTGCGGTTTCTGGCCGCCCTGGGTGCGGGACGATCCAACAGCCTGTTCTTTGCCGGTGATTTGGGTCAGCGGATTTTCCAGCAGCCTTTTTCCTGGAAATCACTAGGCGTGGATATCCGGGGACGTTCCCGAACCCTGAAAATCAATTACCGGACATCCCATCAGATTCGCATGCAGGCTGACCGTCTGTTAGGTAAAGAAATAATGGATGTGGACGGCAATAAGGAAGAGCGCCTGGGCATTGTTTCCGTTTTCAACGGGCCGAAACCGGTCATCATGGTTTATGATTCGCAGGATCAGGAAAAAGATGCCGTAGCGCTATGGCTTTCAGATAGAATCAGAGAGGGGACATTGCCGCATGAGATCGGCTTGTTTGTCCGCACGGATGCTCAGTTGTCAAGAGCGCAGGCGGCTGCCGGGAAGGCGAAAATTCCCTATCGAATTCTTGATGACACAGTGGAGACAACCAGCGGACAGGTGTCGATCAGCACCATGCATCTGGCCAAGGGGCTTGAGTTCCGTGCCGTTTGCGTGATGGCCTGTGATGATGAGGTGGTCCCCCTGCAGGAACGTATTGAAACAGCCGCTGACGATGCCGATCTGGAAGAAGTCTATAACACGGAACGGCACCTGCTGTATGTTGCCTGCACGCGTGTCCGCGATAACCTGCTTGTTACCAGCGGCGATTCGCCATCTGAATTTCTGGATGATCTGAAACGGTGTTGATGGTTTTATGAAGAATATAATCACTCCAAAATATACATGCCTTATGCATGCAGAAAGGGTTTAATTAACGGTCTCATAATAAGCTTTAGAGTTCTGGATTCCCGCCTTCGCGGGAATGACGACTTGTTGCTATTCTGACACAGTCTCTTCGCTGGTGTGACGACTGAGACAAAAATGTTGTTATTATTGTTGGACGATTAATATAATTCTAACTCAAATCCCCAGATAGGCTTTATAATACTCCCCAAAAACTGGACAGAGCAATAAGGTGGGTGATAGTCTGCCATAACCGAGAAGGAGAGAGGATATGGCAAAGCAAATGCGGAAGAGTTACGATGCAGCCTTTAAAGCCAAAGTTGCCCTGGAAGCAGTGAAGGGCGAAAAGACCATGGCTCAGCTTTCGAGCGAGTATGGAGTACATGTCAATCAAATTGGTCAATGGCAGAAGCGATTATTACAAGAAGTGCCTGACATATTTTCCGAACGTCGCCGGAAGCAAGAAGATGAAACGGAAGAAATGACAGCGGAACTATACCGTCAGATTGGACAGCTCAAAGTAGAACTGGAATGGCTTAAAAAAAAATCCCAACAGCTCCAATTGAGCGGAAAAAAGCGATGATCGAGCCGAAAAACAAGAAAATAACCGTTGCCCGTCAATGTGAGCTGTTGCACCTTTCCCGGTCATCGTATTACTACATTTCCGGGAAGGATGACCAATACAACCAGCTTTTGATGAACCTGATTGACGAACAATACACCCGGACACCGTTTTATGGCGTAGCCAAGATGACCGCCTGGCTGCGCCGTCAGGGTCATTCAGTCAATCACAAGCGAGTTCGGCGATTAATGCGGATCATGGGACTGGAAGCCATCTACCCGAAGCCAAACTTAAGCAAAGCCAGTCCGGAACATAAGAAATATCCGTATTTACTGAATAATATTGTCATTGACCATCCGGATCAGGTTTGGACAACCGACATAACATATATCCGCATGCAACAGGGATTCATTTACCTGGTAGCCATCTTGGACTGGTTCAGCCGTTATGTGGTGGCCTGGGATATTTCCATCACACTGGATGCCGGTTTCTGCATAGAAAACTTAAAACAGGCACTTCAATTCTCACAACCGGAAATCATGAACACCGATCAGGGTGTTCAGTTTACCAGCGCCGCATATATTGGGGTATTGGAGGGAAAAGCCATACAAATCAGCATGGATGGGCGTGGTCGGGCTTTTGACAATATTTTTGTCGAGCGTCTTTGGCGCAGTGTCAAATACGAGGAAGTTTATCTCCATCAAT
>ENA-UPTA01003786-UPTA01003786.1-activated-sludge-metagenome-genome-assembly--contig:-NODE-3786-length-14636-cov-6.479254_pt1 | contig 14636 bp, 13 predicted proteins | sample MGYA00238184_ERZ773361 | MGnify/ENA primary metagenome ERZ773361 (study PRJEB29100, sample SAMN05720205) | activated sludge metagenome | isolation source: anaerobic digester from wastewater...
GGAAAAATGTTATACAAGAACTTATTAAGATAAAGAAACCAGTAGATTGGGAGAAGCCAGAGAAGGTTGTTTATAGATCTTTTTGTTCAAAAACAGGTTTATTAAAAAATAGTTATTGTAAAGCCACAAGATACGATCTATTCATAAGTAATATAAATGTTCCTTTATGCTCTTATCATAGAGAATATAAAGTTTATGTTTGTAAAGGGAATGAAAATTTACTTGCAGATGAAAGTTGCAGTGAAGAGCTTAAGAAATTAAAAATATTTTATGACCCAGATGATATTCCAAAAAATTATTATAATCCTGAACAATTATCCACTGAAATTAAATTGATAGTTCCTTCATCAGTGTTTGTAGAAAACCCAGTTGTTTTAGAGGTTCAAACAGATTTTAAGATTGGAGATACTCTTGAGTTTGATATAAATGGAGAAAAAACTTTTGTTTTATCACCCCCTCTTAAAATGATGTGGTATCCAGAAAAGCCGGGTAAATATTATATCTCAGTTTATCTATGGAGTTATGATGGGATGCTTAAAGGAAAAGCAGGAAAAGAGATAGTTGTAATAGAAAAAATTGAAAATTGTGAAATTATAATTAATCCCTCAAAGCCAAAAATCAATGATAGAGTTAAAATTTCATTAAAAAATGCGCCAAAAAATAGTTTTTCTGTGATTGTATTTATAAATGATGAGATGAAGGGCGTTTTATTGGAAGAGCCATATAATTATGTTTTTGAAGTTAATAAAAAGGGGAAATATAAAATAACATATAAAATCTATGATTTATATGGAGAGTTGGTATTAACTCTTAATAAAGAATTCTCTGTTGATTAGATTATAATCAATCCATTTCACTGGAACCATCTTCTTTAAATTTAAATCTATTTTTTTCTAAATAGAGAAGCAAATTAAGAACATCAGCTGGTGTTACTCCTGTTAATTCTTTTGCATCTTTTAAAGTCTTTGGTTTATATTTAATCAATCTCTCCTGAGCTTGTTTTGAAATATTTGGAATAAGTTTATAATCAATATTTTCTGGAATAGTTATTTTTTCATACCTTTTTAAATTCTCTAAGTTTTTTTGATATCTTTTAATGTAACCGAAATATCTTGCCTCTATCATTACCTCAAACAGCACATCATCGTCATATTTTGATACTTCTGGAAAAAATTTCTTCAATTTTTCTATTGAAAAACTTGGTCTTTTTAGTAGATCAAAAATTGTATATGGAGTGTTTATGGTATCTTCTTCTATTGATTTTAATATTTCATTATTTTCATAAGATGGGTTTATCTTTTTATTAATAAGTATATTTATAAGTTCATTTATCTTCTCTTTTTTTTCAACAACCTTTTTATATTTTTCATAAGTTACTACTCCTATTTCATAAGAAATCGGAGTTAATCTAATATCTGCATTATCCTGTCTCAATAAAATCCTATTTTCAACATGTGATGGAGTTATTCTATATGGTTCATCTATGCCTTTTTTTATCAAATCATCTATCATTACACCTATATAACTATCCTCTCTTTTTAAGATAAGTAATTTTTTATTATTTGCATATAAGGCTGCATTTATCCCTGCTAAAATTCCTTGACCAGCTGCTTCATCATATCCAGTTGTCCCATTTATCTGACCTGCAAGAAAAAGGTTTTCAAATTTATTAGTTTGAAGGGTTGGTAAAAGTTCTAAAGGATCAATAAGATCATATGCGATTGCATAACCAGGTCTTATCATCTTTATATTTTCAAAACCAGGGATAGTTTTTAATATTTCAATCTGATATTCCATAGGAACGCTCATATACATTCCCTGTATATATGTCTCATCTGTATTAAAGCCCTCTTTTTCAAGGAAAAAAGAGTGCTCTAATCTATCTGGAAACCATCTTACTTTCTCTTCAATTGAGGGACAGGTTCTTGGTCCAATCTTAACCATTAAGCCCATAACAGATGGAGCATATTCAAGATATTTTCTTGTCGTTTCAATTGTCTCTGTGTTTGTTGATCCTTTATAAGATGGAATTTGATTTTCCCATACCTTTGGTTTTGTATCAAACGAAAAAGAGATAGGAGTTTTTTCTCCCTCATCTATTTCAAATTTATTTAAATCGATTGATTTAATATCTATTCTTGGTGTTGTTCCAGTATTAAATCTCATTATATTGAATCCTAACTCTTTCAAAGAGTTGGCAAGCCCAACTGATGGAAGTTCCCCCCACCTTCCAGCTTCTATCATCTCTTTTCCTATATGAACAACTCCTCTTAAAAATGTCCCTGGTGTTAAAACAATTGATTTAGCATTATAGATCTCTCCTGTTTTTGTTTTTAAACCAATCACTCTATCTTTTTCAATGATTAACTCTTCAACAAGACCCTGCCTCAGATAGAGATTTTTTTCTTTTTCAAGAATTTTTCTCATCTCCTCTCTATATCTATATTTATCTATCTGAACTCTTGTAGACCAAACAGAGGGACCTTTAGTTGTGTTTAGAAGTTTTATCTGAGTTAGTGCTCTTTCGGCATTTTTTGCAATTTCGCCACCAAGAGCATCAACTTCTCTTACAACTTGAGCCTTACCGACTCCACCAACAGCTGGATTACAGGGAGGGTGTGCAATAAATTCAATTGAAATTGTAAGTAGAAGAGTTTTTGCTCCTATTCTACTTGAAGCGAGTGCTGCTTCACAACCAGCATGACCTGCACCAACTACTATTACATCAAAAAATTCCATAGGAATTAAATTATATCATACTTTATTGATATAATTTAAAGAATGGATAGTAAAAATTTTAGATATTTATTAATTTTTATTGGTATTGTTTCTCTTTCTTTTGCAGCAATATTCATAAGAATGTCAAATTCTGAACCACTTGTAATAGCAACATTCAGAATGGGAATTAGTTCAATAATTTTGTTACCTTTTTTCCTTATTAAAAAGGATAAAAATATCTCTAAAAAAGATATAAAAATATTTATATTTTCTGGCCTTTTTCTTGCTTTACATTTTTATACCTGGATTACCTCTTTAAGATTTACTTCAATAATGAGTTCTACAGTACTTGTTACAACAAATCCAATTTTTGTCTCTATATTTTCATACTTTTTATTCAAGAAAAAGATAAAGAAGAGAACTTTTTTAGCAATCATTTTATCAATTATTGGTATTGTTCTTATGTCATATGGTTTTTCATTTTCAACAAATCTTACGGGTAATTTACTCGCTCTTTTTGGTGCTTTGTTTGCCTCTTTGTATATTATTTCAGATTATTACTTAAGAAAAAAATACGATTTAATTGATATAGTATTTCCTGTTTATTTGGTTAGTTTTTTAATTTTATTATCTCTATCTTTGTCTTTAAATATAAAGTTATATCCACTTCCTTTAAAAGAATATCTTCTTTTCTTTCTTATGGCTTTGATTCCTCAAGTTATTGGTCATTCTATTATAAATTACTCTTTAAAATTTTTTTCTCCTGTCTTTATAAGTTTAGCAATACTTGGGGAACCTCTTGGAGCTACTATCTTTGGCATAATTTTTTTTAAAGAGATACCAAAAGTCTTAGAAATTATAGGTGGACTTTTTATAATAACGGGAATAGTAATATCTGATAAGGATTAAAATTTAAACTATACTTTAATGAAGTTTTACAAAAATCATTTCGGGACTATTGAAAAACCTTCTATTTTGTCATTCCCGTCCCTGCTAAAGTGGGAATCTGCTACCACTATTTTGTCATTCCCGTCCCTGCGAAAGAGGGGAAAACGGGAATCCAATATTTCTATTGATAATATAAATTCCTACTTCTTTAAGAATGATGGTTTAGATGACTTTTTCAGAGACCTTAGAATTAGTGATTTGATTTTAAAAGGATTTAAAATGGATTCCCAATCAAGTTGGGAATGACAGATGAAAGAAGAAGTTAAAGGAATGATGGTTTAGATGACTTTTTCAGAGATCTCATTTCCTTTATTTTAAATTTATCAAAAATTGCAATAAGGAAAGGAAATAGATACTTTTTAATTAAAAATTGTAAGCGCTATCTTTTTTAGAAACTTTTTATTATCAAAACATTTAAGATAAAGAAAGAGGCTCTAAATTAAAAATTTCAGATATTAATTTGAGTTCATCCTGATAATCTCCTTGAACAAAAATATGGTGATTTCCTAATGGTCTTTTTAAAAAATATTCTGAGTCTTTGTTTGTTTTTAGTAAAATTTGAGTTCTGCACATATTATCATCTTTCAGATTATCTACAATTTTACATCTTGAGAAATATATTTTGTCAAGATTTTTTCCTCCAATTCTAACAAGAGTACCGATCTCTTTATTAAAAAAACCTTTTATACCAACTCCTTTTCCTGTTTCAAAATGAGTTGTTAAAAGATAGTTATTAACAATAGACAATGGAACTGTACAGTGTGCTAAAATTAAATCTAAAGTTTTTTCTCCTTCTCTATCAATCCAAGCAATATTTCCCATAAAAGGAGATTTTCCGCTTATTTTTTTCATAAGATACATTGTTATTGTTGAAGGAATATCACCTTCACAACCTGAAATCAATCCCTCGCTTGTTAAAAGAGAAAGAGCAAGGCATCCAGTTGTATCTAATGGTTCTATTATTTTAAAGCATTCCATACTTATTAGGTCCCACTCATTTTCTTTTATCAATCTATCCATTGCAACATAAACTCTTAAAGATCTTTTTATATCATTATCATCAATATTTAATAGTTTAGTTACTTTTTTCTTTATCTCTTCTATAATTTTTTCAATTTTTTTATCATTTTCAGAAATTTCATTAACTTTTTCTATAAATTTTTCAACTGGATAACTTTCTACTTTAATACCAAATTTTTCTTTAACAACTTTAAAATCTGGGGTTGAAGATATTAGCCAATGACTTGGATTACCAATTAAACCAAATCTCTTTTCTTTAAACTCATCTTTAATTTTTAAAACATTCAAGGTTCTTATCAAATCTTTTTTTTCACTTTTTTTATCCCATAAGAAAACCCTTCCTTTACCTTCAAGATATGCATTGATCTCTATTGTTGCAGGAAGAGAATTATTATATTTATTTGCTATAAAAATATATGGTGGTTTTATGTTATCCTTTATCTTTAAAAAATTTTTTTCAGAACCCCCAGTAACAACCAAAAAGAAAACAAAATCGAAATTTTCTTTATCACTATACTCAAAACTCTCGATATTTTTATCTTTAAGAAAATTTTTTATATCTGAAATAAATTTTAATTCTAAATCTCTTTTATCGACATCTGAACTTAAAGGTAATAATCCAATTTTCATTAAATACCTCCTAAAAATTTATATTTTTGAAAATTTTGAAGAAATGTTTTTCTATGACAAATAGAAATTCCAAATTCTTCTAAATTTTTTAAATGTTCTTTTGTACAATAACCTTTGTTTATAGAAAAATTATAATCTTTAAATTTTTTTTCTAAGCTTCTCATGATTCTATCTCTTACAACTTTTGCAACAATAGAAGCAGAGCTAATTATTGGGATTCTATCATCTCCATCAATCACAGCAATAGTTTTATATTCTTTTATAACTGGTAAATTTCCATCAACCAAAATTAGAAAATTTTCTTCTGACCTGTTTAATTCAGAGTAATAAAGTGAGTAGTTTTTTCTAAAATCATAATATTCAAAAAAATTTTCATCAAATAAATTTGATTCTTTACCACAAATAAAATTAAGTGAGAGGTATATACCTTCTTTAAATGCGTTTAATATACCACATTTATCAATATATAAATTTGATACTATTCCAATGCCAAAAATATATTTTTTTTCTAAAAAAATATCAAAAATTTCTTCTCTTTTTTCTTCTTTTATTTTTTTTGAATCTTTAATATAGGTAGGATAAGAAAAACAATCTAAAAAAGAAGCAACAACAAGGGGTCCAGCTATAGCTCCTCTTCCTGCTTCATCAACTCCCACTAAATTCAAATTTGACATTGTTTAAATTTTTAATATGTTTTAAGGGCCAAAAAATAATATCAGCTCTTCCATCCAATTTTTCTAAATCAATTGGCCCAAATTCTCTTGAATCAAGAGAATTATTTCTATTATCGCCCATAACAAATATTTTCCCTTCAGGAATTTCTAATGGTGGGAGATCCCCAGGTGTTGAATTTTTTATATAAGATTCAATGAGTTTCTCTCCATTTATATATACAAATCCATCTTTTATCTCTATTGTCTCTCCTGGAAGTCCTATAACTCTTTTTATATAATCTTTATCTCCATAGGGAGGTTTAAAAATAACAACCTCTCCTCTTTTTGGTTCTCTTAATTTGAATATAAACTTATTAACAATAATTAAGTCATTTTCATAAAGAGTTGGATTCATTGAAGACATCTGAACTTTATAGGGTTCAAATATATAAGCTCTTATTGCAAATGCTAAAGCGAAAGCTATTAAAAAGGTTAAAATCCAACTTATTATTTCTTTTACTACTTTGTTCATTTATTATTTGTATCTTCTTCTTCAGGATTTTCTTTGTTTAACTCTTCCATAATCTGTTTCGTTTTTCTTTTTTCTTTAACTTTTGCTTTTTTACCTTTTAGTTCTCTTAAATAGTAGAGTTTTGCTCTTCTAACATCACCATATCTTACCACTTCTATTTTATTAATTGAAGGCGAATGTAAGGGAAAAATTTTTTCTACTCCAACACCAAAAGATATTTTTCTAACTGTAAATGTTTCCTTTAACCCTCCTCCTTTTCTTGCTATACATATACCTTCAAACATTTGTATTCTCTCTTTTCCCCCTTCTTTAATTTTTATATATACTTTTAAGGTATCTCCTGGATTAAAATTAGGTAGATCATTTCTTTCAAAACTCTGTTCAACAAGTTTTATCTCTCTCATCTTTATCCTCCTAAATAAGATAGATGTTTATTATACCAAATTTTTTCAAATCTAAAATATGATATCATATTTATTTTTGGTTGACAATTTTTTTATATTTTATATATTATAATAAGTGTTTGATAATTTATAAGTTAGGAATTTTGTTGAATTGATAAAAAGAAATTTTAATAAAAAATTTATTGATAAATCTAATATAGAGGATGGAATTGTTAAAAAATTCCTTTCTTTATCATTACCATCAGTTGGTGAAAATCTTTTTCATACTCTTTTTACTTTTGTAGATATGGCATTTGTTGGAAGATTAGGAGCCCTTCCTCTTGCTGGTGTTGGATTAGCCAATCAATTGGTTTTTGTTTTTATTGCAGTAATGGTTGCTATTAATATAGGAACAAATGTTCTGGTTGCACAAAATTATGGAGCAAAAAAATATATTAAAACAAAAGAGATAATATGGCAATCTTTATATTTAGCGATTTTTATATCAATAGGATTCCTGCTTTTTGGTCTATTTTTTTCATATACTGTCTTCTATCCATTTAATGGTGAAGATGCTTTAAAAAAATTAGCTGGTGATTACCTTTTTTGGATTATAACACCATCATTTATTTTTGTTGCACCATTTGTTTTGGGTGCAATTTTTAGAGGCATAGGAGATACAAAAACTCCTTTTTATGTGACTTCAATTGCTAATGGGTTAAATATTTTCTTGGACTATGTTTTAATTTTTGGTAAGTTAGGTTTTCCAAATTTAGGCGTAAAGGGAGCTGCAATTGCTACATCAATTTCAAGATTGGTTGCGCTGATTATTTATTTTTATTTACTTTTTAATAAAAAAAGAAAGTTTCATTTGTCAACTTACTTTCCAAAAATTGATTCTAATATAATAAAAAATCTTATTAAAATTGGATTTCCTGCTTCCCTTGAAAGATTTTTGTTTTCATTTGGAAATTTATTCTTTGGAAATGTTGTTCTTTCAATTGGAACAGAAGCTTTTGCTGCACATAGAGTTTCAATTAATATTGAATCTTTATCATCTAATACAGGATTTGGATTTACAAATGCAACTCAAACTCTTGTAGGTCAATCAATTGGTAATAATGATGAAAAGTTAGCAAAAAGATATACCTACACCGCATTAAAAATGACTATTCTTATTATGAGTATAGTAGGAGTTTTTCTCTTTTTCTTCCCTGATCTTTTTATAAGAATTTTCACAGATGATATAAAGGTAATTGAACATGCGAGAATTGCTGTAAGAATTATATCTGTTGTTCAACCATTTTATGCAATGGTATTAATATTTATGGGAAGCTTAAGAGGAGGAGGAAATACAGCTTCACCTTTACTTGCAACTGCTCTTGGTATGTATCTAATCAGAATTCCACTATCATATATATTTGTTAGGATATTAGGTTTAGGAATGCTTGGTGCGTGGACATCTATGGCGCTTGATATAACTTTTAAAGGTTTCTTTCTCTATTTTATATTTTTAAAAAGGACAAATTATAAAAGGTATGTTTTAGAATAAAGGAGATTAATTGAAAGAAAAAGATGTTTTAAAAATTTTAGAAGAGGTTATTGATCCTGAATTAAATATGAATATTGTTGAATTAAATATGATTAGGGATATAGTAATTAATGATGATAAAATATCTTTAACATTTCTCCTTACAACAGAGGGTTGTCCATTGAAAGAAGAACTTAAAAATAATGTAGTTCAAGTTTTAAAGAAAAATGGATTCAAAGAAATTGAAATAAATTTAGGAACAATAAAAAATGATGATTTGAAAAAAATCTCGTCTTCTTTAAAATCAGAAATAAGAAATAAGGAAAACATTAGAAATATTATAGCAGTTGCATCTGGAAAAGGAGGAGTTGGAAAATCTACAGTAACATCAAATCTTGCGGTTTCATTTAAGAAACTGGGGTATAAAGTAGGGATTCTTGATGCTGATATAAATGGACCAAATATACCAATAATGTTTGGTATAAAAGAAAAACCTGAAGCAATTGATGAAATGATTCTTCCTATTGAAAAGCATGGAATCAAAATTGTTTCTCTTGGTTTTCTTATGGAAGAAGAGTCCAATGCGATTTTATGGAGAGGTCCTTTGATATCAAAAGCAATTACAGAACTATTTGAATATTCCTTATGGAGTGAAATTGATTTTCTACTTGTTGATCTTCCTCCAGGAACAGGAGATGAAACATTAACAGTAGGCCAATCTTTGCCACTCGATGGAGTTTTAATTGTGACAACACCTCAAGATGTATCTGTTATTGACGCAAAAAGATCAGCCTATGCATTTAATAAATTAAATGTTAAAATTTTAGGTGTTGTTGAGAATATGAGTTATTTTATCTGTCCAGAAAATGAAAAAGAGTATGATATTTTTGGTAGTGGTGGTGGAGAGAAAATAAGTAAATATTTAAATATACCACTCTTAGGAAAAATACCTATTGAAATTGAAATTAGAAAAGGTGGAGATATTGGTAAGCCAGTTGCTATTTTAAATCAAGATTTAAAATCAAGTGTTGAATTTATAAATATTGCAAAAAAAATTATAAAGGCGTTAAATGTATCCTAAGAGTTTAGAAAAAGTTATAGAAAACTTAACAAAACTTCCTGGAATAGGGCCAAAAAGCGCAGAAAGAATAGCTCACTTTATATTAAGAATGGATGATAATGAATTAAATGATTTGATAGAATCAATAAAAAATTTAAGGAAAAAAATAAAATATTGCAAAATTTGTTTTAATTTAACAGAAAGTGAAGATATTTGTGAAATTTGTAAGAATCCATTGAGAGATAAATCAACAATTTTAGTTGTTGAAGAAATAAAAGATTTAATAAGAATCGAGACTCTTAACTATTACAGTGGAGTTTATCATGTTCTTGGTGGCCATATATCAACTTCTGGTAAGATTGGTATTAATGATTTAACAATAAATGAACTTGAACAAAGAGTTAAAAGTGGAGATATAAAAGAGGTTATCTTTGCTCTGTCCCCACAGTGGGAAGGAGATATGACAAAGGAGTATATTAAAAAAATTTTGAAAAAATATAACATAAAAATCACCTCACTTGCAAGAGGAATTTCAGGATCAACATATCTTGAAGTAATTGATGATTCATCTTTATTACAAGCCTTAGAGGATAGAAAAGAAGAAATATAATTTGAAAAACTAAAAATTTAACAAAAGATTTTTGTTTTATTTTATACAATGAAGATTTTTAAATAATATTGAAAAAGAGAAATATATTTAATATACTTGTAAAGTCAATAATTTTTATGTGGAAAACTTTGAAAATAAATTGAAAAGTTTGAAAGAGTTTTCCACAGGTAATTGTGGAAAGTGTGGAAAAAAAGAAGATGAGTGAAATTTGGAAAAAAACCTTATCAGTAATCAAAGACTATCTATCAACACCTTCTTATGAGACATGGTTTAAGAGTACAAAAGTAGTTAAAGAAGATGAAAATTCATTAAAAATAGGTGTTATATCTGAATTTGCAAGAGATTGGCTTAGAAGTAATTATCTTCCATTAATAAAGGAAATTCTAAAAGCTGTAACTGGAAAAGATATGGAAGTAGAATTTACTTTACTTGAAAAAGAAGAAAATGAGTTAGTTGAAGAAAAAGAATTTAAAAATAAAAATATACATGGTTTAAATGAAAATTATACATTCGAAAATTTTGTAGTTGGAGAAAGCAACAAACTTGCTCATGCAGCAAGTTTAGCTGTTTCTAAAAATCCTGGAAGATCATATAATCCACTTTTTATTTATGGAGGTGTAGGTTTAGGAAAAACCCATCTCATTCAGGCAATTGGACACTATATTATTGATACAAAACCAAATTTAAAATTGACATATATAACAAGTGAAGTTTTTACAAATGAAGTTATAAATTCAATACAAAAAAATAGAATGAATGAATTTCATGAAAAATATAGAAATGTCGATTGCTTATTAATTGATGATATACAATTTCTTGCTGGTAAGGAAAGAACACAGGAAGAGTTCTTCCATACTTTTAACACCCTTCACAACAATTACAAACAGATAGTGATAACAAGTGATAGAGTCCCAAAAGAGATACCAACCCTTGAAGACAGATTGAGAAGTAGATTTGAGTGGGGTCTTATGGTTGATATTGCTCCACCAGATTTTGAAACAAGGGTTGCAATATTAAAAAAGAAAGCAGAGAAGGAGAAAATCTTTGTTCCAAATGAAGTATTTGATTTTATAGCTGAAAATATAACAAGCAACATAAGAGAACTTGAGGGAGCTTTAATTAGGTTATTTGCACATGCTTCTTTAAGTAATAAAGAAATAACCTTAGAATTTTCAAAAAAAGTTCTTTCAGGTTTATATAATAAAGATAAAAAAGTTGATATAACTCCTGATAAAATAAAAAGTGTTGTTTCAAATTATTTTTCTTTGAAACCAGAAGATCTTGAAAGTGAGAGAAGATCCTCAGATTATGTCGTTCCAAGACAAATTGCAATGTATTTAATTAGAGATTTAACAAACTTATCTCTACCACAAATTGGTGATATTTTTGGTGGAAGAGACCATTCAACAGTTCTCTATTCAATTGATAAAATTAAAAAAGAGCTGAAAAAAGATGAGAATCTAAAAGCTTGTATAGAAGAAATTACGAAAATGTTGATAGGTGATTAAAAACTTATGTATAAGATTTATGTTTATAGTAGAAAGTTTTGAGAGTTTTCCAATCTTTCCACAATACCTACTATAAATTCTATTTTATATAAAAAATAAAAGGAGGAGTATAAGATGTTGAAAGTTAAAAAGGAAGATTTAATTCAGGGATTTTCTATAGTTGATAGAGTTATAAAGTTAACACCAACTATGCCAATTCTTTCTAATATTTTTGTTTCAAAAGAAAAAGATAAAGGAGTATTAATTGCAACAGATCTTGAGGTTGGAATAAAATATTTTTTTGACTTTGAGGGTGATATGGAAGATTTTATTGTTCCATCAAGAACTTTTGAAAATTTAATAAGAACTTTACCTAATGAATATATTGAAATCACAAAAAAAGATAGTTATATTTACATAAATTCCGATGGTAAAGAATATAAAATAAGAACAATAGAGGATGAATATCCATTTATTTCAATAAGTGATGTAAGCAAAGAAATTTATATAAAAAAAGAGACATTAAGAAATGGTATTAGAAAAACAAGTTTTTCAATCAGTGATCCACAAAAAGGTAGAATTGAATTTGCTTCACTTCTAATTGAAGTGAAAGGAGACGATATAAAGATGGTATCAACAGATGGTAATAGACTATCTATCTTTAAAACCTCTGAATTTAAAAAAGATGATAGTGAATTCAATTTTCTAATACCAAGAAATTGTGCTCAAGTTTTAGATAAAGTTCTATCATCTGAAGAAAAAGAAAGTGTTAAATTTGGTTTTTCAAATAAAAGTCTCTATTATGAAGGAGAAAAAGTTTATTTGATATCAAGACTTGGTCAAGGTAATTTTCCTGATTATGAGATGGTCTTACCAAAAAAGGAGGAAAACTTTGTATTGATAGATAGAAACTCACTTATCGATTCATTAACAAGAATTCTTTTAATAACAAAAGAGGGTAGTGGAAAAGTTATTTTTGATTTTAGCGATAAGGTTTTAACCTTAAAAGGAAGTTCAGTTGATGTAGGAGAAGGGAGTGAAGAGATAGATATAAAAGAAGGTAAGATTGAAAAAAATAAAATAATACTTGATAATAGAAAAATTTTAGAAGGTTTAAAAGTAATGAATGAAGATATTGTTAAAATAATATTTATAGATTCTGAATCACCAGTAACATGTAAAGAAGGTGACTATTATCTATATGTAATAATGCCATATAGATCAGAATGATCATCAAAAAATTAAAAATTATTACTTTTAGGAATATTGAAGAACTTGAAATAAATTTTATTGATAAATTGAATATAATAATAGGAGAAAATGGAAGTGGCAAAACAAATATTCTAAATTCAATATACTATCTTTCCACAGGTTCAACAATATTTTCAACAAAAGAGAGCGAGTTGCCAAAATTTCCAAACTCAAGTTTTTTTCTTGAAGGATCATTTAATAAAGATAGTGAAAATATTAAAATTGAAATTATTTTTAAAGATAAAAGAAAGATAATCTCAATCAATGGAAAACCAGTGTCTGGTTTAAGAGAATTAATTGGTGTTATACCAATAGTTTATTTTAATTATCGTACAAAAGATCTAATTTTAAGAGAACCTGAAATTAGAAGAGATTTTCTTGATAATTATATATCAATTATGGATAAAGAGTATAAAAAATTGATAATAGAATATCAAGATCTTCTTACAGTTAAAAACTCCACTTTAAAGAAGTTAAAAGATGAGAGAGGAAATTTTTATTATGAAACCCTACTTTCAACTGTTAATGAAGGTATGTATGAGAAAGGAATATTAATTCAAGAAAAAAGAGATTCATTCATAAATAAAATTAAAGAAATGATAGTTGATTTTGGTTTTAAAGATATAAGAATTGATTATGAGCCAAAAATTATAACACTACAAGAATTAAATAAGATTAAATCAGATGAAATTGAAAGAGGATTCAGCTTATTAGGTCCTCATCTTGATGATATATTTTTTAATAGAAGAGGAGTAGATATCAAGTTTTTACTTTCTTTAGGTGAAATTGAAGAGCTATCATTATATATAATATTGTCATTATGGTTTATTTTTTATGAAAAATTAAAGACTGAACCAATTTTTCTTTTAGACGATCTATTTGAAACTCTCGACAAAAATAAAATTGAAAATTTGATTAATTTGTTGTATAATTTAAAACAGGTTATAATGACCTCTTTTGATGAAAAGGTCATACCAGTGGAACTTATAAAAAATAGTTCCACTTTTTTTTTAAATAAAATTTGAGATTAGATTGACTTTTTATGGAGAATAATATTGGAAAAACTATCAAAAATTCTCGATGAATTTTTAGAAAAAAAGGATTTAAAAAATAAAATCCTTTATAATGATTTAATTTTAAACTGGAAAAAATTTGTAGGTGAAAATCTTGGAAATCATATTTTCCCTAAAAGTGTAAAGAATAAAATTTTAATACTTTATTCAGACCACCCAGTATGGAGTGAAAATTTTAAAATAATTTCAAATGAGGTTAAAAAGAAAATTAATGAACATTATAAGGTTGATTTAATAGATGACTTTAAAATTATGATTTTAAGGAAGGATTATGGAAGAAATAAGAAATTATGACGCTTCATTTATAAAAGTACTTGAAGGATTAGAGGGTGTTAGAAAAAGACCAAGTATGTATATTGGTTCAACTTCAACAGAAGGACTTCATCACCTTGTTTTTGAAGTTCTTGATAACTCTATTGATGAAGCAATGGCAGGTTATTGTAAAAATATAATTGTTACTATAAATGAAGATAATTCTGTTTCTGTTTTAGATGATGGGAGAGGAATTCCCCCTGGTTTACATCCACAATATAAAGTTTCAGGTATCGAACTCGCTCTTACAAAACTTCATGCTGGAGGTAAATTTGATGGAAAAGCATACAAAGTTTCTGGAGGACTTCATGGTGTTGGAGTGTCTGTTGTTAATGCTTTATCAAAAGAACTTTATATTGAGGTTTATAGAGATGGTAAAAAATATTATCAAACTTATTCAAGAGGTAAACCAATAACAGAACTTAAAG
>ENA-UPTA01003790-UPTA01003790.1-activated-sludge-metagenome-genome-assembly--contig:-NODE-3790-length-14629-cov-13.448538_pt1 | contig 14629 bp, 10 predicted proteins | sample MGYA00238184_ERZ773361 | MGnify/ENA primary metagenome ERZ773361 (study PRJEB29100, sample SAMN05720205) | activated sludge metagenome | isolation source: anaerobic digester from wastewater...
CCTCGGAATGACCCGGAGGCTCGTCCACAGGGGCCCTGACGGCGAAGGGATCTTCACCGAGGGCGGCGTTGGCATGGGCCACCGGAGGCTTTCCATCATCGACCTGAAGACGGGTGATCAGCCCATGTTCAGCGAGGACGAAAGCGTTGTCGTCGTCTTCAACGGCGAGATATACAACTTCAGGGAGCTGAGAAAGGATCTCGAGAGCGGGGGACACCGGTTTACAACATCGTCTGATACGGAAGTTCTCGTGCATCTTTACGAAGAGCACGGAGAGCTGTTCGCAAGGAAGCTCAACGGCATCTTCGCGTTCGCGCTTTACGACAGGAAAAAGAAAATCATGGTCCTTGGAAGGGACCCGCTCGGCGTCAAGCCTCTTTATTACGCCGAGTGCACGGACGGCCTCCTTTTCGGCTCGGAGCCTAAAGCTCTCCTGAAACACAGGGGGTTCAGGCCCGGACCCGATCTCGGAGCCGCGGCGGTCTACCTGCAGATGGAATACTACCCCGCGCCGCTCACTCCTTTCCGGGAGATGAAGAAGCTGCTCTCCGGGCACGTCCTGATAGCGAAGTCTCCACAGGACAAAGAGACCATTCGCTATCATTTATGGAAGTTCGACGACCTGTCCGGAGCTTCTCAGGACGAGATCGCCGGGATGATCAGGAAAAAAGTCACGGAATCCGTTTCGTCCCAGCTTATATCAGATGTCCCGCTCGGAGTATTCCTGAGCGGAGGCGTCGATTCGGCGTGCGTCGCGGCCGCCATGAAAGCCTCTGGCGCCGAGGTCCGCTCCTTTTCGATCGGGTTCGAGGACAGGGACTTCGACGAGAGCCGCCACGCCGGGAAAGCCGGCCTGCACCTCGGAACAGACCATTCGGAAAGGATATTCAGCGAAAGGGAGCTTCTTGACCGCTTCGATCCCGTATTGTCGGCGATGGACGAACCTCTGGCAGATCCCTCCGTCTTCCCGACGGCCATCCTGTCAGGCTTCGCCAGGCAGAAAGTCACGGTCGCCCTCGGGGGGGACGGCGGCGACGAGCTTTTCTGCGGATATCCGACCTACGCCGTGCACAAGTACTTCCGGCTGTTCGAAGTGACCCCTCCATTCATACGCGGTCCGATCCTGAAAGCCGCCGACGCTCTCCTTCCGGTGACCGACGGGAACCTGACCTTCCCTTACAAGCTCAGGAAGTTCATGGACGGAGCGGAAAAACCGATGCCTGAAAGGCACTTCGCCTGGATGGGCGCCTTCAACCGGGAAGCTCTTGCCAGGCTTATGCCGGACATAGGACCGGACTTTTCCGATCTTGCATGGATCCCTCCGTCGCCGCGCTCCGACAGGGTCACGGCCGCGGAATGGCTTGACCTTCACACGTACCTCATGGAGGACGTACTCCAGAAGGTCGACAGGATGAGCATGATGTCCTCCCTGGAAGTAAGAGTGCCGCTGCTCGATCCTTCTATCGTGAGGCTGGCCTTTTCCATCCCTCCGCGAGCCAAAATGCCCGGAACACGGTTCAAGCATCTCCTGAAAAAAGCCTTCGCGCGGGACCTCCCCGCCGGTTATTTCAGCAGGCCGAAGAAAGGGTTCGCCATCCCCATTTCGAGGTGGCTCAGGGGACCGCTGAAAGATCGGGTGCGAGATGCTTTCTCTTCGGGCATGCCCTCTTTCATGGACGGGAGTTTCGCGGAGAGCCTTCTCGCGGAACACCTCTCGGGAAGGCGCGACAACAGGAAGCAGATATGGAGCCTCTTCGTCTTCCTGAACTGGCACGGGGCTTATACCCGTGGATGACAGGCGTTTTGAAAAGCTTCTTCTGATACTTCTGGCCGTGGCGGCCTTCCTGGCCGCCCTTTCTCCCGTGTGGGACCCGGATTCCTTCTGGCACCTTGCTTTCGGAAGGTTCATTTTCGAGACGGGAAGCCTGCCGCATAACGAACCTTTCGCTTTCACGAGGGAAGGGATGCCTCTGACAGATCTTAGCTGGCTCCCGCACCTTATCTTTTTCGCAGCTTACAAGGCGTTCGGCTTTCCGGGCACCGAAATCCTGGTTTCTCTAGCAGCCGCGTCGACCCTCCTGGTAATGACAGCCGCGGCGAGAACCGCGGGAACGAAAATCTTTTCGCTCGCGGTCTATTTTTCCCTATTCTTCAACGCTTTCACCGCAAGGTTCAAGCTGAGGCCCGAAGCCCTTTCCCTCCTTTGCTTCGCGGTCCTGGTCAGCCTTCTGATAAAATACAGGAAGGACAAAGACTCGCCCCGCTGGTCGTTCTTCCTTCTGTTCCTCGCTTGGACTCAGGTCCATCCGTCGTGGATTTACGGAGCCGTCCTCATACCCGTTTTCGTTCTCGAAAGGCATTGGAATATTTTCCGCACAGGGTTCGGCAGGGACCTCATTTGGATGGGAGCCCTTCCGGCGGCGGCCCTCTTCCTCAATCCCTACGGCTACAAACCCGTTCTATTCCCCTTCTCGTCCTTCATCACGATGAAGGCGGCCGGGGAGTCGGAAATATCGGAATGGCGGGGGTCGCCGTTCACTTTTTCAACGGCGCCCTTCCTTTTGCTGGCCTTCGCGGTCTGCGTTTACGCCTTGGCGAGGCTCCTGAAGAAAAAGGACACCGCCCTTCCTTTCATCGTCTCTCTGATCCAGTTCCTTTTTCTGGTTTCGTGGGTAAGATACTCCTCATTCGCGTTCATCGCCCTCGCGCCTTTTGCCTGCGTCATGTTCGGGGAAGCTCTCGAAAAGCTGCGGGTTTCGCGGAAGCTGATCCGATCGGCCGCCGTCATCCTGCTTCTCCTCCCCGTACTCTCCGTCGTCAATTACACGCCGACCAGACTGATAATAGAGCTGAACTACCCCGAGAAAGAGACCGCTTTTCTCCTTTCCAAAGGGATCGGCGGCAACATTTTGCACACCTATGTCGCTGGCGGATTCATCGAGTTCAGGACCTATCCTGAGAACAAGAGTTACGCGGACGGAAGGTATTTCGATTTCCTCCCACAGATCAGGGAATACGAGGATGCCAAAATGGATATCAAGCGCTTCAGGGATTTCTCGCTGCATCATCTATTCGATATCGCGGTGATACCCTATTCGAAAGCAGTTGTGTCGACCCCGGGAACGGGATTAAAGAGGAACGCGCAGGCACTGATGCTGCCGCGGGAAAGCTGGGCGCCCGTGTTCTACGGGCCTTATGGAACGGTCTTCCTTAAAAGGAACGCGGCGAACGCCGCGCACATCGATCAGTTTGAATTCAAGGTGCTTTTTCCCTATGATAAGGGCTTTTCCAGAAGAGAAGTCCATTCAGGAAGGGCCGACAGGAAATCTCTGGAAAGCGAGCTGAAACGGGCTGCGGAAACAGGAGCGGGGTTCCTCGCGGAATGATATGCTAAAAGACCATTACGATGTCATAAGAAAGAAAAAGGACGATCTCTGGTGGTTCAGGGGAAGGAGGGAGCTTTTCTCTTCTCTCCTGAGAAGAAACATGAAAGGGTTGGTTGAAAACGGCCTTGACGCGGGCTGCGGCCCGATGACCAACGAAAGCCTTTACGGGGGATTGGCGGAACGCTGGATCGCCCTGGATCATTCTATGGAGTCCTTCAGGGCTGCCCCGCATTCTCCCGACGTGAAGCAGGTCATCGGCGGTCTGGACCGTTCTCCCATCAGGAAGGAAAGCGCGGACCTGATCCTTCTCCTGGATGTACTTGAACACACGGACGATGACAGGGGCGTGATAGGCGAACTCGAGAGTTGCTTGAAAAAGGGCGGCCTGATCCTGATATCCGTTCCCGCTTTCAAGTGCCTGTGGTCGCGACACGACGAGCAGGCGGGGCACAGGAGGAGATACCGCTCCGGGGATCTGATCAAGTTATGCGAAGAAAACGGCTTGAAGGTGCTGGACAGGCACTATTTCAACGCTTCGCTCTTTCTCCCGATCTACATCGCGCGCAAGATTCTGAAAATGCTTCCCGCCGGCAGGAAGGTGATAGAGTCGGACCTTTCGCCGGGATTCGCCGATCCATTCCTGAGGCTGGTCCTCTCGATCGAAAGATGGATCAGCTTCAACCTGTTCAGGATGCCGTTCGGCACGAGCTTCGTCCTGCTGGCAAGGAAGAATGATGAATGATCTCTCTTTTCTGAAATGCCCCGATTGCCGTCTTCCCCTTGAGTGGAATCAGGTGGAACTGCTCTGCGTGAAATGCGGACGGTCCTTCCCCGTGACAAGCGGCGTCTTCGACCTCTCTACGGCCCCGTCGATCACAGATAAAACCAAAAAGACGGTGGCTCAGTTCGGTGAGTCGTGGAAGATCTTTGACCATATCGAACCCTACCATAAAAAGCAGTTCGCCGAATGGATCGCGCCTTTTCCGGTAGATGATTTCAAGGACAAGGTCGTGTTCGAAGGCGGGTGCGGCAAGGGAAGACACACCCTTACAATATCCGCATACGAACCCTCCCGGATCGTCTCGGTGGACCTCAGCGAGGCCATCTTCATAGCCGCGTCAAAGATGGCGGCGATGAAGGAATGCCTCCCTAAAGGAAAGGAGGCGCCCGAAACCGTCTTCATCAGGGGAGACCTGAAAGACCTTCCGGTCGCCGATTCTTTTTTTGACATAGTTTTCTGCGTGGGCGTACTCCACCACATTGACGATCCGCGGAAGGGTCTCGAAGAGATGTGGCGGATCCTCAAGCCGGGAGGAAAACTCCTTCTCTGGGTCTATGCGAGGGAGGGGAACGGATGGATAGTCCATCTGCTCGACCCGCTCAGAAAGGGCTTCACATCCAGGACCCCTACCAGGTTCCTCAGGATCATGGCCCTGCCTCTCACATCCTTCCTTTTTTTCCTTCTGAAAGCCGTATATGGCCCATCGTCCGGATGGGGAAAAAGGAAGACGCCGCTCCCCTATTCCGACTACCTGAACTCCATTTCGACCTTTCCCTTCAGGGAGATAGACAACATCGTCGTCGACCATCTCTGCCCCGCGGTCGCCTATTACCTGTCCAAGGAAGAGATAGAGAAAATGTTCCGGCCTCTCCGCCCCACCTCCTTTACGACGCGATGGCATCACAGGAACTCCTGGACGGTCCTTGCGGAAAAGCCAGGGGTGTCAGGAAGCCAGGATGCCGGGAAGCTGTAAGAAAAGGAGGAAATAAGACGGATGGGAAGACATGAAAGATTGATAGTCTTCAAGAAAGCAGATGAATTGGCTTTTGATAAATACAAGTTGACCAGGTCTTTTCCGAAAGACGAGATGTTTGGCCTGACCTCACAATTGCGGCGCGTTGCGCTGTCCAAACCTACTAACATTGTTGAAGGCTATGCTCGACGAAGCAATAAAGAACTGCTCTACTTCATAAACATAGCTCTTGGTTCTTTAGCTGAAACGGAATACCTCCTCTCCTTCTCACGAAAGACAGGATATGTGACTGGAGACACAGAAAGTATAGAAACACTGATGGAAGAAGCGGGCAAGCTTCTTTGGGGATTTTATAAAAAAATCCAATGATAAAATTTGCTTGTTTTTCTTGCTTAACTTCCCTCCATCCCGGCTAGCTTCCTTCCTCGCTTGCCAGCTTTCCAACTTCCAGGCTTCCCAGCTATTTATTTCTGCCTTCCGCCTTATCTTTGGCATAAACATTGCTAGTTCGTTACCCGGAGGGTATGACTATGGATAGAAATAAGGGTTTTACGATCATAGAGCTCCTGATCGTCGTGGCGATCATCGGCATCATCGCGACAATCGCAATTCCGAACCTGCTGGATGCAATCGAACGATCCAGACAAAAGAAATCTATGGGCGAGATACGAGCAATGGTGATTGCCATGCAAAGTTTTTCTATCGACTTTGGAGGATACCCAAACAGCTCCCATAACGGAAATGTCGTGGACAATTGGCTGGCTCTGCTGGATCAAGCCGGGGAATCCATCATTGTCCCTTCTTATCTGCAAGCCGTTCCCAATTTTGACGGTTGGGGGGAGCAATATTCCTATTTTGCGAGTCCGGACGGAACCTCCCCCAACCCAAAGATACAGGGAAATGAAGTGGTTGCGGAACGCTACTGCGTCTGGTCAACGGGTTCCGACCGGCAAGAGGGGGGATGCGTGGACGGCGCGGCACCTGCCACTGAAGTAGCTTCAAATTGGTGCCAGACGGACCCGGTTTCTGTAGGAACCAAGCTGACATACTGCTTTGAATCTGACATCGTCTGGGGGGATTCCAACTTCCAGCAGTCTCCCGACGGAAAACAGAAGAAGTGCGGGTAACATTTTTTGTCACCAAATAGTGCCATTTGTTGGTTGCCTCCAAACATCCTTTCAATAAAAAAATAGGCTTTCAAGCAGGAGCGTATATCCAGAAAAAATTAGGACCTTTATCTTCTTGATTATAAAGGTGTTGCAGTGCCATAATGATGCCATTTGGAACAGGACATCAAAATAATTGCATCATATTATCAGATTCAAGGTGGCACATTTATTGCTTCTATGAAGGCTGGAAAGGAGGTACCATATGAGAAAGATGAAAGGTTTCACGCTTATCGAGCTCCTGATCGTCGTCGCGATCATCGGCATCATCGCCGCCATCGCGATTCCCAACCTGCTTGACGCCATTGAGAGGTCGAGACAGAAGAGATCCGTCAGCGAACTCAAGACCGTCGCCAATTCCCTCCAGTCCTTCAGCACCGATTACGGCGGCTATCCGAATCCTACCGATGTCGGCGGTGCAGGCGCAATTGTGCAGGCAGACTGGGCAGGCTATCAAGATGCGGATTCCAGCCCCGCGTTCATTCCAGACTACATTCAGGCAATGCCCAACGGTGACGGCTGGAATATGCCTTACAACTACACTGCCGCTCTAGCAAGCACACAGATGCCGCCCAGGCTCGGACACACCGTCATGGGCAACTTCCTGGTTGCATCGATGGGCAGTGACAGGGCGGAGGATGGCGGCGACGATAACGCTGGCACTTATACTACCTTCGAAACATGGCTCAGCGACATGTCGGTGGCATCACCCGGGACACTCCAGACCTACTGCTACGAATCCGACATCGTCTGGGTCAACAGCGCTTTCCAGCAGGCCCCCGAAGGCAAGCAGAAGAAGTGCGATTAAGTCAGGAAAAATCTCCAGTGAAAGCAGGGGCTTTTGCCCCTGCTTTTTTTATTCTATAATCTATTTTGGTAAACCTTATCTTGGCGAGGAATTTTTATCCGGTCGTTCTGCTAGTACTGCTTCTGGCCGTGTTTGCGCCTTTATTCGCCGGCTGCAACTTCCTGCCATTCGACGCCTACCCCGCCTATTGCGAAGGGATGCTGGTCGCTTCCGGACAAACATACGAACATGCCGGGACGGTTAACAGCAGGGAGCAGGAATTCGGTTGGTTCGCCGTCAATATCCCCAACGATGTTTTATTTTCGACCTCCCTAAGAAAAGGCGTTTTTCCCCTTTGGAACCCCTATTACGGCTGCGGAGCACCCACTTTCGACGACGGACAATTCAGGCCCTTAAATCCGTTCAAGCTCTTGTTTTTTATTTATCCGGATTACTGGACCTACTGCATATCGCTGTTCCTGTTGCTTGCATCAGGAGCCCTTTTTTTCAATTTCTGGCTCAAGTCCAAAGGCCTTGATGAGCTTTCATCCCTGGTTGGCTCGATCGCGTTCTCCCTAAACCCATGGACGCTGTCCAGGCTCGCACAGAGCGACAGCCCCGCCTACCTTCTTTCGCCCCTGCTTTTCATCGTGTTCGACAGGCTGGATCTCGCCCGCCCGTTTCGTTCCGCTTGTTTACTCTCCCTGACCCTTTTCCTCATTTGCAGTATTTCTCACCCAGAAATGTTCCTCCTCATTTCTTTAGTCGGTTTTCTCTATTATTTCTCAAGCGGATACAACATTAGAAAAATCCGTTTCATTACCACGGCGTCACCTCTATTTCTGGGAGCTACATGTATCTACTGGCTTCCGCCCGTTATATTCTCCTTCAGCGCGTTTATCTATAAAAATATTATCCGTTATGACTATTCTTACTCTCTTAAGGATTTGTTGACATCTTCCTCCGATATGTTCCTTTTCCCCACGCTGATCTTTTTCCTCGTTGCCTGGCTTTTTGGAAAAAGAGTTTTTTTATTCTTTAAATTTGTTTTCGCAGCCGGTTTTTTGCTGATTTTCCTTCAAATTCCATTTCTTGACTTTTCTCTCGCTTCAACTGTCAACCGCCACTTTTTCATTCAAGCCTACTACTTCAAGCCTTTTTTCTGGCTGGCCGTCAGCATTGCGGTGGCGTCAGGATTTGAGTCGTTTTTCAACAATACTTTAGACAAATGGATTAGAGTCGCCGCAGTAATTATTCTGATCCTTTCGGCGGGACTGGAGGCTCTGCTTTGTTTCATCTCCGGAGATCTTCTTCCGGGGGTTCAACTGCCGTTACTTGGGGTTGTTGTCGTCGTTTCAACGGTTATCCTCATTGCCTATAAAGGCATGTTCCGGCCATCTCTCAAGATCCTGGCCGCTTTCATGATTGTCCTGCCGTTCCTGCTTCCGTTTTCAACGGAAAGCCTGCGATGGAACAGAGCGAAAATGAAGCTTCCCGATCTGCTCTGCAAATGTAAAGACGATTTCTCCGAAAGCAGAGTTGTCTCCATAGGATTCAAACCGACATACTATCTGCCGCCCAACTGGGGATCGGCCTTTGCGATGAGGCAGGGAGAGGCGGTTTCGGCTCTTTTCCAGGTTGACTATTTTAAATTGTTCCATCAGAGCAAATTCCCATTTACAACAGTTGTCTTCGACTATCCGGAGACTGTCATCTTCGAACAGATGGGAGCGTCCTTCGTCATTGTCCCTTTAAAGGCTCCGCCGCTGGGCGGCGCGAGCTCGTTCCCCGGATATGTGAAGGAGGCATCCGACAACCACATCACAATTTACAGGCTGGAGAACGGCAAGGGGAGGTTCTTCCTGGCCGATAAGGCCGAATTCGAATCTCCCGGCCAGAATATCTCCAAGCAGATAATGGACCTGGGAGGAAGGAAGGACGGATATGCGGTGGTCAGGCGGGAGGGGGATAAGATCCCCGCCACACTGGGAAACATCTCTTCCTCAGGAAGGATCGAAGTCACGCTTGACGAACCGGAGAGGATTGCCCTTAAAGTCTCCACCAGGGACCCGGCGGCGCTGCTTGTCGTGCGGGACACATTCCACTCGGGCTGGAAGGCTCGATTGAACGGAAGAAGCGCGGACATTCTAAGGGTGAACGGCTGTTTCAGGGGCCTATTCCTCGAAAAAGGGACCAGCAAAGTCGAGTTTTATTACAGGCCGGCTTCGACAATAGCCGCGCTCCTCGTATCGATTTTTTCCTGCCTTTTATGTTTGGCAGGAGCGACGTTCTCTCTAAAGTCGAGGCGGAATAAGCCGCTGGAACCTCTTACATGAAAAATCCGGGTTCTCTTGCCCTACTGATTGTTTGCCTCGCTTCTTTTTTATTATTATGCCTGAACTTCTCCTCTGAACCCCAGCTCGGCGACGAGGGAGTCCTCGCGATGGACGGATGGAGGATCTGCAGGGGAGAAGTTCCGCACCGGGATTTCTTCCAGCTTATACCGCCCATGGCCGCCTATCTACAGTCGTTCTGCTTAAATATTTCTGGAGTGTCGGTTTTTTCTGTCAGGATTTTGGGATTGATCTATGGAATAGCTCTCTTGGCATTAGCCTTCCTTTTTTACGGGAAGATGCTGCGTGACAGACTGGTCCTCGCGGCGTCGCTGTCTATAATCGTCCCCGCAGGGTTCGACGCCTGGATGTTCGGCAGCCACCACTGGCTATGCGACATCCTTCAGCTTGCAGGATCTGTTCTCCTGCTGGCAGCCATCAGGAACAGCTCAAAACCGCTCTCTTTTGTTGCGGGCATTTTTTTCGGGTCGGCAGCTTTCGCCCTGCAGGATCAGGGAGGATATGCGATAGCCGGGCTTCTTGTCGCTGGAATTATTTTTTCTGGCGGGAAAAGCCTTCCCTTCAGATACGCCGCGGCAGGAGCCCTGTCAGGTTTCGTACTCCTTGTTTTTCCACTCGTCCTTTCGGTCGGCGGCGTCAGTCCTTTGTGGCACGACTGGGTTTTGTTTCCCCTTCTCAATTACAAAGACGCCGCGAACCCCGGTGGCATTAGAGAAGCGCTTGGTTTTTTCACCGTCGAATGGGATCTCCGTTCGATCAAGGAGGCTCCTCTTTATACTATAGGGCTCGCCCTGAAAACCGATATCCTAATATTATCTCCGTTGTTCTGCGCAGCCTCTCTCATCTACCTTTGGATAAAAAAGGCCGTCGACCGCAACGTCCTGGCTCTTATAACCATAATCAGCCTTTCTTTCCTGTTCGGATCCATGCACCGGTTCGCACCCAGGAACGCACAATGGGGTTTTGTCCTGACGCTTCCGGTTTTTATCGTCCTGGAAATTCTTTCCAACAGCGCGAGGCGGCGCGCCACGCGGTGCCTGGCCTTGACAGCTGTGATCTTGGTCCTCGCGGTCTTCCTGCTGTTGTCCGTCGGGGAAACCTGCCTTTCACTATCAGGCAGGATCGGGAAGTACCGCGTCTCAGGCAACACCGGATCATACAGCTCGACGGATGCTGCCCTCTCCTCGAACCTGAACGGGTTGATCGCGGCGATAGAAGACAAAGTTCCGAAGGACGAATCCTTTTTCTGCGCTGGGTATGTCCCTCTGGTTAACTATATTGTCAAACGCCCGAATCCCACCAGATATAACTTCATGGTTTTCGGAGGCTATTATTCTAAAAATCAGATGATGATATGGAAAGAATCGATCTTGAAGGAGAACATACGCTGGGGCGTCAGCCTCAGGGAGAACATGAACGAACATAACGGCGGATCGATACTGCCAGGGTTCCGGCCCGCCTTCGTGAACGAAATGTTCGTCCTTTGGGAGAGGAAAAAGGCAGTCCCTCCTGTCAAGAGCAGCCTTGCCGAGGATGTCCGCAGCGGGGCCCCGACAAATGAATGACCTGGGAAGGATAGCCCGCGGATCGGTCCTTCTCCTGACCCTCGCTGTCTCCGTGATGCTCATGGCGGCTCAATTCGACATCGGCCCCGTCATGGGGGACGAGGGAATCCTGGCGATGGATGGCTGGCGTATCTTCCGGGGCGAAGTGCCTCACAGGGATTTCTTCCAGTTCATACCGCCGCTGGCCGCTCTCGCGCAGGCTGCTTTTTTCAAGGTCCTCTCCCCCTCCGTTCTCGCGATAAGGATGCTGGGGCTGGTCTACGGCCTTCTTCTTCTCTGGCTGGCATTCCTTTACTTCCGCAGGTTCATCAGGAACGAACTGGTCCTGGCCCTTTCACTGTCAATGCTTGTCCCTTTCGGCATCGGAGGATGGCTGTTCGGGTCGCACCACTGGCTATGCGGTATCCTTCAGCTCGCGGCAGCGATCCTCATGCTGAAAGGGCTGGAGAGAGGGTCTTCGGTCCTCTGCGGGTCATCCGGACTGCTTCTGGGGCTTGCCGCTTTCACGCTGCAGGACCAGGGCGGGTACGCGGTCGCTGGTATCATCCTGTCCGCGCTGTTCGTGCGGGGCGCCGACAGGAAGCTCTTCCTCCTCACCGGCGGAGCGGCCGCGCTTGCGTTCATTCTCGCCGCGGCCCCGTTTGCCCTCCAAGCTTCGCCGGGCAGGCTTTTCCACGATTGGGTTTATTTCCCCTTGTTCAATTACAAAGCGGCCGGCGGGAACCAGTTCACTCTAGCCGGCTATCTTGAAAGGATGGCCGCTCCATGGGACTGGGAGCTTATGAAAGCGGCTCCGGTTTACGAGACCGGATGGGCGATCTCTTCGTCTTTTCTCCTGTTGACTCCATTCCTCTCGCTTGCATGCCTGTTTTATGTCTGGTTCAGGAGATCAAGGCCGAGGACCGAACTGCTGATAATTACCGTCATTTGCCTTTCGTTCCTCCTGGGAGCGTTCCACAGGCTGGCGCTGACGAACCTGTCGTGGGCTTTTCCAGCCCTGCTCCCCTTTTACATGACCGCGGACTCCATATCAGCCGGGAACGGCAAATGGCGGAAGTATCTTTCGATATCCCTGGTTTCGCTGCTTCTCGCCGCCGCCGCCGGTTTTTCGATAGCCCGTACGGGCATGTGCCTCGACAGCGAGGCGACTCACACTTTATCGACGCCTGCCGGAAGCTACAGGCTTTTCAGTCCCCCGGAGGCAAAGAGCGCCCAGGGGATCGTCGATGAGATAAACAGAAGTATGCCTGCGGATGAACCTCTTTTCTGCGTGGGATATTCCCCCCTCATCAATTTTCTAACTCGCCGCCCGAACCCGACCGGGTTCAATTTCATGGTTCCCGGAGGATACTACTCCAAAGAGCAGGTAATAGGCTGGCTATCGGACATCAACGAAAAAGATGTCCGCTGGGGATTCGGCGAAAAGCCCTTCATGACGGCCGAGAGCGCCGGAAAACTGATGCCGGCATTTGAGGTCGTGTACGAGAATGACAGGTACATCCTGTTAAAAAAGAAGGGACCGGAGAGGTCAGATGAGAATTGAAACGACGGGCCAGGATCTGAGAAAGGTCATCTGGAGGCTGGCTTTTCTGGGTGTCGCCCTGTGGGGGATCGTATATTACCTCAGGCTTTTCGACCAGAAGCTGCTTCTGGGCGATGAAGGTGTGGCGCTTATGAACGCTTGGAGAATCGCACTGGGGGAAATCCCGCACCGCGATTTTTTCTCTTTCATCCCGCCCGCATCCTTCCTTCCCACAACGGCGCTTTTCAAACTTTTCGGGCCTTCGCTCCTCGTTTCAAGACTAATCGCCTTCGCGCTGGCCGTGCTGCTCTGCTTTTCCACAGACCTGGTTTTGAGGGAACTTAGCGCGGCTCGTCCGGTCAGGTTCATGTCGCTTGCTCTCCTGATCCCGTTCGGAATCTCCTACTGGCCCATTCCCAGCCATCACTGGTGGTGCGATATCTGGTGCCTGGCGGCCGCGATATCCCTTCTAAGATCGGCAGAAAGCGGTTCTCCTGGAAGATGGGCCTTCGCTGGAGGATCGTCGGCAGCGCTCGCGGCGCTATCCCTCCAGGACCAGGGCGGATACTTCTTGCTGCTGGCATCGGTCCTGTTCCTGCCGTCTGTGCAAGCTGTGAAAAGGAAGGTTATCGTCGTTTTTTCCGCGGGAGGGGTTCTCTCGGTATTTGCGCTTTTCGCCGCGTGGATCCTTCCGTCCGCGGACGCCGGGAGGCTGTTCTCCGATCTCGTCATCTTTCCCATTACAAGTTATCACAACATAGAAGGCCACCAGGGCGACATTCTATCGGGGTGGAATCAGATCCTTCCAATCCTGTCCCCATCATTTTTTTTCAAGGCCCCTTTTTACCTGGCGTCTCTTGCAGCCATTACGATTCTTTTCATGGCATTGCCTGTTCTATCGGCGTCGGCTCTGTGTGCGGGAACACTCAAAAACAAGCAGCCCCGGCACCATGTGGCTTTAGCCGCAGCGCTCGCTATCTCCTTCTTCGGAGCGGCCCTTCATAGATGGTCTTTCACGAATATTGTATGGGCATTCCCCGGACTAGTGATACCTCTGGCGCTCTTTCCTTCCTCCGGAAGGACGGGAAAAGCGCTCAGGCTGGTAGCGTCCTTTTTTGCAGTCGCAGCTCTCGTTTTTTCGTTTTCCTTCTATCACCTTTCCGGAGATGAACGATTGGTGACAGTCAGAACCTCAGTGGGATCCCTGAGAACTTTCAAAACAAACGATACCAGGGATCTTATTGCTTTGCTGGACTATCTTGAACCACGCAAGAAAGACGGCGACACTCTTTTTTGCGGGGGGTTCAAGGGGCTGATAAACATCTTCGCACTCGCGAAAAACTCGACGCCCTTCAACGATTTTCCCGGCTACAACACGCCGGAACACCTGGCGTCCCTTGAGAAGTGCCTGCGGTCGGGCGAGGTCACCTGGGTATGCCTACCCAAATCGGGCGGGAAGCCCGATGAAAAGCTCGCGGCGATCGTGAGAGAGGGCTACTTGCTGGAATTCGAGAACAGCCAGTACATCCTATACCGATTGAAATAGTATTGCCGGGTTACCGCCACGACGATCGTCGCATAAAAAAAGCCGCCCTTGCGGCTTTCTCCCTCCAGGACCAGGGGGGTTATTTCATCATTTTTACAGCCGTATTATACATTCCCGCTTTGCCGGGACAGGCAAGAAAAGACACCGTTATCGGCTGTCTGTCAGGCCTAAGTTCGGTCGCCCTCCTGTTCTCCGCGTGGCTTCTCCCGACCGCGGGCATCGGGAACCTCGTCAACGACCTCCTGGTCTTCCCCCTGACCTCGTATCACAATATCGAAGGGCACAAGTTCGACCTCCTCTCGGGCTGGAGAAGCGTCATGCCTCTATTCACGGAGGGCGGGTTCGGAAAGGCTCCCCTGTATCTCGGCTCGATGACGCTCATCGCTTTCTTTCTCATGCTGGTGCCCGTCATTTCCTTCGCTTCCTTGTCGTACGGAAAAATCAGGAAGCTTGCTTCATCCCCCAGCATCGCAGTGGCGGCATCGCTCGCGATCTCCGCTTTCCTGACCGCCCTCCACAGATGGTCGTTCACCAACCTCGTGTGGGCGC
>ENA-UPTA01003793-UPTA01003793.1-activated-sludge-metagenome-genome-assembly--contig:-NODE-3793-length-14615-cov-7.777404_pt1 | contig 14615 bp, 8 predicted proteins | sample MGYA00238184_ERZ773361 | MGnify/ENA primary metagenome ERZ773361 (study PRJEB29100, sample SAMN05720205) | activated sludge metagenome | isolation source: anaerobic digester from wastewater...
CGCATGACGCTCTTAAAGCTCGCAACAGTGTTGCCTGCCCAAATTGCGGTGAGCCTCGCCTGCCCCATCGTGTGTGCCCAAAGTGCGGTTTCTATCAGGGTAGAGAAGTTCTCACCACTGATAACGAATAATCCCTAATTTTCCGAAAAAGATAGGCCAGGGTTACCTGGCCTTTTTTGTTACTTCCGATAAGCGTCAAAAAACGCCAGAAGTTGCCTGGGGAGCATTCCGTCGATCAGGATGCCGTCTTCCAGGTGTTGAATATCCCTGACATGCCCCTTTTCGTGCATCAGTGAGACCAACCTGCCCTCTTCATAAGGCAACTTGACTTTCACATGCACAAAGGTCTGGTAGCTGCCCTCAGCGATCGCCTCAGCCAGTTCGCTCAGTCCTTCGCCGGTCAAAGCGCTGATAAAGACCGAGTCGGGCTCTGCAATTTTTTTCAGACCCGCAATCCCTTCTGAGTCTAACAGGTCAATCTTGTTATAGACCGTCAGGATCGGGATTTCGGCTGCGCCAATTTCCTCCAAAGTCTCCAGCACGGTCAGTCTTTGGGATTGCGCATTCTTGTGCGACGCGTCCACCATATGGATCAACAAATCCGCTTCGACAATTTCTTCCAGGGTGGCGCGGAATGCTGCCACCAGGTCGGTTGGCAATTTTTGGATAAAACCGACGGTGTCCGTCAACAAGACCGTCTCACCGGAAGGCAGTTCGAGCTGCCTGGTAGTTGGGTCGAGCGTAGCAAAGAGCTGATCCGCGACGTAAATCTCCGCTTTTGTGAGTTTGTTGAGTAGCGTGGACTTGCCGGCATTGGTATAGCCCACCAGGGCTACGACCGGGATGTTGGACTTTCTGCGTTGTTGACGATGCCGGTTGCGGTGCTCACGGACTTTATCCAGCTCGTCTTCGAGCTTGACGATCTTCTTCTTGATCTCACGCCGGTCAACTTCCAGTTGGGTCTCGCCAGGTCCACGCAAACCCACGCCCCCCACTCCTCCAGACCTGCCCGAGGCACCACCAGTTTGCCTGGCAAGATGCGTCCATGCGCCTGTCAGGCGCGGCAAGCGATAGCGGTACTGCGCCAGTTCCACCTGCAACATTCCTTCCTTGGTATTGGCGTGCTGCGCGAAAATATCCAGGATCAAAGCTGTCCGGTCAATGACCCGCTTGTCATTCCCCAATTCCTTTTCGAGCTCACGCTGATGGCGCGGGGAAAGTTCTTCGTCGAATAGGATGATTTTTGCATCCAACTCATCAGCCAGCAGCTTTATTTCATCAAGCTTGCCGCTTCCAACATAGGTACGCGAATTTGGTGATGACAGGTTTTGGGTAACCTCACCCACAACTGCAAGCCCCGCTGTTTCAGCCAACAATTCCAGCTCACGCAGGGAATCATCGAGGGTGAACCTGGAATCCACCTCAGACCTCAACTGCACCCCAACCATCAAAGCGGGTTCAGGTGCGGCCTCGGAAATGATTTGTTCGTTGTTTACGTTTTTATCGTTGTTTTTCAACCCAATCCTTTATTCTTCGCATGGCTTCAGCGATCCGGTCAGTGGGGATCACGATCGAAATGCGGATGTAATCCGCACCGCTGGGACCATAAATCACGCCTGGCGTGATGCTAACACCCGTATCCTGCAGCAAATCCGCGCAAAACTTTACAGGGTCTGTGAAGCCTTCCGGCAACTTTGCCCAGAGATACAAGGCAGCCTCTGGCAGGTCCACCTCAAAGCCGGCATCGATTAAACCGCTATAGACCACGTCGCGGCGTGCTTCATAGATCTTGTTGCGATTTTGCAGCCATGCCTGATCAGAGGTCAGGGCAACCACCGCGGCATCCTGGATGGGACCAAAGATGGATGAATCAATCTGGCTTTTGTAATTGGCCAGCACGCGGATGATTTCTTTATTGCCAACCGCCATGCCAATGCGCCAGCCAGCCATGTTGTAGGTTTTTGAAAGCGAGTTAAATTCGACTGCCACATCCTTGGCGCCTTCTACCTCAAGAATGCTGGGAGGGATGTAATCTCCAAACGCCAGGTCACAATACGGGGCATCGTGGGCGATTAGAATGTCATATTTTCGGGCATATTCAACAGCTTTAGCGTAGAAATCAAGGTCAGCAGTAGCACCAGTCGGATTGTTTGGATAATTGAGCCACATGATCTTGGCTTCCCTGGCAATATCTTCGGGGATCGCATCGAAGTCCGGCAAGAAGTTGTTTTTCTTTAACAGGGGCATGAAGTGATACCGCGCGCCAGCCAATTCCGCCCCTGCCAGGTAGACTGGGTAGAAGGGATCAGGCAAAAGCACCATGTCGCCCGGGTCGAGCAAGGTGTGGTTGAGGTTAAATAAGCCTTCCTTGGAGCCAATCAAACCCAATGCCTCAGTAGCAGGGTCGATATCCACGTTAAAACGGCGTTTGTAATAGGTGCTGACAGCTTTTCGATATGCAAGTGTACCGCCGGCTGGTGAGTAGCCGTGTTTCTTAGGGTTCCGGGCTGATTCGACTAATTTGTCAACTATGAAATCCGCGGGCGGTAGATCAGGCGAACCCATATCCAGCCGGATCACGTCCACGCCTCGTTCTTCCAGATCTGCCAGCACATCCTTTAAGCCAGCAAAAAAATACGGTTTGAGATTTGCTACAGGTTTCGAAGGATTGATCATCTCGCTTTAAAGTCTTTCTCCTTTTTTCTTGATTATAAGCCCCCGCGTGTAAAAGGGCTACTTTTCTCCCGCTCAATCTCCTAATAAACACCTTATCAGTCCAGCAGACTTTGAAAAGCTTTGGTATACTTCTTGCACAAAGCAAACTGACAGATACAATCTGTCTTGCGGAAGGTAAATTATGCTGATACTCCCAAGTCAACAGACGAGTACCACGATGTCGGCGCATCTGGCACAGACGATGACCCTGCTGGGTCTTACTCTTGAAGAACTCCAACAAAAAATCGATTCCGAATTGGCGTCAAATCCTGCGCTGGAGTTAATGGAGCAGCGCATTTGCCCCATGTGCAAACGCCCCCTTCCCCCGCATGGACCTTGCCCCATTTGCAGTCAGCCAGCCTCTTTAGAATCTCAGGACCCAATCGTTTTCATCTCCCCACGTGAAGATTTCTACACGGGGTCTGCCACCAGCACCGGCGAGGTGCCCGAGGAGCCCTTTGTCTCGGAATCGATTGATCTTCCCAGCTACGTACTGCGACAGGCAGCCACGGATCTGCGGACTGAAGACCGGATTGTGGCGGCTTACATCCTCACGCACCTTGACGAAGATGGCTTCCTCACGACAACTGCCCTGGAGGTCGCGCGCTATCATCATCGCTTGCCGTCGGAAATCACAGCTTTGATCGAAAAGTTGAAAAGATGCGACCCAGTCGGCGTCTGTTCAGCCAACCCAACCGAAGCCATGCTGGCACAGGTGGAAGTGCTCTCGGAAACCATGAATGTCCCTGTGCTGACGCGTGAAGTCGTAGCCGCTTACCTGCACCAAATGAGTCAGCACCACTATCCCGAAATCGCCCGCGCCTTGGGTGCAAGCACCCAACAGATCCAGAAGGTTGCGGCTTTCATCAGCGAAAACCTCAATCCTTTCCCGGCGCGTGCTCACTGGGGAGACGTACGCAATCCCAACAGCAACGACTCGCAGGTCTTCCACCAGCCCGACATTCTTATCTATCATCTCAACGAAAACCCAGCCAATCAGCTGGTTGTTGAGATCATCCTGCCCATCCGGGGTACTTTGCGAGTCAATCCGCTCTTCAAATCCTCCCTCAAACAAATGGAGCAGGACAAAACAGAAGAGTGGCGCAGCGATATTGAAAAAGCAAACCTGCTGATTAAATGTATCCAGCAGCGATCGAACGCTTTAAAACTGCTGCTTGAAAAGCTGGTAGTGATCCAAAAGGATTATATTCTGCAGGGCGATCTCGCGATGAATCCGCTCACCCGTGCTGAAATTGCGCGCATGCTCGACATGCACGAGTCCACGATCTCGCGGGCTGTTTCAAGTAAAACTGTTCAGCTTCCAAACAAGAAGATTGTTCCCCTCGCGATCTTTTTTGACCGCAGCCTGTCTCATCGCACGTTGATCAAGCAGATGATCGAGAATGAAGATCATCCTCTGAGCGACTCTGAGATACAGGGAATGCTCAAGGAAGAGGGCATCGAAATCGCCCGCCGCACAGTAGCCAAGTACCGCTCGATGGAAGGCATTTTGCCCGGAAATCTTCGCCAAAGTAAAACCAGGTAGTATGGTCCCTGTATCCCTCGACCAACACGGATTAAAATCACCCGGTGATTCCCACCAGGATTTTGCTCTCCTGGATCGATCGCTGATCCTGGAGTTGATCCCCGCAGCCGCACTTGTCTATCGCCGCACCGATGACAAAATCCTAAGCGCCAATCGCAAATTCTTTGATCTAACCTCCTACACGCTTGAGATTCTCAGAGAACTGTCGCTTTACACACTCATTCCTGGCGACCCGGATACAAATCCCACCGGCGATCAAAGCCGACCGGTGCGCTTGCAGATCGCCAGCGGCGATTTAATCCTTGCCACCCTGCGCATTCTGCCCATCAGCCTTACTAACCAGGTTGTCGTAATCACCTTTTCACCCCCTGATTCTGAATTTGAAATCCGGCGCGATTTGCTGGAGCAAGAATATCGCTTCGATAACTTTTCGCTTCTAACCACCTTGGGCAGCCAAAACTCCTCCCAGGCAGTTTTCCAAACTGCAAGTCAAATCTTGCAACGGATGCTCAATCCCAGGCTGATTGTTTCCTATCAGGTCAACCCACGCAATCAAAAACAGCTTCAACGCACCTACGCATCACTCCTGACAGAGGCTTTTCCTGTCATTCTGGACCTTGATTTGCTTGACAACATGCCGTCTCTGCAACTCTGGAAGCTAACACGTGAACCTCAGAATGCGCTGCAGGAAACCGCGCTGATGGAAGGCTATCACTACCTGCTCACGCTTCCCCTCCTTCACAACAGCTCACCTCAAGGGCTGATGCTGGCTGCTGGTGAAACACCTTATCCCGATGATGAAACCTTACGCTACCTGGCCCTGATGTCCGCGCACGCTGCTTCCGCGATCCAGGGGCTGAACGGCCTTGAAAGCGCCCAGCGTACCCTGACCAACATCCGGCACGTCGTCCAAATCCAACATGCCATAACCGACAATCTCGAGGAAGGCGTGATCATTCTCACCCCGGATCTGCGCATTGCCGAGATGAATCCAGCAGCAGAGTTTTTGCTTGGTTACGCCAGCAAGGAAGTCTTTCGGCAAAAAGCGGATATGGTCTTGATCGGCAACGAGACGCTTTCCGCGCTTTATAAATCCGCCCAGCAGGGCATCAGCACCCTGGTTGGTAACAATTTCAGCCTCAACAACCGTTCCGGCGGCTCCTTCATGGCGCAGGTGCTTTGCATTCCGGTGGTCGAAAAAGACAAAGTCCGCAGTATTGTCCTTATTCTGCGCGATGTCAGCCAAACGGAGCAAATCCGGGCTCACTCTCAGCAGCTTGAACAAAGGGCGTTCCTGGGCGAAGTATCGGCAATTTTCGCGCACGAAGTAAAGAACCCGATCAACAGCATTTCCACCGGGTTGCAGTTGATGGGACTGACCATGCCGCAGGATGACCCCCATGCCGACCTGGTTTCACGCTTGCAGAACGACTGCCTGCGCCTGACTCACCTGATGGATTCAACCCTTACTTTTTCCAAGCCAGTGGAATACAACTTCGCTCCGCTTGACCTTGCCAGCCTGATCAATTCCATCCTCGATCGTTGGGCGCCAAGGATGGTTCGCTTGAATATCAGTTACAATCTTGAGCACCAGCCAGCCAAACCCTTGGTGCTGGCAGATGCCCGCGCAATTGAGCAGGTTTTTGTGAACCTGATCAGCAATGCCATCCAGGCAATGGAAAGTGAAGGCGGAAGTCTGAACATTAAAATTCATCCGGTTTCACCTGAAACCAATCCACCTCAATACGAGATCATCGTGGCCGACTCAGGACCAGGCATTCCGGAAGATATTATTAAACACGTTTTTGAGCCCTTCCTGACGACCAAAGCCAAAGGCACCGGTTTGGGATTGGCAATCTCGCGCCGTATTGTGACGGCGCATAAGGGTAATATATTTGTTGAGAGTTTTCCGGGAGGTACTATGTTCCACGTGCTCCTCCTGAAAGCGACATAAGGAGTTAGATGGCAGCAACAGTTTTAGTGGTTGATGATGAAGAAACCGCCCGCATGGTCGTTTCTCAATTTTTACGCTCAAAAGGCTACGAAGTCCTTGAAGCCGGCACTCTGGCAGATGCCCGTGCTTCCATTTCGAAAGGTATCGCAGACATCATCATCCTCGATGTGCGCCTGCCAGACGGATACGGACCCCACCTGCTCACTGAAACCTCCCGCTTGCCCATGCGTCCCCAGGTGATCATTGTCACTGCTCATGGCGAAGTTTCGATGGCTGTGGATGCCATGAAAAATGGCGCGCAGGACTTCATGGAAAAGCCCCTCGATCTGCTTGAATTGGAAAAATCGGTCAGCCGAGCGGCAGAAGTCATCTCCATGCGCCGCGAACTGGCGCATTTTCGCAGCAACAAAGGCAACCTGGATGAATTTATTGTTGGCGATACGCCTGAGATGAAACACATCCTGGAGCTGGCAGGCCGGGCTTCGGAATCGTCAGTTTCAGTTTTGATCACCGGACCCACCGGCACAGGCAAGGAAGTGCTGGCGCAGTACATCCACCGCAATGGACCGCGTTCCGGTAAACCCTTTATTGACATCAACTGCCCCGCCATTCAACCAACCATGTTTGAGTCTGAGTTGTTCGGGCATGAATCGGGTGCCTTCACCGGGGCGACCAGCAAACGCAATGGTTTAATGGAAATTGCCGACGGCGGCATTCTCTTCCTTGACGAAATCTCTTCCATGCCGGTCGATCTGCAGGCGAAGTTCTTGCGTGCCCTGGAAGAACGCGCCTTCAGGCGCGTTGGTGGCACGAACCTGATCAGGGTGGACGTCCAGGTCATCGCTGCCTCAAATCGCGACCTTAAAGAAATGATCGCGCGGCATGAATTCAGGGAAGATCTTTACTACCGCCTAAAGGTTGTCGACCTGGATTTGCCCTCCCTGGCAGAACGCCGCCAGGATATTCCTGACCTGGTTGGCTACATGGTACGAAAGTTCAACAAACGCCTCGGCGCGAACATTCTGGATGTATCCCCCGCAGCCATGCAAGCCCTGATCGATTACGAATGGCCGGGTAATATTCGGGAATTAAGCAACGCGATTGAACGAGCTGTTTTGTTCTGTGACGAGCCCACGATTGACCTGAATCATTTGCCAAAAGACATCACTGGATAATCTCTTTTAAGGGTCAGGCTGACAGGCTTGGCATAGTAGTTGCAACATAATCTCCGATAAGTATTTTCATCGGAGGTTATTTATGCAGACTAATGGAACTCAGATCCTATTAATTGTTTCAATCGTGCTTTTCGCGCTGGGGTTTCTATGCTTGATCCTAAGCATCGTCATCCTGATCAAGCAATCGCTTGGCCGCGGGATTCAGACCATTGCTGAATCGACTACCAAACTGGCTGAAAAAGGCATCACCGAAGGAGTATCAGGGCTGGTAGGAAACGCCTCCCTTCTCATCAGCTCCCTGAATGACCTTGCCAAGTCCAACACCGGCATCGGAATCTTCTTTGTGTTCTTGAGCCTGGTCCTGTTTGCGGGCGCGTATTATATGTTGAAACCCTTCATTGGAGCCCTGCCCTAACCTTCTTTAGAGGAGTGATAATGTCAATTGAGAGATTGCTCGATCAGATCCGGGTCAGTTTCGATCCGCAAACCGCGCGTGAAATTGTCAGTGCCTTTCGCGCTGAACCGCTTGCCTGGCACTATCTTGAAAGCACGCCTGACCTGGAACAGTGGCTGACTTTTGCTTCCGATGACCTGTCCCGCTGGCAGCCTGGCGTTCTGGCGCTTTTCTCTCTCGATCATTCCCTGCCCGGAAATAACCTGACCAACCTCGAAATTGACCCCCCTTCGGAGATAATTGACCGTGTTCAAAATGTCTACGAAATGACACGTCTCACCGGTCTCGAACCAACCAGCCTGGCGGATGCTGCTCTTCTTGCCCTCTACCTGCGCGAATTCCGCCGAAAGGAAGGCTCGTGGAAAATGCTGTCGGGTCTTCTGCTCTCTGGTAAAGGACGCCTTCCGGTTTGGAAAACAGCCTTTGCCATTCTTCCCCAGCTTGCCCCGGACTTTGAAACTGCCCTGGAAAATCTAATCTCTGAGCTCTCAGATCAACACGCGGAGCCACTTGGCGTATTGATCTTTCACCAAGTTGCTGCCAGCCCTGCCAATGAAAGCATGCGTTACCAGGCTTATCAACGCAGACTTCAAAAGGCTCCGATCAACCTCCAAATTTCAACTCTCCGCGCGATGCGGAGCGTTGAAGATGAATCTCTGATCAAACTCCTGGCAAACAGTTTCCTGGCGCAGACACAATCAGCCAATGAACAAAACTCGCGAAACCTGGACAAATCAACAGTCGAAACGTACCGCCAGTATGCTGTTCTGAGTCAAATTGCTGGTCAGCCCGCGCAAGCCTCCCGCGCGATTGACCAGGCATTTAACGCCCTGAACCGTCAGCAGGCGGAAGTGCTGCGAGACCTTGCCTTTGAACTTGAAACCTCTAATCCCGAAGAAGCACGTAAAACATGGGAAGAAATTTTGCGTCTGCAGCCGGACAATTCCACCTACAAAAAGGAATACGCGGAATTTCTGATCTCGCATGATGACCATGATTATGGTTACGAACTCCTCCAGGAGATCCCGGATGACGCAACCAGAGCGCTTTACGCTCTGCGCTATCCCGTCGTCAGCTCAAGTGACACACAGGGCAGCCAATCGCTGGAAAAAGCACTCGAGAAAAAGACTCTCCAAACTGGCACCTCCCGATTCTCTTCGGAATCAGACAATTTCAAGGCTGCCCGTTATGCCTTTGAAAACAAGAAGTACCAAACCGCCAGCAATTTCATCCGTAAAGCACTTGCTGAAAATCCTAATGATCTTAAGATCATTAAACTTGCAGGTCAGATCGACCGCCACATGGCCAACATTGACGAAGCAATTGAATCGAGCGCATTACTGACCTTGTTCGAACCTCAAAACCAAACTAACAAGAAGGACCTTGCCGCGCTTTATCTCCAATCGCAACAGCCGGAAAACGCCCTGAAGATTTACCAGGAACTGATCCACTCCTCAAGCCAACCTTCCCGCGCGGACCTGCTCAATTTCGCAGAAATCGCGATTAAGGCTGCCCAGCCTGATATAGCAATCCCGATTGCGCAGGCTTTCCTAAAAAAGGACGAATTTGACGGAGAAGCCTTGGTCTTGCTCTGCAATGCCCTGATCGCTTCTGGTCGGAACGCTGAAGCCATGCAATACCTCGAAAAGGCTTCTGCCGTAGCTCCGGAAAAACCCGCCAGTTGGCTCTCACTTGCCCGTATCTGGATCAACCTCGGGCAGGAAGCCAAAGCTATGCAAGCTCTGCGCAAAGCCAAAGCAGCTTTACCAGACGACCCAGAAATATTGAGCGCGCTTGGAACGCTTTACCTCGCGAACGACCAGCCAACTGAAGCCATCAGCGTTCTCAGGCAGGCTTTTCAGCTCGATCCATCAAGTTCAAATGTTCGCAAGTCTCTTGCCAAAGCGTATTTAACTCATGGTTACATTGATGAAGCCTGGTCCACCATTGCTCCACTCGAGCAAGACTACACCTCGGATCCGGAGTTGGCATCTGTACTGGGGCAAACGCTGGCCGCCATGGGAGACCTTAATAGCGCGAAGCCTGTTCTGCGATTTGCCTGGCAGGCAAACCGCTCCGATGAAAGCTTGAAATCCTACGCTGAACTTCTAATCAAAAGCTACAGCCACGAGATCAAACCCGGAGCCCAGGAACTTAAAGAGATGTCGCAGTTGCTTTCCATAATGGATGAACGCCAACTGGAACGGGACGGACTGTTTGACATGCGTCTGTTGCAAGCAGATCTCAAAGCGACCCTTGGCATGCACGAAGCCGCCTACCAGGACTATCTCCAACTTCTGGACTACCCGGAGGCAAGAGCTCCTCGCTCTTACCATCACCTCCAGTTCCAAACCGGGCAAACCGCTCTCGCGCTTGGGCTGACAGACATCAGCCTCGCGTCACTTCAGGAAGCGGTTCTAACCGATCCTGATGATCTGCCTACCCGTCACATCCTCGCAAAAGCGTTTATGGCAGCTAACCTTGAGGATGAAGGTTTTGCGACAGCGCGTTCCGCTATGCAGATCGCTCCAACCGAAATCGAAAATGTGCTTTGGTACAGCGATTTCATGAGCGAGCACAACAACGCGCGGGAAGCCATCCAGGTGCTTAAGGACACCATTCACCTCAGACCGGACGACAAGGCGCTCTATCTGACGCTTGCTCGCACTTATGTCAATCTGAATCAGATTGAGGACACCAAAGATACCCTCAACCAGATGCTCGAACTCGAAGAGATTGAGACTGAAGAGTACGTTAACGTCGCAAACATTTACCTCCACATGGATCAACCGGACGAGGCCTCCCGCATCATCAAAAAAGCCATCTCCGACAATCCATTCCCGGATTTTGAAGAAAGTCGCGACTTGATTTATTCAGTGCTAAAACTCGGCGATTCTGCTGCCGCTCTTCAATTGGTAAAAGACCTCGAGCCTGCACTTCAATCCGACATTGCTTATCCATTACTGAAGTCTGATGTACTCGCTGCAAACCGGGAATTTCTGCCAGCTCTTGAGATTCTTGAGGACATCCTGAACAAGATGGAATTTGCTCCGGAAACGCTTGGAAGCGTAGCCGGGGACGCTGCAGAACAAAGCCTGAACTATACTCCCTACAACCGCGCCGGGCTCTACTACCGCGCAGCTCAGCTGGAGCGGATGATTGGCGACCTGGTTGTCTCACAAAAACACGCCGCTCTGGCGCTAAATACTGACCCGGGCAGCGAGCCAGCTTTCCTCCTCAAGCTCGAACTAGCCCTCACAACCAGCCAATCCGAGGTCTTATCAAACGCGCTTGATTTCCTTAACACCCAGGAAACCCGCCCCCAAGCCGCAACCTCCACAGCATCCCTCCTCGCGCTTGACGCGGTTCTGCATGATGACCTGCCCAAAGCACGCTTGCTCTGGGAGCACTACCTTGCTGATAAAACCAACTCACCCACTGCCAAAGCCCTCCAGAGTTTGTTTGCGCGTCAGAATGGCAACGCAAAATCAGCCGCGTCCCTATTACTGGAAGCAGTGGAGATGAATGATGAGTTAGAAATCCAGCAGCAGGTGCAAGCCTTCGATATTGCCCGGCATTTCAGTTGGGTCTGGCACGCCCTGGCGGTGGCTAAAGCTTCCTGGGAACAGACCAGCTGGGAAACTGCCGATTGCCTGCTCGAAACTGCCCTTTCAGTCGTCAAAATTAACCCAATCGCCAACAAACTTTTGGCGGAATATCTGACGGATAAGATCAGGCAAACAAATAATGCGCATTTTCTGCGAATCCTTACACACGCCCCATCATCTTTCGACTCAGAGCATTCTGATTTTGACCTGATTGAAGAACAGATCTCAATCGCCGGTCGAGCCATCGCCCCGACGGAGTTGCTGCCTACTCTGAAGATCAATCAAGCGCTAAAAAACGGTCATTGGTCAGAAGAAAACAATTTGCACAAGCTGATTACCAACGGCAAACAAGCCGCCCAGGTTCTTTCAGTGCTGGTGGACGATGCCTCCATCGCGGATGTCCTTTCAGGTTTTAGCAAAGATGCGGATGTCAGTTTGCAGCAGGCAATCCAAAACCTGCATACAGACCCGGACACCTCAGCAAAGATTGCAGCAAAACTACTTGAAAGCCAGCCTGATAACCCGGTTGTGCACGCACTACAAGCCATCGCCATTCGTAACAATCCTCTCCAGGCAGCAGAATCGATTGAAACGGCGCTGTCTATTTGGCCAGATGAACCCGATTGGCACGCCATGGCCGCCACTATGCGCCTGGATGCCGGCCAGTACCCTGAGGCAGCCAAACACCTGGAAGAAGCCATCCGCATCGTCCCAAAAAACGCCCAATACTGGCAAATGCTTGGGGATGTGAAGTTGCTGGAAAAGGATTACCACGCCGCCAAAGATTATTTTGGCAAAGCAACCGATCTATTCCCCTCCAATCCAGAGGCGCTGCACTCCCTGGCGGTCATCAACCAACAGCTCGGCGAACACCAAATCGCCATCCAGTGCCTGCGCAAAGCCAGCCAACTGGACCCAGGAAACATCCTTTACGATGAAGGGATTGCTCAGTCACTTCTTGCCAGGCTGGAACTCCCTGAAGCAATGCGCCAGGCTGACGCCATTCTAAAAAATGACCCCAAAAATGAAATTGCCTGGCACGTGAAAGTCAAGGCTTTCCTCAAAAGCAACAAGCCGGAGGAAGCACGGCAGGCAATCCACTTTGCCCTCGCGGTTGTGGAAAACCCCGTGCCGTTTGAGCTGCAAAAAATTGATCTGGATAACGCTCGCAATCCCCAGCAGGCAGTCCTGGCGTCGCTAAAACTCACAGAAAATTTCCCCGAAAATGTGGCTGTCCTGAACAATCTCGCCCAAAAACAAATTCAAATTGGCGAGATCGAAAAAGCAGAGCAGACTCTGCAGCGCAGCTTGGTTTTGGACCAGTCCAACCCTGAAACCCTGGTTGCCCTTGGCACGGTGGATCGCGTCCGCGGCAACCTGGACCAGGCGCTGGCACACCTCTCCAAGGCAATTGAATTGCAGCCAGGATTGGTGGAAGCCTATCTGGAAATGGGGTTAACATACCAGGATCGACGCGAGATCAGCAATGCCATCCAGACCTACCATAAGGCCATCGCGATGGTCAACAATGATCCCCGACCTTACCTCCAGGCTTCAGCTGCCTATAAGGAAAGCCGTGATTATCGAAACGCTGAATTTATGCTGCGCCAGGCTTCCCAGCTTTCTCCATCAGACCAAAACATCCGCCGGCAGCTCGCTGCGGTGGTAGCACTCAATATTGTCAACAACCTCCAGGAGGCTCCCAAAAGATGAGACCATACAACGCCCGCAAAAGTGATGAAGTGCTGGTTGTCAGGCGCGGCAAGTTCCTGACTCTGCTACAGACCGCATTGAGTAACCGCGAATTCCAATTTGCACGCCAGGCCTCTTTGATCTGGTTGGCAAGTTATCCTGGAGATCTTCTGATCAGTTTCATCTATGCTTCAGTACTGGCTGAGCTTGGCGATACAGAAATGGCAATCAAGAACCTGTCCAAGCTTTTGGCATATGATCCTGAATTCGTGGAGGCCGCCAGTCTGCTGGATCGGCTTACCGAAGAGAGCAACCGTGAAACCCATGCCAACCAACTTTACCTGCAGCGTGGGGCTTCCAAGGGAAAATCACCAACCTCCTGGCTTGATGGCTTGATCGCTGCGCGTAACGCCTGGGAAAGCGGGGATCTAACCGGCGCGGAGAAAGCAATTCTTGAATCCCTGGCGCACAATCCACGTTCTCCCTTGCCTGCGGCCTTCCACATGCAAATTATCCACAAGACCGGCAACATCACCCTGCTCGAAACTCTCGCGGGCATATACAACAGCCGATGGCCGGACTGTGTCCAGATAAAAGTGCTCTCAGCGATTGCGGATATTCAACAGGGCGACGATTCATCTGGTGTCGAAAAAATGCACTGGTGTGCCGCGCATGACGTCAGCGGGCAGGTCATCAATCGCCTCCTCGGTCCCAACCACAATTTCAAACCCCTCTGGCCGGAGGATCTCAAGGTCTATCTTGACTTGCCAGTGCCGGCCTCGGTTGCAGCTGATTTGGGGTGGAACGTACTCTCAAACGCGGATTTTATTGCCACGGACACTATTGGCAAGCAAGCAATGCCCCAAACCGCTGAAGAAATCATTGATGACGACCCCACCCTGGCGCTTCACCTGCCGGATTACCTTGTTGACGAACTGTCTGAGTCAGGGGATGTGGATTACTCGGAGGTACCGACCAGTTCTTTCTTCCTGCAGGATATTGCCACGCCCCCTTTGCCTTCCGGACACACCAACGAAGTTCCTGCCGCCCATTCTCCCAACATAGTGAAATCAATGCCAATCTCACCCGAGTCAGAGGCTGCAGTTACTGCTCTTACTGAAATCCAGACCGAATTTGAAAAAGTTGCCCGGAAGATCAACAAATCCGAGCTGTTAAACACCGACGGTCGTTTCCCGAGCTATGTGATCCTGACTTCACGCGGAAATTTGGAGAAAAAATATGGCGCAAATACAGCTGATGTCGTGATCGAATCGATGCGCAAACTTTGCCTCAATATCGTCGATCTCCCAGGTTGGAACAGCCTCGTTTACGTCCCGGATGATGAAGCCAGCGCACGCGAACTGGGATTGGACCCCATCCATGCCAGCGATGCCTGGAAAATCAAGCTCTCTCTTACGGACCTAGATCGGAAGAGCGTCGTGTAGGGAAAGAGTGTATAGCGGTGTGTAGA
>ENA-UPTA01003797-UPTA01003797.1-activated-sludge-metagenome-genome-assembly--contig:-NODE-3797-length-14607-cov-4.527969_pt1 | contig 14607 bp, 10 predicted proteins | sample MGYA00238184_ERZ773361 | MGnify/ENA primary metagenome ERZ773361 (study PRJEB29100, sample SAMN05720205) | activated sludge metagenome | isolation source: anaerobic digester from wastewater...
TATTTGGGAGGACGTTCGCACCTTTGACGGACGACCATGGCGCGGCATTGTTGACGTGGTATCTGGAGGATTCCCGTGCCAGGACATCAGCCTTGCTGGAAAGGGAGCAGGAATCACCGGAAAGCATAGCGGACTGTGGTCGGAGTTTGTCCGCATCATTCGCGAAGTGGCACCAGGAATCGTTTTTGTGGAGAACAGTCCTGCCCTTACTTCCAGAGGCTTGGGAGCCGTACTCGGAGACTTGGCCTCGCTGGGGTTTCATGCGCGATGGGGAGCGCTGGGAGCTTCCGCCGTTGGCGCACCACACATCCGAATGCGCATCTGGATTGTGGCAAACGCCCGTTGCGGACGACCCGGTGGAGCGGGAAACCGGGAAGTGGAACAGCCGTGGCGAGCCGAAGCTATCGGCGCAGGTGCTGCTACCCACGCCAACGGCAAACTGGTAAATTGGGTGCATGAATCCCTACACCGGCCTTCCCCTCGAAACCCTCACTGAAGCGCTCAGCCTCGCGCAAGCGGCACTGCCCAAGCTCACGCGCGGGGAAGCCGTGGGCGCGATCAGCACCGGTGACCAGCGCATCACCTTCATGCCGACCACGCCGGAAGCCCTCATGACGGACATCGGCTATCTGCGGCAAGCCATCGCGGCACTCCAGAACCCCAACGCCGTGCGCCGCCGCTATGCCGTGGCCAGGTTCCCGCAATGCTGAAGTGGCTGTCTCGCCGGCTACGTCCCAAGGCGCTCTACGAAGCCGCCGACCCCCGTGGCCCGCATGGTCCCCACCGCAGTTGGCGCGACGCCCGCGACGGCGATGCCACCGTGGCCATGGCCGGCGAACGCCTGCGCCGAAATGCCCGCCACCTCGATCAGAACCACGACATCTCCCGCGGGGCCATCGACAAACTCTGCCAGTTCGTTATCGGGCCGAGCGGTATCGCCATTGAACCTTTGCCGAAGGACTTGGACGGCAAAATCCATCGCAGCTTTGCCGATACCCTGCTGGAAGCTTGGCGCGATTGGTCGGAATGGCCCGAAGTGACCTGGGAACACGACTGGATCAGTACCCAACTGCTCATGGGCCGGTCGCTGTTCCGAGATGGGGAAGTGATGGCGCAACTCATTTCCGGCGACGTGACCACGCTCAATCACGGCACGCGCGTACCGTTCAGCCTAGAGTTGATCGAGGCGGATCAACTGGCGCCCGATTGCAACGATCCCGCCAAGGGCATCACCCAAGGGGTGGAACGCGATACCTGGGGACGGCCGCGCGCTTATCACGTCTACAAAACCCATCCCGGCGCACCATTCGGGTTTGGCGGTACAACCGGATTCGCGGGGTCCATCAAGCGCATCCCCAGCGAAAACCTGCTGCATCTCAAACTGACGGATCGCATCAAGCAGGCGCGTGGCGTCACCCAGCTTGCGTCCGTGATTCGTCGCCTGAACGAAATCAAGGGCTACGAAGACTCCGAACGCATCGCGGCCGAAATCGCGTCCAGCCTGACCGGGTACATCAAGCGGACCGTCCCGGATTTCATGGACCAATACGGCGATGGGTCCAGCGGCGGAGAATCCGGTGCCAAGCCGCGTACCTTCGACTTTGTGCCTGGCATGATCTTCGACGACTTGCGCCCCGGCGAAGATGTCGGCTTGATCGATGCCAAGCGTCCCAACCCCCAAGTCGAGAATTTCCGACGCGGACAGTTGCGCGCCGTGGCGCCGGGGTTCCGAGTCGGCTATTCCAGTCTCTCCCGCGATTACGACGGGTCCTACAGCTCGCAGCGCCAAGAGCTGGTCGAACAACAGCCGCTCTACGAAATGCTGTCGGCCATCTTCATCGGGCAGTTCGCGCGGCCGGTTTGGCAACGCTTCGTCGAAACGGCGGTGCTCTCGAAAACCATCGAAGTACCGGCCGATGTAGACCCGCTCACCCTCAATCGCGCCAGTTTCCTGCCGCCCGCGATGCCCTGGATCGACCCCCTCAAGGAAATTCAGGCATCCGCCGAAGCGGTCAAGAATCGTTTCGCCAGCCCGCAGCAAGTCATCCGCGCGCGGCGCGGGAATCCAAGCCAAACGATCGAGGAACTCGCCGACTGGTTCCAGCAATTGGCGGACTCGAAGATCCCCAACGAATCAGCCACCACTACCCCATCGCAAGGTGAACCCCATGTCGAAGTGGTACCAAATCCGCGCCGCCGTTAAACCAAAAACCGCCGACATCCATATCTTCGGCGACATCGGCGAAAGCTGGTGGACGGACGAAACCGTCACCGCCAAGCAGTTCGTGCAGGACCTGGAAAAGCTGGTCGACGTGGACACGCTGAATATCCGCATCAATAGCTATGGCGGTGCCGTATCGGATGGCCTAGCGATCTACAACGCGCTACGCCGCCACCCCGCCGCCAAGGCGGTCACCATCGAAGGGGTCGCTGTCTCCATCGCCAGCCTGATTGCCATGGCCGGCGATACGGTGGACATGCCCGCCAATAGCCTGCTCATGATCCATGCGCCTTGGTCCCATATCGCCGGGAATTCCGCCGAACTGCGTACCGAGGCGGATGTTCTGGACCGTCACGCCCGCGCCATGGCCAGCAGTTACACCCGCAAGACCGGCAAATCGGAAGCGGACATGCTGGCTCTTCTCACCGACGGCGCCGACCACTGGTACACCGCCCAAGAAGCACTGGACGCGGGCTTTGCCGACACCGTGTCCGATGCCCTGCAAGCCGCCGCATCCATCCCATCCCGTTATCGTTGCTCAGGAGCGCCGATCATGCCTGGACCAAATCCGCCAACCACTCCACCGGTGAGTACCCCAACGTCGCCGCCACCCGCGTCGTCCTCGCAAAACATCGTGGACATCCGCGATGCCGCCAAGCGTGAAGCCTTGGCCACCGAACAGACTCGCCGCCGCGAGATTCGGGGGTTGCTGGTCGGTTCGTTTGCCAAACGCGAGGATCTGCGCGCGGTGATGGACGCCTGCCTGGACGACCCGGATTGTTCCAGCGACGAAGCCAGCAAACGCTTGTTGCGGAAACTCGGCGAAGGCTGCGAACCCTTGAGCGGCGCGCAAGCCATCGTCATGGGGCAGGATGCCAGCGATAAATTCCGTGCCTCCGCCGTGCAATCGATCCTGGCGCGCGGCGGTATCCAGAAGCACGATGGCGCCAATCCGTGCCGTGGATTTCGTATGGCCGAATTGGCCCGCGCCTGCATCGAATACGGCGGCGGCAATGTTTCCGGCCAAGTGCCGGAAGAGTATGTGCCGCTTGCGTTGGGCAGCGGTCGTCGGCGCGCGGCCGGCAACATCGGCCAGACCTCGTCCGACTTCCCGGTGATCCTGGAAGAGGCCATGCACAAGATTGCGCTCACCGGCTTCAACGCCATGGCCAGCAAGGTGACGTATCCCACGTTCTGCAAGATCGGCGATGTCACCGATTTCCGCGAATGGAAGCGGATCGTCCCTGGCCTGATCGGCAACCTGGATGATGTCAATGAGCAGGGCGAGTACCTGAACAAGAACATCCCGGACGGTGAGAAGAACGGCATCACCGCCAAACGGCGCGGCAATATCATCACCATCACCCCGGAAACCATCATCAACGATGACCTGGGTTACATCATCGATTTCGCGCGCAACATGGGCATGGCCGGCCCGCGATCCATTGAGCGCAGGGTTTACCTGCTGCTGGAAAGCAATCCGACGCTCTCCGATGGTGTCGCGCTGTTTCATGCCAGTCACGGCAATCTCTCGTCCACCTCGGACGCCATCAGTGTCGCCCCGTTGGACGCCGCATCGGCGGCGATGGGGCAGCAAAAAGCGCCCGGCGATGATCAGGAGTACCTGGACATCACCCCGGATGTGCTGCTGTGCCATCGCGGCAAAGCGGGGAACGCGAAGGTGGTGGTCAACGCCGAGTACGACCCGGACACCGCCAACAAGCTGCAAAAGCCCAACGCCGTGCGTGGCATTGTCTCCAACGTGGTCAGTTCGCCCCGGCTGTCCGCCAATCCTTGGTATCTGTTCGCCGACCCCACCGTCGCGCCGGTGATCGAGGTGGTGTTCGTGAACGGCCAGCGTGATCCGCGCATCGTCGAAGAGGAATCGTTCCGCACCGGGGGCATTTCCTGGCGGATCGAGCTGCCCTTCGGTGTCGGCGCGATCGATTTCCGTGGTGGCTACAAGAACCCCGGCGCGTAGTCCGGTACATCGCTGATAGACAGGAGCAAAACCCCATGAGCAACAACTACAAACAACCCGGTGATGTGCTGACCTACACCAACGCCACCGGCTCGGACATCGCATCCGGCGATGTCGTCAAGCTGGGCGCAACCGGCAATTGCACGCTGGGCGTGGCCTTGACGGATATCGCGGATGGCGACTCGGGCGAGGTCGGATTCGGCGTATTCGAGGTTCCCAAGGTCTCGGCCGCCGTATTCAAGCAGGGCGAATCGCTGATCTGGGATGCGAGCGCTGGGGCTTTCGACGACAACGCCGCGACCCCGGCGACCGGTGACGTATCCGGGTCGGCGATCGCCGCCAAGGATGGAGCCAACGGCCAAACCACCTGCTGGGCCAAGTTTCTCGGTATTCCAGGGACATTGACCTAAGGCAATCCATGAGCCAATTCGACGACCTCATGGCCACCACCGGCATGCCCTCCTTTCGCCGGGTGTTGGGGGACGATGCGACCTACACCCCGGTGGCGGGCGATCCGGTCGCGACGTGGTGCATCTTTCGGCACGACTCGGATCTGGTGGGGCAGTACGGCGAACGGCTGGAAAGCCGGCTCACCGCCCAACTCCCCGTCGCCGACGTGCCGGAACCGCAGCCCGGCGACAGTCTGACCGTGGGCGGGAAAACCTACCGCATCGATCAAGTAGCCCGCCGCGATGGCCTGTTTGTCGAGGTCGCGATTCGATGAGCGCGCCCGCCGCCGTGATGGACCTGTTGGCGCTGAAAACCCAGCTCGCCACCATCACCGTGGCCAACGGCTACCGAACCGACATGGGGGGCGCGGTCTTCACCGGTCGCGACGCGCTGGCGGTGGGGAGTCAGCGGCCGTTGCCCACCATCACCCTGACCTCGACCCGAGACGATCCAACCGACAGGGCGAATCTGTCGGCCGGCCAATGGTGCCAAGGTTGGACTCGCACGGTGGAACTGGAGATCCAGGTGGCGGGGGCGGACGCATGGGAAACCGCGCTGGACAATGCGGTGGACGATGTGCGGCGGGCCCTGGCTCGCCATACCAGTCCGTTGACCCTGGGCGGCATCGCCTTTACCCCACCCGCCAGCGGCGGTGAAACCGCCATGGCGGTCATGTCGCTGACTTACAGCTACATCGTCGATTATTCGTAAACGCTAACCGACCGCATTGATTCGACTGTCGGGAGACAGCCGGTTTTACTTAGGAGATTGCCATGACCATTCCTGTTGCCTCGCGTGCCACTTATCTCAATTGCGCATTCAAACCCGGCTACTGGTCCGGGGATGTCGCGCCGACATCGTTTTACGACCCGGTCAACTTCACGAAACTGGAGATCACGTCGCAGACCCAAGAGTCCGACGATCTTGTCTCCAACATCGAAGGTAGCATCGGCGAGAACCTGGCGTCCGTTCAAAGGCCGACCGAATCGGCCAAGCTATCCGCCGAACTCAACTATATGTCGCCGCAGATGTTCGCGCTGTTGATCGGCGCGGACCTGTCGGAAGTCGCACAAACCACCGGCGACATTACCGACGAAGCGGTCACGCTCGCTGTCGGGCTATGGGTGCCTTTGGCCAACAAATATCTGTCTTCGACTGGAATGACGCTGAAGACGGCTGCCGATGCAACCGTAGACCCTACTCACTATGCGGTGGATACCATCAACGGCCTGATCAAGGCGTTGGATTCGACGGGAGCGACGGGAACCAAATTTTCGTACTCGAAAGCCGCGCGCAAGGTCGAAATGCACAAAGCGGGCAAGGCGAAATCGGCGTATGTGATGCTGGTGGGGACCGGGACCGAAAAGGTCAGTCAGAAACGCTGCCGCATCGTCGTCCACAAAGCGAGCTTGGCGGGCAGCGGCGTGTTCGACCCGGTCACCGGCAAGTATGTGAGCGGGACCCTGGAAGGAAAGCTGATCACGCCGAGTACCGAAACATCGCCGTGGCAGTACGAATCTCTCGACCTCGACGCCTGATTTGGCCCGATGTCGATCACACTCGGCTCGCTGATCCTGCCGGACGGGCTCCATTGGTCGGATGAGTACCGGTGGAGCCCGATCGAGCAAAGCATCGAATTCGGCCTGACCGGCGCGCTGATCGTCCAGACGGCCGTCAAGACCGCCGGGCGTCCGATCACCTTGCGCGGGGCGAAAAACGGGACCGCGCATAGCGCCCTGATCGCCCGCGCCCAGACCTACCGGACGTGGGCCAGCCTGGAAACGCTCCGGGCCGCGCTGTGGGGGGAATCCGCCGAGTTCACGCTCACCCTGCACGATGCCCGCACCTTCACCGTGGTCCCGGCCCACGACGGCGACGGGCCGCTGATCGTGACCCCGCTGGCCGCCGTGGGCGCGCTGCCGCCGGCCCATCCCGGCGCGGGGCATTTGTATTTCGTCGATTCGATCCGGCTCGTCACGGTCTAGCGGCCCGCGTGGTGGACTCCCTCCCCGGCTCTCCGGCCGGGGCTCTCGTGCAATCGAGGTGTAATCCGTGGCAGACTCTCGCAATCTGGCCCTGCAACTGCTGATCACGGCCAAGGACCAGGCCAGCGGTATCCTCACCGACCTCAAAACCCGGCTGGCGGGCCTGGCCACCGCCATCGCCGCCGCGTTTTCGATCAATGAAGCCGCTCAGTTCGAGCGAGCGCTCGACGCGATCCGCGCCCGCGCCGACGAAACCGGCCCGGCGCTCGAAGCGCTGGTACAGCGCGCGAAAGACGCCGCCCAGACGATGGGGCCGGAGTTCGGTTTTTCGGCGGCGCAGGCCGCCGCCGGCATCAAGGAACTGATCGCAGCCGGATTTTCGGCCGACGAAAGCCTGTCGGCGCTGAAAGGCACCCTCGCCCTGGCGGCGATGGAAGAAATCAGCGCCGCGCAGGCCGCCACCCTCATTTCCGACGCCATCGTCCAGTTCGGCCTCTCGGCGGGCGACGCTTCCGCCGTGGCCGACATTCTGGCCAGTTCCGCCGGGGCAGTGGCCGCCACCGCGACCGACATGGCCGCCGCACTGCAATACACCGGCAACGCCGCCAGCCAGGCGGGCCTCACGCTCACCGAAACCAGCGCCGTGCTGGATGTGCTCGCCAGTGCCGGGATACGCGGATCGGAAGCGGGCACCGGACTGGCCTCGGTGCTCAGCATCCTCGCCAACCCCGCCCACGCGGCCACGCAGGCGCTGTTCGACCTGGGCGCGACCAGCACGAACATCAACGATGTGCTGGATTTCCTGAAAGAGCGCGGGTTGAACGCCTCGCAGACCATCGCCCTGTTCGGCGAGCAGGCCGGGCGCGTCATCAATACTCTGCTGGCCCAGGGCGGCACGAAAGCCATCTCCGACTTCGCCGACCAGATCAAAAACTCCGGGAAGAGCGCCGAAGACACCGCGAGGATCATGCAGGGCAACTTCCTCGGGGCCATGGATCGGTTCTGGGAGTCGCTGAAGCGGGTCGGCACCGAACTGGCCACGCCCAAACTCGGCATCTTTGCCGACGGCCTGAACACCGTGACCAACGCGCTGAACACCCTGGTCAGCAACGACCGGATCGCCGAGTTTCAAGCGGCTCTGGCCGCCGGGTTTTCGGCGCTCTACGACGCGGCGCAACGCTTTGTGTCGCAACTCGACTGGTCGGGCATCCAGTCGGGGGCCGCTGGCGCGTTCGATGCGCTCAAGGACGCGGCGGGCCGCGCGCTGGCGGCCCTGGAAACGATCTATGCCAGCCTGACCGGCTCGATGCCGGGCGCGACGGGCATCGCCCAGCAGGCCAGCGAAGCGCTCCGCACCGCGTGGGATGCGCTGGGCGGCGTGGCGACGGCCGTCGCCGACGGGTTCGAGCGCATCGCCGAAACGCTCGGCGGACCGTTCGCGCAGGGCACCGAGTCGGCCAAGACCGCCATCGCGGCGCTGACCGGAGAAACGCAAGTCGCCGAAAACGCCTACGCGGCGCTGAAGAGCGCCCTGGACGCGGGGAAAGTCACGCAAGAAGACGTGGCCCAGGCGTGGCAAACCCTGCAAGCGGTGATCGGCTCCTCGCGCCAGCAGGTTGCCGATGCCCAAGCGGCCTACGAGCAAGCGGTGGCCGCTCAGCAGGCGGGCACGGCCACGCAGGCGCAGGTCTCCGCCGCGTGGGACAACCTGCAAACGGTGATCGGATCGGCACAGAACCAGGTCGATAGCGCCCGGCTCGCCTTCGACGGCCTCAACAACCAGTTCACGACCGGGAAAGGGTTGGCCGAGGCGACGGCCGCCGCGCACGACACGCTGCGCTCCACGATGGAGCGCGTGCGGGAGGGCATCGAAACCGTGACCGACCGCCTGGCGGGTCAGACCAGTGGCCTGCAAGCGCTGTGGGCGGCGATGAAAGACACCGCGCCCGAGTTCCTGGCCCGGACGTGGGACAGCTTGACGCAAGGGGCCGCTGCCCTGCTGGACGGCGTCAACCGGCTCGCGCAGTACGGCGCGCAACTCCTGGCGGACTTCATTCGGGCAGCGGATTTCGAGCCGGTCCGGCTGCTGTTCGAGGCCGTGACCAGCGCAATGAACAGCATGGTGCAGACGGTCCTCGAACGCTTCCCCGCCGCGTCGGTGGCCGGCGCGAATCTGGGCAACGCTTTCACCGTGGCCTGGTCGGGCGTGGTCGGCCTCCTGGCGGCCGTGGTGTCTGGGACGATCACGGTCGTGGAGGCCATCGGACAAGCGACGTTCGAGGTCGGCAAGTATTTCGGCCGCTACTCGGACGAAGAGATTTCCAAGATCCAGGCCAACCTCAATGGCTTGTCGGACACCGCCAGCGAGTTCGCCGCCGTGGCCGCTAGCTCGTTCGAGGCCAGCGGCGCGGCGATGGATCGGATGCGGGATTCCTCGATCGACGCGGCCGGGAAGATGGGCGACTTGGGCGCGGCGGGCGACGCGGCGGCGCGGTCGCACGACGCGCAAGCCGCCTCGGCGCAAACGCTCGCCGACATGCAAAAAGCGCTGGCATCGGACACCGGCCACGCCACGACCGCCGAGGAAGCGCTCGATCTGGCGACGCAAGCGGCTACCCTGTCCGCCGGAGCGCTGGAAAACGGGCAACGCCAGTTGAGCGAAGCGCACGGCGACGCGGGCGCCACCGCGACCGATTCCGCCGAAAACACCTTGACGTTGGCGCAAGCGACGGAAGCCGCCCGCGCCAAGGCGCAGGAGTTAACCGCCGAACAGGAGCGCATCCCGGAAGCCGCCAGCCAGACGCAAGGCGCGATGGAGGCGCTCGGCGACGTCCTGTCCTCGGTCAGTGTGGCCATGGACGCGCAGAGCGCCGCATCGAAAGAGACGACCCTGACGCTGGACGAACACCGCGTCAAGGTCGAAGAAACCCGCGCCGCGCTGGCCGCGCTCGAAGAGGCCCAGAAGAACCACACGCTGGCCGAGATCGACGGCAAAGACGCCACGGCGCAACTCAACGCGGCCAGAGCGGCGGCCAAAGACGCCATCGCCGTCTACCAACACGCGCAGGACGAACTGATCGAGAGCGAGCAGACCGCGCAGAAAGTCGTCGAGTCCCACTCCAAGGCGATCAGCGAGAAGAACACAGTCGCCATCGCCGAAATCGACGCCAGCATCGCGGTGGCCGAACAGTACGGCCAAGAAAACCTCGTGGCCGAACTGACCCTGCAGAAAAAGGAGTTGCTGGCGCAGCAAGCCGCCGCCGTCGCCGCCGCCCAACAGGAAGAAGCGGTCGCCGCGCAAGCCGTGGCCAACGCCCTCCAAAAGAAATACGAAGAGCTGGTCCGGCTGGACCCGCTGAACGCCAAAGCCATCGCCAACGCGAAAGCCGCCGCCGAAACCGCTCGCGAAGAAGCCAACTCCAAACTGTACGCCGCGCAAGCCGCCGATGCCCACGCCCGGCAACTCGAAGCGGAGAGCCATCAGGTGCAGGTGGCAACCGACGCCATTCGCCAGCTATCCGACGCTGAAATCCATAACGCGCAAGTCACGCAAGACGCCGCCGCGACCCTGGCGCTCTGGGGAGAAGAAACCGAAGCCGCCGGCAACGCCGTAAGTGGTGCGTTGGAAGGCTGGGCGCAACGGTTGTCGGCCCTGTCCGACGCGGCCCGCACCGCCTTCGACGGCTACGCCGACGGGACCGGCCAAGCCCGCGACGTGACGCAGGAACTGGCCGATGCCATGGCTGGATTGAGCGCTGGCGGCTACGTCGAATGGGCCAACCAGACCGCCATCAAGGCGCTGGAAATCGAACAACGCTTCAACGGTCAGGCCCAGTCCGCCGAACGACTGACGGAGCGCCTGCAAGCCATGGCGCAGGGCGGGACCGTGGACATGAACGCCCTGCAACTGGCGACGGCGGGCTTGTCGGGCGAGTTCAACTTGTTGGACCAGCAGCGGCTCGACACCCTGCAAGCGGCCATCGACGCGGCCAGCGCCAAGCTGCGGGAGATGAAGCAAGAGACGCAGGACGCCAAGGACCGGCTGAGCGAACTGAACGCCGAGCTGGCCGACGCTCAGGGGCAGGACGAAAAGGCCCAGAAGTTGCGCGAACAGCTCGACTACCAACAGAGACTGGCCGAAATCGAAACCAGTCGCGCCGAAGCGGAAGCCGCCGGCAACCTTGAGCTGGTGGCGATCCTCGACCAGCAAAAGGCGATCCTCGAACAAATCCACCAACAGAAACTGCGGAACATCGAGGCCGAAGCGAGCGCGGCCCAATCCACGAAAGAGACGAACGACGAAACCGAGAGAGCGGTCCGAAACGCCAGAGAACACGCCGACCACGCCGAGCGGCTGGCGGGGGCGATGCGCGACCTCGCGCGCGTGGACCTGAGCGGCCTGAACACGCACTTCGCCACGCTCGGATCGACCGTGAACACGCTGAGGTCAGCGTTGTGAGCGAACTGACCCTTTCCGAAAAACTGGCGGGCCTGAACACCGTCGATCTCTCGGGCTTGCAGCAACGCCTGCAAGCCGCCCTGGACGCCGCGCAACAGCAACTGGATGCCCAGCAGCCGACGACGCCCGCGCCCGCGCCCACGACTCCGACCGAACCGACCCCCACACCGACGCCCACACCGACGCCGACGCCCACGAATGACCCGACCGGAGCCGACATCAGCGCCATCAGCGCGGCATCCGGCCTGTCCACCACCATGGTGCGAGACCTACTCGAAGCCCTCGAAGAAGCCCGCGCCCGAGGTCTCGCATAAATGGCTATCCAGGAACAAAATATCGTGTTCGTCGAATCCCAGATCATGGACGACGTGCCCGAAGGCGGCGGCGCGGCCACCGGCAAAGAGGTCGTCGATGGGCAGATGAACAATGTGTTCGAGGACATCTCTGACCTCGACCGTGCCTACGGCCGCCTCAACCTACGCAAGCTAGCGCTGGCTGTCCGCTCGCTAGACACTGATCTATACGGCGGCGCGAAAACCGTCATCACCGGCCTGCCGACCGATCCCGCACTGGGCTACGCGCTATTTACCACCAACGACCCATTTGACACGCGCGCCGATGCCGCCAATCGTGTTGAGGCGTATCTCTACAAAGGCCCGCTCTGGCCCGGCGCGCTGAATGAAAATCACATCGAGGGGATGCGGGCGATCAGCGTGATTCAGCGGGTGGGAACCGCGCTGCCGCCCGTCGGCAAAACTCTCTGTCTGGTGCAAAACGAGGGGCTCTCGAACGAGCAAGAGCAGTACATCCGGATCATCCAAGTCGATACCGTCGAAGCCACGTTCACAGATTCGGCGGGCGATTTCACACGCTGGATTGTCACGATGAGCCTGTCCGACGAGTTGCGCTACGATTTCGCCGGTCACACTGTCAACCGCACCGACACCTACACCTACACCGGCAAGACCCGACTCCGCGACACCACCGTCGCCGATGCCACCCGGTTTTACAGCAGCACGCGCGTCGCCGAGGCCGCCCTGGCCACTGAGCTGAAGATCCGAGCGACATCGATGTTCGCCCAGCTTGTGCCCAGCGCCCAAACCGAAACGCCGCTCATCAGCCAGCCGATGTCCTCCCAGAAAATCCCGATGCTCGCCAGCCGCGCCTCGACCCTGAGCGCCACCGTGACCGGGGCGGCGTTCGCCAACAGCGGGAAATTCGCGCTGGACACCGGCGCGTATCCGGGCACGATCAGCGTGGTCCTGGGCGCGTACACGCTCACCGACGACGGCGTGGGCGGGGCGAAGATCGGCGGCGCGACCGTGGGCGCGTGGGATTACGCGACGGGGGTGTGCCAGTTCAACAGCAGCGGGGTCACCAGCGCCAGCGGCACGGCGACCGTGACCTACACGCCCGCCACCGCCGTCGCCCAGCAGGCCCACACCCTCACGCGGCCCGTCACCGTCGAAAACCGCCGGCTGAACTGGATCGAAACGCTCAGCCCCATCCCGACACCCGGCACGTTCGAGCTGTCGTACATGGCGGGCGGGAACTGGTACGTGCTGAGCGGCACCGGCACCGGCACCGTCGTCGGCACCGATCCGACGTTTGGCGCCGGCACGATCAACTACGTGACCGGCGCGGTGGCGGTCACGCTGGGCGCGCTGCCGGACGTGGGCAGCCAGATCATGCTGACCTGGGCCAGCCCGGTCCACACGTCTATCCGCGTCGGCGACAGCGCTATCGACACCACGCTCGTGGTCGAACACGCCCTGGGCGAGACGTTGTTGCCGCAATCGCTGACGGTGACGTGGTTGGCCGGTGGGGTCACGAAAACCGCCAGCGGGGCGAGTTCGGGCGCGATCAGCGGCGACTGCACCGGCTATGTGGCCGGTGGCACGGGGGATTTGTGGCTGGAATTCACCACGCCGCCCGACGCCGGCACGAAAATCGGGTTGGACTATCAGCGCGGCATGGCGGCGAGCCAGTCGTTCGCGGACGTGGCGGAGATCGAGGGACTGGCGGCCCTCGATCTGGGCGTGGCCGTCACGCCGGGCAGCGTGACCGCGACCTGGACCACGGTCAGTACCGTACGGCGTGATTCATGGCGCTGGGTTCTCGTCTGGTACAAGAACGGCGAGGCGTGGGCGTATCGGCGGGTGAGAGTGAGTGTCCTCACGCCCACCCCCGGCGCAGCCCGCGTCTACGAAAACAGCGCGACCGACGACGGAGCCGGCCATATCGGCACCGCCAGCGGCACCGTCAACTACACCACCGGCGAGATCGTGCTGCCGGTGGTGGGGATCGTCGCCCAGCGGGCCTGGGACCCGATAACGCGCGCGTGGGTCGCGGTCGGCGTTGACGGGACCGCGTTTATGTCCGGCGTCGTCGATGTCGTCTACCTGCCCGCCAGCGAAACGCCATCGGCGACATCCGTGGAGATCGACGTGCCGCCGCTGCGGGTCGATGTCGTTCCACGGCTACTGGATGAAGCCCTCGTGCCGGGGAGCCTGCGCTTCACCTGGAACGGGCAGACCTACGTGGACCGAAACGGAACGCTGTACCGCGCCGTCTCGCCAACCACCGGGGCCGGCACGGTCGCGGGCACGGTCGATTATCAGTCCGGCGTGTGCGCGCTGAGCGACTACGTGGGCGGCAGTGGCGCGGTCGTCGTGACGGCGCTCCTGACGCGCTTCGGGGACTTCACGGCTATCGAGGCCAGCTTCTGCACCGCGCTGGCGCCCATCAAATCGGAAGCGCTCAGCCTGGTGGCCGTCACCGAGGACGGCGAACAGATCACCGGCGTGGCGGACGCGGACGGCGTGATTGCGGGGACTTGGATGCGCGGAACCTTCAACTACGAGTTCGGGACCGCGTTCGTCGAATTCGGGCAACTGGACGGCGCGACGTGGGAGTCTCGGGCCGTCGATCCATCGACCTTGCGCTACAACGCCGTGGCCTATTCCTACCTGCCGTTGGACGCCGACATTCTGGGCATCGACCCGGTGCGCCTGCCGCCGGACGGGCGGGTCCCGATCTATCGCGCCGGGGATGTGATCGTCATCCTGCATCCGCTCACGAACGCCCCGGCGACGCCCGCGCTGAACGGCGGAACCGGGAACTACGAGCTGGCCTGCGGGCGGACGCGCCTCGCCTGGGTGAGGATCACCGACACCAATGGCGCGGCGGTAACCGACGGCTACACGCTGGACCGCGCCACTGGGCTGCTGAGCTGGGACGACATATCCGGGCTCGCCACCCCGCTGACGGTCAAGCACACCGTCGCTGATCTACGCATGATCACCGACGCGCAAATCAGCGGATGGCTGACCTTGGCGCGCTCGCTCTCCCATGATTTCCCCGCCGACGAATCCATTATCGCCGCGTGTTTGATCCACGGCGACCGCCGGGCGCGGGTATCGGCGCTCTGGGATCAATCGAGTTGGGACGGGGTGTGGCGGGATTCAATTTCGGGCAGTGCGGCCACGGCGACGCTCAACACCATCGACTA
>ENA-UPTA01003801-UPTA01003801.1-activated-sludge-metagenome-genome-assembly--contig:-NODE-3801-length-14599-cov-5.588421_pt1 | contig 14599 bp, 10 predicted proteins | sample MGYA00238184_ERZ773361 | MGnify/ENA primary metagenome ERZ773361 (study PRJEB29100, sample SAMN05720205) | activated sludge metagenome | isolation source: anaerobic digester from wastewater...
GAATCGTAGTGGAGAATTTCTCATTGCAACCGTTATGAAAGATGGGGGCAGGTCACAAATATTTCAAACCACGGGCTGGAGTCTACCGGTGCCCCGCCTGCGGCGGATGCCCCGGAAACTCACCCCTGACCATGAGAAGATGAGAAACGCGGAGACCATGATCGAATCGAGGTGGGGAGCTTTGGGGGCGCTTGTCCTTCTCCAATGCTATGGGTTGCTTCTCGCATACTTCTTTGCCGGTGCAATGCTTCATGCCGGTTCAACATCCTCCATCTATGACGTTCCCGGGCATTTGCTGGAACTCGGCGTGGGTCTTGTGTTCATGGCCGTGTTCATTTACGCGCAAGGAACTCTGATCGGGGATGTGGCGGAATATCTGCGGTCAGCGCGCGACCTGGCTGGATGGGTGCGTGACGGTGCTCGCACCCAGGGAGTTTTGCGCATCCTGATTACGACGGGAGCCGTTCTGTTCTACGCCGCCCTCCTTTTCGGCAAGTTCTCACTGGGTTTCCCCAGTCTCAATGTCTTCATCCTCCTGGGCTATCAAGTGTTCCATCCGCTCGCCAGTCACTTCGTCGCCAAGCGGCTCATGAAGACCCGGCACCTGACAGAAACCAAGTACGTGTCTGCCTCACATCAAGTCTTTGACTTCGTGATGTGCATGGTCGCAGCCCTCGTGTTCTATGCTTTTGGTGTTTGGATGAAGCAGGATCATGAGCCTGCCTGTTGGATGTTCCAAATGCTGGGTTCCGGTATCGCGGTTTTCGGGCTTGTGGGATTTCTTCTTGAAGACATCAAAGGCAGAAACAGGGAAGTCATTATAGAAGAAGAGGGATAGACCAGCGACGGTTGCGGAACGCGGCAGAATTATGCGGGTGCACGACGCATATAGAAAAGCCAAAAAACGCTCAAAAATGGCCAAAATTCGTCAAATAATGCTAAAAAATGGCAAAAAACGGTCTATTTTTGCCATTTTTCAATGTTTTTCGGGTTTTCGGGCGCCGGATGATTTGACTGGCACGGAGGGCGGGGCGGGATTACATTTGGCGCATGAAAATTCTGGTTACAGGCGGTGCGGGATATATTGGAAGCGTCACCAGCAAAATGCTGCTGGATGAAGGGCATGAGGTTGTCATTTTCGATAACCTGGAGCGCGGCCATCAGGAGGCCGTTGACCCGCGCGCTTCGCTGATCATCGGCGACTTGCGCAATCGTCAGGACATACGCGCCGCGATGCTCAAGACCAAGCCCGACGCCGTGGTTCACTTCGCGGCTTTCGCACTGGTCGGCGAGTCCATGGAAATGCCGGAACTCTATTTCACCAACAACGTCATTGGCGGAATCCATTTGGCCGACTCCATGCTGGAAGCAGGCGTGAAGAAAATCATTTTTTCCTCCACCTGCGCGACCTACGGGCAGCCCGATGTGGTGCCCATGACCGAGGATCTCCCGCAGAAGCCGGCGAATCCTTATGGCGAATCGAAGCTCATGTTCGAAAAGGTTTTGCTGTGGTATCAGCAGCTTCATAAATTTGAGCCGGTATTTCTCCGCTATTTCAACGCCTGCGGCGCGGTCGGAAATCTTGGCGAGGATCACGACCCTGAGACGCATCTGATCCCGAATATTCTCCTGGTTCCGCTTGGGAAGAAAGAACACGTAATGATGTTCGGCGACGATTACGAAACGCCCGACGGAACCTGCGTCCGCGACTACATTCACATTGCCGACCTTGCGCAGGCTCATATTCTCGCGCTGAAAAAAGGTGTTTCCGGGGCGTTCAATCTCGGCAACGGCGACGGATATTCCGTGAAGCAGGTGATCGAGGCCGCGCGCGAAGTGACCGGCCGCAAGATTCCTGCAAAAATGGCTCCGCGCCGCCCGGGCGATCCCGCGAAGCTGGTAGCCGCCGCAGACAAGGCGAAAAAGGTTTTGGGCTGGAAGCCGCAGTATCCCGATTTGCGCACGATCATCGAGCATGCGTGGAAGTGGCACCAAAGCCACCCCAACGGTTATCGTCCATGATTCCCGGCATCGAGATCATTTCCACCGGCACCGAACTGCTCATTGGCCGCACCGTCAACAGTCATGCCCATGCGCTGGCGAAGGCTCTTGCGCCCACCGGGGTTCGTCTGGTTCGCGACACGACCATTCCGGATGATCCGCATGTGCTGCTGGCGTCTTTGCGGGAAGCGCTGCAGCGGGTGGATGTGGTGGTGGTTTCCGGCGGGCTGGGCCCGACCTCGGACGACATCACCCGCGAGACCATTGCCGCGTGGCTGGACCGTCCGCTGGTTCTGGACAAAACCGCTGCGGATAGAATCCTTCAGGCCTGCAAAACGCGCGGCCTCGAGGCCAGCCAGGCCCGCCTGCGCCAGGCGCTGGTGGTCGGAGGGGCGACCGTCTGGCAGAACCTCACCGGCGCCGCGCCGGGGGAACTGATCGAGAAGGACGGAAAATATATTGTTTTGCTGCCGGGCCCGCCGCGCGAACTGGAGCCCATGCTGGCGCAGTCGTTTGTTCCGTGGATTCAGGATCAGTTCAAGCTCGCTCCGCCCCCGGAGCAGATTTTTCTCCTGACCGGCCGAGCCGAGGGCGACGTTGTAACTCTTTTTGAGAAGAACAGATTCCCCCCCGACGGCATTGACGTCGCCTATTGCGCCTCCCCCGGATCTCTTGAAATCCGGTTTTACGCCAAAACTCAAGACAAACTGAAATCCGTTGCGGATCAGGCCCGGAAAATTCTCGGGAACTCGATTTTCGCCGAAGAGCGCGTCATGCTGGAAGAGGTTGTCGGCCGGATGCTGGTCTCCAAAAAACTGACGCTGGCCACCGCGGAGTCCTGTACTGGCGGACTGCTGGGGCACCGCATCACGAATGTGAGCGGCAGTTCCAAATACTATCTGGGCGGCGTCGTGGTCTACGACAACCGGGCCAAGACCAAACTGCTTGGCGTGTCCGAAGACACGCTGGCCGAGCACGGAGCCGTCAGCGCGGACACCGCAAAGCAGATGGCCGAAGGCGTCAGAATGAAACTGGGCGCGGATTTCGGAATCGGGATCACCGGCATTGCCGGCCCGACGGGCGGAACGATTGAAAAACCTGTGGGCCTTGTTTTTATCGCGCTCGCCGGAAACAATCACACCGAAGTTTGCGAACGGCGGTTGAGCTTCGACCGCGACATGGTCAAGTTTATGAGCACGCAGGCTGCGCTGGACATGCTCAGGATGCGCTTGATGCGGGAATGAGCGCACCCGATTCCATACGGGCCTTTATTGCCCTCAAACCCGATCTGAATGCGCTTTTGGCCATTGTGCGTGCGCAAAAATCGCTTCGCCACTGCCCCGCGAGAGTGAACTGGACCGCCGAGGACCAGATTCATCTGACACTCGCTTTTCTGGGCGAAATTCCCGTCGCCACGGCGGAGGCCTTGAAGCCCGGGCTGGATGAAATTGCCGCGAAATATCCGCTGCTCAAGTGCGAACTTTTCGGACTTGGAACTTTTGGCCCCGATAGGGCTCCGCGCATTGTCTGGGCCGGACTGGATTGCCCCGATCCGCTTTTCAGGATGCAGAAGGAGATCGCAGACGCCTGCCGTGCGCTTGGAATCGAGCTTGAGGCGCGCGATTTTCATCCTCACATCACCATCGGTCGGGTGAAGGCTGCGCGCGACGCGGATTCATTGACAATGGCTGTCCGGTCGGATAGAAATACTCCCCGCGACCCGTGCCAGTTTGACGCTGTGCTGCTGATGGCCAGCCAGCTTGGGCCTCGGGGATCACGCTACACAGTTTTAAACAGATCGTTATTAAAAGGAGAATAGAACATGGCCGCCAAAGCAGCATCGAAGGAAAAAGACACCGACAAAAAAACCTCCTCCGCCCTCAGCGCCGTGCTGGCGCAGATTCAGAAAGAATACGGCGAAGGCGCCATCATGCGGCTGGGCGCCGATGAAGGTCACAAGCAGATCCCCTGCATTCCCACCGGCGCACTGACGCTGGACCTTGCGCTGGGTATTGGCGGCGTGCCTCGCGGCCGCGTGATTGAGATCTTCGGGCCGGAATCCTCCGGAAAAACAACGCTGGTTTCGCACATCATTGCCAACGCCCAGAAACAGGGCGGCCTGGCGGCATTTATTGATGCGGAACACGCTTTCGATCCGATGTATGCGCGCAAGATTGGCGTGAATCTGGATGATCTCCTGATTTCCCAGCCCGATTCCGGCGAAGAAGCCCTGAATATCGCCGAGACGCTGGTGAGGAGCAACTCGCTCGACGTGGTGGCGGTGGACTCGGTGGCCGCGCTGGCCCCGCAGGCGGAACTGGATGGCGCGATGGGCGCCAGCCATGTCGGCCTGCAGGCCCGCCTGATGTCCCAGGCGCTGCGCAAACTGACGGCGGCCATCAACAAGTCCAAGACCTGCTGCATCTTCACCAATCAGATCCGAGAGAAAATCGGCGTTATGTTCGGCAACCCGGAAACGACGCCGGGCGGCCGCGCGCTGAAGTTCTATGCCTCGGTGCGCCTTGATATCCGCCGCGTGTCGGTTCTCAAGGACACCGCCGGCAACGTCTATGGCAGCCACACCCGCGTGAAGGTTGTGAAGAACAAGGTCGCGCCGCCGTTCACACAGGCCGAATTCGACATTCTTTATGCCGAGGGCATTTCCTGGACCGGAAGCATTATTGATGCGGCCATCCAGTACGATCTGCTGGACAAGCGCGGCTCATGGCTTGCCTACGACGGTCAGCAGCTTGGACAGGGCCGCGACGCCGCCAAGGCGTTCCTGGCCGAGAACAAGGAAATGGCGGATGCCATGGTTGCGAAGATCACGGAGAAGGCCCGCACAGACCATTCGATTCGCGGAGCCATGGCGGTGGCCGGCGAGGATGTGAGCGAATAACCATGATGACGGCCGCTGAAGTCAGGCAGTCTTTCCTTGATTTCTTCAAAGGGAAGCAGCATGTGATTGTTCCCAGTTCGCCGGTGGTGCTGCCGTCGGATCCGACGCTGCTGTTCACCAACGCGGGGATGAACCAGTTCAAGGAAATCTTCCTGGGCGCGCGCGAAAGCCAGTTCCGCCGCGTGGCGGACACGCAGAAGTGCATCCGCGTCAGCGGCAAGCACAACGACCTTGAAGAGGTGGGCATAGACACCTATCACCACACCTTCTTCGAGATGCTGGGAAACTGGTCGTTTGGCGACTACTACAAGCGCGAAGCGATCACCTGGGCGTGGGAGCTACTGACCGGAGTCTGGAAACTCCCGAAGGAACGCCTTTGGGTTACGGTCTACCGTTCTGACGACGAGGCGGCTGAACTCTGGAAAACCTGCACGGACATTGCCCCTGAACGCATCCTGCGGTTCGACGAAAAGGACAATTTCTGGGAGATGGGCGACACCGGCCCTTGCGGCCCGTGCTCGGAAATTCATTTCGACCGCACCGAAAAGGGCTGCGGACCGGAAATGGTCAACGCCGGTTCTCCGGATTGCATTGAAATCTGGAATCTGGTGTTCATCCAGTACAACCGCAAGTCGGACGGCAGCCTGACGGAGCTGCCTGCAAAGCATGTGGATACGGGCATGGGCTTCGAGCGCGTGGTTTCTGTCATTCAGGGCAAAAACTCGAACTACGACACCGATATTTTCCAGCCCGTCATCAGTGCCGTTGCAAAAATGAGCGGCCGCAAGTATGAAGGGCGGGATGCAATTGCCATGCGCGTGATCGCAGACCACCTGCGCGCGCTTTCCTTCGCCATTGCCGACGGCGTGCTGCCGTCGAACGACGGCCGCGGCTATGTTCTGCGCCGCCTGCTGCGCCGCGCAGTGCGCTACGGTCGCAACATCGGCCTGAAGAAACCGTTCATGCGCAAGCTGTTTCCGGTGCTGGAAGAAATGATGGCCGGTGTTTTCCCGGAGTTGAAAACAAATCGCGAAAACGTCATGCGCGCGCTCAATGCCGAGGAAGAGAGCTTTGCGGCGACGCTGGACCGCGGCATTGTGATCTTTGACGAGACCGTTTCTCAACTGAAATCAAAAGATGAACTCACTTTCCCGGGCGACGAGGCTTTCAAACTATATGACACCTACGGTTTCCCGCTGGACCTCACCGTCCTCATGGCCCATGAACAGGGCCTTGTAGTGGATCAGGAGCGGTTCAATGAACTGATGGATGAGCAGCGCGCGCGCGCGCGCGGCGCGCGCAAGGATGCCGAACTGGCCAAAGAGATGGACCAGATTTCGGCGCTGGTGTCTGCCGGTGTCCGTTCGCAATTTACGGGCTACACCAATTTGGAGGATGATAGCGAAATCATCTGCATTCTCAAGGACGGCAAATCCTGTGAGAGCGTGCATGCGGGCGACGAGGCGGAGATCATGCTCGCCAAGACCCCGTTTTATGCGGAGTCGGGCGGCCAGGTGGCCGACCTTGGCGTTATCCGCGGAGCGCAGGGCGAGTTCCATGTTTTGGACACCCAGAAGCCCGCCGACGGAATCATTCTCCACATTGGCAAAGTGGTTCAGGGGACCTTTGCCAAAGGCGAGAAGGTTTACGCGGAAATAGACAAAGATCGCCGCGGGCGGCTGCGGCGCAATCACACCGCCACGCACCTTCTGAATTATGCGCTGCGCACGCTTGTGAATCCTTCGATCAAGCAGGCCGGTTCTCTGGTCACCCCCGAGCGCTTGAGGTTTGACTTCAACCATTACGAGGCCATCCCGGAGGACAAAATCGAAGAGGTTGAGCACCTGGTGAACGACTGCATCATGCAAAGCAGTCCTGTGGAAACCTATGAAATGGCCCTGAAGGATGTCCACGGATCGGGCATTGTGGCGGTGTTCGACGAGAAGTACGGCGATACCGTGCGCGTGCTGGATGTCGGCGGCTACAGCCGCGAGCTTTGCGGGGGAACGCATGCGCACAACACCGGCGAGCTCGGTCTTTTCCGGATTGTTTCGGAAAGCTCCATCGCCTCGGGCGTGCGCCGCATCGAGGCCGTGAGCGGATGGCCCGCGTACGAATGGACGCGCCGCGAGCATGAACTGGTGCGAGGCCTGGCTCATCGTTTCAGTTCAACCAGCGAGGAAATTCCGCAGCGTGTGGACACCCTGATCAGCCAGTGCAAAAAGCTCGAAAAGGATTTGAAGGCGGCCGCCAGCCAGTCGGCTCTTTCCAAAACCGATGCTTTGCTCACGCAGCAGCAAACCGTGAGCGGAGCAACCCTCCTTGCGGCCGACCTGGGCGAACTCCCGGCTGACAACCTGCGTGAGGTCATGGACTCCATTCGGCAGAAGATGCCTTCAGGTGTGATTGTGCTCGGCAGCCGCGCAGACGGCAAAGCCTGCTTTACCGCCAGTGTTTCAGCCGACCTGATTCCCAAAGGTCTGCATGCCGGCAACCTGATCAAGGCGGTGGCCGCGATCGCGGGCGGCGGCGGCGGCGGTCAGCCGCAAAAGGCGCAGGCAGGCGGTAAAAATCCCGAAAAAGTCGGCGAGGCCATTGGGAAGGCGGTCGGCATCGTGCAGGGAATGATCAAGGGATAGGTCTTTATGAATTCGGCAGAACTCATCGGCTATGCGGGCTCGATCATCATCCTGATCTCCCTGCTGATGAAATCGCTGTTGAAGCTGCGCTGGATCAACCTGACGGGTTCCATATTGTTTTCGCTCTACGGGCTGATGATCAGGGCGTGGCCGGTTTTCGGCATCAACGCGGTGATCGTGGGCATAGACGCCTGGTTCATTTTTCAGGCGCTCCGCCGGTGGGATTATTTTGACCTGACTCCGCTTCCGGAAATCGGGACGGAATACTTCAAGAAGTTTTTCCTCTACTATGAGAACGACATCCGCTCGTTTTTTCCCGGTGTGGCTTTCGAGGCGCTGACGGGTTCAGAGACCTATATTTTATTCCGTAACATGGCCCCGGTCGGATTTTTCGCTTTGCAGCTGGAAGGCGAAGAAGCCCGCGTGATCGGGGATTATGTGGCGCCGGAATACCGCGACTTCAAAACCGGAAAATTCGTCTATGACGTCAAGCGGATGTACTTCAAGCAGAAGGGCATCAAGCGTTTTGTGGCCGATTGCGGAAAAGACATCCACTGCAAATATCTTGCCCGCAACGGATTTCGTCCGGACGAAAACCATCCCGGCCTGCTGGTCAAGCATCTGTAGCCCGGTTCGCCTGCACGAAATCCGGCTTTTTTCGTTGCCTTTGAGCCTTTTGCCCTTAACATGGCGAAATTGGTATGGATTATGCGCCAATGAAGTTGTGACAAACGGAGGATGATATGAAAAGGATGCTCGCCTCAGTGATCGTGGTTTGTCTTTTTGCCTCGTCTGCTATTCTTGCTGCTGAGAAAAAAGCCGATAAGAATGTGGAAAAGAAATCTGAAAAGAAGGTCGAACAGAAAGCTGAGAAAAAGGCCGAAAAGAAGCCTGAGCCCAAGGCGGCTAAGGTTAAAAAAAGCAAGGCAGGCAAATCCTCCAAGTGGTCGCTCAGCGCAGGCGTCCGCAGCCGCGAGATGGATGTTGAATTTTCCGCGGATGCGCCGGCAGCTTACGCCAACTGGGCTTCTCTCGTGCGTCGTCCGCGCAATACCGGGTCAACGTCAGTGTACAATGGCGAAGAATTCCGCGTGGAGTACGAGAATGGCGCGGTTTTCACCGACCCGCGTTATTCGGTTCCTTCCTCGCCATTGTATGACGGCACGGTTCGTTTTGGCATCGACAGCGCCGACCAGATCGGGATGCGTGATCTTTATTACACGGCCACGTTTGGATCCACCCGCACGCGCCAGTGGTCAGAATTGAGCCAAACCGCTCTGGATGCGGATGATGACGCCAGCGAGGGCGGGGTTTATGTGGCTGCGCGGCGGAGGTTCGCGGACGATGGTCTTGGGGTTCTGGTTCAGTATGGGGTCAACGTTATGGAAACGGCCAGCGACTGGCAGGAAACAGCCCGGCAGACCATTATGGAACGACAGTCCACCTATGCCACGACCTATGACGTTGACATGTGGGCACTCCCATTGCCGGCAGCGCCCTTTGAAAGCCGCACGGAATGGCTTGTTTTTGACGCCGGCCAGTACAACGCGACATATCCCATGCTGCCAGACGCCATGGATCCCCGCCAGACGCAGACATCCCGCCAGCGCACACTGGCCGTGCTTTCTGCCAGCTCCAAATGCGATCTGGATGCGGATATCCACGATCTGCTGCTCGGTCTGGAGTGGGCGTTCCCTCTCGGCGACTGGTTCTCTCTCTCTGTTGCGGCCGGCCCGACGCTGAACGTCATCGCATGGGATATGGAGCAGACGACCCAATGGGCCAATGAAACCACCGGTGATGTCCTGCAGACTCTGCGCGAAGACGCTTCCGATGAAGAAGTTGAGGTCGGTGCCGCGGCGCAACTCACCGCGCGCCTCAGTCTTGACAAGAACAAACGCTTTTTCTGTGAAGGTTCAGTCGCCTACAACTGGCTGGACAAAGTGAAGGTAAAGACAGATTCTGCAACGGCCGAAATTAATGCCAGCAGTGTTTCAGCCGCACTTGGATTCGGTGTCGGATTCTGAAGAACCGCTGTGTTTTATTACTGGCGTGAGGCCTGAATCAAGGCCATGTCCGCCAAAACAAGCGCAGCCATGGCTTCCACAATGGGCACCGCGCGGGGCACCACACAGGGGTCGTGACGGCCTTTTGCCTCAAGCACCGTTTCGCGTCCAGTCTGGTCGCAGGTTTTCTGCGGAAGACCGATGGTCGCCGGCGGCTTGAAGGCCACGTTGAAAACAATCGGCTCGCCGTTTGAAATACCGCCCTGTACGCCGCCGCTGCGATTGCTGACTGTTCCCAGCTTTCCGTGCTTGAGCACAAACGGATCGTTGTGCCCGGATCCGGTCATTGCCGTGCCGGCAAAGCCGGAACCGATTTCAAAACCCTTGGTGGCCGGAATCGAAAGCATGGCATGCGCCAGCAGGGCCTCCAGTTTGTCAAACACCGGTTCACCCCAGCCGGCGGGGACATTCCGGCAGACACAGGTGACGATGCCGCCAACAGAATCTTTCCGGTCGCGGGTTTCTTTGATGAGCGCCGTCATTTTTTCGGCGGTCTTCGGGTCGGGGCACCGCACCGGGGTCTTGTCCACATCCGCGCGTGTGATGGGGCGGGCTGTAAGATTGCCCGCATCCACCGTTCCGGCGGCGCGCACCCACGCAACAATTTCGACGCCAAACTTCTCGCGTAGAAACTTTTCTGCAATGGCGCCTGCCGCCACGCGGCCAATGGTTTCGCGCGCGCTGGAGCGTCCGCCGCCGCTGGATGCGTGAATCCCGTATTTCTGCATATATGTGAAATCCGCATGGGAGGGGCGGGGGATGGTTGTGATCTCGCCATAATCTTCCGGCCGCTGATCGGCGTTGCGCACAAGCAGAGCAATCGGAGTGCCGAGCGTTTTCCCATTCTCCGCGCCTGCGAGAATTTCCACGCGGTCCTTTTCGTCGCGGGGCGTTGTCAAATCGCTCTGCCCCGGCCGCCGCCGGTCAAGTTGCGGCTGGATATCTTTTCCGGAAAGCTCGATGCGCGGAGGACAGCCGTCCACGACAGCGCCCACCCCGATGCCGTGCGATTCGCCAAACGTCGTTACTCTAAACAACCGACCAAAAGTATTGCCCATGACCGTTCTCCAGCTTGCCCATGAGGGTACACAAGTCCGTCCAGGTTGCAAGAACGTTAGGGAGCACAATCAATTGCCGGCCGCCGCATTCATTATGCGGATAGTGGAATGACGCGACAGGATCAGCCCTTGCGGACTGAAGGCTTGAATGACGACCATGGTTTCACCTTCAGAGAATGAATTCAGCGGGATGGATCCTGCATAACGACCTGTTCCTGTCGGGGTCAGCAGTATTCTTCTTTCCGACTTGCGCGCTACGGGTTTGGGGGTTTTCTGCACGAGATGAGCCGTTACTCGCGTAAGAAGATTATTTTCATCCAGATCAACATCCTGAACGGAGATGTGCAGGGTCTCGTCATTGTAGAACTCGGTAATATCCTGATCGCCCTCGGGATCATTGGAAAAACCGATCAGGCAGACACCGGGAGCAGCATCCCACGCGGCGGAAGGGCAACCGGAGCAGAGATCTGCGATCTCCTGCGGCTCCAGCGCCCGGTTGTAAATCCTGACCTCATCCACCATTCCTTTCCAGTAGCGGTTCAGGGCGGTTGAATAGCCGTTGCCAACGGCCACGTTGTTCAGGTTGAGATTGATTCCGGGGGGATAAACCCCCGAATGGGACAAATCAAATTTCTTCTCACCGTTGAAATATCCCCATGCATTGGTTTTCGTCCACGAGAACACAACGTGATTCCAGTTGCTGGCGGAAAGCGATGTTGTATACCACCCGACGATTGGCAGCGCCCCCACCACAAAACTTCCGTCCGCCGCCGATTCAAACTTCATGCAGTCATCCCAGCCGGCATATTCTGTTGTGAACACGTTGCGCGAGTTTTCCAGCACATCGGCATTCATCCAGAAGGAAATCGTGCCCTCCGGGACATAGCCCAGGTTGCCTGCCAGAATATATGAACGGTTGCCGTTAAAATGGGCGGCCGCGCCGCAATGTCCGTTGGAAGTGAACGTGGCTCCGTATACCGTCCCCGGATGTCCGTTGCCGCTGAGGTCGGACACGGGACCGCTCACCTGATTATCGAAACTGTAATAAAGAATCAGGCCGTCATTCAGTGCGGCAATTCCAGAAAACGCATAAATGAGCGTAAAAAGAATTGCGGATGCGGTAAGCCTTGTCTTCATAATACCTTCTCCGGTTAATTGGCTGCAGATATATAACCCAACCTTCGAAGGAACTATAATCGAAGCGGTATGAGATGTACAGCTTAAATGAACATCGTTGTGCCGGACTGGTCGGCCTCTTCAAGGAAGGCGGCAACGCCGCCGACCTCGACGCCGTCAATCAGCTCTTCTTTGCGGATGCCCATCACGTCCATGCTCATGCTGCAGGCCACGAGGCGCACGCCGGCGGCCTTTGCATCGGCCATGAGTTCCGGCAGAGATTTCACGCCCTTGCTCTTCATGACGTGCTGCATCATTTTGGTGCCCGCGCCCATCATGTTCAGATTGGAGAGTTTCAGTTTTTCTGCGCCGCGCGGCATCATCATGCCGAACATTTTGTCGAGCGGGCCTTTCTTCACCGGGGGCGGATTGCCTTTGCGCAGGGCGTTGAGTCCCCAGAAGGTGAAGAACAGCGTAACTTCGCTGCCCATGGCCACGGCGCCGTTTGCGATGATGAAGGCGGCCAGCACGCGGTCGAGTTCGCCGGAGAAAACCACGAAGGTTTTTTTTGAGGATGCGGAGGACGTCGCAGCAACGGGTTTGGGCGCTCCGCCCACGCGGATGCGGGCCCTGATGTTCATGCCGTCGCGCTGGACTTCAATCAGCTCGTGTCCGTTTCTGCGGCACCAGGCAGGCGCGTCGGAGGCAAAACCCGGGTCGCTGGCAACAACCACCAGCTCGTCGCCGGCATTCATCCCGGCCACGGTGTCCTTGAGCTTCATGATCGGCCCGGGGCACTGCAGGCCGCAGGCGTCCAGTTCGAAGGTTTTTCCGGTGGCAACCGGTTCAGCCGCCGTGTCCGTCGGGTACGAAACCAGCGGAGCCTCCGGTCCTCCGGCCGCCTTTTCGTCGCCGTGCCAGCTCTTGAATGTCAACATTCCTCCGCTGAGGTTGGCGGCTTTTGAATAGCCTTTCTGCTTGAGAATGCGATAGGCGAGATAGCTCGTGAAACCAACCTTGCAGTAGAGATAAACCGGTTTGTCCCTCGGAATTTCATCCATCCGTTCGCGAAGCTGCCCCAGCGGAATGTTGACTGCGCCCGGAATATGTCCCAGGTCAAATGTGGTTTTCGGGCGCACATCCACGATTGTTCCGCCCTGGGTTTTCGCGGGGAAGTCCTCTGCATACCAAACCTCGGTATCGCCCTGAAGCATATTGGAGGCCACAAATCCGATCATGTTCACCGGATCTTTGGCGGAACCGTAGGGCGGGGCATAGGCCAGTTCCAGCTCCTGCAGGTCATAAACAGTCAGTCCGGCACGAAGCGCGGTGGCCAGCACATCAATGCGCTTGTCAATACCATCGAAACCAACCACCTGCGCGCCAAGTATTTTCCCGTCATCCGCAAAAAGCAGCTTCAAATGCATCGCCGCAGTGCCGGGATAATACTCCGCGTGGCCCGGCGGATGAATATAGGCCTTGTTGTACTTGATGCCCTGCCGCTTCAGCATCTTCTCTGTTGCGCCGGTTCCTCCGCCGGTCATGTGGAAAACCTTTACCACGGAGGTGCCCTGCGTTGTCGTGTATTTCGTGTTCCGCCCGCAGATGTTTTCCGCTGCGATGCGGCCCTGGCGGTTTGCGGGGCCGGCCAGCGGGATCAGCGAGGGCTTGCCCGTGACGGTGTCCATGATTTCCACGGCATCTCCGGCCGCGTAGATGTCCGGATCGGAAGTGCGCATGTGCTCGTCAACCTTGATTCCTCCATTGGGACCGAGCTCAAGACCTGCATCTTTCGCAAGGCCGGCCTCGGGGCGGACGCCGACGGAGAGCACGACAAAATCAGTTGTGATCTTCTTTCCGTTAGCCAGTTCAACCACGAGCCTTTCCCCTTCCTTGCGAAAGGCCGAAGCAGCCACTCCAAGATGCAGTTTGACGCCCTGCTGGCGCATATGGTCCTCGAGGTCGCGCGCCATTTCAGGATCCAGCGGGGGGATGATTTGCCGGGCCAGTTCAATCAGCTCGACGTCCATTTTACGGTGTCGCAGGTTCTCGGCCATTTCCACGCCGATGTAGCCGCCCCCGATCACGACGGCGTGCTTTGCGCTCTGGTCCACTTCGCGCTTGATGATGTCCATGTCCACGACGTTGCGGAGCACAAAAACCTTGGGCAGGTCAATGCCCGGCAGCGGCGGGCGGATCGGGCTGGCGCCCGGGCACAGCACGAGCTTGTCGTAGGTCTCCTCGTACACCTGGTCCGCGTCGCGGTCGCGCACGGTGATTTTCTTCGCGGCGCGGTCAATGGACTGCACGCGGTGCGCGGTGCGGACATCGAGGTTCAGCGAGGCCTTCAGGCTTTGCGGAGTCTGCAGCAGCAGGTGCTCGCGGTCCCTGATGTCGCCGCCGATGTGGTAGGGCAGACCGCAGTTCGCGAACGAAACATGGCGCCCCTGCTCCAGAATGATGATTTCGGCCGTCTCATCCAGCCGCCGCGCGCGCGCGGCGGCGGAGGCTCCGGCGGCCACTCCGCCCACGACAATTATTTTCATCTGATCTTTTCCTTCCGGTTATGAAAACGGGCATTTCCCCGTTGGACACCCGCTGGTGGAACACGCTCCCGACTCGCAGGGGAGCGTGCTGCCGGACGAGGTGCTGAAAGAGGAAAGCTGCTTTTCGACCGAGGCCGATCCGCACTTGGCGCACTTCGGCTTCACCGTGCTGTTTGCCACCAGCGCCTCAAACGCGTGACCGCATTTTTTGCATTTGTATTCGTAAAGCGGCATAGGTCAGGCCAGCGCCTCGATCTCCGACACCAGTTTGGCG
>ENA-UPTA01003803-UPTA01003803.1-activated-sludge-metagenome-genome-assembly--contig:-NODE-3803-length-14598-cov-6.419858_pt1 | contig 14598 bp, 12 predicted proteins | sample MGYA00238184_ERZ773361 | MGnify/ENA primary metagenome ERZ773361 (study PRJEB29100, sample SAMN05720205) | activated sludge metagenome | isolation source: anaerobic digester from wastewater...
ACATCGTCATCCTGGGCGACACCGAGATCAACGCCACGTTCGGCTGCGACCACGGTATCGCCGCCCAGAGCATCCTGCTGGGGGCCCGAGAGAAGGGACTCGCCGGATGCATGGTCGGCTTGGTTAAACGAGAGGAGCTTCGCAAGGTCCTGGCGATTCCAGCCCGTTACGAGATTCTGCTCGTCCTGGCGCTGGGCAAGCCGAAAGAACAGGTGGTCGTCGAGGACGTCGGTTCGGACGGGAACATCAAGTACTGGCGCGACCGCGAGGGCGTCCACCACGTGCCCAAGCGATCTCTCAAGGACTTGATCCTCGACTGAGGATCATTGACGGTTTCCCGCCGGCAGGTTAGCATTTGACGATGTCCGCAGAGATTGAACGGAGACTGCGTTTGTTTGAAGCCAGATCATGATTTCCGCCGGACCGTTGTACGCGGCGGAACGTCGATAGTGAACGGTAAGTCACAGACATCACATTCTCAGGAGGTAGCGAAATGAAACGATCAAACCATCGAAACGACAGATTCCTGAGGGGGGCGCTCCTGGTTGTCCTCCTGGCCGCCGGCGTGGGCGGCGCCGCACAGTCCGCGGCGACCGACCCCATGCAGCTCGTGCCCGCCGAGTCGCTGTTCTGTGTGCGAATCAACAACTTCAACGGGACGCTGAGCCAGTTGGATCAGTTTCTGACGGGGATCTCTCCGATCGGCACGTCCATGATGGCGATGGGCCAGATCGCTGCCATGCTGGGCGGCGCAGAACCCAGCGGGCTCGACTTATCCGGGACTTTCACCGCGTTCGGTCCTCTGCCCGGCGGCGAAGGACCCGACCCGTCGCGCATCGGCGTGCTCGTCCCTCTGAGCGACTATCAGAAGTTCGTCACCGAGAACCCCAACGTCACGAAGCCCGACGCCCAGGGCATCTCGCTCATCGGGCCCGAGGGAGAGCAGGAATTCGCGGCCGTCAAAGCCGGCGCATTCGCCCTCGTGACCGCGGCGGGCAACAAGGAAGCCTTGACCGAGGCGAAGAACTGGATTCCTCGCGGGAGCGCGGCCCTGGCCCAGAGAATCGGCGCCGACGAGCTCAAACGCGCGCAGAGTTCGCCCGCCTGGGCCTATGCGAACATCGAGACGGTGTCCAAGATGTTCGGTCCCATGATCCAGGCCAAGATCCAGGAAATCAAGGGCGTGTCCAAGCAGATGCAGGCCCAGGGCGGGCCGTCCATGATGGGCCGGATGGACGGCATCATGGAAATGTATGCCTCGCTGCTCGACACCCTGATGAAGGAAACGCAATCCGTGAGCCTGACGCTCACTCCCAGCACAAACGCGATCAACGCGGGATTGGTGGTGGCGGCGCTCCCGAACACGGAAATGGCCAAGAATCTCAAAGGAGGCGCAGCCTCGCCCGACCGGTCCTTCGCTCGCTATTTCCAGAACGGCGCCATTGCGAACTTCACCGCATCGGTGGACACTCCCACCTGGAGCCGGTTCAACGAAATGTATATGGGGATGCTCGCTACAATGATGGGCAAGAGCCCCACGGATCCGGAGATTCTGCAACTGAAGAAACTCGCTACGGATGGTACGAACGCCATCGGCGGCACATTGGCTGGTTCGTTCTCGGTGGACACCACGAGCAAACCCCCGGTCGCGGTCCGATACGTCGTCGGGTTGAAAGACCCGCAGGCGTTCTATCGAGTTCTCGATGAGTCCACCAGGCTGTTCAGCACCGGCGCGGTCGCCGACTTCTACAAGGACATGGGTCTGAAGATGAGCTTCGAGATTCAGCGAAAGGCGGAGACCTATCAGGGCATCGCAATCGACGCGATCAAGATGAGCTTCGCCGCGACGGACCCGAATTCTCAGGAAGCGCAGATGATCGCGGCCATGTACGGCCAGGGAATGAACCTCCGAATCGCAGTGGTCAACAATCTCCTCGTCTACGCCTTTGCGGGCAACTCCAGCCAGGTCGTACGGGAGCTGATTGACCAGGTAAAGGCGGGCGCCTCGGCGTCGCAGTCCGCCACGGAGGTGGACGCCGCCATGAAACTGATCCCAGGCGCGGAGAAGGCTGACTTCTTCACGACGCTCAACCTTCTGCGAGCGTTCCAGATGGTCACTGCGATGGTGCCCATGCCGATGCAGGCGCCGGCCGTGCAGAGCCAGAGCAGCATCGCCCTTGCAGGCAATGTGGATGGTGGGAAATTGTCCATCGAGCTGGCCGTCCCCAAGCAGCACGTGATGGAGATCATGACGACGTTCATGAAGATGCAGCAGCAGGGACAGAACTGACACCCCATAACAGGGCGATCTCGTCATCTACCGACATTGAAGCCAGGGTCTTCTTTCTGGAGGACCCTGGCTTTTTCATTCTACGGCAGGTCCGCCAGATGGATGGTCTTGCCCACCCCCGCTTCGATGAACTGCGGCCCGAAGGCTTCCTGGAACTGCTGGCGGGCCTTCTCGCCGGAACAGTGGGTCGGTGCGACGCACCGGACGCCGCACTCGCGAAAACCCGCGATGATCTGCCGGACCTTCCGCGACAGCGACCATTCGAGATGGAAACCGCCCATTACCAGCGCGATGTCCCCTGGGTGCAGGCGATGGATTTCGCTCACCATCGCGCCTACGCCGGGATGGGCGCAGCCGGTGAGAACCACGACGCCGCGTCCCGTGCGAACGACCAGCGCCTGTTCCTTGATCCGCCTGCCCAGGGCGCCGGTGGTGTATACGCTCGGGCAGATTTCCTGTGGCCCGGCGACCTCGACAACCGAGGCGCCGTGTCCGGAAACCAGGTCTTTGACCCTGGCGGGGAACGACGCCGGCAGATAGACACGCACGCGGGGATTCGCCTCGAGCAAGCCGGCCAGGCCGCCGGCGTGGTCGCCGTGGACGTGCGAGAGGACGACCGCGTCGATGCCCGTAGGGTCGATTTGCAGCTTCGCCATGTTCTCCAGCAGGAGCGTGCCGTCGCTGCCTGTGTCGAAGAGGATGCGTTGGGCAGCTCCAGTGACGTACGCCGAGAATCCCCAGGCGGTCTTCAGCGACTCGACGCAGGGATAATTGTCGTGAACGACGGAGATCGTCAGCTCGCTCAGCGACGCGGTGTCGTCCAGGTTGCGATCCTGTTCCATACGTCGAGGTTCTCCTGTCCGCGCGCCCTTGCATCACACCGGCGCGCCGGTCGCGTCGTTGTATCGGATTCGCAGTCGCTTCAACTCGGCCGTCAACTCCTTCACAATATCTGCATGCTTGGGATCGTCGTAGACGTTCTGCATCTCATCCGGATCGTTCTTGAGATCGTACAGTTCCCATTCGTCGATGTCGTTGTAGAAGTGGATCAGCTTGTACCGTTCGGTGCGGACGCCGTAATGACGCTTGACGCTGTGTTCCGCAGGAAACTCGTAATAGTGATAGTACATCGAGGTCCGCCAGTCGTTCGGCGTTCGCCCTTGAAACAACGGACGCAGCGACCGGCCCTGCATGTCCGTCGGCACGGGAGCGCCCGCGTAGTCCAGGAAGGTCTCGGCGAAGTCGAGGTTCAGCACGATGTCGTTGTTCACCGAGCCCGCGGGGATCTCCTTCGGATACCGGACCACGAGCGGCATCCGCAGCGATTCTTCGTACATGAACCGCTTGTCGAACCAGCCGTGATCGCCCAGGTAGAAGCCCTGGTCGCTCGTGTAGATGACGACCGTGTTGCGAGCCAGACCCGATTCGTCGAGGTAATCCAGCACCCGGCCCACGTTCTCATCGACCGACGCGATGCACCGCAGGTAATCCTTCATATACCGCTGATACTTCCACCGGATGAGATCCCTGCCCTGCGGATTGGCCTGTTCGAAGGCCTTGATCTTCGGCCCATACGCGGCGTCCCACTGGGCTTTTTGTTCCGGCGTGAGTCCGCCGGGAGGCGTCAGCTTCAGGTCCGCCCTGGTCAGGGTCTTTTCGATGGTCATGTCCTGCTCTTTCGCGGCTCGACCGCGACCCGCGTTGTCGTCGAAAAGCGTCGCAGGCTCGGGGAGGTCCACGTCGTCGTAGAGCGTCAGGTACTTCGGCGCAGGCTGCCAGTTGCGGTGCGGCGCCTTGTGGTGGTACATCAGACAGAATGGCTTGTCGCTCGTGCGGCCCTTGAGCCAGTTCAACACGTGGTCTGTAATGATGTCCGTGACATATCCCGTGTGCTTCTTCCGCTGGCCCATCTCGATCATGGCCGGGTTGTAGTAGTCCCCCTGCCCCGGCAGGATGTTCCAGTAGTCGAAACCGGTTGGATCGCTCTTGAGGTGCCACTTGCCGAGGAGGGCGGTCTCGTAGCCCGCCTGCCGGAGCAGCTTGGGAAACGTCGGCTGCGAGCCGTCGAACGTCACGGCATTGTCGATCAGGCCGTTGACGTGACTGTACTTGCCCGTGAGAATCACCGCCCGGCACGGCGCACAGATCGAGTTCGTGCAGAAACTATTCGTAAACCGCATCCCCTCGTTGGCGATCCGGTCCAGGTTGGGCGTCTTGTTGACCTTGCTCCCGTAGCAGCTCATCGCGTGGGAGGCATGGTCGTCGGTCATGATGAAAAGGATGTTCGGCCGGTCCTTCGCTCCGAGACCCTGCCCCCGACCGATCCCGCCTCCAAGCACGGAAAGACTCGCCACAGCCCCCAGCGTCTTCAGAAACTCGCGTCGCGTCTGTCTGGTCATGGTCTGCTCCTTTCCAACATCCTGTGGCCCGCCGATACTCCTGGTCGTGAGAGTAAACCGCGGCTTATGATATTCTCGGAACTGCCCCCTGTCCAAACAATTGCCGGTTGGAGGGAACCGACCCAAGTGTCGCGATCGAAGGGATCAACCTGACCATGCCCCTGTGGTGAACGGGGGCGATCACATGTAGCAATCGAGGCTGGAGCCAATGGGCAAAGTCCTCGGATCGAGGCTGCCGCTGCGGGACCATGAGGCGCACACGCCGGTGCCGTCGAGGGGGCGGACCCGAACGTCCACATGGATCGGCTCGCCGGGCTCAACGACGCGGGAGGTGTCCGCGTAGGGTCTGTAGACCCTGTCCGCCGAATACAGCAGGTCGAAATCGAGCGTTCGTCCACAGATCAGGTTCGACATCGGTTCATTGTCCCCAATGTCTCCATCATACCGGAAAAAACGACTTCCTTCAAGGACCCAGGGACTTGCAGTTCGCGGGAATCGCGGTCAGGCAGTTTCCACCAGATAAGGTGGCGACCTTATCGGGCCGTTTCGTCGAAGGCGGGCAAGAAAAACCCCATGCGACTCACATTTTCCTCCCGCTGGAGCCGATAAAAGCAAGTAGGAATGTGCCACAGTGATAGACACGGGGAATCCCATGCACATCATCATGAAATGCCCGAAGTGCGGTTCTCGCTGGCGGCTGGACGCCTCTGCGGCGGACCGCCGGCTGCGATGCCACAAGTGCTCCCTGCTGCTGAAAGTCCCCCATTTGGCCGAATTGCCGAACGCTACGGAGATCATCGACACCGCCCAGGGCGAACTCTACGTCGACGACGCCGGCAAGCTCTACGGCTGAACGATCGCACAGCCGACCGCTTTATCAATCCGCGTCGAAGTCCTCATCCGATTCTTCCTCCTCCTCCGGCAGGTCTTCGCATTCCTCGCTCGCATCCACCTCCTGGTTGAACGTCCACTGGTGCAGGGTCTCGATGAGAATCGCCGAACCGATGGTTTCGTGTCCTTCCTCGTTGGCTTCCGCCAGCGCCCGGGCCAGCCAGTCGACCAGGCCGCTGACGGCGTTGACGCAGTCCTCGAACTCCAGGTTCACCGGATCGTCCGTGCCGACGACGGTTCCGTGCTCCCGGACATCGACGACAAGTCTTGCTCCACGACGGTGCATATGCTCCATATGGGAAATACGCTCCTTTCCCCAACCGGTTTCCAGTTCACGCGGCAATCGCCCCTCTTGTGGCGCGAGACGCCAATCTCGTGCCGCACCTCAGTTTCATGACGTCGTTCTCAATACCGTCGAGGCCATTATAGCCCAGACGTCCCGCCGGGCAAACCCAAAACCGACCGTTGGCGACACGCAGGATGCAATAACTTCTTGTACGCATGGCCTCGAAACGAGTACCATCCGGATACGGAGTCGGGAGGCTGTGCAAAACGAATGATGGATGGAAAAAGGGCCGTGAGACACGCAAAGATCGTACTGGAGTTGCCCGAGTGGATCGAGTCGTTCGTTGCCCGTCGGGGGACGACATTCGATTCTGAGGAAGCGAGGATGCGGCTGGCCATCGAGCTGGCGAGTCGGAACGTCGAGCACAAGACCGGCGGGCCCTTCGGGGCCGCGATCTTCGAGATCGACACGGGCCGGCTGGTCGGCGTCGGCGTCAATCTGGTCGAGCCGGCAAACTGCTCGATTCTCCACGCGGAGATGGTCGCCATCGCTCTGGCGCAGCAGGCCGTGGGCAACTACAACCTCGGAGGCGAGGGTCGGCCTTCGCACGAATTAGTGACGAGCACGGAGCCCTGCGCGATGTGCCTCGGCGCAATCCCCTGGTCCGGCGTCCGTCGTGTCGTCTGCGGCGCAACAGGCGAGGACGCCTGCGCGATCGGGTTCGACGAGGGAGCCAAGCCAACCGACTGGGTTGGCGAGCTGCGCAAGCGGGGAATCACAGTCGTGCGAGGCGTTTTGCGGACTGAAGCCCAAGCCGTACTGCGGCAATACCTCGAACGAGGAGGCGTCATCTACAACACGTCAGGGGAAGCATAGCCATCCCGCAGGCTCGATCACCGAGTCTGTTGCTGGACCGGCGCCGGATCGGCCGCGGGAGCCTCCGGCTTCCGCGGTGCGTTCGGATCGGGTCGCACAGGCGTCTGCACAATGCCGAGATGCTTTTCGATCCGGGCCAGACGCTGATCCAACTGCGCCAGCTTTGCATCGACGGAGTCGATCTTGAGCGTCAGGACCTTGATCTCCCCGGCGAGGTCGAAGAGCTGCCGTTCGGTCATGTCCATGTACCGCTCCATGAGACGCTCGTTCGCGTTGATCGCGCGGGCGGCGTCGGATTGAGCGGGCGCCACGCCGTAGACGTGGGCTTCAACCTCGTAACCGCTGCGGTCCCGCCCGATCGTGGTGGACAACCCGAGCAGGATCATGAAGAGGACAATCCCGCCGGCGATGCGATGTGCTGTGTGACTGCGTTTCATCCGAATACCTTTGCCATTTTCACAGAGAATCGGCCTATGACCTGCATCAATACTATCGGCAGGCGGCGGGCGGAGATTTAGACGCATTCTCGGACGTGAGTGATATTCCGGGCGGTCACTCGTCGGCCGGCGGGACAATGGGCTCCCATTGGATCCGAGCGGATCCGAGGATCGTGCCGGTCGCGTAGGCGACATCGACCAGTGCAATCTGGTAGTCCGCCAAAGCCCGAATCTCGGACGTCTGGGCGTCGGCGAAATTGAACTGGGCGTCGAGCACGTCCGTGCTGTTGCTCATGCCGACCTCGAACGATCGCTGTTCAGCTTCATACAGGCGGGCGTTGACGAGCGTGTTCTGACGCGCCGCCAGAATACGCTGCCAGTTGGCCTCGACCTGGTCGATGGCGTTCAACACTTCGAGCTTGATTACTTCCTCACGATTGGCCCGCGTCGCAAGATTCTGACGACGCTGGTAAAGGGCCCCGCGCAACTGGTTCTTGGCGGCCTGATTGCCGAGGGGAACGACCAACTGCAAACCGAGACGATGGTTCACGAAGTCGCTGCTGCCCAGCATGTCGAACGATTCATTGCGGGTCTCGCCCGTCGAGTTGATGTTGTACGAGTAATCGAGGCTGGCCAGAGGCAACAACTGGTTGCGCGCATACTGCACGGCCTCCGCGTCCTGGAGAAGCTGCAACTGCAACTCGAGCAGCTCCATCCGCGACTCCATGGCCTGGGCGACAAGCTCCGCTGATTCCAAATCGTAGCGGACCGGATCGGGGGAAGTGGTTGGGACCAGCACAGTCGGCGTCTGCATGTCCACCCCCGCCTTGTGGAGGACCCGCTTGAGCTCGCGTTCGCGGTCGCGCAGGGTGTTCTCAGCCACGATGATGGCCTCCAGTTGCTGCGCCACGCCCGATTCGGCGCGGATGATTTCGATCTGCGGGCGTTGGCCCGCATCGACGAGGCGTCTGGCCCGTTCCAACTGGACCTTCGAGAGTTCATACTGCTGATGTCTCACCTCGAGCTCCCGACGGGCCGCATACAAGCGCCAGTAGACGCGATCGATGGCGGCCAGAACCGTGATGATGTCAAGCTTCGTGCGAGCGCTGACAACGTCCCGGTTGTAGGCCGCGACCCGAATGGAGTACGTGTTGACCCATTGGCCCGCGTTCCTCAGCAGTGGATGACTGACGGACATCGAGAGCGAGTTCTCATAGGACGGGTCGAAGGGGCCGTCCACATTCAGATCGTTGGTCCGTGAATCCCCAAGATCAAAGGTCACCGTGCCGCCCGTTCGCAACGGCACCTGAACGCCCGTGTCCAACCGGACGTTCTCGGTCTGCGAAGTCGCCACGATGGGGACGCGAACGCCGGTGTCGCCGACTTCCGCGGAACCTCCGAAGGGCAGATCGGTTTTGGAGAGATTGGCGTTCGCGAAGAATACGGACTCGAACTTGGCCTCTTCCTGGCTGAGTTGCGTCGCAGCAATGGTCGGACTGATCAGACTGGCCTTCAGTTGAAGGTTGTTCTCCAGCGCCAGGGCCCGACACTGTTCGAGCGACAATTCCATCGTTGCAGGCGGTTCATTCGGTTCCGGCGTGATCTGGTTGGGATCAGCCTTCGCGAGTTCCAACGGCTCAATCTCATGGACCTTCTCGCTGACCTGGGCCGCCAGGGCCGGATCGTATCCGCCCATCGGCTTGTGACATCCCGCCGTCGGGAGGAGAGATGACAGGGCAACCGCCAGCGGAATGCATCGGAGAACAACATATCTACTCATGCCTGAGCGCCTCAATAGGGTCCAACCGTGCGGCCTTGATGGCCGGGAACATGCCGAAGAAGACGCCGACCGAGCCGGCGAAACCGAAGGACAGGCCGATTGCCCACAACGGGATGTACGCCATGTCGAGACGCGCGCCGGGGATCTTCGCAATCAGGGAGGTCAGCGTCTGCCCGATCCCGGTGCCCATGAGCCCGCCGAACAGGCACAGCACGACCGCCTCGACCAGAAACTGCAGGAGGATCGCCGAGGGCCGGGCCCCTACTGCTTTGCGCAGGCCGATCTCCCGGGTCCGCTCGGAGACGGAGACGAGCATGATGTTCATGATCCCGACGCCGCCGACGAGCAGAGAAATCCCCACGACGCCGCCGGCGACCGCGGTGACGCCCATGGCGATCTTGTTGAAACCCTTGAGGATCTCCTCGATGACATCCATGCGGAACGTATCCGGATCGCCCGGCTCCAGCCGGCGGGACTGACGCAGGAAAAACCGCAGTTCCGCCTGAGCCTCCGACGAAAGGTCCGGGCTGCGACAGCACGCGACGGCATAGATCCACGGCTCCCACAACCGCCACGCGGTGGAGAACGGGATGAAGACCTCCTCGGTGGAACCCATCTGGCCGAACATGCCGGACTCGACGCGGTTCTCGACGACCCCGACGATACGGAAACCGCGACGGTCGATGATGATCCGTTTGCCGATGCAGTCATCGTCGAGCTGCAACTGGTCGCGGACCCGCGGCGTGATCAGACAGACGTGCCAGCCGTTTTCCTCATCCATGAGCGTGAACGGCCGGCCGAGGACCACGGAACGGCTCTCGATCCTGTGCCAGGAGGGGTTGATGCCGTAGACCCGGGCTCCGTCGATGCTGTGCACGCCGTAACTGACCGTCCTGCTTCTCTCGGTCATCAGGGTATAATCCGAGATGGAGGGACAGCGATCCAGGAGGCCGTCAAACTGCTCGGGCCAGAACCGAATCACGCGCCAGTTGAAGTTCTTGAATCGCCCCGTTCGCGGCCATTCGGGACTGATGTAGATCTTGTTCGTGCCGAGCGATTCGAAGTCCCGCAGGATTTTCGCCTTCAGGCCGGTCAGGGCCGCAATCACGGCGGTGACGGACGCCACGCCGATCACGATCCCGATCGTCGTCAGGGCCGAACGGGTCTTGTTCGTCCAGATCTGGCCGAGCGCCAGCCGAACGCTCTGCATCAGCAGAACCACCAACACGAATGGAGCGGTCAACAGCCGCAGCATCTATCTCTCCTTGTCCGGAACGCTGTCGCACAGCGGGACGCCCGTTTTGAATTTCGAATTGTTGTCATTTGAATTGGCTTCGAACTACGTGCTTCGAATTTTGGATTTCCCTGGTTCAGCTTGTTTCGACTCCCGTGGCGACCAGGCGCTTGGCGCCTGTCTGCTCGTCCGCGACGATCTGGCCGTCGCGCATCCGCACGATCCGTCTGGCGTGGTGCGCGATGTCGTCCTCGTGCGTGACCATGATGATGGTCTGACCGTCGCGGTGCAACTGCTCGAACAACGCCATGATTTCGAGGCTCGTGCGGGTGTCCAGATTGCCCGTGGGCTCGTCGGCCAGCAGGATGCTCGGCCTGTTGACCAGGGCGCGGGCGATGGCGACCCGCTGCTTCTCCCCGCCGGAGAGCTGGTTCGGACGATGCTTCACGCGTTCGCCCAGACCGACCTTGGTCAGCGCCTCTTTCGCGCGGGTCTTGCGGCTGAGCCAGCCTTCCCCACCGGCGTAAAGCAGCGGCAGCTCGACGTTCTTCAGGGCATTCAACCTCGGGAGCAGCTCGAACGACTGGAAGACAAACCCGATCTGCGCATTGCGAACGCGGGCCAGTCCCGCGGCGCTGAGTTTCGTCGTGTCCCTCCCGTCCAGCTCGTAGGTTCCGCTCGTGCAGCAGTCTAAGCATCCGAGGATGTTCATCAGCGTGCTCTTGCCCGAACCCGACGGGCCCATGATCGCGACGTACTCGTTGCGCTTCAGCTCGAAGTCCACGCCCTTGAGCGCGTGGATGGATTCCACGCCCACCTTATAGACGCGCGTGACCGCGCTGAGACGAATCACCGTGTCATTTGCTTTGGTTTGGGTCATTGGCGTCTTTTGCGTCTGCTTTCTTCTTGGCCTCTTCCTCCGCCTTGGCCTCGCGTTCGTCCTGGATGAGCTGGTCGTGCTTCATCTTCTCCAGCTCCTTGTACGGCCCGACGACAATCTTGTCCGCTTCGGTCAGGCCGGACTCGATCACCGTGTGCGTCGCGTTGCTGGCGCCGATCTTGACGGGGACCGCCACCGCCTTGCCGTCCCGACAGCAGTAGACCACCGAGGCATAGGCCTTCTTCTTCTCTTCCTCGGTAAGCTTGTCCCGGATCTCCACGGGCAACTCGTCCACCTTGCGTCCAAGGACCGCCTGACTCGGCAGGACGAGGATGTCCTTGTGCGTCGTCACCTCGATATCCACGTCGGCCGTCATGCCGGTGAAGACCTGCTCGTTCGGATCGACCAGCAGGACCTCCGTCTCATAGTATTTGGAACCGTCAGTCCCGGTCTTTCGGCTCAAGGCGACCGTCTGCACGACGCCGGGGAAGACCTTGTCGGGCCAGGCCTGGATGTTGACGTGGGCCTTCTGCCCGGGACGCAGTTTACTGACGTCCGCTTCATCAACCTGGGCTACGACGAGCATCTCGGAGAGGTCGCCGACTTCCATGATGACCGTGCCGGGGTTGTTCATCGTGCCGACGATGGCCATCTCGCCAACCTCCGCCTCGATCCGCGTGATCGTGCCGTCGATGGGGGCCGTGATCGTCGTATAGCTCAACGCCTCCTGCGCCTGGGCGATCCGGGCGTCCGATCCCTCCAGATTGTATTCCTGCACTTTGAGATTCAACTCGGCGGACTGGAGCGTGTGCTGGGCGGCCTCGTACTGAGCCTGCAACTCATCGACCTTCAGTCGGGCCTGGTCGAACTCCGCCTGGCTGATGTCGTTGGAGGCAACGAGCCTGCCTTGCCGTTGAAGATCCGTCCTGGCCTGTTCGAGCGTGGCGGCCGTACCCAACAAACTGGCCTTCTGGCTGGCGATTCTCGCCTTCTCCACCTCGATCTGGGCCGCTTGGGCGTCCCGACTGGCCTTCGCCGACCGCAGGCTGCTCTCCAGATCCTTCGAGTCGAGCTGGATGAGGATCGACGCCGGCGCCGGCGGGTTGGCGTTCGGATCGCCCTTGGTCACGAGGGCGCCCTCCTCGTAGGGCAAGGCGACCACCCGGGCCGAGACCTTGGCGCTGATCTCAACATTTCGCTTGGGCTCGATCTCGCCGGGGGCGCTGACGAACTCGATCAACTCGGCCCGCTGAACCGGCTCGATCCGCACGATCGTGGGCTTCTCGCTGCCGACTTTGCGTCTTTTGACTACAAAACCCGCGGCCAACCCCACGACCGCAAGGGCCACAACGATGATGATCAAAATACGGAGCTTTCTCACACCTGTGCCCTTCCAAACACCAATCGACGTCCGAGACGGCAGACCCGGCTGGGTCCTCTATTCATAGACGCATCAGACCTGTGTTCATTGCCATCGCCGACCGGCAAAAAACAGAACTCCCGCCGGAAGGCCACACTCCCAGACACCCTCAATCACCTGACCGCCATCCCACCTTGCACGCGATATCCGCCGCAGACGGCAATAGTCTACCCCAGATATTGCCTGGACGCAAACAGGACCAATCGGCTCCCGGCTCAGGTCATCCGCCCGGCAGTATGCCACCAGCGTGTTACCATTCTGTTACGGGGATAAAAAAAAGTGACGGAGAGGCTTCTGTTTGACTCGGGGACGGCGATTCTGTGGACTGTGCCTGCGCCCAGCGGACATAAAAATGGCGTCGTCTGGCACAACGACGCCGGAGAAAAAGATGAAACGGTTTTCATCACTTTTATCGGCCCGAACCATCCGAAATGACCAGTCTTTTTTGACGAAGAAATGCGGACCATGCGACAGTTGGGACCCGCCGCGTCCGATAATCCGATATGGTCCCATAGGATCGACGCTCTATTTACACCGGATCGCCCCTGCGTAAACACGGGAATGGCTTTGCACTCCCATCGGGAGTGGGTATAATCTTGTCTTCAGGAAGGATAGGAGAAAACATTCCGTGATGATAGTTAGGAGTTCCGTATGCTGCTTCCAACCTCGATAAGCAAACTGTTGGTCATCCTGCGGGGCAATGTGGCGCCGCCATTGATTTTCGTATCGACCCTGCTCGGTTTCTGGGCGGGCATGATGCCGGGCTGGTCCGGTCTGCACACCGTGCTCCTCGTGCTCGTGCTCGTGCTGAACGTCAACATCACCTTGTTCATCCTCTCGCTGGGCGTGGGCAAGGCGCTCAGTCTCGCGGCAGCCCCCCTGCTGTATCACGCCGGCGTCTGGATGCACGCGCATGCGGCGGGATTCCTGGCGACCCTGTCCTCCATCCCGGTGATCGGGTTGACGGACTTCAGCCGGTTCGCACTGGCCGGCGCCCTGATCGTCGGACCGATCGTCGGCGCAATCGCCGGCCTGACACTGGCCTTCGCCGTGATGAACTTCCGCCGGATGATGGTGAAGCTCGACGAAAAATCAGAGAAATTCCGCAAATGGTACTCCAATCCGTGGGTGCGAATCCTCGACTGGATTCTGATCGGCAAGCGGACCAAGGACGTCAAGTCCATGTTCGTCCAGGCCAAGTACGTCCGCAAGGTCGGAGTCGTCCTGGCCGTCATTTTGGTGGGCGGCTTCCTCGTGGGCGTGCACTTCATCCAGAACTCGATGGTGAAAGATTACGCCGCGAATACGCTCACGAACGCCAACAAGGCCCAAGCGGATCTCGCAGAACTGCGTTTGAACGTCCTGGCGGGCGATGTCTCCGTCTCCGGCGTGCAACTGACGGATCCGCAGAACGCGATGCAGAACCACACCGTGGTCGGCAAGATCGCGGCGGACGCCAGCGTCTATGACCTGCTGCTCGGCAAGCTCGTGCTCAACAAGGTGGAAGTCTCCGAGGTGAACTTCGACCAGGCCCGGCAGGCGGCGGGCAAAATTCTGGAGGCCGCGGTCGCAAAAACAGAGGAAAAGGTCTTCGATCCCAACGCCCACAAGGTGGACGCCAATGATGTGGCCAAACTCGACAAGTATTTCAAGGACGCCAAGAAGCTCAAGGAACAGTTGGAGAAGTTGCGAAACTGGCTGCCGGCGGACAGCAACGAGACGACTCCCACAGCCGAGGAGCCGCCGCACAAGTACCTGGATTATCTGAAGGCCAAAGCCGCCACACCCGCCGCGCCGCGGATGCTCGCCAAGCTGCTGGTCGCGGACAAGACTGAGATTCCCTCCGCTCTGTTCGGCAACAGTCGGGTGGACGTGAACAACATCAGCGACGCGCCGGCCGCTGCGAAATTGCCCATTGAAATGCAGATCAAGTCGTACGTGACATCCGCCCTGTTGAAGGTCGTGATGGACTATTCGAAGGGCGAGACGCCGGAGATCTCCGGCACGTTCGACGGCCTCGATCTGGGCAAGATGCAGGAAGGGTTCTCAGAGGACGCCGGACTCCAGTTCCAGTCGGGTCTCGCCTCGGGTTCCTTCAAAGGCAC
>ENA-UPTA01003804-UPTA01003804.1-activated-sludge-metagenome-genome-assembly--contig:-NODE-3804-length-14597-cov-7.779879_pt1 | contig 14597 bp, 14 predicted proteins | sample MGYA00238184_ERZ773361 | MGnify/ENA primary metagenome ERZ773361 (study PRJEB29100, sample SAMN05720205) | activated sludge metagenome | isolation source: anaerobic digester from wastewater...
TCAGCCACGTCGCCGCCAGCGGGAGCCAGAACGCGAGGATCGCCCGCGTCGAGAGGGCGACCGGCCCGTTCGCCTCCCGAGCGTCTGCCGGAGGAGGGACTCGAACCCTCACGGCCCTTCGGGGCCCCGTCCCCCGTCTGTCACGACAGTTCGCTGACCCGAAACGGACCCCGGCAGGTGCGGAGTCGGTTCGGCCGGCTCAAGGATGCCGGCCTGTGGCCGCGAGCCTCGCTCGTCTGCCATCCTCCGCCCGGGCCTTCCCCGACGAGCCTCCTGTCCACCGGCCTCCTTGGCCTTCGTCATTTCCAGCAGATCAGGTGACGCCGCGTCGCGTCCGGGTCGTCCGCCGGCGGGGGCGCTGGATCGTGCTCCGGGTCCCGCTCGCCTTACGGCGCTGCCGTGCCGGCGTGAAGCTCACAGTGAGAGTGGTGCCGGTAGCGGCGGCGTACTTGGCGAGGGTCTTCAGTCCGACGTTCCGGACCCGGCCGGACTCGAGCTTCGCGATGTAAGGCTGGGTCGTCCCGAGCTTCATCGCGAGGTCTCGCTGGGAGAGCCCTTCCCTCTCGCGCAGCGCGACGAGCTCCTGCTCGATCTTCATCTCCGCCATCCGCTCCTCGACCGCGCTCGCGAGCACGGGGTCGGCCAGGACCCCGTCGAGCCACTCTTCCACCTCGGTCTTCTTCCTCTTCGGCATGGGTCACCTCCTCGGTCGAAGCCGCCGTCCGTACTCAGCCAGGGCGTCCTTCTGGAGCTTCCTCATCCTCTTCATCGTCGCGGTCGGGATGTCGTTCCGTTTCTTGATCTCTCCGTCCAGCAGGAGCGCCACGCGGCCGGGGAGGAAGATGTAGAAGATCCGGACCTGCTTGCCTCTCAGCTCGAAGAGCCCCTCTCCGAGCGAAGCCGAGTTGGGGCGTCGGAGGGCGTTTCCCTGCTCTCTCAGGCTCTTCAGGAGCGAGGCCGCATCGACCCTGTCCTGCGCCCCGAGCGACCGGAGGAAGTAGGCCGCCGGCCTTTCGCCGTTCTCGGTCTCGTAGGAATCGATCTTCCAGTCCGGAGCTGCGGCCAAGGCGCCTCCTTCTTAGATATCTTATAGGTTATCGCGCGATCCGTCACCCCGAGTCGTGCGGGAGCCCTCCGTCGGCCCCAGCCGGGCCGCCGCGCGGGTGGCCGCGTGGATCTCCTCGAGCTCCGTATCGCCACGTGGCTGTAGACCTTCGCCGAAGGCTCTCGCCGGCGTTCGGCAGGACCCGCATTTCCGGACGAACATAGCCCTCGCGAACTTCGGTGAGACGCAAGCCGTTACGACGCTCCAGGTCCTCCGGCCCTACGGCACGACGGTCAAGACGCGCGCCGTCACCGTCGGCCCGCTTGGGTTCGTCCAGTTGGACCTCGCTAACGACCTTGACGTCACGAACCTCGACGGCGGCAGTGTCGTGTTGTCGTGCTCGCCTGCGACGTGCCAGGTCGGCGCTTATGCCTCCGTCATCGACGCGAAGACGGCGGAGCCGCGGACCATTCTCCCTCGCTTAGGGAGAGGGTTGGCTGGGAGCAATGAACGAGATCTCCTTGCTCCGCTTCGACAGCCGGTGTCCTCTTGCGCCGATCGCAACGCTCCTCCTCCTCCTGCCCGCCGTGGCGCCCGCCCAGCGACGCCTTTCGGAAGAACCTGGCGCTGCTGGTTGCACGACCCGGATCTCGGGCTGCGTGCGCCAGCAGGAAGAACCCGAAGTCCGAAACCGTAGGCGCGACAGTGACCCCCGCTGAGGCCAAGGACGCCGTCCTCCGGCCGATCAAGGAGGGCCTCAGCGAGGACCTCCTCGTCGCCTACGTCCGCCAGGCCCGGATTCGTCCTGCCTTCTCGGCTGACGACATCCTCGGGCGGAAGGGCGCGGGAATTCCCTCCTCGGTGATCACGGTCGCACTCGACGCCGCGGCTCCACACCAGGCACCCTGGAGACCAGGGCTGCTCCCCGATCGAAAGCGCGCCGCGAGGCCGCCACGGCCGACCCTGCCGCTACGGCTCTCGGCTTCGGTCGATGTCCCTCCAGTTGTTGTCCGGCGCCTCCGTTGATTCGCGCCGCCGTCACCTCGCCGGATTCAGGGCTTCGTAGCTCCCACTTCGCCGGCAATTTCCCCGATCAGTTCCAGCGCATCCCGCAGGTCCTCCGCGATCTCCCCGGCGATGACGTCCGGGTCCGGCAGGTTCTCGGCGTCGGCCAGGCTCTCGTCCCTCAGCCAGAAGATGTCGAGGCTGACCTTGTCGCGAGCGAGAAGCTCCTCGTAGGTGAAGACCCGCCAGCGGCCCTCGGGTTTCTTCTCGGACCAGGTCTGCTTCCGGGCGTGGCGGTTCTCGGGCTTGTAGAGGTCGACGAACTCGTCGAGGTCTTCCCGCTTCAGGGGGTTCGTCTTCAGGGTGAAGTGCTGGTTCGTTCTAAGGTCGTAGATCCAGAGCTTCTTCGTCCAGGGCTTCTCGGCGGCGGGCTTGCGGTCGAAGAAGAGGACGTTCGCCTTGACCCCCTGGGCGTAGAAGATGCCGGTCGGGAGCCGCAGGAGGGTGTGGACGTCGCAGTCGGCAAGAAGCCTGCGGCGGATCGTCTCCCCGGCGCCCCCCTCGAAGAGGACGTTGTCGGGGACGACGACGGCGGCGCGGCCGTTCATCTTCAGGATCGACCGGATGTGCTGGACGAAGTTGAGCTGCTTGTTCGAGGTGGAGGCCCAGAAGTCGTCGCGGAGGTAGGTGAGCGCGTCGCGCTCCTCTTCGCCCTCCTCGTTGACGAAGCTGACGCTCGACTTCTTCCCGAACGGCGGGTTCGTCAGGACGAGGTCCCAGGTCTTTCCCGGGTGGCTCCGGAGACTGTCGTCGGTCGAGATCGGCGGCTCCACGTCCTCGCCGGCCGACGGGCCGATGCCGTGCAGGAGGAGGTTCATGGCGCAGAGGCGCGACACGGAGGCGACGAGCTCGACGCCTCGCAGCGCCTGGTGCTTCAGGTGCTTCTTCTGGGCCTTCTCGAGGTGGGGGTTTGCGGCCTGGATGTAGTCGTGCGCGGCGAGGAGGAAGCCGCCCGTGCCGCAGGCCGGGTCGGCGATCGTCTCGCCCGGCTGGGGGCGCATCACCTCGACCATCGCCCGGATGAGCGCCCGCGGTGTGAAGTACTGCCCGGCGCCCCCTTTCGTGTCCTGGGCGTTCTTCTCGAGGAGACCCTCGTAGGCGTCGCCCTTCACGTCGGCGTCGAGGGTCATCCACTGCTGCGGGTCGATGAGGTCGACGACGAGCCGCCGGAGCTTCGCCGGGTCCTGGACCTTGTTCTGGGCCTTCCGGAAGATCAGGCCCAGCATCCCCTTCTCCTTCCCGAGCGCCTCGAGGAGGTGCCGGTAGTGCGACTCCAGCGCGTCGCCGTCCCGCTTCAGGAGGCTCGGCCAGGCGAAGCCTTCCGGGATCGGCGACGGCCGGCTCCAGGGCGGCTGCGTCTGCTCGTGCGCCATCTTCAGGAAGAGGAGGAACGTCAGCTGCTCGACGTAGTCGCCGTACGAGAGACCGTCGTCGCGCAGGACATTGCAGTAGTTCCAGAGGCGCTGGACGACCTGCTGGGAGCCGTTACTCGACATGCGCCCTCTCTCCGCCCGAATCGGGCCCCCTGATAATGACCGAGATCGTAAGTCTCTGGTTCGCTGAAGTTTGCTGTGTGACGACCCCTCGTTTGCAGGAGGCATCTGGTAACAGACGGGCGGGAGCCGCCCTTCCGCTCAGGCGATAATGCCGCCACGGTCTCCATGCGAACGCCCGTTCTCGATCCGCGGTCCCAGCCGGCCTACACCCTTCGCGAGGCCGCGCTCTGCGTCCGCGTTCCGCCGGCAACGCTTCGCACCTGGACGGCCGGCCGGCCGTATCCGACTGCGACCGAACGGCGGCACTCCGATCCGCTCATCCTGCTGGCCGACGGCGACCGGGGCCTCTTTTCCTTCGTGAACCTCATCGAGGCCCAGGTTCTCAGGGCGCTTCGAACCGTCCACGAGCTCAGCCTCCAGAACGTCCGCAAGGCGCTTCGCGAGTACGGCAGGCACGACCCCAAGGACCATCCGCTCGCCTTCGAGGACTTCCAGACCGACGGACTGGATCTGTTCGTGAAGCGGTACGGCCAGACCATCAACCTGAGCCGTTCCGGCCAGATCGCCCTCCTCTCCACTCTCGAGCAGCACCTGCAGAGGGTGGACAGGGACGGCATCGGTCCGATTCGTCTCTTCCCGTTCGTCCGCACCGGCGCCGACCGACGCGATCTCGTGTCCGTCTCCCCGCTCGTCGCGTTCGGCCGACCGGTGATCGAGGGGACGCGCGTCGGTACCGACGACGTCGTCGCCCGGATCCGGCGCGGTGACTCCCCCGCCGACGTCGCCGAGGACCTCCGCCTCACCGAGCAGCAGGTCATCGACGCCTGCGTCTTCGAGGAATGGGACCGGCGTGGCGGCGCCCAGGCCGCCTAAGCTCCTCCTCGACGAATGCTGCGGCGGTTCGCTCGCTGTGGCGCTTCGCGCCCGAGGAGCGACCGTCGTCGAGGCCGGGTTCGACCGGGCACTCCCCCGAGGCACCCCCGACGAGGAGGTGCTCCGATGGGCGGGAGCGAACGGCTTCGCGTTCCTCACGCGCGACCGCCATCTGAAGACCCGGCCCGCCGAGCTCGCGGCGATCAAGGCCCACCGCGTCGCTGTCTTCTACGTCCCCCCGAGCCCGCGCTCGCGCGAAGAGCTCTGCAAGGCCGTGACGGCCGCGCTTCCTCGAATCGCTCGCTGCCTCGAAAAGGAGAACCGCCCCTTCGTCCGGCGAATCCTCCCGAACGGCGCGCTCAAGGACGAGGAACTCGCCTGACACCTCGGCGCCGCGGCTCTTCAGGCCCCCGCCTTTCTCGGATCCGATCGAGGAGGACGCTCGCCGGCTCTTCGTTCGGGTCCTGAGGGACGAGGCGCCCCTCGAAGGCCATCTTCAGGATCGACTGGCGCAGGCGCGCACAGCGAGCGAGGTTCTTCTCGACGGTCGCCTCGAGCTCGTCGACGACGGAGAGGCGGCGCTCGACCTCGGCGACGATGCGATGCTGCTCGGGGAGGGGGGGCAGGGGAAAAGGTGCGGCCTCGAACTTCTCCAGCGTGAGGTGCGCGATATTCGTTGTGATCGACGCCAGGCGCATGAAGACACCGGTCTTCACGTGCGTCCGAAACACGATCTGAGCAAATCCTGATGAAGGGCCGCCGGGAACGGGCCTGAAGCGGTGGAGCGTCTTCTGAAAGCAGAGGCCGTCGATCCCACCGCGGTAAACGGCGCTCTCGCCGACCCGTTCAGGGCTTTGACCCTCGCTCACCAGGATGTCGCCCGGAACCAGTCGGTACTTCTCGAAGTGGACCGGATCAAAGTCCATCGTTTCCACGTCTCTGAAGTCCAGCCGATCGTCCTTCACGTTCGCGACGCGCAGATAAGGCCGGGTCCACCGCCCCGTCTGGTATTGCGGTGCTCGCTGGCGACCCAGCAACACATCACCGACGGTCTCGACGGTTGAGTAGGCCCAGCCTTTGGGCAGGGGTACTCCGTCGATCTCCGGCTTACGGGGTTCGCGATATCCCGCCTTCCACCCGTCCGGCGATGGCACCCTCCCCGCCGCCGTCATCTTCGCGAGCTGGTCGGCCTCCCAGCGGGCGCGGCGCTCCTTCAGGATTCGCTTCAGCAGCTCCTCGCCCGACTCGAACGAACGCCCCTCCCGCCGTGCCAGCTCGGCCTCGGTCGGCACGAGGCGCCCCTCGCAGGCGGCCTTCAGGACCGACGCCCGGTAGCGTTTGAGGTTCGCCTTGGCCCGCTGGAGGCCCGCCACGGCGGCGTCGAGCCGCGTGAACTGCTTCTCGACCTCGTCGACGATCCTGCGCTGCTCGGGCTCGGGGGCGAGGACGAGTGGGAACTCTTCGATCGTCTGCTGGTCGATCTTCGGCATGCTGCCTGCAATTCCTTGAGCCGAGCGCCGAAAGTGCGACCGCGCCGAGTCCGTCGAAAGTGCTAGCTCCACGAAGGACGGAGAAACGCCTTCGGAGAGGCGGACCCTGATCAGAAGGTCAGGGAAGATCGCGTAGCCACTCGGACCTCGATAGAGCCGGGCCGTCCCGACGAGTTCCGGTGTATTCGCCCTTTCGACGAGTAGATCGCCCGATTCGAGCCATAGGTCTCGCACCTTTGCTGGGTCGGCGACCGTCACTTTTGTGTTGCACTCCGAGAAGTCACCGACCGTAACAGCGGTTAGGGTCAGGGTCCGAATGCCTCGGCCGTCCGAAGACGCCTTCGCTGAATGGCCGTTTCGGAGCGCTTCCCGAAGCACGTTTCCGAGGGGAACCGTCACCCAGCCTTCCGGCAGGGGGCCTGACCGGGCCTTCTCGGAACCGGCTGGGTCATTGCGCTCCATCTCTCGCGACAGAGCTCTCACGCCGCGATCACCTCATTCAGGTCCTCGGGTGGCACAGATAGGTCCTCGCTGCCTCGCCGCGGGCAGATCCCCGCCCCGCCCCTCATCGCCCCGCCCTCCACAGCCTCAGGCCGCACAACGGCGCGATGCGTTCGACGTCCTTGTCGAGCGTGAAGAGGAACCCGTCGGCGGCGAGCGTCTGGGCGGCGATGAGGCAATCCGCGGACCCGACCGCGAAGCCGCGCCAGCGGCACTCGTTCGAGATCCGGGCTGCGATCCGGTGCTCCTCAGCCGTCGCCGGACGAATCGCGAACTTCGCGACGACGTCGTCGAGGAACCGCTCCTGCTCGGGGCTCTGCGCCCCCGAGAGGTATTCCTGCGCGACGATTCCCGGGACGAAGTACGGTTCCGCCGACGCGAGGATGCGCGCCACCTCCCTCGCGACGGGATCCTCGCGTCCGACGAGCCTCGGACGTCGCCCCAGGCCAGTCGAAAGGACGGAGGCGTCGAGGACGATCACCGGCGCGCCGGCCGCTTCTTCGGCTTCGGAGCCTCCGCCTCGGGGATCAACGCGTCCTTCGGCCAGACCCCGAGCCGGACCATCTTCGCGGCGTGGCGGCGGGCGTCGGCCTTCCGGTCGTAGCTCGAGTCGAAGTCGATCGTCCCGACAGCCGCCAGGAGCTCCTGGCGGTTCAGGAGGTCCAGCTTGGACTTCAGCGCCTCGTTCACCGCCTCGCGCTTCGTCTTGAAGCGACCCAGCTCCATCACCCGGGTCAGCAGCGCGTCGTCGATGTGGAGATTCGTCGGCATGGTCCACCTCCGGCGCCCCCGGCCAGGAGCCTCACACATTCTTCCACACATCGCCCGCGGAGGGCGACGACGTCAGGCCGCGAGGACCTCGTTCAGCTCCTCGAGCAGCCCCGGCAGCTTCTCCCCGAACAGCTGGTAGACCTTTCCGGCCCCGCCCTTCTGCGCGAAGGGGACGTACTCGAAGTCGTCCATCTCGATCGCCAGGTTCGCGGCGATGTGGTCCCGGATGTCGTCGAGCCACCGTCGCTGTTCGTCGGTAAAGGCGACGCCCCGCGCCTCCTGCGCGGCGAGCCACGCCGAGTAGCGCTCCTCGACCCTGTTCCGGAACGGGACGAGCTCGTCCTCCTGGTGGAACGCGAACCGGACGAGCGAGACGACGTCGGTGAGGAGGCGGCGGGATTCGGCCCCCCGGACCTTGTCCCTCTCGAGGGTCTCGTAGGCACGCCAGAGAAGCTCCGGCGTCCATGCCCGGGGCGGGGCCTTGAGCTTCTCGACGAGGGCCTTGACGTCTTCAGGTTTCAGCCTCATCCGGTAAGGCCGGCTGTAGAGGACCTGGAGCGCGGTGATCTCGTCCCGGTTCTCGGCGAGGAACTCCTCGAACGACGTGACGAGGGCGTGGGCCTTCTCCCGGGCGGCTTCGGAGTAGCCCGCCTCGAGGACCTCGTCCTTCGAGATGTCGTCGATCGTCTGGTCGAGCGACCTCTGGACGGAGAGGAGGGTGTTCCGGAGAGCAGGATTCGAGGCGACGGGCTTCGCCGCCTCGACGAGGAGAGCCGTCGCAGCCTTCTGCACCTGCTCCACGGTCGGTTCCGCCCCCGGCGGGAGCCCGTTCGCGACCCGGGCCGCCTCGACCTGCCGGTCGGGGTCCAGGGCTTCCACGAGGCTTCCGGCGAGATGCCCGAGGCTCACGCCCCCAGCCGCCTCCTTCAGCGCCTCCCTTTCGGGCTCACCGATCCGGTGGTCGATGCGGGCGAGGCGGCTCGCGAGGGAGGAGAGGAGGGCAGGGTCCGTGCTTCCGAACGCGACCGCCTGGAGGAGCTTCTCGAACGACATCGACCGCTTCTTCTCGAGCGGCTGGGTGTCGACGAGGTCGCTCTCGCAGATGCCGACGCAGTCGACGAGGACGAACCGGTCCTTGTTCGAGGCGTCGGGGGTGACCTGCTGGAACTCCGTCGGGGAGATGACGCGGACGCCGCGCCCCTTCATCTGCTCGAAGAAGTTCCGGCTCTTCACCGCCCGAAGGAACATGACGACCTCGAGCGGCTTGATGTCGGTGCCGGTGGCGATCATGTCGACCGTGACGACGACGCGGGGGTTGTAGGCGTTCCGGAAGGAGGAGAGGAGGTCCTCGGCCTTCACCCCGGTCGCCTTGTAGGTGACGTCCTCGGTCTTGGCGCCGTCCGGGCCGGTCGTCTTCGCGACGACGCGGGCCGTGCCGGTGCGGTAGGTGATCTTCTCCGCGAACTCGTTCCCCTTGCCGAACTCCTCCCGGACGATCTGGACGATGTCGTCGGCGTGGCTGTCGTCCTTGGCGTAGATGAGGGTCTTCGGCACCTCGCTCCGGCCCGGGAAGATCTCGGAGAAGAGGCGGTCGCGGAACGTCCGGACGACGGTCCGGATCTGGTCGAGGGCCACGACGTCGCGGTCGAGGTCGCCGCCGGCGTAGGTGATGTCCTCGTCGAGCCGCTCCCAGCGGAGAGCGCGGGTGGCCCGGTCCCGCTTGCCGATGGTCTCGTCGTCGCCCGCCTCGATCGTCGAGCCGTTCTCGGTGATGCGGGTCCGGATGCGGTAGACGTCGTAGTCGACGTTGACGCCGTCGGCGACGGCCTGGGCGTGGCCGTACTCCATGACGAGGTTCTGGTTGAAGAAGCCGAAGGTCTGCTTCGACGGGGTCGCCGTGAGGCCGACGAGGGTGGCGTCGAAGTACTCGAGGACCTGCCGCCAGAGGGAGTAGATCGAGCGGTGGCACTCGTCGATGAAGACGACGTCGAAGGTCTCGACGGGGATCGCGGCGTTATAGGCGACCGGGACCGGCTCGGAGACGAGCCCGCCCCCCGTCGCGAACTGGGAGCCCTCCTCGAGCGAGGGGTCGAGGTCCGGCTCGCCCCGGAGCATCGAGTAGAGCCGTTGGATGGTGGTGATGACGACGCGGGCGACCGGGTCGATCCGGTTCGAGCTGAGGAGCTGGACGTTGTAGAGCTCGGTGAACTTCCGGCCGTCGTCCGGCGTCGTGTACTGCTGGAACTCCTTGTGGGCCTGGCGACCGAGGTTCGCGCGGTCGACGAGGAAGAGGACCCGGCGCGCCCCGGCGTGCTTCACGAGGCGGTAGACCGAGGTGATGGCCGTGAAGGTCTTCCCCGACCCGGTCGCCATCTGGATCAAGGCGCGGGGCCGGTCTTCGGCGAGGGACTTCTCGAGGTTCTCGACGGCCCGGACCTGGGCGGGCCAGAGGCCGGTTCCGTTCAGGGGTGGCATGGCCTTCAGGTGGCCCCGGAGGGTGCCCGGGCGGGGCGCCCCGGTCGGGTACTTGCCGCCGGGTGTGGGGAGGGGATCGGCCCCGAGCCAGGTGGCGAGGAGCTCGGGACGGTGGAAGTGGAAGAGGTTCCGGCTGCGCGGCTCGGGGTCGAGGTGGTTCGCGAAGCGGGTTTCGACGCCCGTCGAGAGGTAGCGGAAGGGGACGGGGCGAACGGCTGCCGGGACGGCCTCCGAGACGCCGTGGGCGTACCGCTCGGCCTGGAGCTCGACGCCGGTGAGGGGAGTCCCCTCCTTCTTGGCCTCGATGACGCCGGCGGCCCTGCCGTCGACGTAGAGGAGGTAGTCGGCGAAGCCGTAGCCGTGGGCGAGGGGGAACTCGCGGATGGCGACGCCTCGGGAGGCGGAGAGGTTGACGGAGCCGGCGTCCTGGACGGACCAGCCCGCCGCCTCGAGCATCGCGTCGATCTGCCTTCGCGCGGCCTCTTCCGGCTTCATGCCCCCCTCGGTGTTTCAGCCCCCGACGCTCGCCGTCGTCAGACGGGAGGAGCGATTCGGGACTCTCGACGCCGAGGATAAGACGTGAGGTCCGCTACCGCACCCATCCGGGCTGACATCCGGGCGTCTTCCGGCACTCCTCGGGAAGGGCCGCGAGCGCCGACCGGAGCTCATCGAGCTTCATCCGGTACGGCGTGAGAGCGGCGTTTCGGATCGCCATCATCGTCTGGTAATCATTCCCCGCCTCCCCGAAGGCGACGACGGTGTTGGCCTTGTCAGCGACGTCGTAGTCCTTCTCGGCCTGCGCCAGCGCCGCGCGGAGCGTCGCGACTCGAGCCTTCCAGGTGGCCTCGTCGCCCGCCTTTACGGGAGGCTCCGAACCTTCTCCTTCCACCGGGACGCCGGTCTTCGCCGGGGTCCGCGTGCCCGAGACGCTGAATGTCCCGGCCTTCCGCGTGGGCGGGAGGGTCTCGTCGGTAAGGACGACCTTCGTCTTGCCAGGGGCCTCCGGCTTCCTTCCAAAGCCGCCCGAGAGCTTCCGGGTCGCCGAGGGCGGCGAAGCCGGGGACGCTTCGGACGTAGGCGCTGGCGTGGGCGTTGATGGGACGGGACTCGGCGTGGCGGCGACGGCCTGGGTTAGGACGAGGACGGCTGCAAGCATGGCGATGGACTCCTCCGTCGAAAAGGCTGAAGGTGAGATACGGACGAATGGTGTCCCGGGGGGCGGGGCCGGCACACTCGGACGTGCGACCGCAGGGCAGCTTCGGTTCGTCTTCCGGCTTCCTCCTGCTTGCAGTGCGAGAGGGAGCACGAGTGGTCTTCAACGAAGGCTCCCCTCCGTTCACCGCCCCGTCATCGGGTCCCGTCCGTCCAGTATCCACAGAAGCGATCGGTGAACGTCCTCGTAGGTCTTCGCCTCGAACTTGAAGCTGTGGGCCGAGTCGTGGTGCTGACTCCTCGCCGCAGCGTGGTGCGCCCAATACTGCTCCGCCTTCGCCTCCAGGAAGCCGATGAAGAGCCGCACCTCGGCCTCCGTCATGGCTCGCGGCTGGATCCCCTCCGGTAGGTACGAAGACTCTGCCACTGAGTCCCTCCCGTCTCCATCCGTCACCCTGGATCATCGATTCAGCCCGGACGATCTCGACCTCCGGCTGCGCTCCGAAGCTCGTCCGCGCCGGCGTCAGACCCCGCAGCAGCGGTCAGTCCGACCCCGCCGGCGAAGCCTCGGCCGGGCCGGTGTACCGGATCGCGACGACAGAGACCTTCGAAGACCCCCAGTCCCAGGCGGAGACTCCTTGCTTCCCCATGGCCTTCACGATGACGGCGTCAGCTCCGCACTGGCAGGCCGCCGCGTTCACCCTCTTCATGGCCCCGGAGACGGACCTGTCGTTGTAGAGGGTCGAACCGGTCTTCGCGTCGATGATGCAGAGCTTCTCGAAGGGCCGGCCGACGTCTTCCTCGGAGTCGAAGACGGCGACCTGGCATCCCTCGGGCTTCGGCAGAGCACTGGCGTTGCCGACAGGAAGAACGCCCGTTGACCCGCATCCGACGAGCGCGAGGGAGGCGATTACGACAGCAAGGGTCAGCTTCATGAGCTCCTCCGATGGAGACCGTACGACCGCACACGGACAGATGGTGTCCGTGTTGACGAAGGAAGCCCGACTCGAGTGAACCGGAACCAGGCGCTTGCATGGGAGCTCCATCGGCAACGACCGATGCCCGTCGACGTGCGGGAGCGCGACGTCCTTGACGATGCGATCCAAGCAGCCCACATTCGGGAGGAGATGAACGAGAAGAAGCTTCCTTCACCGACGGCCCCGCAACAGCAGACGAAGTCAGTCGAATCGTCCGCCACTTCGTCGCGCACGGAAGCGAGCTCCCCCGCGGAAGAGAGGGTCTACCAGCGACTGCTGCGACACAGCCGGATCAAGGCCGCCCTCGCCCGGGAAGATCTCCCTGTGAACTGAGCTCGGAGATGGACGGGATGATCGGCCGATTCGACATACTCCGCACCAGCAAGAACCCTGCGCTTCGGGAGGTATCCCGACTCTGGACGAAGCCGTTCCTCGACGTGAATCCCTTCCGCTACCGGGTAGCACAGGAGGGACTGTTCTTCGACTTGTCCGAGCTCGAGCCAGGACGCGCCGACAGCTCGAAAGGCTCCGATGCAGCTCCCGCGGGCTCGGCGAAACCTTCCTCGAAGCGGTCGCGGTGATCGCGAGGCATCGAGTACCTTTCGATCTCGAGGTCCCGTGAACTCATCGACGGCGGACCATGAAGATCCCGCTACCAGATTCCATCCTGGGGCCGAACACCTTCGCCGATTTCGAGGCCGCCCCCGGGTCGTCTGGTGCAGATCTTCTCGTCTACGTCGGTGGTGCCGTCTCCCCGAGTGAGTACCATGCCCGGCGAGAGTCCTCGCCGACCGCTCTCCTGACTCTCCTTCGACCGGACGGAGCGCGTCACTCGGCGCTCGCGCTCCCCTACTCTCCCACGCTCCCGGGCCGACCCGAAGATGCCTGGAAGGCGTTTCTCGATCACTTCCTTCACGAGGTGCTGCCAGCTCTGCCGATCCGGCCCGACCGTATGGCCGTCATCGGGTATTCCCTCGGAGCTGCTCTCGCGGTCCTCCTCGCGCGCGCCGGCGGCCCGCGGGTGGTCCGGCTTGCGACCGTGGGGGCGGTCGGGGCGGTAGAGGCGTTCCTGCTGGAGGCGCCCCCCCTCGGGCCGCTCATCTGTCCGGTGCACGTCGCGTGGAACACAGAGGATCCATGCTCGACGCATTCGCTCCGGTTCGCGGGGGCGCTGGAGGCGGCTGGAGTCCGGCACGACGTCGACACCACAACGGGCGGACACGCCTTCCCGGACTACGTCGCGAACGGCCGCCTGCCGGCCGCCGTGGCGTTCGCGGCAGAGGGGCTCTCGACGTCCTGCTGACGCCGCCCCGGGAGAGGCGCAGAGCCCCGGGGCTGGCCCTCCTTGTTTCCGAGGCGCTTGGGCTACGTGTGGGCAACCTTCGCCGGGACGATTCCGGGCGTTTCCTCGTAAGTCATTGCCGGAGGAGGGACTCGAACCCTCATGGCCCTTCGGGGCCCGGGGCTTTTAAGGCCCCTGCGTCTGCCATTCCGCCACTCCGGCCCGGTCGTCCCGGACGGTCGATCGTAGACCGGGAGGCGCCCGGCCCCTCAAAGAGAACCGCCGCGCCCGGAGACGCGGCGGCGGTTTCAGTCTGGAGGCGACGGTCGGATTCGAACCGACGAATGAGGCTTTTGCAGAGCCTTCCCTTAACCACTTGGGTACGTCGCCCAGGGAGGCGGATTCTAGCAGCGGCCGGCTGTCCGGGCCAGACGCCCCGCTGGGATCAGGCGTTCCGCTTCAGGACGTCCTTCGCGATCGTCGAGAGCTGCATGTAGGACGTCCCCTCGTAGATCTTCCCGATCTTCGCGTCGCGGTACATCTTCTCGAGCGGGTACTCCCGCACGTAGCCGTAGCCGCCGAGGAGCTCGAGCCCCTTCGAGGTGCAGTACTCCGCGACCTCCGAGGCCTTCAGCTTCGCGATCGCCCCTTCGCGGGCGAACGGCTTCCCCGCCTCCTTCAGGCGGGCGGCGTTGTAGACCGCGAGGCGGGCGCACTCGAGCTCCATGTCCATCCGGGCGAGCTCGTGCTGGATCGCCTGGAACTCGGAGATCGGCTTGCCGAACTGAACGCGCGTCTGGACGTACTTCGCCGAGTAGTCGAGGGCCGCGCGGGCGACGCCGAGCATCTGGGCGCCGATCCCGATCCGCCCCTCGTTCAGCGTCTCGATGGCGATCTTGTACCCCTCGCCGACCTTCCCGAGGACGTTCTCCTCCGGGACCTCCAGGTCCTCGAAGGCGAGGGCGAGCGTGGAGGAGGCGCGGATACCGAGCTTGTCCTCCTTCTTCCCCTTCGTGAAGCCCTTCCAGCCCGACTCGACGACGAAGGCGGTGATCCCCTTGTACCCCTTCGAGAAGTCGACGTTCGCGAAGACGAGGAAGAGCTCGGCCTCGAGGCCGTTCGTGATCCAGAGCTTGCCGCCGTTCAGGACCCAGCGGTCCCCCTTCTTCTCGGCGCGCGTCTTCAGCGCGAAGGCGTCGGAGCCCGACTCGGCCTCCGAGAGGGCGTAGGAGCCGACCTTCTCCTTCGCGAGCTGCGGCAGGTACTTCGCCTTCAGCTCCGGCGAGCCCCAGCGGAGGATCGCGTTGTCGACGAGCGTGTTCTGGACGTCGACGCAGACGGCGCAGGCGGCGTCGACGCGCGCGAGCGCCTCGATCACCGCGATCGCGGTCGAGAAGTTCTGCCCGAGGCCGCCGTACTCCTCCGGGATCTCGATCCCCATCAGGTCGAGCTCGAAGAACTGCCGGACGA
>ENA-UPTA01003815-UPTA01003815.1-activated-sludge-metagenome-genome-assembly--contig:-NODE-3815-length-14568-cov-8.434507_pt1 | contig 14568 bp, 13 predicted proteins | sample MGYA00238184_ERZ773361 | MGnify/ENA primary metagenome ERZ773361 (study PRJEB29100, sample SAMN05720205) | activated sludge metagenome | isolation source: anaerobic digester from wastewater...
GGATCGCGGTGCCGTCGTGGCGCACGAGGATGTCCATGGCCGCGCCCAGCGCCGGATTGGCGGTGATCGACGAGAAGCCGTCGGAGCCGCCGCACTGCAGGCCGACGGTGATGTGCTCGGCCGACACCGGCTGGCGCACGATGCGGTTGGCGTGGGGCAGCATCTCCTGCACCGCCGCCACGCCGGCCTCGATCGTGCGGCGGGTGCCGCCGGTGTCCTGCATCACGAAGGTCTTGAGCAGCGGGCTCTCGGCCAGGCCCGTCTCCTGCAGCAGACCCGTCAGCTGGTTGCGCTCGCAGCCCAGACCGACGATCAGCACGCCGGCGAGATTGGGGTGGCGGGCGTAGCCGGCCAGCGTGCGGCGCAGCAGGGCCATCGGCTCGCCGGTCATCTCCATGCCGCAGCCCAGGCCGTGGCTGAACGCGCACACGCCGTCGACGTTGGGGAATTCGGCCAGCCGCTCGGGCGTGAACCAGGCCGCGATGCGCTGGATCACGGTGGCCGAGCAGTTCACCGTCGACAGGATGCCGACGAAGTTGCGCGTGGCGACGCGGCCGTCGGCGCGCACGATGCCCTGGAAGGTGGCGCGCTCGGCCTGCGGCAGCTTCTGCACCGGCACGTAGTCGCGGGCGTGCGCGTAGTCGCGGTCGAACTCGCGGAACGCCATGTTGTGGCTGTGGACCATCGTGCCGGCGGGGATGTCGGCGGCGGCGAAGCCGATCACCACGTTGTACTTGCGGATCGGCTCGCCCTTGGTGATCGCGCGCGACGCGATCTTGTAGCCGGCCGGCACCTGGCTGCGGCTGGTGATGCCTTCGGACGGGATCGTCGTGCCGATGCCGACGTCGACGCGCGCCACGACGATGTTGTCGTCGGCGTGCAGGCGGATGGCGGGGCCGTGGGTGCGGGAGGCGGAGTCGGTGGGCATCGCGTCGGTCCGGAGAGGCTGGGATGGTCGGCGATGTTACCGGGAAGCTCCGCCCCGCGGCGGCGTCAGCCCGCCTGCTGCAGGCGCGCGATGCGCTCCTCCATCGGCGGATGGCTGGAGAACAGCGCCATCAGCCCGCTCGGGCGCGCGCTGATGCCCATCGCCTGCATCGACTTGGGCATCTCTCCGGGGTCGAGGCCGCCGAGGCGCGCCAGCGCGTTGATCATCGGCTGGCGGCGCCCCATCAGCTCGGCCGCGCCGGCGTCGGCCCGGAACTCGCGCTGGCGCGAGAACCAGGCGACGATGATCGCGGCGACGACGCCCAGCAGCAGGTCCATCACGATGGTCGTCACGTAGTAGCCGATGCCGGGCCCGTCGTTCTGGTTGCGCAGCAGCACCTTGTCGACGACGTACCCGATCACCCGCGACAGGAACACGACGAAGGTGTTCATCACGCCCTGGATGAGCGTCATCGTGACCATGTCGCCGTTGGCGATGTGGGCGACCTCATGGCCGATCACCGCCTCGACTTCTTCACGGGTCATCGACTCGAGCAGGCCGGTGGACACGGCGACGAGCGCCGAGTTCTTGAACGCGCCGGTGGCGAAGGCGTTGGGCGGCCCTTCGTAGATCGCCACCTCGGGCATCGCGACACCGGCCTTGCCTGCGAAGCGCTCGACGGTGGCCACCAGCCAGGCGTGCGTCGGATCGGACGAGCCGTTGATGACCTGGGCGCCGGTGGTCCACTTGGCCATCGGCTTGCTGATCAGCAGCGAGATGAACGCGCCGCCGAAGCCCATCACCAGCGAGAAGCCCAGCAGTCCGGTGAGGTTCAGCCCGTTGGCGGTCAGGAATCGGTTGAGGCCGAGCACGTTGACCACGATGCCGAGCACCAGCATCACGGCCAGGTTGGTCACGAGGAACAGGACGATGCGTTTCATGGTTGGGCTTTGAAGGGAAAAAGGCGTGTTGGTGCGTGTGTCGCTGCCGGATGCGATTCCTGGCATCGGGGAAATCCGGATGGCGGCCCGCACCGCGATCGTGCGGGGCACGCGGCGGGGCTACGCGCGGCGCGTCGCGCGTGCTTCCGAGAGCATCGCCCCGATGCCGCTGGCGGCGATCAGCACCATGCCGGCGGCGGCCAGGCCGTCGGGGAGCTGGCCGAAGAACGTCCAGCCGGACAGCGTCGCCCAGACGATCTGCAGGAACACCAGCGGAGCGATGAACGACGCGCTCGACCACACGTAGGCGCGGATCAGGCACCACTGGCTGACCACGCCGAGCACGCCCAGTGCGGCCAGCAGCACGACGTCGAAGGCGCCCAGGTGTTCGGGCCAGCCGCCCCACGCCTGCTGGAACGGCAGCAGGGCGGCCGACAGCACCGTGCCGACCAGCGAGGTCAGGAAGATCGTGGCGCGGGAGTCGTCCGAGGTGGCGAGGCTGCGCGTGAGCAGCTGGAATCCGATGTTGCAGGCCACGGTGACGAGCACGCAGGCGACGCCCAGGGGCGCGAGCTCGGAGCCCGGCCGCACGATCAGCAGCATGCCGGCGAAGCCGCCCGCGGCGCCCGCCCAGCGACGCCACGACACGTGCTCGCCGAGCAGCGGCCCGGCCGCCAGCATCACGAAGAACGGCGTGATGAAGTTGATCGCGGTGGCCTCGGCCTGCGGCAGCAGGCGCAGCGCGGTGAAGAAGCTGAGCGTGAACCCGGTCAGCAGCACACCGCGCACGAGCTGCGCGCGCCAGCGTGTGGTGCGCACCAGCGCCAGGCCCATCGTCGGCGCCAGCACGGCCAGCATCAGCAGCGCGTGGCCGAAGTGCCGCACGAACGAGATCAGCGGGATGCCCATGTCGCGGGCGAGGGCCTTGCCGGTGGCGTCGAGCAGCACGAAGCACACGTGCGCGGCCATCAGGAACGCGAACGCGCGCGGCAGGTGGGTGACGTGCGGCGTCCCGGTCACGCCGCGGGCCGCGCGGCGGTCGGCGCCGCCGCGTCCGCGCGCCGGCGGTACTCGACGATCGCGAAGCGCAGACCGGTGGACGACACCCGCGCGTCGCGCCGGACCTCCTGCCATGCGCTCGGATCGAGCGGCGCGAAGAACGCGTCGCCGTCGACCTCCAGGTCGATCTCGGTGACGATCGCACGCGCGGCCATCGGCAGCGCGTCCCGATAGACCTGGGCGCCCCCGACGACGAACACGTCGCCGAACGGTTCGCGCGCGGCCAGTGCCAGCGCCTCCTCGAGCGAGCCGGCGCGCAGCGTGCCTTCGGCGTGCCAGCCGGGGTCGCGTGACAGCACGATCGTGCGGCGCCCGGGCAGCGGCCGGCCGATGGATTCGAAGGTGCGGCGCCCCATCACGAGCGTGTGGCCGGTGGTGGTGGCCTTGAAGTGCTTCAGGTCCTCGGGCAGCCGCCAGGGCAGCGTGTTGTCGCGGCCGATCACGCCCCGATGGGCGACGGCGACGACGAGCGTGGGATGCGGGAGCGGGGCGGTCATGGGGGTGGGCAGGGCGCCCGCGGATGATACCGCCCGCAGGAGCCCGCCCGCCGGCTTCCACCCGCCGGCTTCCACCCGCGGGATCCGGGCCGCCGGCTCTCACCCGCCGGCTCCCGGCGCGTGGGCCTTCGGGCGTCGTGCACAATGCGCCGTCATGTCCGCGGAGAAGCCGCCCCACGCCACCGCGCCGCGTCTGTCCGACGTGGCGCGCGCCGCCGGCGTCGACGTCTCGACGGCGTCGCGGGTGCTGAACGGCGACGCCGGGCATCGCGTGGCGGCCGACACCCGTGCGCGGGTGCTGGCGGCGGCGCGCGCGCTCGACTACCGGCCGAACCCGATCGCACGCGCGCTGCGCACGGCGCGATCGCACACGCTGGGCATCGTGGTGCCGCAGCTCGACAACCCGGTGTTCGCGCAGGTGATCATCGGTGCCGAGTCCGCCGCCCGGGCGCGCGGCTACTCGCTGCTGATCGCCCACGTGGGGCCCGACGCGGCGTCGGGGGCGGAGGTGTACACGCGGCTTGCGCAGGCGCACCACGTCGACGGCCTGCTGGCGGCTTCGCTCGAATCCGACGCGGCGCTCGGTGCCGCATTGGCCCGGGCCGGGGTGCCCGCCGTGGTGCTGAACCGCCGTCTGCGGGCCGTGCCGCATCACGTGGTCTTCGACAGCGAGGCGGCCGCACGGATCGCCACCGAGCACCTGCTGGCGCTCGGACACCGGCACATCGCGCACCTGGCGGGGCGGCCGCGCGGCTACAACGGGCGCCACCGCATCGCCGGGTTCCGCGCCGCGCTGCGCAGCGCCGGCGTGCGGCCCGCGCCCGGCCTGGTGGCCGCGGCGGGCTACACGCTCGAGGGCGGCGCCCGTGCCATGCAGACGCTGTTGGCGGCGCCGGTGCGGCCGACCGCGGTCGTCGCCGCCACGCTGCTGTCGGCGGCCGGTGCGCTCAAGGCGCTGCACGCGGCCGGGCGGTCGGTGCCGGGCGACGTGTCGGTGGTGGCCATCCACGACGCCGAGATCGCCGACATGCTGTACCCGCCGCTGACGACCGTGCGCCTGCCGCTGCGCGCGATGGGTGCGCGGGCGGCGGAAGGGCTCATCGACCTGATCGAGGGGCGCTGCGTTGCCGTTGCGCACGTGCTGGCGCCCGAGGGACTGGTGCTGCGGTCGTCGACGGCGCCACCTTGACAGCCCGGCGTCACGCCGTCAGGATCCTGATGCGCAAACGATTGCGCAGACACCGATCCGGCACGTCGTGCATGCGCCGCCGCGCCGAAGGTCCTCCGGAGCCCTCCCATGCCTCAAGCCCTGCGCGACGCCGTGCGCGCCCATGCTGCGCCGCCCTGGCTGCCCGAGCTGGCCGCGCTGGTCGGCGCCGACCACGTCTCGGACGCTGCGCCCGACCTGTGGGTGTATGCCCGTGACCGGCTGCCCTATGCGACCTTCGCCGTGCGGGACGGGCGGGTGCCCGGCACGCTGCCCAGCGCCGTCGTGCGCCCGGGCACGGAGGACGAACTGGCGGCCGTGGTGCGGTTCGCCCGCGCCCGCCGGATTCCGCTGATCCCCTACGGTGCCGGCTCCGGCGTGCTCGGCGGGGCCGTGCCGGTGGCGCACGAGCTGGTCGTCGACCTGAAGCGGCTGAATCGCATCGTGTCGATCGACGAGACCGACCTGACGGTGACGGTGCAGGCCGGCATGAACGGCGGGCAGTTCGAGGCCGCGCTGAACGCGCGCGGATTCACCACCGGGCATCTGCCGCAGTCGCTGTACATGTCGACCGTGGGCGGCTGGGCGGCCTGCCGCGGGGCGGGGCAGAACTCCACGCGCTACGGCAAGATCGAGGACATGGTGCTGGGGCTGCGCGCGATCCTGCCGGATGGCCAGGTGCTGCAGGTGCGGCCGGTCGCACGGCGCGCGGTCGGTCCGAGTGTGAAGGACCTGATGATCGGCGCCGAAGGCACGCTGGGGGTGATCACCGAGCTCACGCTGCGGCTGTGGCGCCTGCCCGAGGTGCAGCTGCCGCTGGTGCTCGGCTTCCCGTCGCTGCAGGCGGGGCTGGATGCGCTGCGCACGGTGATGCAGTCGGAGCTGCGCCCGGCGGTCGTGCGGCTGTACGACGCGGAGGAGTCGGGTCAGCGCACGAGCGCGGGCGGCGTGTTCGACGCGCGGCCCTTCCTGGCGATCCTCGAGTTCAGCGGTCCGCGCCGGGTGGCCGAGGCCGAATGCGGGCTCGCGCTCGAGATCGCGACCGCGCACGGCGGCGCGCGCAGCGACGACGCGCCGTATCACCACTGGCTCGCGCACCGCTTCGAGTCGTACTCGCCGAAGTGGCAGTCGCGCGGCTACTACATGGACACCATCGAGGTCACCGCGCCCTGGAGCGCGATCCCCGCGCTGTACGCGCGCATCCGCGACGCGCTCGCGGCGCTGTCGCCGCAGCTGTACTTCGGCACGCACTGGTCGCACGTGTACCCGGAGGGGGCCTGCCAGTACATGACGGTGCGCGGTGTGCCCGAGCCCGATGCGCAGGCCCTCGCTCTGCACGCGCACGCATGGGAGACGGTGCAGCGCCTGTGCCTGGAGGCCGGTGCGTCGATCAGCCATCATCACGGCGTCGGCGCCTGGCGCGGCGGCTGGCTGCGGGCCGAACTGGGTAGCGGCTTCACGCTGCTGCAGGCGCTGAAGGACCACCTCGATCCGGACAACCTGTTCGTGCCCGGAAAACTGGGCCTGCGCGCCCGCGACGGCGCGGTGCGGCTGGAACCCGAAGGAGACGTGCAATGAGCACCGATGCCGCGCCCCTGGAGGGCCGCGCCCTGTTCCTGTACTGCGCCTGCTGTCCGACCCCGTGCCGGCGCGCGATGCCCATGGACGACGCCGCGCAGCACGAGGCGTGCACGCCGTCGTCGCTGTCGATGATCGCGCTGGCCGTGATCGACGGCCAGCTCGCGCCGGACGCGGCCACGCGCGCAGCGCTGGCGCGCACGGCCGCCGCGCGCGCCTGCCGTGCGGCCTGCCCGTACGGGTTCGATGTGGCGGGCGCGGTGGAGGCGTTCGCGGCCGGGCTCGGTCCGGCGCCCGCTGCCGCTGATGCCGCTGCCGCCGGAGCCGGAGCCGGAGCCGGAGCCGCGGCGGGCGGTCCCTCGACCGGCGGCGCCCGATGACGGGCGGGGCGGCATCGGCCGCGTCCGGACCGGTCGACGCCTGCGTGCTGGGGGTGGACATCGGGGCCGGCAGCCTGAAGACCACGGTCGTCGACGCCCGCGGCCGCGAGCGCGGCAGCGCGTCGCATCCGGTCGCGACGCACACGCCCCACGCCGGTTGGAGCGAGCAGGACCCCGAGCAGTGGTGGACCGCGCTGTGCGCGACGGTGCCGCGCGCGCTGGCCGACGCCGGTCTGCCGGCGGCGTCGGTGCGCGCGGTGGCGTTCAGCGCCGGCGCGCACACGCCGGTGCTGACCGGTCGCGACGGCCGCGTGCTGCGCCCGGCCATCCTGTGGAACGACCAGCGCAGCGGGCAGGAGTCCGCGGAACTGCAGGCTAGCGACGGCGAACGCATCCTGGCGATCGCGCTGAACAAGCCGTCGCCCACCTGGACGCTGCCGCAGCTGATGTGGGTGGCGCGGCACGAGCCCGAGGTGGCGCGCGCCACGCACCGGGTGTACGTGGCCAAGGACTGGCTGCGCATGCGCCTGACCGGCGACTGGCACACCGATCTCACCGACGCGGTCGGCACCCTGATCTGGGACCACGGGGCCGCCCGCTGGTCCGAGGCGCTGTGCGCGCGCATCGGCTGGGACCCCGCCACCCTGCCGCCGGTCGTGTCGCCGACCACCGTGGTCGGGACCGTGCACGCGGCGGCGGCCCGTGCCACCGGGCTGCCCGAGGGCACCGCGGTGGTCTGCGGCACCTCCGACACGTCGGCCGAAGTGTTCGGCGCCGGCGCCGACACCCCGGGCGCGGGGGTGGTCAAGCTGGCCACCGCGGCCACCGTCAGCGTGGTCGGCCTGGCGCCGCAGGTGCACCCGACCCTGATCAACTATCCGTTCGCCATCCCGGGCATGTGGTACGCGCTGACCGCCACCAACAGTTGCGCATCGGCGCACCGATGGCTGCGCGACCGGTTCTTCCTGCGCCCCGGCGACGACGGTGCGGCGGTGTTCGCCGAGATGGACCGGATGGCGGGTGAGATGCCCGTGGGCGCCGACGGGCTGCTGTTCCATCCCTACCTGCAGGGCGAGCGCTCGCCCTACTGGGATCCGCTGCTGCGCGCCGACTTCGTCGGCATGACGATGCGGCACGCGCCCGGCCACTTCGTGCGCGCGCTCTACGAGGGCATCGCATGCTCGCTGCGCGACGCGCTCGGGCAGTTCCGCGCGCAGGGCATCGTGCTGAACGAGGCGCGCATCGTCGGCGGCGGGGCGCGCAGCGCGCTGTGGCGCCAGATCGTGGCCGACGTGCTGGGCGTGCGCATCGTGCTGCCGGCCGTGACCGACGCCTCGTACGGGGTGGGGCTTCTGGCGGGCGTCGCCGCCGGCTTCTTCGAGAGCGCGGCCGCCGCCGCCCGGCTGGCCCAGGGGGTGCGCGCGGCGCACGATCCCGATCCGGCCCGGGCGGCGCGCTACGACGCGCTCTTCGCGCTGTACAAGGACACGCAGGCGGTGCTGGCGCCGATCAACCACCGGCTGCACGCGTTCGCGCAGCAGCGCTGACGGGCCGCACGCCACACACGACACGCAAAGGAGACGGATCCATGAGCAACCCACTGACCGGACTGCGCATCGCGGGGTTCCCGGGACGGTATCTGCAGGGGCCGGGCGCACTGGCCGCGCTGGGCACCCTGGTCAAGGAGATGGGCGCCGCGCGTCCGGTGCTGATCAGCGACGACATCGTCGAGTCCACCGTGGGCGACGCCGTGCGCGCGTCCCTGGCGGGCGCGGGGCTGACGGCGACGCGTCTGCGCTTCGGCGGCGAGTGCACGCGGCCCGCCATCGCGCAGCTGACCGCGCAGGCGTCCGCCGCGCAGGCCGACGCCATCGTCGCGCTGGGCGGGGGCAAGACGATCGACACCGCCAAGGGCGTTGCCCGCGCGCTCGGCACGCGGCTGCTGGTGGCGCCGACCGTCGCCTCGAACGATGCCCCGACCTCGCGCCTGATCGTGATCTACGACGACGCGCACCGCCTCGTCGGGGTCGATGCGCTCACCCGCAATCCGGACGTGGTGCTGGTGGACTCGGCGGTGATCGTGCAGGCGCCCGTGCGCTTCTTCCGGGCCGGCATCGGCGACGCGCTGTCCAAGCGCTTCGAGGCCGACCAGTGCCGGCGGGCCGGCGGGCTGAACTTCTTCGGCGGTCTGCCGCCGGAGACGGCGCAGGTGCTGGCCGACCGCTGTTACGCGGTGCTGACCGCGCACGGCGTCGACGCCATCGAGGCCGTGTCGCGCAGACAGTGCACGCCGGCCGTGGAGTCGGTGATCGAGGCGACGGTGCTGCTGAGCGGTCTCGGCTTCGAGAGCGGCGGATTGTCGATCTCGCATGCGCTGACCCGCGGCTTCACCACGATCCCCGCCTTCGCACAGGCGCTGCACGGTGAGACCGTGGCGTTCGGCACTCTGGTGCAGCGGGTGCTCGAGCAGCCGGGCGAGGCCGCGGTGCGGGCGCACGCCGCGCTGCTGGCGCAGCTCGGGCTGCCGGCCAGCTTCGAGGCGCTGGGCCAGGCGCAGCTGTCGGACGAGGAGCTCGCCCGGATCGGCGCGGCGACGATGACGACCTCCTACATCGGCAATTTCGACCATCCGCTGGATGCGGCGATCGTCGCCCGCGGCCTGGTCGAGGCCGACCGCATCGGCCGCGCCGCGCGCGCGCCCTGAACGGAACGGGGGATCACCCGCCGCGTGCGCAGGGCATCGTACTGCGCATACACTCGCGCAGGCCGCGGCACGTGCGGTCACCCGCGGCCGTGGCGGCCGCGGATCCTGCCCGGCCGTCTCGGGCGTCCCTTCCGTGCGAGCGTTCTCCATGGCCACCATCTCCTATCTCACCACCGTCCAGTTCGACTTCGGTGCGCTGTCGCTGCTGCCGGGCGAGCTCGCGCGCCTGGGCATCCGGCGGGCGCTGGTCGTCACCGACCGCGGCGTCGCGGCCGCCGGCCTGCTCGAGCGCGTGATCGCCACGATCGGCCAGGCCGCCGAGGTGCGCGTGTTCCAGGACACGCCGCCGAACCCGACCGAGGACGCGGTGATGGCGGCCGCGGCCGTCTATCGCGCCGAGGGCTGCGACGGCATGGTGGCCGTCGGCGGCGGTTCGTCGATGGACCTGGCCAAGGGCGTGGGCGTGATCGTCACGCACCCCGAGCCGCTGCTGCAGTACGCCGCCGTGGAAGGCGGGGTCGCGCGCATCACGCCGAAGGTCGCGCCGCTGATCGCCATTCCCACCACCGCGGGCACGGGCAGCGAGGTCGGCCGCGGGGCCGTGATCGTGATGCGCGACGGACGCAAGCTGGCCCTGGTCAGTCCGTACCTGTTCCCGACCGTGGCCCTGTGCGACCCCGAGCTGACGCTGGGGCTGCCGCCGCTGCTCACGGCGGCCACCGGCATGGACGCGGTCGCCCACTGCATCGAGACCTTCGTGTCGCCGCTGGTGAACCCGCCGGCCGAGGCGATCGCGCTCGACGGGCTGCGGCGCGCGATCGGCCACATCGAGCGCGCCACGCGCGATGGCAGCGACCGGCAGGCGCGCTGGGAGATGATGATGGCCGCGATGGAGGGCGCGATGGCGTTCCAGAAGGGCCTCGGCTGCGTGCACGCGATGTCGCATCCGCTCGGTGCGGTGCCCGGCCTGCCGCTGCACCACGGCACCCTCAATGCAGTGCTGCTGCCGGCCGTGCTGCGCTTCAATGCGCCGGTGATCGGCCACAAGGTGCGTGCGCTCACCGACGCGCTGGGGCTGCCCGCCGGCAGCGATCCGGCGGCCTTCATCGCCGATCTGAACCGGCGGCTCGGCCTGCCTGGCGGGCTGGCCGCGATGGGGGTGCGCCGCGAGCTCTTCGGCACCATCGCGGATCTGGCGATGGCCGACCACTGCCACACCACCAACCCGCGCACGGCCAGCCGCGACGAGTACATTGCCATGCTCGAGGCGTCGTACGGTGCCTGAGCGCCGCACGCCGCGGGCCGGCGCACCGCACGGTCCCGCACCGCACGATCCCGCGCGGCACGATTCCGCGCGGCACGATCCCGCGCGATATGGCACCGCGCTGTGCATGCCCCCGTTCCCCTGACGATCGATCCCTTTCCGGCGCCCGACGCCGTTCGACCTCCGAGGCTCCACATGTACTACACCACCGACGAGAACAAGCACGGTCTGAAGCACGATCCGTTCAAGGCCCTGGCGATTCCGCGCCCGATCGGCTGGATCTCCACCACCAGCAAGGAGGGCAAGCACAACCTGGCGCCCTACAGCTTCTTCAACGCGATCAGCGACCGGCCGCCGATGGTCATGTTCTGCAGCGCCGGCCACAAGGACAGCCTGCGCAACATCGAGGAGACGGGCGAGTTCACCTGCTCGCTGTCCACCTGGGACCTGCGCAACGAGATGAACGTCAGCTCCGCGACCGTCCCCTACGGCGTGGACGAGTTCGCGCTGGCCGGTCTGGAGCCGGCGGCCTCGGGCCAGGTGCGCCCGCCGCGCGTGGCGCGCAGCCCTGCGGCCTTCGAATGCAAGCACTGGAAGACGATCGAGCTGCCGGCGCCCACCGGCAAGGGCACGCCCTACATCATGGTGCTGGGCACCGTGGTCGCGATCTACATCGACGACGCCTACGTGCGCGACGGCATGGTCGACACCCCGGCGATGAAGCCCCTGGCGCGCCTCGGCTACATGGACTACTCGGTGCTCACCCGCGAGGCGGTGTTCGAGATGCAGCGTCCGATCGCCCAGCCCGACGGTTCGCTGAAGACGCCGTCGGGCCCGTGGGACGGCGTGTACCGCTGAGCGCGCGCCCGCGGGCGCGGCGGCAGGCATTGCAGCCGCCGCTGCAACGGGCACTGCCGCAGGCGCTGCGATGCGCGCCTTGCCGGGGGCCGCGACGCGCGGCGTGCCGGGGGCGGCCCGCCCGTGCGGACACGCGATGCGCGGTCTGCTGAAAGGGGCGGGCACCGTGGTCCTGCTGGTCGCGCTGCTGCTGCTCGGACCGCTGGGCGTGCTGGCCTTCGGCGACCTCGACCTGGATTCGCACTGGAGCCAGGCCCGCATGGACAGCACCGGGCAGGCGCCGGATCCGGCCACCACGCCCGAACCGGTGGTGCAGGTGTACGGCGCACGCACGTACCACTGGCGGGGCGCGTTCGGCATCCACACGTGGATCGCCGTCAAGCGTCGCCAGGCACCCCACTACACGGTGTACCAGGTGATCGGCTGGAACCTGCGCGGCGGCCGGTCGGTGGTGACGGTGACCGAGCGCGGACCGGCCGACTTCATGTGGTTCAACGCCCGCCCCGTGCTGCTGGCCGAGCGGCGCGGCGACGACGTCGAGGCGCTGATCGACCGGGTCGAGCAGGCGGTCGCGGCGTATCCGTATCCCGACCGGTATTCGGCCTGGCCCGGCCCCAACAGCAATACGTTCACCGCCTTCGTCGCGCGGCGCGTGCCCGAGCTGCGGCTCGACCTGCCGCCGACGGCGATCGGCAAGGACTACCTGCCGGGCGGCCTGCCGCTGGCTTCTGCACCCAGCGGCACCGGCGTGCAGCTCTCGCTGTTCGGGCTGGCCGGTCTGACGCTGGCACTCGAGGAGGGCATCGAGGCCAACCTGCTCGGCCTGTCGTTCGGGGTGGACCTGAACGACTTCGCGCTGCGCCTGCCCGGGGTGGGGCGGGTGCCGTAGGCCGCGGCGCCCGCGGCCGGTCCGTCCGTCCCGGCTCAGCCTGCCGGGTTCGGGTACAGGAGCTGGATCTTCGCGATCTCCGCGAGGGTCTCGGCGTCGAGCACGACCTGTGCGCCCGCGATGTTCTCGCGCAGCTGCGCCACCGATGTCGCGCCCACGATGGTGGCGCCGGTGAACCACCGGCTCTTCACGTAGCCGAGCGCCAGCGCAACCAGACTCAGGCCGCGGCGCTTGGCCAGCGCGGCATACGCGTCGATCGCCTCCGCCACGTAGGGGCGGCGGAAGCGCGCGCCGAGCTGGTCGAAGCGCGTGAAGCGCGCACCGGGCGGCTGCGCGCCCCCCAGGTACTTGCCGCTGAGCATGCCGCCGGCCAGCGGGCTGTAGGCCAGCAGCGACATCGTCTGGCGATGCAGGGCCTCGGCCAGGTCGCCGTCGGTGCTGCGCGACACGAGGCTGTAGCTGTTCTGCACCGTGACCGGTCCGGGCACGCTCAGCGCCCGGGCGACGCGATGGAACTCGCACACGCCCCAGGCGGTCTCGTTCGACAGCCCGTAGTGCCGGATCTTGCCGGCGCGGATCAGCGCGGCCATGCCCTCGACCTGGCCTTCGATCGATGGGCCGGGACGCTCCTTGGCCGGGTCGAATTCGGTCGATCCGAACATCGGCACGTTGCGCTGCGGCCAGTGGATCTGGAACAGGTCGATGCAGTCGATCTTCAGCCGGCGCAGGCTGAGCTCGCAGGCCTCGGCGATGTTGGCCGGGGTGAGGTCGGTGCGGCCGTCGCGGATCCAGTCGCGCCGGCCCGGTCCGGCCACCTTGCTGGCGATGACCAGGCCGTCGCGTGACCGCCCCGCCAGCCAGTTGCCGAGGATGGTCTCGGTGCGCCCCTGCGTGGTGGCGTTGGGGGGCACCGGGTACATCTCGGCGGTGTCGATGAAGGTGACGCCCGCGTCGAGTGCGTGCTCGAGCTGCGCGTGCGCGTCGGCCTCGGTGTTCTGCTCGCCCCAGGTCATGGTGCCGAGACAGACTTCCGACACCTTCAGGTCGGTGCCCGGGAGGATGCGGTACTGCATGCGGGTGCCCTCAGCCTTGACCGTGCGTGCGCTGGTACAGCTTCTGCATGCCACCGAGCCAGCGATCGTAGTCGTTGGTCTTGTGGCGCAGGTACTGCAGCACCTGCGGATGCGGCAGCACGAGGAAGCGCTCCTCGGCCATCGTCCTGACGATGTCGTCGGCGACCTGCTCGGCGCTCAGGATGCCGTCGCCGCCGGCGGAGCCGCCGTCGCCCGGCACCATGCCCGTGCGCACCGCCTGCGGGCACAGGCAGGACACGCGCAGGCCCTGCCGGCCGTAGGCGATCGACAGCCACTCGGCGAAGGCGACCGCGGCGTGCTTGGTGACGCCGTAGGGGGCCGACTCGACGATGTTGAGCAGGCCGGCGGCCGAGGCGGTGATGAGGAAGTAGCCGCCGCCGCGCCCGAGCATCTTGTCGACCGTGGCGCGCGACGCCCACACGTGGGCCATCAGGTGGATCTCCCACATCTTGTTCCACAGCGCGTCCGGGGCTTCCGGACCGCCGCGGCCGTCGATGCCGGCATTGGAGAAGTAGACGTCCACGCGGCCGTACTTCTCCTCGGCCCGTGCCACCAGCGCGCGGATGTCGGCTTCGCGGCTGACGTCGCAGCCCACGCCCAGCCCGCCGATCTCGTCGGCGACGGCGCGTGCGCCGGCTTCGTTCAGATCGGCGACGACCACGCCGGCCGCACCGTCGGCGGCGAACCTGCGTGCGGTGGCGCGGCCGATGCCGCTGGCGCCGCCGGTGATCACGGCGACCTTTCCTCTGACGTCCATGGATCCTCCTCGTGTCGTGTGGTCGTGGTGCGGGCGGGGCGACCGCCGTCCTAGATCTCGATGTTGTCGAGCAGACGGGGCGTGCCGATGCGGGCCGCCGCCAGTGCAACGAGCGGCGTGTCGCCGTCGAGCTCGGCCTGCGTGGGCGCGAGCAGATCGCGCTGCCGGCGCACGGTCAGGTAGTCGGGGGTCCAGCCGCGTGCCGCCAGCGCCTCCACTGCCTGCTGCTCGAGCGCAGCCAGCGCGTCGCGCGTGATCGGCGTGCCTCCGGGCGCGCGCGCCGAGCGCACGGCATCGACGAGGCCGCGCAGCACGCGCTGCATCTGCGGCGCCTCGGCGCGCTGGGCGGCGTCGAGATAGCCGTTGCGCGACGACATCGCCAGGCCGTCGGCCTCGCGCACCGTGTCGTGGG